>JAABUY010000236.1_pt1 | contig 107773 bp, 108 predicted proteins | sample 5560271 | NCBI WGS metagenome assembly JAABUY01 (sample SAMN10711886, study PRJNA513374) | rock metagenome | isolation source: Antarctica rocks | place: Antarctica: Victoria Land, University Valley | reverse complement strand
CCGTAGCCCCAACCTGCGGACAGCGCTGGCTGGTGTTGACTCTTCTTAGCTCTGCAAATACTTGGAGCAACAGTATTCACAGGTTCCCAGCCGGCACCACGTGGAGGTGAGAGTCGTCGCCGGCCGGATGATAAATAAAGGGGGGGTGGGCCCGTGTCACTTGCTTACCTTAGTCATCAAACCTCCCCGCCTGATTCCTAGTGCATACCTTATAACCGTTGGATCCTCGTAAACACCATTGGATGAGCTTTAGAGCTCTGTTGATCTTCGCTGTGGACTGCATGGTGACATGGATTTGGTCGCCGTTGAGGCTCAAAATGGTCGCGTTCGTGTTGTTGCTCTTCGGACTATAAGTGGTGTCTGGTCCGTTTGTTATTCTTCTTTCTTTCGTTCTTTCTCTCTCTCGTCATGATGGTTGGTTGATATGAAGACGTTCGTTGATTCAAGATGATTTGTACAATCAATCTTATGGTCGCTCTGAGCTATGCTACTTTCTCTTTCCTCGTCGCTGGGTTAGCTGTGTGAGCCGCAGCCCCTTCCCCTCTCCATCTCTTAGGACCTAAGGTACTCTTGAATACGTGCTGAGAGAAGCAGTGGACAAGCGCCTGATCAACAGTATGAGCCAAACTACAAGCGTCAAAGCAACGGAAATAGTGCTACGGCCCTCAAAGACTATGAGTATGTTGTCGTGGGCTCGGGTCCCGGAGGCGCGAAGCTGGCGACGACAATGGAGCAGACCTAAATCAACAAGTTCCAGCGTTGAACTTGAAGTCAACCGAAGATATAGCTCAGCGATGGGACTACTATGTCAACCACTACCCGGATAGTGCGCAGCAGCAGAAGGATTCCAAACTGACTTGGACGACACCAAGCGGAGGGTTGTATGTTGGGCTTGACCCACCCTCCGGCTCAACGCAGAAGGGTATCTACTATCCCCGCGCGGGCACTCTCGGAGGTTGTGGGTCACACAACGCTCTCATAACAATCTATCCGCATGAGAGCGACTGGTCGAACATTGCTAGCATCACCGGCGACGACTCTTGGACTCCAGGGAATATGCGCAAGTACTTCGAACGCCTGGAGCGGTGTGAATATCTCCCGAACGGTGTCGTAGGTCATGGTTTCGATGGTTGGCTAGGAGTCGGCCTCACCGATCTGCGGCTTGTCGCCAAAGACCTAAAGGTCGTCTCCATGGTCCAAGCCGCCGCTACCGCGATGGGAAAAGGCATTCTTGGCTTGCTTACCACCGTGACTGGTTTGGCGGAGGTGCTGATCCGCGACATCAATGCCGACACTCCTGGCCGCGATGCCGCCGCAGGTCTTTACCAAGTCCCCATCGCGGTCTCTAACTACAAACGAAACGGTCCTCGTGAATTCGTGCTTGCGACTTCTAATGCCGTCAACGCCGACGGCTCGAAACAGTATCAGCTCGATGTTCGTCTCAATTGCCTTGTCACTCGCGTTCGATTCGCAACCGACCAAGTTACTGGAAAACAAGCCCAAATCCATTGGCGTGGATTTCCTCGACGGCAGAAGCCTGTATCGAGCTGATCCTCGTTCTAGTGCAAATAGCGGAGGCGCTCCTGGAAGCGTCAATGCTTCTCGCGAAGTCATCCTCGCAGCCGGGGCGTTCAACACACCGCAGCTTTTGAAGCTCAGTGGAGTTGGCCCCAAAACTGAATTAGAGAAGATACAAATCCCGGTGGTGATAGACCTTCCCGGTGTTGGCACCAACCTTCAAGACTGGTATGAGACGGGCACCGTGGCCGAAGCCGACAGCGACTTCGCCCTTACCGCAGACTGCACGTTCAATAAGCCTGGCGTCCCAGACCCATGCCTGAGCCAATATCAAAACAACCCACTCGACCGTGGTGTCTATGCGTCGGGCGGTCTCGCTCTTTCGATAGTCAAGAGATCCGCCGTCGCGGACGGCAATCCAGATCTAATCATCCTCGGAGCGCCTGCTTACTTCAAGGGCTACTTTCCAGGCTACTCCGACTTTGCCGTGCGGGACGCGCGACACTGGGTCTGGTTCACTCTCAAGGCTCACAGCAGGAACAACGCCGGAACCGTCACGCTGAAATCGGCCGATCCACGCGACACACCGCAGATCAACTTCAACTCCTTCAGCGCCGGGAACACCGCGGGGGGCGCCGACCAGCTCGACCTGCAGGCAGCAGCTGAGGGAATCGCCCTGGCGCGAAAGATGTACGAGGATCTGATCCCGCTTGGGGGTTCGTTTACCGAGGTCTGGCCGGGGCCGAATGTCAGCTCGACGGAAGAGGTCAAGGATTTCATCCGGAACGAGGCCTGGGGTCATCATGCGTCGTGCTCGTCTCCTATCGGTGCCGACGGTGATCCCAATGCCGTTCTTGACTCCCACTTTCGCGTGCGGGGTGTGACCAATCTTCGAGTCGTGGATGCTTCGGCTTTCCCTGCCATACCGGGGTTCTTCGTGGCGGTTCCGATATACATGTTGAGCGAGAAGGCTGCGGATGTCATCCTCGAGGACAACTTGAGGGGTTGAGGAATGTTGCTGTTGTCTGGATCTCTCGTGTGGTAGTAAAGCTTGGATTTAATAAGAGCTTAGATGTTCAGTATGGTAATGGCCGCCGATTCGCCGAGTCATATGACCGGGGTGCAGGCATGTTTTGGAGTCATAGCAGGGGCCAGGGCCACATTGCCTACGGCGACGAGGCCGATGGCATGCTAATGGAGAAATTGGGCATGGTGCTTAGGGATGTCTTGGCAGAATGTCGTCTTCTATGGAGAAGTCCATACACGCACGACACGTCGAAATCAGCTCATATTATCAAATTTCAGCTCAGTGCGAGTTTTTGTTTCTTAGTTGGTTATATTTGTCACGGTTTATCCACACCGTTCAAATCAGTCAGTGCAGTCCCCGTCGGCTATACACAGCTGCGACTTCCGTCACCACACATATGCAAGCGGCAACGATTCTATTACTTTAACAAATCCTACCACTTTCGCCGGTCTATTACTATTGGGACAACAACGACAACAGTCATTCCAATGAAGCAAGCCAAACCGTCTAATTGAAAGGACCTGCATGATATTATGAGGCGATTCATCATACAAGTTGATCTAGTACCTTGCCTAACCTAAACAAGAAAAGAGACAGAGTGGCGTCGCCTGCAGGACATGTCAAACGCGCATTAGAAGGATATTTTCTTTGATTTCATTCGTCGTGTGTGCTTTAACGTGAGGTACCCGCAACTCAATCGGGGAATTTGAGATTGAGTTTGATATCATGACAATCACCCGGATCCCCGCACAGAGATCCTTACCTCCTTGAAACACCAGAACAAACCAGTGACGCAAAGAAGGGGGAATGCATCAGGCCATACTGACGGGTAGAAGTCGTCATGACCTGAACTGACGACACACACTGACACGTTTAGTCCCCACGTGGGTCCTTGTCACAGTGAATCAGAGGGTGGGGTAGCCAACATATAAGCAGCAGTTGCCCCTCTACAACCGCCCCTTTCTTCAATCCAATCCACCAATCTGCAGACCATCCATTTTATCAACTCTACCATATACACACCATAATCATACCGAGAATCTATCAATCCGTTCCAAACCAACCTCCACAATGCCTCAATACAAGTCCGGTCAAACCGTCCGCTACAAGCCCGTCGGCGGTCTGTCCCCCTTCCTTCTCATTCTCGCTTACCTCTCTCCCCCCATCCCGCCAAGAGCAACCACAGAACTAACCAAGATCCTCCCATCCAGGCCCAGACTCAAACACCTCCGAGAGCACCGGCGTCATCAAGTCCGTAGCCACCGAGCCATCCAATATGGCTGACCGGAACGTCAATGCGTCTGAGGAGGAACCTACCTACGAGGTACGTTGCTTATTTGCGCCTCTCCGTGACATGGATCTTTGACACAGGCTTGCTGACTTGGGCCATGTAGATCGAGAATTCCAACACTGGGAAGACGTCGCCGATTAAGGAGAGCAATATCCTTGGGACGGCTTAGATGGTGGGAGTTTGTGGGTTCGCAGGGGAAGGACCGGGTGGCTCGGTATTGGCTGGGGCGGGATGGTTGATCGATGAGTAGGATGAGAGCTTCTTGTTGCTCCGGTCTGTATTTGGCTGGCTCTGCTTGTCTCGGTCGATACAGTAGTCGGTCAATATAAAAGTCTTTGCATCAACTTCGACTCCGTGTAATGATGCGTAGAAGCACGTTGTAGAGAAGTTCATGCAGAGTTGGTGGACTTCCGGTTGACCTTCGACGTTGTAGCCTATGTGAGTTATGATGTTGGTTTGTTCGCTATTATGAATAAGTAGATGTCTAGATCCGTCACTGAGTCTCTTCACTTCAGCTGATTCTTTCCACCGGGTGATAAGGTAGTTTTAGCATCAGCTCTTCTTACATTCAAGCATAGCGTAGCTGCTCGCAGCTACCTAAGAAAGGTCAATATGTTCAATTGGAGTTGCCAAGCTTGCTGTGGCCGGAGAAGTTTTTATCATTGCGGATGAAAGAGAGCGGAAATGAAAATAGAGTTCACCCCTGGTTGATGTGCGGAAAGGCCCGCGCTCTGAGGGAGGTGGACGGGATAATTCCGCTCCTACACCTGCGGAGCGAAGGCGGGGTGGTTTGCATACCTCGACAACTTCCGCAATACAGCGAACCAAATTCACCACTGATTGAGAAGCACTAACTGCAGAACGATGTGAAGTTGCTCCGCGTCAGGCCATGTTTCCCTTTAAGCGCTTGAAGAAAAGGAGCAATTCTCAGCCCGAGAGAGAGAGCTCGACCAAACTTCCACTGACGGAGAGGAACATCGATTTTCTGAACCAGCAAGAGCAGGATGCCGGTCACGAGATTCAACGTCCCAGAGAAGTACAGATATCAGAATGGCTTCGGCTCCTACCACGAGTATGTCTCCGCGCATCTTCCATTAGAGATTAAATTACGTCAAGCTCACGGTCACGCTAGGTCTGAAGCCATCGAAGGGGCCCTTCCTGTGGGCGCCAACTCGCCGCAGAAAGCACCCTATGGTCTCTACATCGAGAAGCTGTCTGGTACAGCCTTCACGGCACCTCGTCATGAGAATCAACAGACATGGCTCTACCGCATCCTGCCCGCTGCCGCTCACGCGGCCTTTGAACCCCGAGAATCAGCCACGTACAATACTAATCCGGAAAGCAAGAGGTTACATCAGATCCCTAATCAGCTACGATGGGATCCTTTCGATCTAGACGAATCGGTGGACTGGGTACATTCTCTTCATCTAGTTGCTGGCGCGGGTGACCCTACGATGAAGTCCGGCATCGGGATCTTCATCTTCGCCGCTGGTAAATCCATGGATCCGCACGAAGCGTTCTACTCAGCCGACGGCGACTTCCTTATTGTATTGCAACATGGTGTGCTTGACATCCAAACGGAGCTCGGACATATTCTGGTGCGACCCAACGAGATTGCAGTTATCCCGCGGGGCATTCGCTACCGCGTGGATCTTCCCCACGGTCCCGTGCGAGGCTACATCCTCGAGCTCTACCAAGGCCACTTCCAGCTGCCCGAGCTCGGACCAATTGGATCCAACTGCTTGGCCAATGCGCGGGACTTCCAAGCGCCCGTGGCGGCCTTTGACGAAGACACGGACACGACATGGCACGTGCTGTCCAAATTCAACGGCCACCTCTTCGCAGCCAAGCAGACGCACGCGCCCTTCGACGTCGTCGCCTGGCACGGACTCTACTACCCGTACAAGTACGACCTCGGCCGTTTTTCCACCATCGGCAGCGTGTCATTCGATCACCCCGACCCCAGCATCTTCACCGTCCTCACCGCGCCCTCGGACCACCCCGGCACGGCCATCGCCGACTTCGTCATCTTCCCACCCCGCTGGCTCGTGCAGGAGGACACCTTCCGACCGCCCTGGTACCACCGCAACACCATGTCCGAATTCATGGGCCTGATCCACGGCCAGTACGACGCCAAGACCGGCGGCGGCTTCCAGCCCGCGGGCGCGTCGCTGCACAATGTCATGTCGGCGCACGGGCCGGACAGTATGACTTTCGAAAAGGCTAGCAATGCGGAGCTGGCGCCCATGAAGGTTGGCGAGGGCAGCATGGCTTTTATGTTCGAGAGTTGCCTGATGGTCGGGGTTACGGATTGGGGGCTGAAGAGCTGTCAGAAGGTGCAGGAGGGGTATAATGCGGAGAGCTGGGAGGGGTTGAAGGTGCATTTCACGCGGCCGGAGAGGGGAGGGCGTCGGAGGCAACATCTTGTCAGTGACGGGGACGGGAATGGGACCGATGGGAGGCCGGATTTGGGCAGCTGGGTTGGGGAGAGTTGAGATGGCTTTGGATGATCAAATGTTCAGGAATGGACCACTGCCCTGCTTCAATGATATGAAGGCGGATCCAGGGTTAGAGTTGAAGCTTAACAGTTTCGATTGAGAGACGTTGAGCCCGTGCTTTGAAAACGTTGCGGAACGAGGGGCATTGATGATGTGGCATTAAAGGTACGAATAATGAGGGATTCGGAGACAGGAGCCTTTCCAATCGATTTCGCTGCTTGATACTTAAGGGAGCAGAGGAAGATGGAAGATAAGAAAGTGCATCAATAATTGATCCGGAGTAAGACCAGGCGCATGTCATAGAGGAGAAGGATGAACCCGTAGGTATACCTTAATTTTCGCTTATATCGAACAGCCAATAATAAGCGAGCAATGACCCCATGTGGCTCTTCATCTTCATCTTCACCTTCACCTTTACCTTCACCCTTACCTCCCGCCCTCTCCCTATCCTCCCAGCCTATCACTCTGAGCACGAGCATGAGCATGAGCCCGAGCACGCGACACCGTTGTCTGGTCTTGGAAGATGAGAACTTGCGGGTGGGACCGGTAGTACAGATTGAGGGGAATGGAGCGTGATAATCCTGAGAGTGATATTGATACTGATAGGGATACCTCGATAACTTAACTTTATATCATGGTGGCGGCGCAATTGTTCTTGCTTCACGTGCTTCTCCTTCTCCCGTCTCACCTTCCCTTACTTTAGCTTTCTCTTCCTCTTCCTACCTTACTCTTCTTGCGAGACAACATGTCAGATAAAGAAACGGTTCTGATCAATCCCCATAATATCTTGTGCTTCAATTTATACGTTTCCATTCATCTGCTTGACCACGCAAGCAGAATCTAACCTGATCTTGCACAACTTGACCACCTATAACAACCAGACAATCACAGTCATAGTCACAGTCACAGCACACCACAGCACACCACAGAGATAGGTACAATGCCTCGACCAGGTCTACCACCCACCCCAGCTTCCTCAACCGACATATCTGGCAAAAATCACTCCCATCTCTCTTCGCTCGAGACTTCTTTCACCCTCCCACCACCTGCCATCACCGGTACCGATCTCCCACGCTCCTCCAGCGCTTCGACGGCGAAATCCTCTTCCGAGTCATCCTTTCACCCTGTAACGCCCACCTCTCCTCTTTCGGCCGTCATCGAACCTCGTCTACGCCCTTCAGTGACACAGAAGCCCAGCAGTACGGCGGATGATTTCTCGTTACCACCACCGCCGACGCGGTCACGGAAAATCACTCAATGGAAACCGAAGAGGCAGCGACAGGATCAATTACCGTTGGAAGACACGCCGGATACAGCAAGGACCCTGCCGAAAGGCAAAGCAGCAAAGGCCCCGGGCCCGTCTTCCCCTGGAATGACCAACAAGAAGAAGCAGCCAAGCTCGACAAGCGTGGCGGGCCGCAAAATAGCTAGGAAGACTGCCCACAGCCTGATCGAGAGGAGGCGGAGGTCGAAGATGAACGAAGAGTTTGGAGTCCTCAAAGACATGATTCCTGCGTGTAAGGATCAAGAAATGCATAAGCTGGCCATTCTGCAGGTATGCTACCCTCCAATGTTTCACCTCCGCCGCGGGAAACTAAAATCCAGCAACGATAGGCAAGCATTGACTACCTCCGCTACCTCGAACAATGTGTATCCAACCTCAGAGCTGCCACCAATAACACCTTCCATCCGATCACCACCACCCACCCATCAGCCCCAACGCCAACACCCGGCCATCCCCCATCCGCATCAGCGTCCGCGTCTGGGTCACAGCCCGAAGATGAAGATGACAATGATCACGACCAGGAGATGCCAGACTCCGCCAATCCATCTCCCTTGCGGACCCAGCTCACCAAACAACACGGAACTCCGGACCAACATCTGCAGTACTCGCTCCCCGCCACCTCGCCAGCAGCGACAAACACCACCTCTCCCGCCCTTACCCCACACACGGATCCGTCCTACTCGAATCCCTACAACTACACCTTCCACTCAGCGCTGCCCTCGCCTGCTTTCATGCCTCAGACCCATCATCAGCCCTACATCTCGTACTCCGCATCGGAATCGGCATCGACGTCTCCGAACCTCGGCCCGCAACTCCATCCTCAAAGCCGCGAAACGATGAACGTCGATATCGATCACGAAGCTACGGCCGCGTGTCTGCTGATGTTGAATACTGATCGGAGGGGTATCGGTGCGGGTAGCCTTGCAGGATTGGGTGGGAACGGGAGAGTGGGGAGTAGGATGGGTGGACAGGGGGTTAGGGGGAGGGGGATGAGTGTTATGGATCTTTTGAGTTCGTAAGGTAGATCCTTGGTGTTTGGAGGTGTTGTTGGTCCATACGTCGATGGGGAATATAGTTATGTTGCCAAGTGCATGAACTCTTGTTTGTTGAATGATTGAAGCTAGGCGTTCGGGGCTGTACAATCGAATGGATTCGGGTGGTCCTTCAATATCGAGTAGAGAAGGAAGAAACTTCGTCGCCTTGAGCTTGGTGAACGCTTCCCGAAGCGGAGACCCTACCTACCAAATGGCTAGGGTCATATATGTCAAGTGGTAAATGATTGCATTCTAATCGGCCCCCCAGGCCTGACTATCTACCTGTATACCTGGGAAACCAATACCTTCACCTAGATAGGCGAGGTGCTCAGCCCAACCGCGCAATCGTGCAGAAAGTGGATACAAATAGGCCTTATGGTCACTCAGACGGCTGGCCTGCTGACTGGCTCAAAATGTCAAATGGCTCGGATGGTCCTGGTGACCGTGACAGTCTATCCATCTCCAAAAAGACATGTGTCTCCGAATGTGAATTCCCGGTGAATCCCCTTGTCTGCTCTGTCCATCTTTCTCTGCCTGGTTGTCCTTCCCTCTCGCGGACTTCCACCCCCATCATCTGCCTCAGTTGCTTTCCCTTTTCTCTTCATTGGAGCACAGCGGATGCTTATGGGCTATGGACTACTGGTGGCGATGAGGCTATAGCTCAAGAGCCTGGGAAACGTAGCCGTCTTGGAACGACTCGTTGGTGCTACCAAATCAAGAGATGTCAACAGCTTGGTTTCTTCTGCGGGGTATCAGCCCAGCGCATAAGTGAGAAGTCTTGGCGACAGCAAGGTCATGACGACAGCCTAGAAGCTAGAGGCGAAAGCCTGTAACACCGAGCAAGGACGCAGAAGCAAACCACCTAACAGTCTGGCTAGGTACACAACAGAAATGCTTCTCAGTTGCTTTCCCTTTTATCTTCATCAAAGTTTTCCTTTCGCATCTCCATGTCCAGAGGTATTCTCCCGTCCCCGACTGTCCTGATCTCTTCTGCCTCCTAGGGACGTCCGTTGGCTGTTAGGTGAGTTGTGGTTGACTCAGTGGCGTTGAGTTTCTTTGATGATCCACCCGGGGCGATTGTTAGGTGACATGATTGTCGCCATGCTTATGAAGCTGGCTCGTGAACTCAGTCAGCTTTACCGGAGATTCGCATGAGTCCGATGGAGAGGAGGAGTGTTTTGTCTTTGACGGTCGAGTTGGCGGCGTTAGTAAACGAGGCTGCCATGAGACTGGTGTCTAAGGGAGTAGTCGTTTGAATGTTCTCCCTCCTTGTTCTATGTGTTCTTATTGTTCTATCTCTGTTGCAATTGGCAGTTTCGAACCCAGGAATGTGTATATGAGCATCGGTTGAGGATACCTAGCCCCGGGAAATTCTTGTCGGATAGGCTTTGCACTTTCATTCATAGGCTAGTGCCAACTCTAGGGCTCAGCCCAGCAACAACACTGCTTGAACTCTTGGAGCTTCCTCGGTTTCTGATATGGTTTTGTCCACGACTGAGGTAGGTGTCGCTTCAAGATGGGATGTATCTCCCAACTGCAAGAGGGCAATGAAGAAGGAACCCATGCTATGCTGAAAGTCAACGGAGTGACATGAGAAAACCCCCAATGCATTTTCCAGCTGTCAGAGCGTTCGTGGGAAGGCTATTTCTCAAATGGCCTTGGTCTTCTTTCCAAACGTACTGAGACCAAGGCGGGACACATGATGTCCAAGAGCTTGTATGAATGGAAGGTCAAGATGGCATAATATCATGGCTAAGGTGACTCCAGATCGCTCAAGGAATGCTGAGAATGCAGTTCAGATGATGTAGATGCTCCTCAAGAGTTTGACTGAACACTATAATGTCATCAACACATGCTAGAACCAACTTCCACAGACATTCTGCGAGTACCTCTTCATCTGGTGTTGAAAGAAGCCAGGGAAATTCACTATTTTCATAGTGAACACAGTTAAACATTTCTCGCCCTCGGTGGGGAGTAACAAAGGCGGGTTTCCACTGGTCTTCCTCATGGGTAAGTTGTTGAAAGATACCACGAGTGATGTCCATTCCAGGAGATATTTGGGATCATCCATCATCCTTTAAGACTTTGCGCATATATCTCATCAGGACTTCTCTGGGCTTATTATCCCTAAGCCGAAAAAAGAAAGCCCACTTTTCATTGGTCAGATCATTTGTTCATTTCACCTAGTCCTCAGCTGATCGATTTGATATCTTTCTCTTCTGAAAATATGCACCTTCCATGCATGCCTGCGATTCATCATCTGACTGCCGTTTCCGAAAGGGCTCATACCTCACACCTTGCACAGGAGAACAGCGGACTTGCTGATCAGCTGTGTTTTAGCATTCAGTTCTATACAGAACTCATATCTTTTGTCTGTCCGTCTCGTGAAGGCGCTTTCTGCTTAGGTGGTACACCCTGATGCTAGCATTATCCGATCATCAGGAGTGGTGGCGGCTTTAGTGATGCAGAATATACTTGTCCAGCATGTAGACCAGCAAGACCAGCCAGGGCACTGCTGACGTAGCCAGCTGCTCAGCTTGGAACCATGGCTCAATTTGAGGGAAACGAGACGCATGGCTCTTATTCTGCCTCCGTCCTTCGCACGAGTAAGGCCTACATTCAGGCGGTTCCCTTGTCTTACAGATCCAGGCCTGTTCGTAACGACCAAGTAAAATATGACCACCGAAGCCTCGCCTCCCTGGAATCCATCAATAGTCCGGATCTGTACGTCTCGCAGATCCTTCTTAGTGTCTCGTCTCATGTTGTGTACAGCGATCTGGTAAAGGATTGTATTGAGACTTGTATGGGATAAGTACGGAACGACTCCGGGCAGTCAAGTCAGGGCAGTCTATTCTAACCTATCGGGGTTAAGATTTTCTTAGCTGCATGAAAGGTGTTCACTACGGTACCTAAGGTAGAGTCAGACGGACATAACTGCTAGTAGGGGTTGCTTACTGCTAGTGTCGCCCTCACTGTCACTCTCAGCCTCGCTGACACCCTCACTGTCACCCTCACTGTCGTCCTCACTGACTCCCTTACTTACACCCTCACTGACACCCTCAGCCTCACTGTCACCCTCACTGTTGCCCTCACTGTCTGTCATCACCTCATTGTCTCTGCAAGGGCGACAGCGAGAGTCTCAGTGAGGGTGACAGTGAGGGTGTCAGTGAGGCTGAGGGTGTCAGTGAGGGTGAGGGCAACAGCGAGGGTGGCAGTATCTGCAAGGGTTGTCTCCACAGCTAGTAAGGGTTCCCTACTAGCAGTCACATCTGCCTGATTCTAGTTGACGCCCCCAATGCAGCTAATAAAATCTAGCCGAAATAGGTTAAAATTGACTGCCCCGACTTGACTGCCCGGAGTCATTCCGGGATAAGTATGCCCGGTTTAGCCCCTTTTCATGGGGCTAGATGGACACCTTTCTTGCCTTTGGAGGTGTCATCGTCTTGGCCTTTCTGGTGGTTTCTGTACGACCCACTGTGATGGGAGAGCGTTTTGATTTTGCAGGTCAAACGTCTGAGTCGCTTCCCACATACGTTGCGCCGCTGCGATTTCGGCTGGGCTTGACCCACTGCGAGTGACATCGGAGCTCAGGCTGACGATAGCTTCTATGTTTGCACAGAGTCGGTGCAGCCGCTGTAATGGCGGTTGAGGATCTTACCGCGCTTGGGCTTGAACTTCGAGGAGGCTTTTGGGTCTTCAATGATCTCTACCTCAGAGGATGTCTCCCCTGTATAGGTCAGTACATGGCTCTTCAGGTATGATTCAAGTACTTACTGAACCTCACAATGGCCTTTTCATCTCCAAACTTGCAACGCTCCTTATCGCCAGAGTATATGCAATTTGCGCAGGCCTCTTCACATAATCCTCTTATCACTATACTCCCCATGAAAAGGTCCGGCGGGCTGGGGCAGCTTCCAGCAAAATTAGCACATGGCTGCACCGACATGTGTGATATCGCCGACAGAGTAGACCAGCGTCACTTCCGCGTAGAGGTGGGAGAACAATTTGCACTGCGGCATCTTTGACAGGATTAGATGCCCTAGCTTCTTCAGTCGGTTGAGTTCTTTAACTTCAGGGTCGAGGCATAGTCCCGACCGGCGGGGAGCGGAACGTCTCCGATTTTCGTGGCGGGGGCGGGGACGGCATCACGCCGACGACGGAGCGACAACGAATCGGCCGACGAAGGGGGCCTAGCCGACTCCCCACTCCCCATAATAATTTACTATTCATATCGGTGTGAACAAAACACTCACAAAAGCTACACCGGTCTCCCTGATTACCCCAATAACAATTGGTACATGCTCCGGAGAGCAGAGACCGGCTGCGGGCCTTTGTACGGACACATCTCGAAAACGTGCCGGGCTCCCGAGCGCAATGATCGCACGCGACCGGTTCGACTTCGCCGCGAATGTGTGCCGCCGCCGCTTAGCATAGAGAAACGTAGCAATGATCGCCACCAATTAGTCGAGGTAATGTACCCAGCTTTGCAGTGTAGCTGCACTTTTGGGAGGGTTCGTGGTCCAAGCGTGTGAGAGGTGTGAGGACGGTCCTCTGATATTATATGGTAGGCTAGGGGTCATCTCATTATCCGTCATCTGTAGTAGTTCCGCTGAAGCATACAGAACAATATCCATCTTATCTCTGCCTCGATGCAATCTTCTTTTCATTCTTTGGCTGACTCAGTTGTAGCCTCCTCCGCTTTAGTATTTCCATCCTAGATATACATCGCTGTCCGCTGCTGTGAGTAGAGTAGCAGTCTGAATTGTCAAATAATGATATGAAGACTTTGTACTGGAATCCGAAGCACTTGAGAGATCATAGTTGGCGCTTTTTAGCTATATGACTTCATGTTCTGCAGACCCTGAAATGTGTAGAGAGGGAGGCGAGCGAGAATCTCTTTGATACGAATTCTTCTCTAGTGGACTACTACACATTCTCCATCATGGAGTGATTTGTGGAGCAGTTTTCGATCTCTTTCAGAGCTGATAAATCGAGCCTAGATTGGGCGAAATGTGTTCTTCAACACAGGTGCCACAACAAACGATTGAGACTTCAATGCAGAAATAGAATCGTGACAGTAAAAGGTCAGGAAAGGGATGCATATTGATAAAAGTTGAAAATGCCGAAAAATTGCCACATCTACTGAGGAGAGCAATCCAGTGAATGATAGAGAGGTCTTGTCTCTTGACTTTTGTCTTGGTCGCTGGACTAGACTTAATGTCCAAACCCTAATTCTTCATGTGAGTTTGGGGCCTCATGCGTCCTCAGGTGCTTGCTTGATGGGCAAGGTGATGTTTCAAGGTGGTTTCTAGGGTGGTCAGCAAAGTCTGATGGAGCAGAGAAAGTTGTGTCTATCATCTTTTTGAGTCTGTGTTATCTCTGAGACAATGTGATGGACTCTGTCGGCCCTGTTTAGTCTCTCAGGTTGGCATAAGTAGACATTGGTTGGCTATGTGATGAAGCCGGTTTCAGGAGATCGATCAGGGCATGATCGGTCTGCAATGTTTGTATCTCGGCAGCTCTTTCTTCTTGGCGGCGATCATGATGATTCAATTGAGAATAGATTGCTTGGCTCTGAGCTGTGGAATCTCTCCGAGTCTCTCCGAGATACAATTTCCAAAGCGGAGCCTCTGGCTGCTGTGATTAGGATCTGGTCTGTAATAATGTCATAGCTTCTTTTTTGTTCTTCTGCAGTCAGGTACCTAGGCAGAGAGCATGTTTCTCTGCTATGGCCTTAATGCGTGTTGCCTTTTTGGCGGCGTGTATGCTACCATCAAATTCAGTACTAACAAGCTCCCACTCTAAATTTCATCCATCTGCTCCATATCATCATCATGGACCACGCGGTCATCATCATTCCCATCTTTCATGTCGCTATCCTTAGCATGATTGTTATCGCAGTTAGTGGTGGCGGGAAGGGGGTGAACCAATGGAAGGTAGTCTGAGCTAGGGTAATGGCAAACCCTGAGGATAGCACATAGTGTCCGGTGTTCTTTCCAAAGCTGAGGTGACACGAAGTTGCTCTTTGATGAGGAGTGATTGAAGATGCCAAACTTCCGCAGTTCCTTGTGGCCCCCATGTCAATCTGCTGTACGCACATAAGCCCTGACATCCTTCATGTACGACTTCTGTGCACTGTCAAGTGATGATGAAATTGAATAATTCAAGCAGGATCAACTCTCTCAGTCATTATAGTTCAGTTCATGTGCGGGTTGCATCAAGGCTGTTAAGAAATTGCTCGTAAAGATTCAAACTGTTTCTGATAGTAAGCCTGAGGAATTCCAATTCTTGCATGGTATGACTGGGTTTTATTATTCTTGGGTTTTAGCAGTAAACTGAACATTGTGGCTCGTCACAAGGATAGCATCTTAGCATGGCTGATCGTTAGTTTGAGAAGATAGGTTCTGTTTCTTTTGCGAGAAATTGGATTTTAATAAGTGTAACTTGCAGGCTAGGTGATCGGGAAGCAAGGGCACGTATAAGTTGAAGAGACATCAAGCGCGGCGATGTGTGCCGCTTATTAACATGAGTTGGTTTTCTGAGATCTCGGGAATTTTCACACTCTTTGGCGGCTCTAGCTCTCCTCTTCATTTCCAATTGATTCCGCTCAATTTCCACCTGATTCTACCACTATCATGTCCTCCGCGCAAGTCTCTCTCCACATTGTACAGAACTCCCTACCTAATGAGCTGTAGTCGCAGTGGATTTTCAGTTAGGATCTGGGAGATGTGTTGAAAGTCTTTTTTGAGCGGCTTGGGGCCATTGACTAGCCAGCGCTTCTGCAGCGCAGGAGCGAAGGGATGATGCTGGTGGCGAGGAGGAAGTTGAAGGAGAAGGTAAAATGCAATGAATGAGTGAGATGCAATAAATCAGTCACCCGTTGCCTGTCGATCTGCAATAGCCTAAGTGTCTTCTTGGAGAAGTGGACCAGCTTCATCCGCATTCTTCAATCCATATGTCTTTTCAGCCAAGCCCACAGCGTGGACGGCAAACTTTACGTTCGCCCTAATGGGCCACTTCCGAGAAGATTAGTTAACCGCAGCACTATGTCTCTCCCATCTTGCGGAGCGCCATCCACAGTGCAGAACATGAGCACCAAACGAAAGTTGTCTCTTTGGATATGTGGGCGAAGTGTTCTTTTTAGTTCATGCATTCTTTTCAACGGCTGCAGCTCGACCGGCGATTTGGGCAGGTAAGTTTTCAAAGGGCCGATAAAAGGAACAACGCTCTTGTTTGATCCCACAACCAGCTGTACTTCTCTTCGAGCTTTTCATACACAAAGGTACCAGAGATCTGGACCCATCTTAGGGAACATCAATCGGGCATCGCCACCGAGAGTACCTGATCCCATTGAGGGCTATACTAGCCCCTCGCCCTCGCCCTCGCCCTCGCCCTCGCCCACTCTGCTGGGCACGGTAACGATTCTCCATGATATCCTCTGCCAGATGCTCCTCCATCTGCTTTCTTGTCTCTGCATCGGCTTTGATCCACACTGGCGTCAGCCTGAGCTTACTTAGCACCTTCCCTTGCGACCAGCTCGATGCTCCAACTTCTGGAGCCTTCGTTATATTTTTAGTTACCTAGTGATCTTGTATGTTTTGCCACACACTGATCTTGTCTTTGTACTTTCTAAACATATTTTCCAAGGATAGTTCCTTTGCATCTGAATGTTCAGAGACATCCTTATTTATCGACCGAAGCTGCAAATGTGCACAGGATTCCGAGCCTCGCAAGACAATATCGCATTGTACGAAGCAAGGAGCTCAATCAGATGTGCTTCATCTAGACATTGTTGCGCTGTGCATCACTTGCGAGTTTGCTAGCATGATCCGCTAGTTTCTTCTCCTTTACACTGGGTGTTCTCTGCTCCCTTCGCGGAGGCATTTGAACAGTCTTTTTTGCTCTATGCAGATTACTCTCTGCCTGTTTCACCTTTTAATCTTGTGTTCAATGATTGGAATGTTCCTCGAACCTTGCAGCAAGCCAGTGTCATGCTTTCTTCTCCAACTGAAGTTGAGATAGAGCCCAGCCCTCCGGAATCTGGTCTGAACACACAGTGTGAATGGCCTGCTCCAGTGTATCAGGATCATCCAAGTCCATACTTGTATAGACCCTGTCTGGGTCTAAATCGAGAATCATACGGATGTTGAATGCCTCTCATCAAGCTGTTCTTGCTCAAGTACACTCAGATTCCGAATTGTTGCTCATGCTTTGCCCAAGGACGTTCCGAGTAGGTTTGTGTAGATATTCTGATATCTCCAAGTTTGTCATCCTCATCAGGAACAGCTCCCTCAACCTGTTCCACTGAACACAGTTCTCGCACGGCTCGGCAACAACTTCCCCACGTATAAGCGTGGCGGCAGCGGCATACTGTGGGTGATCGCCGAAACGAGTACCTTCCAGCGACGTCCGAGGGACGATTCGCCGGATGATCGGTAATGTGGTGACGACCGAGTCAACCCGAGAGTGGTATGTCCGCGGCCGCGTCGAGAAGAGGACTGCGAATCAGGTCGGCGGCGGCGGCGGCCCCAGCAGCAGAATCGAACGTTTAAGGACATGTCATCTCTGATCGCGTTGGCCAGTCCCAGGGTAGCGCAAGCTTTCTGCAGGCCCACTGTACACTTCCTCCTTTATTGCAAAGCAATACGTGGCCGCCACACAACCAGTAGTCAAAACAGCTCTCCAGTCACAAAAGACAATGAAAAAAGCGCTGCTTCCACTGTGTGAGGGCGGAGGACTGAGCACAATATTGTGTAGTGGACTTCTACTCTTAATCTCCTTGCAAGCTCTCTCGGTATCATCAACACCGCAGCAACGGTTTGGTCGCAGTAGAGGTCATGTGTCAGTATCCGAATTTCCAAATTTCCAATTGACGGAACAGATGAGACGGTCCATATCTTAACAGTATCTTCAGAGAGTTGCTCCTTGAAAAGTCAAGGCTGACTGGCTATAACTTCAATCATCTCCTCTATCTAATCCCATGATTCTCAGAAACAATGTGAGCTGTTGCTCGTATTCATAAGTATTCTTAGTCCTGGTGTATACTGGGACTGCTCGAAGTCTTTCAGCCATGAAGTTCGATTGGCCCCCACTTTCTTTCAGGATCCGGGGACAAGCTTCAACACTTGTGAGGGACAGATAATCAAGAGCTTGGCTGGACTGGGTCCCGAATCTGCAGAGATCCAGTCCAATAAAGCGCTTCATACAAGACACCTGTTCTCTTCTCCTTATAGTAGAGTAGGTCTAGAACTTAGTCAGGAGCTCAACAGTACCCAGCACTCACCAACAAGAGGTCCATCTTGACCTTCAGGCCATGTACATGCACGTCCAGAGTGCCGTAGGCATTCTGCGCACTTACCGACTCCCGCGGTGTAACACCCACGGAAGTAGATAACGACGTCCGGCTTACCCCAGACTGCAGCACATTTCTGGCACATCAGTCCCTGGGCCATTCCTCCTCTTCATGATTAGGATGGACTGTCGGTACACTTCGCAACAATTCAATAACTCAATATTCTGTGACACTACGCACGGCCACAGTAACGGCATTGCACGAAGTGTCATCTCCTGGGCAGTCAAGTCCCAGGGGAAGGGCAGCCCCCTATCCTGCACGAAAGTGGGGAACAAAGCTGAATCCGCGATAAGCTTCCCCTGAAGCCTGCGACGATGACCCGGTAGCAGCGGACGAAGAGCCATAACTAGTTATCTGACACCCACAATATTAGCCAACATGCCCGCACACCAGGCATTCATCCTTTCAAGATGCGTGCTTTGTTGTTCTTTAAGGGTGTAAGTCTCTTCAAATGAGGTTTGTCTTGGAAGACGCAACGTAGAAGCTTCATGACATGTGGCAGTACCTTGGAGATTTCTCACAGTGGCATGCTCTGCAGGGTTGCATGTATATCTTGGTTGAGTGAAGCTAATGTTTGAGCTTTGTGCTTGGACTGGAGTGCAACTGTTTTGGTCAGACTGTAGTAATTCTCTGATGGGACTTCTGTCATCGCGAAGGAGTGGTGTTTGACCTCTTCTTTGAGAGACTGAACGTAGAAATCGACAAATGCGATGCAGTCTATGGCCTTACCACCACTCTTCATAGTGATGATCATGCTGAGCTGCTGTGAACGCACTCAGAGCTTTGAATTTTGTTAGAATTTGACTGCATGATAAAGTGTGTTGTGAAGATTTAGTTGACGTTTTGTCATACTGTAGTCTTCTCTCTTTCTTCTTTAATCTCTTCCCCAGTCTTAGCTGCTTTTATACATGATTGATCTGTTGTTTTAGATGTTGCATCGGGAGGAAAAATTTGAGAGAGAGCAAAATCAAGAAGTCTTCGAGCGTCCAGCAATTTAACATATTATCTTCTCTTGTGGCGGTATCTTGCCAGCCCTTGACGCGTTCCGAGATCTCCAATCCCTCTTTATCAAGAAACCAGAGAATCAATGTGGCCCGATCCGAATAGGAACATTCGAATGCTTCTGGCTCATGGGTTAGTGGAGTAATCTCTGGTAGAGGTTCAGCTTCGATTGTCAAACACGACGACTTTCACAACACATCGTTCACTCTCTGGTCGTTTGTGTAAGGAGTTGCATGAAGCTGAGTGGCTTGCAGCAAGAAAGACTGAAGATAGAGAGTTCTTTGAAACAATCTGGGGTGACAATGAAGTCGAAGCGATGCTGATGGTGCAGATAGTTGTCTTTTGTCAGAATCACCTTTATATGCACAGTGTTTCACCACCAAGGGTGTCCATTCCGCAAATCCTTCTGCCAGATCAATACTGGCTCCCATTCCCATGCTCTTTCCAAAGTCAGAATAAAAGTCCTCTGATAGAGACCGCTGCTTGAAGCTCCCTGCCGTAAGAAGAACCACATAATTTGGTGGAGCGGCCACAATCAGCCAGCTGTTTGCCATTCTGTGACTCTCATACATTCACTGTGTCTGCAGATAATTTCTCGATACCAGTGTGGAAATCTGACTTCTTAAAGACAACGTTCTCAGTTATTCTCCGATGCCTCCAAGATGTGCTCGGCGGCGTCCAGAGCCTCAAGGAGCGGCTTATGCTGTTTTGCCACTTGTTATTCCACCGGGTGTTAGTTGACATGTGGATAGAAAGCTAACCCTAACCCTAAGCTGCATCGTCTTTGTATAGTGAGCGATGGTAAGCTGAACTACTGCTGTGGTAAGTGGTAAGGTTGTCGACGAGCAGGAGCATTGTCTTGTGCGAGCGACTGCAAGGGGATTTCAGCTTGGAGGTCACTGTTCGATGAATCATAGTAAGCGTTCTTCCGTGCTTTGATCGCATCAAGAACGATCGTATGATGCATGGAAGCGTCGGGTGCCCCAGTGACAGCTTGCTCCGCGGCAAGCAGTAGACCTGACGTTAGACTGGAAATAAGCTGGATTTGAGGTTTAGGCAATACATTATCTTCCTCTTTCTCCACAGACCAGAACTTCTTCGGCCGACAGATAATCGCGACCAGTAGGCAATGGATCGTCTCCGATGGCGGGCCTCTCCGCCTTCTTATTGAGGCCTGTTTTCCGCCTCTCGGCGGCGGCCACCCGGTCCTCTTTCCTGGCGCTCAGCTGGTAATGCAAGAAGCTGAGCACCAGTGCGAGGACGGCGCCCATCACAACAAACGCCAGATTCGCCCAAGAGGGCAGGGGCGGCGGGAGCGCCAGGGGCGGCACGGCGGCGACGAGGCCTTGTCAGGTACGGAAGCAGCGAGGTGCGTTAAAACGAGCGTCTCAGAGGTCATGTACAGGTCTTTTCGGAAGAACGTATCAACGGCAATTCGCGCTTCAACCTCGTTGTCGATCTTGGATGCTTCGAACGTCGAAGACCTCGCGAAACCTGGGTTGCTGGGTGCGACTCAGACGATGGCAGTCGAATGAGGATTAGGCAGGCAATCAGGTCGCTGCCGGGTCAGTTCTGGGGATGCTTGGGGATACCAGGCCAAACCTTGATAAGATGCTAGAGATTATTGGCATATGGCAGGGGGCGACTGACAATGAATGCTGCGCAGAACCCAGTATTAGAAGCAAATTGCAACTGAAGAAGGGAGCCAACAATAGCTGTGATATAGTAGACATAGTATGGTGTGTCCATCGCTGAATTCTCTTCCAAATCGGCTCTGGAGTGTCGCAAATGCCGGAGAACGCTGGATGGTTTCAGGGAGCTTTGGGAGATGCTGGTAGAGGCTGGGTAGTGTCTGCGTATGCCACAGAGCTGATTGCGGTTAGAGATTCAAATGGCGCCATGCCGCAATGTGGCGCTGACACGTTCTCCCCCTCCATGGATATGAAAGGCGTAGACCCAGGCCCACTCCTCGCGCTCGAAGTCCTGCAGATCTGGTAGTGTGTTATGTATTTGCGGGCATGTTCAATTCAGAGATGATATGTGCCAGCAGTGCCAGCGTTACCAACATTGACTGTCGCAGATATAGACCCAGGTGAAGCCCCCATTTGCCCTTAAGCTTGATGTACAACACCCTGTGAACGTCAGGAGATTTTCGGAAAGACTGCATGAAAGACAGGTGATTGGACTGTCCCCAAGCAATGCATTCCCTCTGAAGATCAATGACAACACCCTGTGCTTGCTGAACAAATCGTCTGCCGGCAACAGTGCATGAAGTATAGAAAACCTTGCGACCACATTGATGTCAGTGAAAGCTTATCGAAGCTGAACACTTCTGCAGTAAGCATGTATGTCGGAAGACAGTGATCCGAGATGGGTCATGGGTTATTCTGAAAGATCATGCCGGTTCTGCTGGTGGAGCATAACCCATGTCGACTATCTCTGCCCGTGGCCCGAGAACACCTCCCAGTATCTGCTTATTGACTTGGTCAAGATGTGCTTCAGTCACTCTGTTTTGAACCAGAGTGTTGAGTAGTTTCAGCATGAGTCATTAAATGAATGGTGAAACCTTCTTTGTTTGGGCAGTTTTGATGACATGGAAGCTGAAGTCGAATAGGATGTAGAATATGTCTGTCTTCATATTTGAGCTCATCAATCTGGGATCTTCCCACGCTCTCCAGATGTCGATTATGTCAGGTCTTGCAACGAGCGGTCATGTTCGAATGTCAAATCGTGCCAAAGCCCTCGGCATCAGGTGTTGACCTTTGGCCTGCAATGCTTGGATGGCAAGACCTCAAATATCTTTCAGAAGTGAAATCTCATTGAAAGCGCAGAATCAGAGCTTTTCAATCTTTGCTCTTCAAGTCTCACGAGATTCCATTAGTCCCTATCTAACAAAAAAGTAAAAGCCACGAACCAACCACAAACCGAAACCGAGACGACAACTACCGCCGACCACGACGGCGGTGAGGGGAGCAGGACTGAGATTGGCAGGAAGGCGGCGGCAGGCCAAGCGGAACAACGGCAACGCTGGCATGAATATTTTTCGCGTTGCGGCGGAGCATTCCCGCAGTGGCGTCCAGGTCGTCGGCGGCACGAGAAATTTTGTCGGCGGAGGCAAGTCCAACAACAGTTTTTCGGCGGCAGCGAGCACTTGCTGCTTGATTGTAGCACGACATTCATGCTGAATATTGACAGTGCTTGCTCAGAATGACTCAGGGCAGTCACCTTTCGACCATCACTTTCTAACCTTTTCCCGTTAGCCCTTCTTAGCTGCATTGGAGGCATTCACACTGTGCTGTCGTTCTGGCTGTTACCCCCGCTGCTGCCTCCACTGTCGCTCTCGCCCTCACTGTTGCCCCCATACTGTCACCCTCACTGTTGCCCTCGCTTGCTGTCATCATCTCAATGTCTGACCATTTTTATTATCTCTGTGAGAGCGACAGCAGGGGTGGCAGCGGGGGTGACAGCGGGGGCGTCAGTGAGGACAACAGCAAGGGCGACAGCAGTACCTTAGTAAGGGACCCTTACTAGCAGTCATGTTCATCGGAGTCTAGTGAACGCCCCAATGCAGCTAAGAAGGGCTAATGGAAAAAGGTTAGAAAGTGATGGTCGAAAGATGACTGCCCCGAGTCATTCCGGTCGTCTACGGTTGGCTTGTAATCGCAACTCTCGCTCTTTGCTGGCGTTTTCCTCCTTGATCTTTGCCCAAAGCCCTGGTTTGCTGCTTGGTGGGGAGGAGCTGACCCGGTACCGCTTTGGGACGATGGGTGTTGGAGAGCAAGGGGGAGGCGCGAGAGGCGATGATACTCCAGAACGACTCCGGGCAGTCAAGTCGGGGCAGTCAATTCTAACCTATCTGGGTTAGATTTTCGTTCCGGTGCTTGCTTATCCATAAACCCCTGCCTCATTGGAGCATCTGCTCACAATTCCCCTCTTTGCATGTGAACTTGAGCAAAAGAGTAGTAAGGAGTGAACAACAGCTTTTCGTTCATGTCAGAGTAGAGAAGGAACCTGGTATAGACTCCCAAGTTCTGCCATACATGATGGCCAAGCAGATCCTCAATCACGTCAAGCAGAAGCAGTACACCGACGATGACTCAAAACGAAGTATGAACTTAATTTTGTTAACACAGATTGTTTCTTGCAAATTTGTTGTATTGCGTTGACATCGACATGGCGTTAACCACGTTGAGAGATTGACTCTCACACCCAGATTGGCTTCTGCGATATGGATGAAGATTGGCAGCTGCTGGTGTACACAAAAGTTTGAAGCCGCTATAGCGACCTTTATCTTATGCTAGCTAAGGGCTAGATCAATGCATGCATTGTCTCTCCAGTGCCAGGTGACTCTTGTATCAACGACAAATCACCACAAAGTCGAAAAAATCTGCTTGCATGTCTGCGGGCTGGCTGAGGAAGCGCTGCCAGAGTCGTACTAGTTTTGAACGCATGCTCAACTTCAGATATCTTCTTCGCTACTGTGTTCGACGCATTGAGGTTAAGTGTTCTGTGCTTTGATCTCATCCAGAACAATCACATGGTGCTTGAAAGTGTTGGGTGCGCCAGCAATAGCTCACTTCACGGCAAGCAACAGACCTGACGTCAGACCTGAAGGGGTTTTGTGCAATTAGGCTTTGATGTGTTTTATGGTGGGTTGGAGCAAGTCCTGAAAGGTGTTGTCTGCCAGGAATGTGGCAGCAAGAGTAACGATGCAAAGCAGGCCTCGCAGGAGCAAGTGGACGTGACGCTCTCTCGGCCCGAAGCCGAAGCGATCCCGTAGCCGCATCCAGATTATCCACGGCCCGAGTAACTTCTCCTGCCGACAAGTAATCCCGACGGGCCGGGACAGAGGAACATCGCCGATGGCGGCAGCGGCAGCGGTTGGGGCATCGGCGGGGCCGAGGGAGCCACGACGACGGGGCGTATTCAGATCGGTAGAGGACGAGAACACATACTAGTGACCAATCCATCCCCATGATCCAATTTGCCACCGCATAGTCTAGTATGCTCGCCGTACAGTAAACTGCATACACCACTATACTTGTAGATGATGAAGACTGGAATCCCCTGGTTCCGAGAAAGCAGTTTGAGTAGTGTTCTTCTTGAAAAGCTCAAAATCATGAGTTGCCGAGTAGACACTGGACGCAGAGTATATTGAAGACTGACGCAAGTCCCCAAGCTTTCTTGATCAGCTCCTGTTTCAATTCTCACCGTAACGCTTTCTTCTCCTCATTTCACGCTTTCCAGCGACTCTCTGCGGTAACAGTATCTTCGTTGTGCATCTTCGGATCCTGCTTGGGCCCGTCACTGCCCACCGGCTTCGGCGGTGGCGGTGGTCGCTTTTCCTCATCTGAAGTTGGGATAAGCTGGGAGCCACTTCAGTCTTGTTGGACCAGTCTCTGCTTCAATCAATACCGAGAAATAAGACTTGCATCTCTCTAGAATAGAAAGAATCGGGGTCAAGTACAATTCAGTCAAGAAGAGTAACATATTCTGCCGCCTTTGCTAGTATGTATAGTTGTGTTGTTGTTGTCAGTGATAGAAATCTCAACGTCCATACACTTGATCCATGACTCCATCTCAACACATCATCAAGAGTGAAGCCAACAGGATCAAGCTTCAAGTCTCTCTGGCGAGGATCCACTCCGAGGCCAATTGATCAAAGTTCTAACACTCCAGTGCTGCGATGAGTTCAATCTTCGTGCCTTTAGCCCTATGGAGAAAAGGAGCGGCGATCTTGTCGTTGCTGTGAAAAGGTGGGATCAATAAGAGTGAAGTCAACCGCATCTAGGTTCAAATCTCTCCGTCGCTGGGTTAGCTGCTTTGTCAACTGGTCAAGGTTCTCGCACTTATTTTCCGTTGCTGCTATGCATTCGATCATCGTGCCTTTAGCATTTTAAAGCGAACGAGCAGCCATTTGGCTGTTGGTATGGAAAGATAGAAACTCCGACAAGAATTCAGAGAGGCGCTCTGTTGATTTTGGTCATCTTTGTAGCGAAGCTGGTAACAATGGCTTAGCCAGCTTGTTCAAGTTTGCGAGGCCTTGGAAGATCTGCTTGCAAGTCTAGCTGTGCCAGTCAATCAAGTCACGGTAGACGGACGTGAACTCAAGTATCAAATGAAGGCGAAAGTCTCCAGTCATTGCCCTATCGGTCCGCAATGGGCAGTCAGACAGAGTAGTAATCAGGTATGCAGAGACGGTGATTCAATGACAGTGTTTCTGCAGCTAGCTGGTGGGCTTGCGAGCTGGACAAGACTCTTTCCATCCTTAGGATATTGGTCCGCGCAGCTGCTGCGCATTCGAGATTGACTGTGCCTCAATAAAACTAGTAAGTTTGCTAAAGACCATCCGAGCCCGGTATTCGCAACCAAGCACGAAGACATCTGGCAAAGGAGGTGTTTCGAGTTCGAGACCTGGTGCCCATCTGCAGTGGAAGCTTCAGTGAGATGCGTCTCTCCAATGCAGCCACATTCCAAGGGCTCTTGCTGCTGCGAAACTCAGATCACGTTGTCTAGCGACACAATTGCCGCTCTAGTCGGCTTTGATAGAAGTGGCGGAGATCCAAAGAAAAGAATGGGCCGGAATGAACAGAGTTGAGCCAGGTCTGAGTGTGATTGAGCAAGTGACATGTTTGAATGATGCGAGGGCCAAACGTCATTGGATCAAATCCCAATGCGTGAGAACGGGCCTAACATGGCCCAATGAACTTCAGAAGAAGGGTACCTGAGAAAATACTGAGAGCGACAGAAGGGAACACCCAAACCAGGGTTAACACCCACGACACACACCCCACTTCAGAACCACTTCATAACCACTTCCGGTGAAGCACACCGTGTCCGCTCTCGAACCCTCAATTACACTGGGGACTGTTCTTGTCATGAACATGATACTCACACATGGCAGCCTTGCGAGCCAGCTTTTTCCCTTTGCCCTTGGCCACATCCTCCAGCAGAAGAGTCGTCAGTTTTACATGGAAGTCCGGCCCCATCCAGTCAGCCACCACGCGCCGCAATCCGGCCGAGGTGACGTGGTTCGCATACATGCGGACGAGCAGGCGGAGCAAGGTGGAGATGGAGATCTGGTTTGACGCCACATGTAAGATTGTGCGCCTGAACGCCTTGATGCTCAGTGAGATCAAGTTCAGGGTGTCAGTGATCAGATTTCGGAGGGTGGAGACGCAGAGGAAGTCGGTGAGGGTGTAGAGCTCGATCAGCCCCTTCAGGCGTAGGCGATCCCAGGCGCCGTTGTTCAGACGGTTCGGCGGCGTGAGCTGTTTCTGGTACAGCCAGTGACGGAAGTTCTCGAAGGCCGTCTCCGAGGCGTTCGGGCATCCCGTGTCCGAAGGTCTGGAAGCGGTCCGAAAGCAAAAGATTCAGCACACACTGATTTTGGTGCCTCTGTCAAGGGAGAGGGTACTAGACTCTGGATAGAGAAGTACTGAATAGTTTCTTTGAAAAAAGAGTCATGATCAACTCAGTCAAAGTGACACTGAAGAGAGAACAGGGCATCTATCCAAAGACTTGAATCAACGGATAACGAGCTCGAAAATCAATGCCGCAAAGGCATGAGATGAGGTCAGTAGAAGCAAAAAGAGGAAGGAAGCAAAATAACGCCCGATGTTGTGGCCATAGCATACAAGTATAAGTTCAAGATGCAGACCCATATGAGAGGGCGTCAGGCCCAAGCCTTGGGCATAGTACGTTATGGTAAGATATAAAAGAAGAGAAGAAGGTAACGGGCCTTGAGAATTTCTTATAAAGACGAGCACACCAGGTGAATGCATTGCACCGGGCACATTCACCGTGCCGTGTTAACGTCAGCTGTACCGTACCCAGCATCACATGCGACCTCGCCTCCCTCAGCCAGACTCCAGCACAAAATCCCACCTCATAAAAACACTATGACTCACTCCGCCACCTCCTTCCCATCCCTCCTCTCCCTCACCTCCTCCCGCCCCACCTCCTCCTCCTCCCCAGGCACCTCATCCACACCTGCCCCCTCCCCCGCATACCTCTCCAAATCACTCTCCTTCTGCCTTCGATGCTTATCCATCCTATCATGCCCATTACTAAACGGCTCGTTCGCCCCCATATGCAGCCGCTTCGACTCCACCTGTGCGGGCAGCTGGTCGCCCGTGCCGGTGAGGACCTCGCCCGTGGTGCCTATGTCTTTGTGTCTCTGTATGCAACCAGGACGTCGTTAGCTGATATGTGTGTGCGCCCCTGACGAAGAGGGAGGGAGGGAGGAAGGGAAGATGAGACGTACGCGCGGGATGTCGGTCGGGTTGTCGGCGGCGCCTGGGTCGGTAGAGTCGTCGGCGATTTGGTCGGGCCGCGGGACGGAGGGGATGAGGTTATGTTTGCCGGCGTCGTTGGGCATGGTTGTGCCGTCTTTGGCCATGTCGAAGAGGTCGCCGCCTTCGTGGGGGTCGGATGGTGGTGCCATTTTGGAGGCTGCGGTGTGGGGTGTGGGGTGGTTGATTGAGGAGATTTAAAGGTCTGATTTCTGCATGAAGGGCGATGTGAGCTGTGTAGAATAAAATTATGGTATTCTTTACTTACTTCACTAGACTGTGAATATTGCGATTGAGTATTGAGATTTGTGTGATGTGTTGCTTAAGTCTGAGAGATGTGGTGGTGAGAGCGAGACGATAAGGCATCGCAACTTACAGTGTCGTCATTACCCCAGGTTCCCGCTAAAATCAACGTTAGTGGCAGATCAGGCGTGGGACACAGCATCCAACGGAACGACTCCTTGCCTAGTTCAGATGCTATGGCTAAATATGAACCAGCAATATACAATCGGAGTATCTTAACCAAAATCATGATCACGATGCTCAACCAAAGTCGGGAGACTAGTACTCAAAAACACAACCTCCACGGACATCCTCGACGACGAACTACAAATCCTTCGTCCTCTCATCGCTCCCCCGGATCCACTCCCTCAACCTCCCCGGATCCCTCGCCCGAAACCCAACCTTGAACTTCTTCGGCTCGGTAGTCAAGCTCGTCTTAATAGCATTGCACTCCAAGGCATCTAGTATTGGCTCATCGCGCTTGTCCTTTGGTGGCAGGATGTGGAACGCACTGATCAGGCGGATGAAGGCCGTGTACAGCTCTCGATTCGCCAGGTGCGAACCGACGCACATGCGCGAGCCGGCGCCGTAGCCGTAGTGAGGTGTTCCTGTGCCCTCGGCATTGTCGAGATAGCGCTCTGGGAGGAAGGAGTTGGGGTCTTTGAAGTGCGTTGCGTCGTAGTCCGCTGCCCATGCGTTCTATATATCAAGTTAATATTTTTTTTAGTTGACGACTGCAATGCATCGTCATGCCTACCATATAAAACATGGAGCCTGCAGGGATCGTAGCATTCTCGTATTGGATATCTTTGATACTGACCCTAGGCAGACAGATGGGGATGACCGTCCAGAAGCGAAGGATCTCCTTTACCAATGCGGTCAGGTACGGGACCTTTTCCTCTGTGAGACATTTCTCCCAAGCATCACCGTCTGGATAAACCTTCATGGTCTCCTCGTATGCACGCCCCTGGATCTCTTGACCGTGGGGTGAGGAGAGGTAGGCGATGCCCATGATAAGGTTGCCAGGGACAGTGTCGAGTCCAGCGGAGACCATTGTCAAACAGATGGACTTGATCTCAGCTACGAAGTGTTAGCCCTAACTCGACGTCCTATGTTCTTGTGACCCGGCAAAAACTTACCTTCGTTCAACTTCGCCTCAGGGTCTTTCAAAATGTTACCAGTTATGCACGGCTTGTCTTTTCCCTTCGCAATGTTGTCCTTCAACATGTCCAGCAGAAGCGTTAGATATTTATCCCGTCTCACTCTGTACTCTCCCGCCTGACTGTCACGACTCGGCCACAACCTCAACAAAGGAATATAATCCTGCCAGTTGTTGCTCGTACTTCGCAAATTGCTGACTACACGCTCCACATGCACAACCTCCTTCAGCAATTCGTTGTCAATGCTCCCATCGATGCGAATTCCGTAATTGAGAGTGAGAGAGGTATTGAGTGCGAACCGTTGGAAGTATGGATTGGGGTCTATGTCTATCTGACCGTCCTTGCTTTCTGCCAGCAGCTCTTTGATGCTGATGTTGCTTTCGAGGTCGATGATTGGCATATAAGACTGCACGGCGGGCCGGTTCAACGCAGTGGCAGCGGCCTTGCGTCGAAGTTTGCATGACTCGTCCCACGGAGAGGTGCCGATCGTATAGCCTTGCGATGAGGAGACGACAGTATGGAAGGTATGCAGAGTCGGACGAGATATGAGAGCGGACTGGTTGGTTATCCAGAGGTGTTTCACCGACTCAAAGGTGTTGGCAAAGATGATTCTCTATCGTGCATTGTTCAATTGACATGATCCTGGCGAACATACGGTTTCAGGCATACCTTGTTTCCCATTCGTACTTGGAACACTGGTCCATAAGTCTTCACCCATTCTCCTGCCTTTCGCGCATGTTCGTTCCCAAGCTGGAGGAGATTGCCAAAGATAGGTACACCGGGGACTTCGGGGAGATTCTTGATCCTTGGTACATCTGTACGATTAAGATACCGTATAGCGAAGAAGAGCACGGCGATGATTGCTACGCCGACGCTCTGGTAGCCCATATTGATCGTTCAATGGGCTATAAAGGGCAAGAATATTAAGAGGTGAGCAACGCTGACAATGCCAGAAGCAGGATAGACTGAGTCGAAGGCTGGCGACCAATTCCCAATGAGCAACGCATGCACTGGTCTCAAGAGGACGAGGGTAGGATCAGTATCATGCAGTTATAGTTATACGTTGCGCGCACCATTGATGGAAGAAAACGCAACGACACTTCCATTCCAGCCAGTGCCATAACGGTCATATGGCAAATCATTCCAGCCGCCCGTAGATGTCAGCTTCGGGAGCTGGCTATTGTAAGATACCATGCCGGTAAGACGATGATTCGAGGCCTCCATTCGTTCCGGTGGGGTGTGGGGAAGACGGAAATGCTTCCGCGGGCGGTGAGGCTAGAGACTACCTAGGTAGAAACGGCGCATGTCTTCCGCTTTGGATATCATGGATATTCAACCAGGTCAATTACCGTAGGCATTGAATCCTTGTCAATACTGGCTGGGTCCTCTTAGATAGATTACTCTGACACAGAAGAAGTATGAGTTGAGGCACCAGTTCACAAAGGTTGCTGAAATGAGTGAGTTACACCATTCGCAAGCGCTTGAAAGCAACACCTCACATCTCAACCGCCGGCTCAATCCTGCCTACACACTCCCCAAAGCCAACCAACTCACCCTCCTCACCCTCACACCAACCCCTTATGGTGACGACATCCCCATTCTCCAAAAACTTTCTCTCTTCTCCGTCCCGCAGTTTCACCACCGACTTGCCGTTCTGACATTGCTCCAGCAAACTCCCCTCCGTGCCCGGCTCCGTCCCACTGATCGTGCCCGAACCCAGCAAATCACCCACTTGCATCGGACAGCCCGTAACAGAATGATGCGCCAGCATCTGCGGAAACGAAAACAGCAAATTCCGCGCATTCGTCCGCGTCACAGTCGTCGTCGTCCCGTTCCCATCTATAACAAACAATCAGCCACGACCCCCCCAAACCGTAGAAACACCCCCCCAAGCGCCATGGCCGGCCATACCCGTCAAATCAACCTCAAGCCTAACATCAAAAACACTCTCCCTCCTCTCCTCCCTTAAATACGGCAGCAACTCCGTCCCACTCTCCAACCCCCTTACCCGAAACGGCTCCAGCGCATCCGCAAGCACCACCCACGCACTGATCGTCGTCCCGAAATTCTTCGCCCCGAACGGGCCCAGCGGCACGTACTCCCACGCCTGGATGTCGCGCGCCGACCAGTCGTTCATCAACACCAGCCCGAACAGGTACTCCTCCGCCTCGCGCAGCGGGATCGGCTCGCCCATGCGGTTTGCGCGGCACACGAACGCCCCGAGCTCGAGCTCCATGTCGAGGCATCGGCTGGGGCTGAAGATGGGCATCTTGGGCTCCGCGGTCGGGGTGTCGAGGATCTGGCCCCAGGGTCGGCGGATAGGCGTGCCGGAGACGACGACGGAGGAAGCGCGGCCGTGGTAGCCGACGGGGAGGTGTGTGTAGTTCGGTTGTAGGGCGTTGTTGGGTCCTCGGAAGAGGACGCCGACGTTGTAGGCGTGGTTCCGACCGGCGTAGAAGTCCGTGTAGTCGCCGATGTGGAGGGGCAGATGCGTGGAGACGTCTCGCAGGGGGATGAGGGCTTGCTGCTGTAAGGTGTGCTTCGACTTTAGGATGTGCGGATGCGTTGTGTCCGCGAGGAATATGTTTTGAATGTATTTCCGAACTTCGCGGTGAAGGGGACGGCCGAGGGCCGCGAAGGCGTTGAGAGTGGGTTGCGAGAAGACCGAGAGGTGGGGGTAGATAGAAGGAAGGGCGGAGAAGCCATTGTTGGAGGAGAATATGGCGAGGTCAAGGGCTTTGTCGCCGATGGCTATTGCAGGCCGTGGGGTCTTGGAGGAAGCTGTTGAGATGATACCGAAGGGGATGTTGGCGAGGGAGAAGTGGGAGGTCCGAGGGATAGGTAGCCAGGATTTTGCTGCCATGATCGCGACAGCTCATCGACGTTGCGTTCTCATGGACCCTAGTAAAATTAAAGCCTGTGCCCCAGACTTTTCATGAAGTCATGTAAACGCTGCACTTAAATCTCTAACTGCGGCATTGCGCAGTGTCGAGCTCTAAGGTAGGGTGTATCTCGGGGTCCTGCTGTATCAGTTCCGTTCCGCATCTGGGGTGCCGGCATGATTCCGCTGTGGTAGATGGCCCCTCCAACACCGTTGGGTTGCAGGAGAGCATTAGTTTCCTCATACTGGGTCTCGCACAACCAGCAGCAATTGACAGGGCGCGTGATAAGCAACCCCTGAACTGCCGATAAATCCCACCTTCGTACGCCGGCGGGCCTTCGCCCGTGGTTACCTAGTAGAGGAACGCGGATGCATTGCACAAAAGTATCTAATTCCAAAATCTTGTACGGACCATATGATACATGACACACTGCGTCCTGTCAAGCAGACTCCACTTTTTAGAGTAAATGAAAACAGACATCTTGGAGCATGCGGCAGTCAGGTACTTCTGAATGCTCCGTCAAACCCTCACAGCAGCTTGTGCCGGCTTGACGCATCTCTATACTGTTCGTCGTATAGTCGTGATTGTTGGAGTACTCTACTTGTGGAGTCTAATAGACCTTCTTCTTCTCATCGACGCTGAACTGGCCAGGGCCCATATTGACCAGTAGTAAGAGGCCGCCGCTGAGTTGACTTGTCAGCTAGACCTTTGTGCCCGCGAGAGAGAAAGTTCAGCACTTACACGATTGAAAGGATCTGGAAGAAATCATATTTGGCGAAGTCCTTGTGTGGGTGGTGTGGATGCAACTATCGGACCATTCGAGTCAGCATTGCCAGCGTAGGAGTGGTAAGCTTCTCATAACGGGTGCATTATGACTTACCGTCCAGAAGTTGTTGACCAATAGGTTGAAGATACTCAATATCACCACCAGCATCACCGCGCTAATCTTGGCCTTGAATCCAACCACCACCATCACACAAGCCACAAAGCCCAGAATACTGACTAGTATCCTCCCGGTATTCCACTCGCCCGCAAAGACAAAACCCACGAAAAGGAAAATCAACAACACCCGACCAGCAAGTTGGAAGTACATCTTCCGGTCCTTGTCGTCAATCTGAGGTAGTCCGGCAGGCGCAAACTTCTGGCGCACCCACGAGTCCGAAAGTACCATCAGCAATCCCCCCATCACTGACAGATTGCGCAGGAAGAAGTTGAGGTCGAATATTAGGCCGTACCCTAGGGCTTGGGTGATGACCACACCCACGAGGCCTATGACGGCTTGTTCGCTGTACTTGCGGATGATGACCAGGGTCGAGCAAGAGACCATGGCAATGACATTGGTGATGAGGAAGAGATGGGTCAGGCCACGTGGAACTGTTCGACCGGAGGACGTTGTGTTAGAAGTCTGTACCTCAGGGAGCGGAGGCAAGGATAGCGTAGACGTACTATGTTGGTAATCTTTTAGATAGAGGAGCTGATCGTGCCATTGCGTGATGATTCGGATGGCATCTTCGAGAAAGGTGACGACAATAAGGAAGCGGCCGATTGCTGGCAAATATCTAACAAGAGCACCGCATCGTCAGCAGCGCATAAGACTACAGCGTTTGGAGAAAAGGTATCGTGGGCCGTAGAGTAGGCGCCATCGCCAGCACAGCACATTGGAGACATACGGCTTGACAGGGTCCGACAACACATCCAGCCAGTCTTCAATCTTGCTCGTCTGTTCCCGAATCGCATCGAGGGGACTTGGATCACTTGTAGCATCCGACCTGCCTGGTCCGCCGAAGGAGTTTGACGGGCCAAGGTTATACCCTGCTGTGCCTCGTATCTGCGCCATTCTTGGAGGTCGTTGTAGATGTGCACAGTAAGGTTATGCACAGCAAGGTTAAGGTTATTGGCCGAATAAGGGAGGAGAATCGTACTGTGAAAGAGAAATACAGTGTAGTATGGTGAGTATGGAGAGCCCTTGTTCAATGTTCAATCAGGACACGTTAGTAGATTTAGCAGTAGCGAGCTTCGACCTTCACTCGCACAGCTTTGGATTGGACCCGCCTTAGGCCCAATCAATATCAATAACGTGGAGAAGAGAAAGACAGCGGGCCGCTACAGAGACCAGAAATGAATTCTGAAGTCATCCTATCTAATTATATTATATCATGTCAGAACTACAACCTCCTGAGCCTGCCCAAATTCCATACATCAGTGATTCGGCATGACCAGATGAAGCGCTGCAAATAATACTCGGGAGCCACCAACATGCATGGAAGCACGTGACATGTATCTCGTCTTTGGGCTGATGGAGATCCCTCCAATTTACCCATGTGTCAAGGTATGTCTAATGGATACGGAGAGTGCCTCAATCATAGATAAATCCGTAGTAGGGAAGGTAGACTCCCTCAGCTTATGCCGCGTAAGATATGATTGTGGGGGCCCTCACCAGACACCTTGATGTGCACGCGTTGCTCTTTGCTTCAGGCCAAGATGAGGCCTTCCGCATAAGAACATATCACTTATAATCTACCATGGCACACTCATGTTGATTGATATTGATGTTATCTATTCAATACGACTATACCAGGATAAGCCCCCCCAGCAAACGAACGAACGACCGAACGCTAAGTATACATGACAAGGAGATGAATGGCGACGGGGGTGGGAGACGGAGGGACCCCGATGGCCGCCCGGACTGGGCCGTGATGATTTACACCACCGCCCAGTCCGAGTCGTTGGGGTGACCCGCACCCCCCACGACGGGGGCGGGGCCACTCCCGGCCTCGCTGGTCTCACCGCTGGAAGTGGCCGTGCCACTCCCAGCGGTGTCCTTCCGCTTCCGACGGCGGTCCACCGTCTTCCACCCCCCCTCACCATTCATCTCCTTGATCATCCGCATCTGATCTTCTTCAGATGGGAGATCACGCTCCCAGGCCTTGGTGGCCGAGGTCTCCTTGTCGAACGTGTCGAGCAACGGGGCGGCATATGTCGTCGAGGCGATCGCCGGGGAGGGGTTGTGGATGCTCGTAGGCTGGACGGGAGTAGTCCAGGCGTTTGTGATTGGTGCCTTCGCAGCGGCCGTTCCGTTTTTAGCCGGCCGTCCTTCCGCTACTCTGGCTGTACGGAGTTGCTGCTCCAAGAGTACGCGCCGATCTTTCTCCGTCTGTTCGCGAGCGAGTCTGTTCGCTTCCTTCTTCTGCCTATTCTGGCGTTGTCGCTTCGTCTCTTGTGATTGAGGGTTCGTAGTCTGTTTTGGTTGCTTTTGCGGAGCTTGTTGATTCGGATCGGTCAGGCGCAGCACAGAAGGTCCGGCGGCGGGCGCTTCGAGCATGTCACTAACATCATGACTGTTCGCATTCTTGAACGTAGGGGTAGGATCGAAGAGCGGAGAGTTGCTCGACGATAGGTCATCGTCTGCATCCATGCCACCAGTTGAGGAAGCTGTCGACGTGACTTGGGAGCTCGAAGTATTCTTGGGATCCGCGGCAACGACAGTTTTGCCATTGGCACGCGACTTCTTGTTTTTAGACTTGGTCTTGGAGGTAGTGGAGTCCAGGGATGTCAGGTCGTTGGAAGTCTTCACGTCTGAGGTAGAACTGACAGGAGCGATTGGTGCTAGAGAGGTGGCAGTCTTCGAGTTCGAATCCGAGATCAACTTCGAGTCTGAGAGTTGCTTGGGAGACGTGTTGTTATGAAAAGTTTCACCAGCAAGACTTCCTTTTTCGGAAGTAACGACATCGCTCACGTCAGGCTCCACAGCTGAGCTCACGACTGCTTGTTTGGGCAGGCTCTTGATCGGGTCGGATATACCTTTGGTGGATTTGCGCTGTCTGAGCTGTTTCTTGTTGGTGATAGTAGAAGGACCGGAGGCTGAGGCGACGACTGGTATATCGCTGTCGTTCGAGGACTGTGCACTGCCGTTGGATGTCTTGTGAGGTTGGGCCTTGTTGGTAGCCTTTTTATTGGTGCGACGCTGTGAAGCTTGATTTTGTTTGTTGTCGAGGAATGGAATGGATTGATTGAACCAGCTGGTCTTTCTTGAGCTCTCTTTGCTGTAGTATAGCCATGCGGCAACGATCGCTAAGATCAGGATGATCCAGGACTGCAATGGACTCATGTTGGCTAACGTCTATCGCAGATTAGCCAGGTACATGCTGGAAAATTACTCCAATAGCCATACCTGATTTCTTGGACCGAAAGTCAGCTTGCATCAGTTGTTCGAAGTCCGTTCAGGTGATCCCGGAGTCGTTTGAAAGAGGGTAGGGTTCAGGTGCAGAAGAACGATGGCGTCAAGATGTACGTTCCGTAACTCCCAAGCTGAACTGGAAGTAAATCAAAGATGTAGACAAGTGCGACCGACGCGTAGCGATGATTCCGAGTTTGAAGTCGTTAAGTGCTGCTCGTGAGACAGGAGAATGAAGCAGCCGAAGATAACGCTTTAGGGCGGAAAGCAGACTATAGGAAGCGTAGAGGGTAACGTGCTGCAAGGCCAACGAGGACTACGATTGTGGTTGTCGGTATTGACAAGTACTGCAATGCGTAGCACGCCTTTGCTGACACTCAACGCCTTATAAAGGGCTGTTGAAAGGTTGAGAGGATCAGGAAAGTGGGCGATGAAAAGATAGTAGATCGGAGTGCTGTGTGTGACCGAAAGGACGGCCGTGAAGCTGGACGGGAAAATGGACTGTCGATCCGATGCGTTGTCTTGTTTCAAAGTGGAAGCCTTCACGTTGTGCACTCGAGGTCAGTCGCTGATTACCGCGTAGCGTTGCGACGCAAGGGGATGACGAAGTGCCCTTGAAGGCGTAAGAGTTAACAGAAGAAAGGCAGTGGATTTTGGTAAAGTAGAGAAGACATTCAAGAGTGAATTTGTGTGTGCTGCGAAGAAGAGTGCGAATGCAAGTGTGGTTAATGTTGTTGTTGTTGGTGTTGTTGTGAAGTTGAGAAAGTTGAGAGACGCTCTGGATTTAAACCTCCGGAGCGGCGACTTCGCTACCAGATCTGGAAGGAGTTCTGGGGTGACTGACCGTGGAAGGTCGCGGTGGACCCGGATATCACAGATGACAGGACCGATCTCGCACGGGAAAGAGCTACCCAGTCAGGGTGAATACCTTATGAGGTTATTATTGCGAGAAGAGCAAGAAGAATAACGAATGTGATGATGCTTCAGTGAGGTGAGGTGACGGAAGGAGGTCAGTCGACTCCCCTGGGCGCGCCACCACTATAACGTTAGGTAAGCCGAGGCCAAATCAACGCCACACTTGTGCCACACTTGTGCCACAGCCTTCTACATACCTTGACGCGGCTGTCACAAGTCTTAGATTATGTCACCGGTTCACAGTGAGATCAATGCTCAGTTCATTTATTTCTAAATGCAAGAAGGATACCAGGCGATTTAACCCTGAGTCACGTGTCTAGTGACTAATCAGGCTTGTATAACCCTGAATTCGTACGTCTCGTGAGTTTGACAAGTCTGACTACCTTTTTTTTGTGAAGAAATGATATGTGCGGAATGGAATAAAACCAGCTCCCTGTTCATGTTCATCTATGTGAAACCTCCCGGCATCAGAGTTTGGAACACTCTTGTTGGGTCGTACTTCCAAGAAGCGGCGCGGATCTTCGCAACGTTAGCAGCGCCGTAGCTTTCAAGTGGCTTTTGGGATCGATCCGCGTAGTTGAGATAGATGAATGGATTGTCGAAGCCCTTTGCAATGGAATAGGCTTTGCCCTCTTCGATGGCTTCCCGACCCTCGCTGTTGAACAGCTTGTCTTGGTCGGCGCCTTCCCAGGCAAGGTAGAGTTGCCAAACTGTACAGGAAATGTGTTAGCGAACTTGGACACGCAAGACACCACTGAATAACTACTCAAGCATGAGTTCCTCCTTGGTTGCTAGGTATGAATGCACTACTTACACATCAAATTGTCGGTGAAACGGTCGAGGCCCATGACATTTCCTCCGTGCTCAACGCCAATCTCTCCAAAGAGAGCCGGGATGGGTTGAAATAGCGTTGATATGGTCCAATTGCCTGATGGTTGGGCAGCTCGAATGGAGGCGGAAAGTCTTTGGTGGATGGAAGCGATCTCGTTCAGCATCTGGACGTTGTTCGCAACGGTTATAGGTAGGAATGTATCTCTGCGGGGGAAACGTTAGCCAAATCCACAATCCAGAATCCACGATCCAACCGGGCCAAGTGTACGTATAGAAACATTGCATACCTATAACCGGCGGGCTGCGTCAGTTCGGCTACGATGTCGGAGAGATTTGCAATCCGTGTCGAGTCCGACGTATTGCCTGGGATTGCCAGAAACTCATCGTAAGCCGGGGCCCGGGCGACAGGCTTCGTATAATCATAAGCATTGATGACGGCTGTTTCGTTTGACAGGAACGAGGTCTGGAGGAAAACAATGGCAGACCCTTTGGGATCATTTATGAGGTTGTTGGTAAAGTCAACGAGAGCCTTCAGCTGTTGGGGCAGGGTGCTGAAAGGGTAAGACACAACGCCCCCCCAATGATCTTCAGCTTTGAAAGTGGTCAGATCATAACGAGTCACGATTCCAACGTTGCTTGAGCCGCCTTTCAAGACTTGAAAGAGGTCCGAATTCGCGTTTGCGTTCGCATCAACGATTGAGCCATTACCTAGAACAATCTGATCGACAAATTCAGCATCTAATTTCCAGTTTGCTGCACAATACTATACGTAGGATGTCAGCGTACCTCGAAATTGGCCACAGTGTCACAGACGTATCCCCGTTGGGAGGCGTAGAAGGAATTTCCGCCTCCAAGAATGAAGCCACCGACGCCAACAGTAGGATCGCGACCTCCTGCAACCTTCACGCCGAGGGGAAGGAGAGTGTCATAGACAGCGCCCCATCTCGCACCAGGTTGGATGCTAGCCGTTTGGTTCTCCGGATGATATGTGGTGGAGTGCATGTAGCCGAGATCAAGCATCACACCACACTCGATGTCTGCTGCTCCAGGCCAATTCGTATGGCCCCCACTGCGGACGGCAAACTTGCAAGCTTCGTTTCCACTTCCTTGAACCAATAAGTTGACAGCCTGCGACACTTCATCGGCATCTTGTGGAAGGAGGATACATCTTGGTGTTAATCGAGCTGCTAGTGACGCTGCTCTGTCGGCAAACCCAGCATCGTTGGCGGTCATCACTCGACCGCCAATTGGAGATTTTGCAAGGAAGTCACACTGAGGAATGAACCGTTAGTATGAATTGACCTACAAGTGTATGTATGGACGTACTGGGTTGGGCAGAACCTTGAGGTCCTCTTAGTACTTACACATGAATGGTCTTCTGTCAGAACTACGCTCGTTGCAGCTGAGACCACCAGTCTGGCAATGGCTGCAAGAGAACCGAGATTTTCAACATACATCTTGACCACAAAGTTGAGGTGGTGGCTGTAGCAAGTTCAAGAACAGGACGGAGGGCTTGCAACAACACATCATTTACTTCACAGATGCGGTCGTAGAAGTCTTCGGGCGAGTTGGCGGGGCATGGTAGGTAGTCGCGGAGGTTGTGCAGCTAGACCAGAAGTTTTAGTGGTCAGCGTCAAGGTACTAGTACAATATGCACATTCGCACACTGGACTGATCAGGGTAGTGGGGTGTGAGTTGTGCATTTCTGCGAGGTGGGTGAGGTCGGTGGTCAAGCAAGCATCCAACCACTTGTGAATCGGTCCGTAGAAAGTTGTTCCTATTCATTTACGCTATGTAGAGTATATATAGGAAATGATGACTAAGACATAAATAGAAGCACTTAATAAGAGATGAGTAAGCAATGATATCACATTCTTCTCTACTGCACAGTCACAACAGTTCACTGATGTGAGTACAGAGATTTGCTTAACATTCTGTAAAATTTCTGTCTGCAGTTTACATTCACATTGTTTTATCTCACTTCACATCACTATTGTCATCTAATGTAAATGACAACAACTTAAATCAAAAAGAGTCTGCTTTTAATTACATTCATAAAACTACTGATCATTTCTATTCTAAGAAAAGCTCACAAAACTCTCTTCTCAATATATTGTCATCTTAACTTTATTCTACTTCTGATACTATCATCTTCTAATCTATAAGAGTCTTTTTCTTAAGTCTCTTACATAAATTATACAAGCTCATATTTCTTTTACAGATCATCATCAAATCACTGTTAATCATTATTGAAGTTAAGACTTTTTAATCTTTCTTTTTAGCTTTACTACTTGTTCACTTTAACTTCAACTCATCATGTTGTTGTTGTAAGTCTTTATTAAATTATTTTTAATTATCTGATTTTTTCTCAATATTATGTAATGTCAAAACTTTTATTTTCTTCTAATTACATCTCTCTTCTGTTATAAATGTTAAAATCAAGTTATTAATATTTCTTTGACTTTCAATAGTCTTCTATAATGCATTCATCACATCATTCACTTTAATCAAGATTAGTTTAAGAAAAGCAACACTTCAGTATGCTTTTGAAATGTTCTGTAAGAAAGATATAGATAAGTTTATCTATTTATAACATTTTTATGTCTTATAAATTGTCTTTTAAAAGAGATCTTCTCTCTTCTTTATTAAAAACTTATGTAGCTCTTTCTTTTGTCTATGATCTCATTTAACTCAAGATATGATCAAGAGTTCTTTATAAAAAGACAATGATGATTCTTTCTGTTTAAGAATCTTATTAACTTTAAGACTTAACTGCTGCACAGATAATTTAGCTCATTTTAGACTGCTTTGCAGCTCTGAACTAGCTCAAAATTCATTAACATCAAAGATATGTACTTTTATAAGTCAATTATTATTAAGAAGTGCAGTGCTCTATCTGCTTTCTTGACTTCTTTAATCTTAATATAAAGAGTTAATAAAGTCTTCTTCTGTCTTAGATAGCAGAGCTTTTACAATCAATTTAATTACATTTAAGTTAATTGCAGTCAACATTGATACATTAAATTCATTAAATAGACAGATAACACAAGTATTCATTATTCTTTCAATAAATTATGAGCTCAGATTAACAAGAGACTTCTTAAAGAAAGTGCAGACTGATTTAATGCATACAGTTCTTAATATGCTGCTTATTGAAGCAAAACAAGTAGACAACTCTTAATATGCTGCTCATTAAAGCAAAATAAGTAAACAGTTCTTAATATGCTGTTTATTAAAGCAAAATAAGCAGACAGTTCTTAATACACTGTTTATCAAAGCAAAACAAGATAAATGTTAAAAGATGACACTACACTAATAGCAAAGCTATTATAAGTTATGTTCAACACTTTTTCTAATTCACAATTCTCTAAAGCACACACATACATCATGACATTCAGCATTCTGCAGATGTAAAGAATGCACATAGACAGCAATTTAAATTCACAACCTTTAAGCTTACTTTCTCATCATAAACTTAAATCATCAGCTAAGATGACCTAGACATATATCTTTCTGAGATTTTAGACAAGAAATTACTTCATTAACTTGAGCTCATAATCTGTTAAAAGATGACATCACACTAATAGCATAGCTATTATAAGTTATATATCTAACACTTCTTCTAACTCACAATTGACTCACAATCAGCTCATAGATGTAAAGAATGCATGCAGATAACAGTTTAAATTCACAATCTTTAAGCTTACTTTCTTATCATGAACTTAAATCATCAGTGAGATAATCTAGACACATATCTCTCTGAGATTTTAAACAAGAAATCACTGCACTAACTTGAGCTCATAATCTGTTAAAAGGTGACACCACACTAATAGCAAAGCTATTGTGAGTTATATTCAACAATAAATATAATGAGTACAATAATTCAGCAGCTTAATACAAATTAAATATTAATAAATAAGCATTCTCTACATTGCTATAAATAAACAATACATATACATATCTCTTCTATTATTATATTCATCTTTACAACACACTCTTTTATCTTCAATTCTTATACTATGTGTCAATCATCACTATAAATTAAGAGCACAACTCATCATTCTTTATAAAGCAATGTTTAATTTCTGTTCTCACTTAAGAGAACTGTGAAAAATGATTTATTCATATAAAGAGATAACTGACTGATAAGAATCTCTGATATATAATAAAGACTTTCATTTAAATCTTTATAAATAATACATTTATCAACAACATCTTCTCTTTCTTTTTATTAAACAATCTCAATTTTAAAAATCAACAAATTAACAGCAAAGCTCTGTTCTGAATTACAGTCTACATTAATATTGATAATGAAAATTATTTTATGAATAAAATTACAGCAAAAAAAGCTTAAAATGCTTTCTTCTTAAAGTATAAAAAGAAACTGCAGACAATTGAGAGACAATATTTGACAGAGTTCATTGAATATAAGATGTTATTAAATATAATTGTTAATGAGATATGAACTTAACTTAATAATCTTAATAGAAAGATCACTGCAACACAGTTAAGACTTAAAAACTTTATTATATTTAAACAGCAATTTTAAATACTGTTTTAAGCATTGTCAGTGAAGTATACTGTTATTTATGACATCATTGATGCTTAGAATACATTTAACATTAAGATGAATCTGCAGAAACTTTAAAAGAAGAAGATTTAATTAAAGATATTTGATAATGCTTTATGAACTGAGCAGTAAAGACAGAACAAGAATCATTAAGAATATTAAATTTTACAGTATGATTATAGAAGATATTTAAGCTTAAACAGTAATTATTTATTATTATATAGAATTTTAATCTGCTATCTTTATAATAATACTTACTGCAAACAGAACTGTAAATATATCTCTGTAATTTACAAAATTATACAGTCAACAAAGTTAATTAAGACAGTCAAGAAGCAGATTAAGTTGACTGCAGTTAATTTGCACAGAAATAAAAGAAAAAATTAAATATATAATGTAAAAATTGTTTCTGAAAAGAAATTCAGTACATAAAAGTCTGAAGTTATAAATAAATTTAATAAGAAGATTGCTGCTATCTTTAAAAACATCATTAATAAGATTTCTCAATTAAACTGAGTTGCAGACTTTGATGCTTCATCTTATATAATTAATAAACTTTAGCTTTTCAGTAGCTCTCTGACATGCATGTAATGACATATCATTAAAGTTGAAGAAAAAAGATTATATATTAATTATTATGATACAGTCACTATGCAGAATAAGAATGAGAATTCAGTTCTTTTAAATTTAATACTTTATGTTTTAAAGCTTGAAGTCAATCTTCTGTCAGAAAGAAAAATGTGTAAGAAAGAACTGCTTAAATATTTTAATTATAAGAATCTTTACATGCAAAATAAGAGTAAAAAGCTCATGTTAAAAGCATTTAAGAAAAAAGAAGTCTATATAATTAAATACATTTTAAATGATCTTAATGAAGTCACTTTACTCTCTACTATACATATACAAAGTAAGTCAGAGATCATTCTTTCAGAAATATGTAAAAACTTATAAATTTAGATTTTTAAGTTTATTATAGATACACTCAGCAAGAATGTGTAAATGAATGATGACACAGTTATGTTACATGACAATAAGATTAAGATATATAGACTTTGACATCATTAATTTATTTATCTTGACACAACTAAGCTTTATAATCTCTATAAGATCATCATTTTAAGTAAGTCAATTCTCATTATTAAGAACAATATCAATATATATAAGATCTATGCTCTGACTAAGTAACTTTAAGTTTGTAAATCAGCAAGAACATAACATAAATAAAAGAAAAGTCAACATTCTTATTTTAATCTTCATCAATATATGTAAATCTCTGTTTTTGTTGTTCATCAGCTATCAATACTTTCTGAAAATTGTAAATAATCATTTGCAAAAAATATAAACAATATCACTAAAATGATGAGATAATATCTCATAGAAACTGCAGAAATGATAATTAAAGATTAAATTTTAGTTTAATGCAAAGATTCTTGCTGTATAAAGCAACAATGCAACAGAGCTGAGATCTATTTTTAATAAATAATGTATGTTTTTCAGCATTATATTACAGTATACAGTGTTCTATATGTTGATTTAAAATGATGTGATTAAGAGAGCAATCAGAATCACTGAGAACTCAATGTATACAATAATTAAAAAATTTAAACTCTTAATAAAGTTTTAAACAGAGACTGTACAGACTGATGTTTATCTTTATAACTGTATAGCAATTAATTTCTTAATTAATGATAAATAAGTCACTTTAGAGAAAGCTTTCATCAAGATGAAATCATTTATTGATTATTATTGAAAAAATAATGAGTACTTGTGCTATCTGTCTATTTAGTAAATTTAATGCATCAATGTTGACTACAGTTAACTTAAATGTAGTTAGATGAATGACAGAAGCTTTATTATTTAAGATAAAAGAAAACTCTGTCAGTCTCTTACACTAAGATTAAAGAAGTCAAGAAAGCAGATAGAGCACTGCACTTCTTAACATTTTCACTTAATGTATTTATATTTATTGACTCTCACTGTTGTCAAGTCTTAACTGATACACAAAGCACTTAAATATCTGTCTTAACAAAAGCTTGATCAGTTCATCAGCTATTATGTCTTGATTAAGTATAAAGTTTATTTAAATTTAATTTCTCTTGTGCAAATCTTAAATGTAATGATAGACAACATCAATATGCTTTAATTGCTTATGCATATACACATTCTTAATCAGTATCAAAACAATCTAATTGTTCTCTTTAAACTAAAGAGATATATTTTCTCTATGAGTCTCATTCTTCTGAATGCTTACACAATGTAAATTAACTTTAAAATACTTATCTAATCTTATGTCTCTTAGTATCTGAGTGAGTCAGACTTCAGTCTTTGCACACATTAATATAATTATGTATTCAGTCTCTGTAATTAATGTTGTCACTAACTTCTGTTTTTGACTAATTCATAACATAAATTTTCTCTTAAGCAAATAAACATAATTTAAAATAAATCTTCTGTCTAACTTATTTAACACATAGTTAAAGTCAGAGTATTCAAGCAGATCTTGACTTTTATTGAGCTCATATATAATCTTAAGATTGATGATTAATCATATATATTACAACAATCTCTTAAATACATACTTATAATGTTCTGCAGAGTCACTGAGATATTAACTTAGTCATTTTAAGATAAAGAAAATATCTAAATGTATATAAATTACAGTATATATAAGACTTTTAATGATCTGCTGATATTTTCTTTAATCTATGTGCTGATCATTAAAGTCAGTTAAGTAAAGAGAGTCATATTTATTCAGTGAAATCTCAGTGCATCAATGTTTATTACTTTGTATGTGAAGATCTCTGAGCATTTTATTAACATAATGTATTTAATTCATGTACAGTGTTCTTTTCTTGCAGTCATAAATTATTTAAATATTAAGAATTTTCTGTGTCTTTCTTAAGTTCTTAATCTTAAATAAGCTTCTGAGAGACTTTTTGAATTAAAGAACATTTAAGAGATCTGATGAGATCATAATGATATCATTTACATAAAGAAGTAGCATGATGTTCTTGACAGTGTGAATTAGAAGATATAAATTCACATTGCTTTAATGAAAATTTAACTAAAGAAGCTCAGTGACACATTTGTTAACTTACAAGTCTCTTATCTATAAGAGACTGATGAGTAAGATATATAACAATGTGAAACACTACATTATGACAGCTATTCAATGAAGTTCTGATGTTAAGATCTTGTATTAATGAAGATTAATAATTAAGAAACTTAAAAGATTTGTATGTAAAGACTGTCTATATAGTACTTTGCTTATCAATTGTTGTGTAAGAAATTCAGCTATGATTTAATATGAATGCATAGTGATATCATAACAGTTGTCTTCTCTTCTATGCACTGATTCTTCAGCACATTAATGTATCACTGATGTTATAGATATGTCATGATTCTGTAGAATTAAATCAGTAAGATATAAGTAATAATTCACTTAACATTCTTATGTATTTCACTTATTGTCTATCTTAACTAGACTGATGATCTTATACAATACTTTAAGTTTGCTGCATTTAAATAAATAATGATTCAGCTTTATTCAATGATGAATAATATGTAAAATGTAAGTGAAATCAACTTTTCTTTATTTCTGAATTGATTAGATTGATGATCTCTTTGTTTAATCACAATATATAAGAAACTCTTTCTCACATATAACTTATACTCATTCTATCTTCAACATCTTAATATATCAAAGTCATAGCAACTCTGTGTCTTTAAACAGCATTTCTCTCTCATAACACTCTGTAAACAACATGATAGTGACAGTATAATAACAGTAACATCATAATCATTAAGAAAAATAAAAAAGATGTTTTCTCTGCTGTGTCTTTCATTAAGAATTCAGCAAGATTGTTAGTGATTTCTGTATATATAGTATTTAAGTCATCAATGTATTTTAATAATGTTGCAGTCTAAGAGATGCACTCATACAAATATAAAGAAATATAACAAGAAATCTTTAGATTTTCATTGTACTCATCATCAAATGTTGTTTATCAACACTGTCTTAAATGTCAATAAGTTAACAAACTTATCAGAGCTAATTCTGAAGATTAAGTCTGTAAGAGCTAAGTCAGTTAAGAATGTAATGAATATTATAAATAACATTGTTGACATATTTGCTTTGCTGAAATGAAATGCAGAAACAGAATATGATGAAGAAGAATATTAAGCATAAGAAATGTAAGCATCTTAAAATAAACTTATTAACAAAATGTCTGCACAATAATGATGAGATACACACTCTGAATAATGTTGTTGTGCAGAAAAGACAGCAGCAGAGACTTTGCTGCTGTATATAGATGCAGTTATATTTACTTAATTTTTTTAATGATGAAACATCATCTTTTTACATCTCATCTCTGCTTCTTCAAGTCACAGATAAGTCATTATTGACAGATTTAATTGAAAATGCTTGCTCAGTAATCATTACTACATCATTAATATCATAAAACATTATTTCTGAGATATAATTGATCTGCAAGAAACTTATTACTCAGAAGAGTGCTAAATCTAAGATTATAATTGATGAATATCTTTCTGCTTTACATCATACATCACATTCTTCTTTCACAGTAACATCATCATACACATTATGTCTCAATTTCATTTTCATCTCAGCTCTTAAAGATGTTGTCACTTCATAACATTATATTCTCAGCAATTTCTTTATCTCTCTGTTTACTTACATTAACATCATCTTGATGTCACATTATAATCATTACATCAACAACAAGTTAAATTCTCTCTGTTGTCTTTGCTGTTTAAAACATATCAGCAACAACATTAACTGATATAATATTATTAAGAATCAGAATTATAATTATTGCAAAACACTTTGAAAGCTATGCAACTTAATTTAACAGAAAGTTTCTTATCATCTTATAATACATTAACAGTAACAGATCTCTGCATTCTTTAATTATTGAGTTAATAACTTATATATATTTATTAATCATATCATCATCATGACAGTCAATAATGTCTGTCAGTCTCAGCTTCAGTGTTGTTTTAATTATATGCAGATGTTGTTTATTAAGTATGTCATCATCTACATTATTTATGTTGCAGAGCATCATGACAATCATTATAAATCTGTAGAGATTTACAATCTGTTGTTGCTCATGATTTAAGAGCAGTAAGTAATTACTGTGATGCAGATATTTATATTAAACATCTTTTACTTTATAATTTATTCTCTTAATTTTCTTATGCTTTATTATCATTATCATGTTGCTTACTTCACTTCAAGTATGAGCTTCTCTCTCTTCAATTAAGTAACAACATCTCAGAAAGCTCTTATGACTCAATGCTGTGACTTAATTACTTTGACAGTGATTATAACATCAATAAGCAGTCACTGTTCTTATCTTTTATTTCTGATAATGATGCAAATACAGAGATAACAGAGTGATTTAATAGCATTTTGCTGATGTGTTAATTGTATTTTGACTTTGTTTCTTTTAGATGATACTATGTAGAATATTTTTAATAGAAGTTTTTAATTTCTTAAATCTCATTTATGCTTATGCTTTTTCTCTGTTCTTATGTCATATTCTTGTTGCAACACTTTCACACTCTTCATATTCTTTACTCAAAGTCACTTATTATATTCTGTCAAATACTTTATTCACTTAACTTTATATTATAACTGTTCTTTTCTTCATTTCTTGCTCAAAATCTCTTCAATTTTGTATTCTTTCTTGTTGTTTATGAGATTCAAAGAAGACAGTTCTGACAAAGAATTATTGTTTAGACAGCATTTATGAAACTTTAAATATGAAATATAAAATACATTATGAATTCTATAGTAAGCAGACAGAGTCAGTTAGTATACTTATTTATTAATAAGATTGATAATTTGAAAAGACTTAATGAATTTATATAACAGTTTCTTACTTAATCTGTGTTGCTTTAAGTTCTTAATGAACAATAGCATCAGATCACTGACATAGTAGCTTTTTTGAATATGATTTTTATCAAAATACTTAACTTGCACTTTTACAGTGACTTATCATTACTTTATCATCATAATATGAATTTTCTTCATTTACTGCACTCAATCTTTTGCTGCTGACATCTTCTCTTAATAGATGTTATTCTTAATGTGTTGAGTAATTCTTAAGTGATAGCTCATTAATGTCTTAAATGATGTTTAACTAATTGTTATATGTTTTCTGTTTGCATATGCAAACTTTATTATTAACAGAAAGAATACTTAGTCATCTTATTCTTCACAACAATAATAATATAAATAATGTTCTAAAGTTTAATTCTGTCTTTTAATTTAATCATTAATTTATAAATAAAAGACAGTGCTTAATCTTTGCTTTATTTAAAGTTGATAACAGAATTCAAATCAATATATATTAATAAAGATTGATTCTCAGTCTGAGACAATATTTCTGAATTCTTCATAGCAACATATGATCTATTCAATATATATGTCAGCTAACTTAATTACAGTGAGTTTTTTAATGACAGAAATATATTGAGTTATCTTTGTAAGATGATTTATAATTATCAGTATAAAGTCATAAACATTAACTTTTTATCTGTTAGACAGCAAGTCAGTGATTATGTTCATTGTTATCTTCTTTTATAATTGAGTAAATAGTGACAATAACTGTAATTTATTATATAAATGATGTTTTAATACTTAAATTCTTAAACATACAGCACACAAAGCAACATATTCTCAAATGTTATTTATTATGTTAACTCAATAATACTTTCTGAACAGCAAATCAATTATTCTGTTTACTTTATAATGTTTTGCTAAAACATCATCATAATGCAGCTTCATAAGCTCATTCTTAACAGCTTCATCAAATAATATGTATATCTTGCTTTTGTAATGAAGTAATTCAGTAAAATTAAACATTCATAAACTGTCATTAATGTCTTAATAACTGCAATTACTCTGTAATTTTAAATCTTATTACATCTTTACTGTTAAAACATCAGTGTTTTGCAAGAGATGAACAAATTTAAAAAAGAATGATTGCTTTTTGTTATGTATCATTTTGTTATCAGTCACTTTCTAAATCAATATACATGAAATGAACTGTTTATAATCAGTAATTTCAGCAACAAAGTTAAGCAGCTCTTCTGCTATATTGTGTATAGATAAACTAAATATATAATCATTATTCTTCAATTCATTTCTGAATAAAATTTTTCTAAATCTTCTATTAACTTGTTCTTAACAGTCATGATCTTCAGTTTAAGTACTTAATCAATATTCTTTTAATAAAATGATCAGTGTAATTTGCAGATCTAAGCTTTAAGCATTGATCTGATTAATTAAAGCAGTAATGCTTAATTTTAACTTTTAAAATAATGTAATCAGCTTTCATTGCAATGTTGACAGCAATCTATTTATATTCTTCTTAACTTTGTAGTCAGAATGTCTCAACAACACATTAATGAAATTTGTCTTTTCTGATCAATGTATAATTATGAAATCATAAGTAGCTAGTTTTATAATTTAGTATGTTTGTCTTCTATTTAATGATTTCACATTCATAAATTCTTATAGATTATTATGATTCATGAGTATCTCAATGAGATAATGACTACTCTTAAGATAATGTTGTCAGTGTTTAAATGTCTTTATAATTGTCAACAATTCTTAATTATAAGTTTCATAATGTGTTTTAATTAAGTTTAACTTTCTTAATCAGAAAATAACAGAATGTCATTAAGCATTTATCTGAAGCTATAAGTAAATACTTATCAACTTAATTATTAAGACATCAGTTTCAATTTGAGCTCTTAACTCTGAATTAAAGTGTGTCAGAATAAATATTTATGTAAAGACATTGTGAAGCTTGCAAAACATTTATACTATCATTTATAATTACTTAAAAACATCTATCTTCTTGTCATTCTTACTGTCTTTTAACAGATCAGTTAAAGAAGCAATGATTTTAAAATAGCTCTGTATAAAGTGATGATAAAAGTTTGCAAATTCTAGAAATATTTGTATCTCACAATAATTTCTAGATATTGATTATTTCTTTATGATTTTGATTTGTTGTTGATTCATCAAAACATCAGTAGTGAAGATGATGAACTTAAGAAATTTCATTTATATAGTATAAAAAGTGCACTTCTTTAGATTTGCATACAATTTAAACTGTTAAAGTCACTTTAGAATTTGTTTTACATGATTTTGATGTTCTTTTAAAAAACTGAAATAGATCAGAATATCATTTAAATATATTATATAAAAGACATTAACTAGCTCAGTTAATACTCAGTTAATATAGACTTGAAAAGTTACTGAGACATTAATCAGTTTAAATGACATAATTATGTAGTTAAAATGATTATAGCATGTGCAAAACACAATCTTTCACTTATTGTCTTTCTTGATTCTGATGCAGTGATAAGCATTCTTAAGATCTAGTTTAATGAACATCTTAACTTCACTTAAATGATTAAATGTCTCACTAATCAATGACAGAGAATGACAGTTCTTAATAATAATTTTGTTAAGATCTTTATAGTTAACACATAGACATAAGCTCTTTTCATTTTTTAAAATAAACAGAATTGATACTTCTGCAAAGCTAATAAAATGTTATATTTACTTCTTCATTAAGATGTTATCTAAATATTCTTTAAGCACTTGTAGCTCTGTTTCTGACAGATTGTAAAGTGAATCATAGAGTGATTTATGTCTCTTTATTTTTATAATATAATTATGATCTTAATGAGATGATAATTTGTCAACATTCTCTTTAAAGAACACATTTACATATCTGTTATATTATTAAGATAGTGTTAATGTTTTATTAACAAAATATATAGCAGTTGTTGATGAGTCTGACTTAGACATCATCAACAATGTATAAACAGCAGATTAATTTTAAATGTTGTTGACAAACACTTCAGACTCATTAATAGTTAGAGACATTTATTTTATTTTATAATGTTATATATATAAGTTACAATCAATATAAATGCATTGCTGTTTCAGATCTAAGAGATTAAAGATAAGTTTAGATTCATTCTTATTTAAGATATAGAATAACTGTTCTTCAGTTTGCTTTTATTTTTAATTGTTGATGAGTTTATACTTCATTAAATACACATCATAACAATAAACATATTGTTCTATTAAAAGCTCTGATCTTAAGAGTTCTGCATTAACTTATGTTAATTAATGAGTAACAGCATATTATTAAGACATTACATTGATCTTTGCTGCAGTGTTCAACAGTATACTGATAGAAACTTAATTAAATTTAATTTAGACTTAATCTTTCTTTATAATATTAAATTTCTTTATGATTTCTAATTTAATTTTCATTACTAAAGTGCAATCAATGAGACTCTGTCTTTTTTTATCTTAACTACATTAATCTTAATGTAATTAAGATTTTTCAAAGAACTTCTATAGTTCTTTATAAAATGATCTAATCTCTCACAGTTATAGCAGTTATTCTTTTTAACATCAATTTTAAAACAGAATTTGTCTACATTGTTATGATAACTTAATTTTATAGTCTTAAAATTGAGATGATTATTCTGCTGTGACTTTGCTGCTTAAGTGAAAGAATGTAAACAATGTTCATAAATTTTCTTGATAATGTAACTTTAAATTATGTAATTACTTACAGATCACTGATTAATCTCTAGTTTAGTAATTAAAATTATTAAACTTTTTCTTGTCTTTAAGAAATCTTAATAATTAATTAAAGTTGCTTAAATCTTCAGTCAGAATTTTATAAAGAAATAACTTATTTTCTATTTCTTTGTATAACTTGAGAGCTAATCTTTCAGTATGTTAAAATATGTTATAAAAGCTTAAATTAATTAAATAAATTTCTATATAACTTTTAAGTATTTCTGTACTGTACTAAGTCTGCAGTTCACTGAATTCTCAACAAGATTGAGCAGAAACTTTAAAAAAAATATTTATGATTTGTTATTTAGAAGTTCACTTTTATTAATGTAATAAAATTATGCATCTTAAGATTCTTCTGCTAAGAACTACATGACAAAGAGAATTTTATTATGATTATTAAAGAAGTTTTCAGAGATTAAATGAAACACTGTCACAATGCTGCATATAAACTCAGTATGTTTATAAATGAACTTTTCATTATATATAAACAAATTCTTCAGCTGTTGTGTTCATTTTGCTGAAAGTGCATACATAACTTTGAATGTATGTCACTTTATTAAACTTAAAGAGCTAATAAAAGCATAAAAAGATTCTGTATGCAGTTCTTTTTTAGATGAAACTTAAAAGTCTTTATCTCTCAGAAGTTTGTTGATCTCATTATACTGTGGCTGAGTGTAGAGTTAAGTTAAGTCAGAAAAAAGTGCATCTGACCTGAACCTGCACTAGGGTTCAGGTCAGGTCAGGTCAGGTTTGTGCACAGATTAACTCTATCTACAATCTGCGCGGGTACCCGCATGTGAGTGAGGCTAGCCATTATGGGTAAGGTCAGGGCTAGGGCTCAAAAATGTGAAAGCTTATTGATATATTAGTCATAATAAATTACACCTTAACTAGCCATATAGGGATAAATTACACAGTCGCAAGATATATTACTGAATAAGTTACGAAAATCATGACTTTTCGCGAAGGTGCGCGTTAGAAACACACATTAGTAAGCATGTGTATGTGCTTACTAAGCGCATACACATGCTTACTAAGGCTATATATAACCCATGAAAAACCCATGACTCTACACAGGTCAGGTCAGGTTAACGTGCACCTGACCTGGCTGGATAAAAGTTAGCCTGACCTGACCTGATACCTGAACTCAATCCTGACTCATGTGACCTATAGGCAACCTGCACACCCAGCCTAATTATACATATTAAATGCTTACAGTCTGTAATTAATTTTCATGAATCATCATCTTTTCTCATTATTGATCTGTCTAATTTCAGTTAAACAGATCTGTTCATCTAAACATCAATTCTTCTTTTTTATGATCTAAATAACAATTCAAATCTCTATAGATTCTCATTCTTTAAAGATTATTTAAGTCTTAATATAATTAAAGAATGATTCTGTCTCATTTTGCTGACTTTTAGTCTGCATATTACAATGTAATGAATTGTCATTCTTTAAAAAGATAAAGTTGTTAAAATTGTTAATTCACAAGTCTCTTATCTATAAGAGGCTGATGAGTAAGATATGTAACAATGTGAGACACTATGTTATGACAGCTATTTGATGAAGTTTTGATGTTAAGATCTTGTATTGATGAAGATTAATAACTAAGAAACTTCAAAGATTTATATGTAAAGACTGTCTATATAGTACTTTGCTTATCAATTGTTGCATAAGGAGTTTGACTATGATTTAATATGAGCACATAATAATATCATGACAACATTATTCATATTAATCTCTGACAGCTTGCTTCAGATCATATAAACTGCACAGAATGTGTAGTATACAGTTAAAGATAGTTATAACTTTGAAAGATGATGTTATGTAGATTGTTTTCTTCAGAAATGACTCAGTAAAAATATTATTGATATTTATTTGATGACATTCTAGATCTTTGAGTGCAATTAAAGTCAGAAAGACACAGAGAGTATTAAATTTCATAATTGATGTAAAAATATCTTTATAATTAATGCTGTATATTTGTAAGAACTCTCTTATCATTACTTTTATCTTTAATTTGTTAAGAAAATTATCAATATACAGCTTAAATTTAAATACTTACTTACTAATTACAATGTTGATCTCTCTTAACAGAACAGTCTCTTCTTAAATATCATTTACTGCAAATGCTATTAGCTTTGCATTAATGACATTCTTTTATATCTCTTCTCAGATTAAGTCTTTCACTGCTTCAACATATATCAAAGAAGTTAAGATATCAGTTTTTACTGAGTGCTTGCTACTTTCATCATTAACTGTAAATGCAGTCAATGTCAGCATAATCTTTAAGATCTTTATCATAAACTCATTAAAATCAATATCATTATTTTTCTATCTTTTCTTTAATATCTTAATGCATAGAAATGTCTTGACTTTCTTAATTAAGATATTCACATCTAAATGACTGATCTTATTAACAGAAATCTCAACATAAAAGAAGAGCTTTAATGCATTATAATTAAAGTTAACTGCAATTAACTTTAACAATGAATTATCTGTAATCTCTTTCTTTAACAGCATAACAATAAAAGAAGAATTCATTAATTTAAACTTATAAGTTTGCATGTCAGATTTCAGAAACTGTTTCAGTGAAGCAGTTACAATCTTAATTTTATATAATCATTTAATAGATTTTCATTCTAAAAAAAATTCAATATCTATCTATAAAGTCTTACATCAATGCTGTTTTCTTTCTCATTTTCAGCAAACTTGACAGCATGATTCTTAATGATTTATTTAAGATTTAATGCTTAAAGCAGATACTGCTTTATGATTTTCTCATTATAATTTATGAATACTTTTATTTGTTCTCAATTCATAAACTCATTCTGTCTGTCTTCAGACAGAGACTTTAAGTCAATATAGAAGTAGCATTTGCATTCTTATATATATACATAATTAATAAATAGTTTTATCTCAATGAAAGCTTTCTCTGAAGTGATTTATTTATTATTGATTAAGAAGTCAGTTGCTATACAATTATAAAGATAAATATCAGTTCATGCAATCTTTACTTAGAACTTTATTGAGAATTTAATTTTCTTAATTATTGTATACACTAAGTTCTCAGTGATTCTGATTGCTCTTTTAATTACATTATTTTAAATCAATATGTAGAGCACTATATACTGTGATATAATGCTGAAAAATATACATCACTCATTAAGAGTAGATCTCAGCTCTGTTGCATTGTCACTTTATACAGCAAAAATCTTTACATTAAACTGAAGTTCAATCTTTAATCATTATTTCTGTAGTTTCTGCAGAGCATTGTCTCATTACTTTAATGATATTGTTTATATTTTTTATAAGCAATTGTCTATAATTTTCAGAAAGTATTGATAATTAATGAATGACAAAAACAGAGATTTACATATGTTGATGAAGATCAGAATAAAAATGTTGACTTTTTTTTTATTTATATTGTATTTTTATTGATTTATGAACTTAATTAGAGTACAGATCTTATATACATTGATATTGTTCTTAATAATAAGAATTGACTTGCTCAAAGTGATGATCTTATAGAGATTATAAAGCTTAACTGCATTAAGATAAATAAATTAATAATGTCAAAGTTTATATATTTTGATCTTGTCATTATGTAATATAATTGTATCATCATTCATTTGCACATTCTTGCTGAGTATATCTATAATAAATTTAAGAATCTGAATCTGTAAGTTTTTACATGCTTCTGAAAGAGCAATCTTCAGCTTACTTTGTATATGCATAACAGAGAGAAAAGTGAATTCATTAAGATTACTTAAAATGTATTTAATTATATAGACTTTTTCTTTTTCAAATACTTTTAATATGAGCTTTCTGCTCTTATTTTGCATGTAGAGACTCTTATAATTGAAATATTTAAATAGTTTTTTTTTACACATCTTTTTTTTTGACAGAAGATTGACTTCAAGCTTCAGAATATAAAGTATTGAACTTAAAAAAATTGAATTCTCATTCTTATTTTATATAATAACTATATTATAGTATTTTATGCATTGAGATATTAAAGAGAAGATGAAAGAATAATGATATTGATTTTAATGAGTTTATGATAAAGATCTTAAAGATTATGCTGACATTGACTGTATTTACAGTCAATGATGAGAATAATGAGTACTCAGTAAAAATTGACATTTTAACTTCTCTGATATATGCTGAAGCAGTGAAAGACTCAATTTAAGAAGAGATGTAAAAGAATGTTATTAATGTAGAGTTGACAGCACTTGCAGTAAATGATATTTAAGAAGAGACTGTTTCATTAAGAGAGATCAACATTGTGATTAGTAAGTGAATATTTAAATTTAAGCTACATATTGATGATTTTCTTAACAAATTAAAGATAAAAGTAATGATAAGAGAGTTTTTACAGATATACAGCATTAATTATAAAGATATCTTTACATTAACTATGAAGTTTAATACTCTCTGTATCTTTCTGACTCTAATTGCACTCAAAGATTTAAAGTATCATCAGATAAATGTTAACAATGTCTTTAATGAGTCATTTCTGAAGAAAACAATCTACATAACATCATTTTTCAAAGTTACAACTACTTTTAACTGTATGCTATGCATTCTGCATAGACTGAGTGCACAGATTACCTATAGGTTGCATGAGTCTGAGTTGGGTCTGAGTGTCAGATCAGATAGAGTGAACTTTTTTTGACTTAAGTTAAGTGTAAGTTAATCTGACTTGACTCTGCATAGATTGCAGATTATTTGCAGACTAAGTAAGCAAGAATTAGTCTGATTAAGCAAGTATAAGTTAATATAATATGTGAAAGTTTTTGTCAGTTAGTTTGATAGTGTGCATGTTAAAATTACACATTAGAAATGAAGATTTCATCTTAAATCATAGCATGTACTATTCTTTAAAAGTGCATAATGATGTTGTCACTGACTATGCTATAACTCTATGCTACAAAGTCTAATCAGCACTTAAAATAATCATCATTATTCATTGATGAGAATTCATCTTTATTTACTGTTTAAAGATCTATATCTTTCAACATCAAGAGACTCAAAATACAAACAATCATCATTTAATATTACTCTGTTAATGAAGTGATGTTAGACATTGCTCTGTCAACAGAGATTGAGAATCTTTAATTATATAATTTCATTAAAGATTGAGAGTCTCTAACTATGTGATTTCACTTAAGATTGAGAGTTCTTAACTATGTGATTTCACTGAAGGTTGAGAACTTCTGACTATGTGATTTCACTAAAGATTGAAGACTCTTAACTGTGTGATTTCACTGAAGATTAAAGACTCTTAACTATGTGATTTCATCAGAGATTAAAGACTCTCAACTATGTGATTTCATCAGAGATTAAAGACTCTCAACTATGTAATTTCATCAAAGATTAAAGATCTTTAACTATGTAGTTTCACTGAAGATTGAAGATCTCTAACTGTGTGATTTCATTAGAGATTAAAGATTCTTAACTGTATGATTTCATTAAAGATTAAAGATCTCTGACTGTGTGATTGAGTGATGTGATGAATGATGAAATAGTGAAGCATGAAAAAGAAGTGATGTAAATGAAGATGATGCAATTAAAATTAATTTGATATTTACTGTTAAGAATTAACATTATTCACTGTCAGATTACTCTCATATAAGTTTGCTCATTACTTATCTCTCTTTATTCTCTTCTTTCTTCTTACTCTTCAAATGCAAGTATTCTTTCTAATACACAATGTATTTCTCTTAAAAGCAGAGAAGTTGACATTGTGTTTTAAACAGATTATAGTTTCATGAATTTTTTGCATTCATTGACATAACTATTAAGTAAATCTCTTCTAACTTTCTTTTTGAGATGAGCTGAGAAAATTGATAGTGTAGTTGATTGTAAAGATGCTGTGATATTGACTGATTTATTCAGATTGTGATGTTTTAGTCTTTTAATGAAGAATTCTAATGTGCATGCATCAGTTAGCTGTCTTCATAGATATTAAGTCTCATATCTTTATTCAGATCATCAGAGTCATCATTTAAAGTATTGTGAGAATTGTACTCTGAAATGTCATAAGTAATTTGATTCACAGTATCAGTCAGACTGTTATCTGAAATGTTAGAACAGTTGCAATTTAAAATAAATATATAAGATAGATGCTTCATATCTGTATCAGCTTCATCTGAAAACAAGTCTTCTGCAGTGTTCTTTCTTTTAGTTGTGAAATAATTCAGTTTTTAATGTTGAAGTAAATTAAACTTGATCATCATAATGATCTCAATAATGACTTTATTTAATTGATCTCTTCAATAAATAATGATATCTTAAGCAAGATTGAACAGTTGTTCAATCTTAATATCAGCAATAGATATAGCAAGAACATTCTTAATCATTGTGATTAATACTGAAAAGATCATGATCTGCAATTTTCAGTACTTTAAAATATTAAAATCATTCTCATTAACTGAGTACAGTGAAGAATCTAAGTGTCAATTAACTTTCAAATTAATAATTATGATGTCATTAAGTTGAGTCTTGAATTGCTGTGCTTTTGTGATGAGATTTATGAATGATTTGATGATAGATAATGTTGAATTCTGAATACAATTATGTAATAAAGCATTCTTATATAAACAATAATGATCTTTATAATAAGTCTAAAACTCAATCTAATACTGTGCATAATATGTCTGATCTCATTTAGCTGACTGCACATCTCAGTAATTAATGATGTACATTAAAAATACATATTAAAAAGATCAGTAAAAATGTATCTGATACAGTGAAAGTTTCTGTGTAAAGTTAAGAATGATGATAATGTTATATAATAAGTTATTTTCATCTTCTATTTACACATAATACTTCTTCATCTTAATTAATGCTTTCTCAATAGCTGTCTTCAGCTTCACTATTTACTTCAAGATTAAGTTTAATTTCTTTATGTTATTCTGATTCTTCAGATAATTAAAAAGATTAATGTATATAAGAAATGTTTTATGCATAATTGAATTATATATTTAATTCATTGACTTTGTGTACTTCTTGAAGAGTTGAAGAAGCATTATTATATATATGACTTGCTGTCACTTCTACTCAGATATACATAAAGTTTCAAGCTTCTTACTTAATTTTGTGATTCTATTACACTCTTAACTGATTCAGACACATATATTATTGCAAAGTTGATAGATTCTTTACATCATATTATAAATAGAGTTTCATCATGTTCTAACATTCTGTATAAGTGTCAGAGCAGAACATAAATGAATGAGATACTGAATTTTTTTGAATATTTTGTATTGCTGTAAAGAGAAATTTGTAGCAATAGCAAGCTGCTGAATCTAGATATTTAAGAATGTGTTAATTATATCTGTTAAAACTATTTGTTAAAAACAAGATAGTAATATATCTTGAATAGAGTGTTAGACAGAGTGATTTTCTTAATGATTTATGTTAAATTATTCTTGTTAAATGATAAAGTAATTGATTCATTGATCATCAATGTCTTTAATGAGTCAAGTAGATTCTTGACAGTTAGCTAAATGATATGTATAAAGCAAGAAATGACATTGACTGCAGTCTATTATATAATATCTCTTTTCTTTAAAAGCTCACTCAAAGCTCTCTACATAAACTCATTGTTATTGCAGTTGTTTATAGTCACTGCAAGAAGACACTTCTTCAATTTATATTCTTAAAGAATTGCAAAGATCTCTGCAGTTATTGATTGATCAATATGTTGACTGTAAAGAAATTGAAAAACAAGAAGAATTTTCTGATAGTTTCAGTTCTTGTTGATAAAGTAAGTGATAACACTCATAAAGATCAGATGACTGAGACTGATTTAGTTATTAAGTGCAATTAAGATTTTGATAATTCATTTAAGCTCAGTAAGAAGTGTTTCTTGAATGTTTTAATATTATATCTTTATTAAATTGTTAAATCAGTGTCTATTAGGCATCAGTATATCTGACTGCAGCATTTAAATGAGTTTTTAGAATTCAGAGTTCTTAAGTGCTTAAAAAGAAAGATTTAGAGAGAGAAAGCTGTTTAAAAGTTATTTAATGAAGTTTTTAACATTAAAATACTTATTTACTAATTTCTTGTCAAGTTTTGTCTGCTGTGCTATGTCAGAGATATGTGTTAGAAACATATGTTAAAAAAGCAGAAATCAACATTTTTAAAAGTGAATCAAATATTTATGCTTAAATAGATATTTATAATGATAGCTAAACAGTTCTTGATCGATCTATGATTTTAAAGAGAATTTATATTATTGTTAATTGATGTTGAATGAACTATATTTTCATTATAATGACAGCAGATCAAGCAAGATACATTAATATATTGATGTGCTGTCTTTAAATACTCTTGTTACTCATTACTGACATGAAGATGATCATCTCATCATATAATACAGTATTTTTAATTAAATTTGTCAGTACTAGATTGACTGTCATCAGTGTTCTTTCATTTATAGTTAATCAAAATTCATCACTCTTTAAATTTACTCTGCAGCTTATTCTTTCTGACTGAGTCATTATGTTCTAAGTATTGAATTAAATGTCTTTAAAAGTCAATGAATTTTAAGCTTAAAGAAGATTTCAAAGAGGATTTAATTGAAGTATTTAAAGATTCTGTTTGAGAATTGATGACATCATTATAAAGTGTAAATGATGTTGACTGACTGAAAATCATGTAAATAATTAAGCTATAGAAACACAAAGCTTTGAGAATTACTCTGTAAAGTGTATATAATGTGTTTACAGAATTGCAACACATTCAAAGACATAAATATACTTCATAGTTAGAAGTTAAGAATTAAACACAATTGCTATTTAATGTTTTTAATGTGTTTTTCTAATGTATAATGACTGCAGAGAGCTCTATCTTTATTTTAGATATTCATTAATTGAGAAGAACTCTTAATTTAACTATTAAGTAAGCTACTCTCAGTCAGATTAAGAAAAGCAATATAGTTTAATTGTTGCAATAATTATTTTATTTACTTCATGTATTTGTTGCTCTTCTTCAAGAAGAAATCAGAAGATGAGATGAAAGTTATATTAATGATTTTACTATAAATATATTTAAAAGCTGTACTGTGTAATTTATAAATATTGTAGATCATCTTTACTTCTATAATATTGCAATGCATTCAAACACATTTAACACATAACACTCATCATTATAATTAAAGAAATAGAGTTAAAAATCAATGTTTTTAACAGACTTTTCTGACATGCAATCTTCTCATCTTCTTCAGTTTAAATATTATTGAATGTAATCATTTTCAAAGTGCACTAAAAGAATTAGATAGTGAAAGCTAATCTTTATATAGAAAGAGAAAGCAAAATTACTTATTTATTTATAATTTATATTATAAGTTAAAGCATTACTGACTGCTTCTCTCTTTCAACTGTTTCAGAGTCTTTCAGCTTTTACTTAAGACAATATAATTATTTTTGTAAGCTTTATCTCATCAACAATCTGTTTCTTAAATCATGATGTGTGTAATGCTGATAAAAATCATATCATAGAATTCAGTTCTTCAGAAATTCTTCTTAAATTATTCTCTACATCTTCAGAAGTCTACAATTGACATAAATATGTTAAAATTATTTGTTAAAATTCTTTTATCTTCATCACTACCTCATTAATTACAGCATTCTTCTCACTGACATCTTTCTTCTTAATTTTGTCTTCAGCAACATCTTTAATTATAACTTTCTCTTTAGTAACATCATTCTTCACAACTTCTTTCTTAATCATCTCTTTAATCACAACATTTTCTTTAATCACAACTTTCTTCTCATTAAGATTCTTCTTCATAACTTCTTTCTCATCAACATCTTTAATCACATCTTTCTCTTCTTCATCAACATCTCTCTTCACACACAAATTCTCTTCTAATAAAATAACAATGACAAATTTCTTAAGCTTGATCATCTATAATAGTCATTAATATATTAAAAATAACTGTTAAAATCTTCTTACTTCAATTATGAATTCATTAAAATATTTGTGTTCATTTAAATTTAACTTTATAATTCAGAATTCATCATCATTCTTTGTGCTCAGTGTCATAACAGAATTCTCATTATCAAAAAGAAAGATATGCATTTTCTTTAAGATCTTAAGATCTTTGACTGCACTAAAGAATTTAAGCTTCAAGATATGTTCTTTTGAATCTGAAATTGTGTAGTTATTAATGATAAGTAAATATATATTAAAATGAACTGTTAAAACACTTACTTCACTGTTATGTTCATAATATTATTAGAGTCTGTCATCTGCTGCTAAAAGTATCTTATATGCATTTCTGACTTAAGATCATCAGCTATCTAAAGATTATATTTTTCTCTCAGATAGCTTATTCATTCTTAGCATTAAATTACAAGATTAATGTTTTGTTCTGCTGTCTCTTCAATTGTTGAGTGAATCTATCATATAATAAATAAGTTTTAATAAGTTTTTCTAATATATATATATGATATTTATCTCTTCAGTAACCTTCTTCTTCATTAGAAACTTCACTCTCTTCTTATTTTTCTTTATGATTACAAGATCTTCAATCTTTATTTATATCTTTTACTTCTTCTGTCTTCTCACAATCTTCTGTCTCTCTCAATTAATCTTTAACTTCAGTCACTTTACTAATGTCTGTTAGCAGTATCAGATTCATAAAGCTCATAAATATATTATTTTACTAAATATAATATCAATTCTTCATGATATTCTCTGTCAAATTCTTCTTCATCTACTTTCTTATCTCTACATCAGCTTTAACTCACACTGATGTCAGTTTAAGCTTACTTAAGATATAGTGATGTGTCAATCTGTTATGATCATTTACTTAATTAAAAAGATAAGCATTGAAAGACAGCTTACTCTGACATTTTTGCTCTGCAGTAATACAGAGATGTTAAGAATATTTATTTTTCTTTTTATGCAGACTGTCACTTTCATCTTTAATATGTTGTTTAGCTTTTCTTAATGATTCAACTTCACACATCTCTGTCAATCATCATTGTAAGATACAGACTTCAATTTCAGACTTCTATATACTCAATGTTATTAATGCATTAGAAATAAGCATTAAAACTTACATTAATGTTAATATTGTCAGGCTCAGTAAATGAAGAGATATTCTTAATGATAGTTTTAGATGACATAATATGTAAGGTGATGTCTTTCTATATTTTAAATATTATTAATATGATAGACATAGATGTTCTAACTTATTTTGAAGTTCTTATAGTATTTTGTGAGCATGTTAACAATAGCATTCATGACAGAGTCTCTCTACACATTAAATGTTATTAATGCATTAAAAACAGACATTAAAATATATCTTATCATTATTGTTATGATGCTTCTTTGAAGACAATGACATTAATAAAGATATAATACAACATTTTGAAGTTTCAGAAGACATTTTATGATATATATTATTTCTATTAGATAATTTCAATACACATGTCAGTTAAGAAAGAGATATAGATGTTGAAACTTATATTTTTGATGATGCTGATGAAGATAAGATGTTCAGAGTTAAATAATCATGTAAAGAAAGATAAGCTGAGCTTTTAAGTTTGTTTTGTTTACTCAGTGAATTTCTTAATAACATTATGACAACAACATAGCTTCAGTAACACTACATTGATAATCTTAGATTGAAATAATACATTTTATATTAAAACAAAACATTTGCATCTATCAAAAGTCTTTATCTCAGACATTATATTCACAGAGTCATCAGCAACATCAGATATGTCTAGTTCTTTATTTTTAATGTATCATTCTAACAGTCTAATTAAAACAGAAGCATCTTCATTATATCTTCATAATAAATCTTATTTTTACAAAATCACAATCATTATCAAATCATCTATCAAGTCAAAGTCATCTACCTCATTTCTAACAGACAATTTTAACAGTTCTAAATAATATAATCAGAACAAAGTGAATCTCAAAGACAGCAAAGTTAAGTAGAGTGACAAATTACAATAAAGTGAAGAATGCAGCTAAAGAAGAAAGCTGAGTGACTGTAAAGTTAAAGAAGAGAATAACAGCTGAGATTACATTACAATTATTAAAGAAGTGAAGATTCAAGACTGACAATATATATACATTTTATCTATTTTCTAACAGTACTTTCTAATATGTCTATAGTGATCACACTCAGAAAGATCAGACACTATTAAAAGAGTGTAAAGTTTCTGATTCTTAAATTATCATTTCAGTGACTGATTAAAGAGATTGTGCAGAATATCTTGTTTGAATCTTATCTTTACAAATTAAATATATTTACTCACTGATAAAGCTCTGCTATTCAGACTGTACAAGAGATTATAGAGACATTCTTGATAGAATATTTTAAGAATAATACTTTACATATTAATGTTGAAATTAACTACTAATAGATATCTAGACATCAACTTGTGTGCAATTTATGCAAAATACATAACTATTTAAACAAAGAACATAAAGTTAATTCATTACTTCTATTATAAATTAATGTTATTTAAGTTCTTCTCAGATCTCTGAAAATAGTATTACAGTTGTAGTCTGTAAACTACAATGTGTGTAGCTTAACTCATTATGATAAAATCACACTTGTTCTTGATCTATTACAAATATACATTAAAAATATAACTGTAACATGATCATGATGTTGTCTGAATTTATACAGTAAACTTATGCTACATACTAACTCAATAGAGCATAGAATTGAGATCAATGTAACTCATTATGACTAGCCTTACCTGCATGTGAGTATCTGCACAGATTGTAAATAGAATTAATCTATACACAAACTTGACCTGACTCAACCTGAACTTTAATGTGAGTTCAGGTTAGGTGCACTTTTTTTTAACTTAACTTGACTTTACACTCAGTCTAATTCTGCACAGTTTATATGATCTGAAGCAAGCTGTCAGAGATTAACATAAATGATGTATTACTGAGCTTCTTTAATTAAATTTTCATCAAAGTAGTGTAAACTTATATCTTCTAATTCACACTGTCAAGAGCATCATGCTACTTCTTTATGTAAATGATATCATTATGATCTTGTCTATTAAGAAGTACAGTGCTCTATCTGCTTTCTTGACTTCTTTAATCTTAGCATAAAAGATTAATAAAGTCTTCTTCTATCTTAGATGACAGAGTTTCTGTCATCAATCTAACAATACTTAAGTCAACTACAGTCAACATTGATGCATTAAATTTACTAAATAGACAGATAGTACAAGTATTCATTATTCTTTCAATAAATTATGAGCTCAAATTAGCAAGAGACTTCTTAAAGAAAGTGCAGACTGATTTAATGCATACAGTTCTTAATATGCTGCTCATTAAAGCAAAATAAGTAGACAGCTCTTAATACACTGCTCATTAAAGCAAAACAAGATGAGCATAACAAGCACAATGATTCAGCAGCTTAATATAAATTAAATATTGACAAATAAGTATTCTTTATATTGTTATAAGTAAACAATATATACATATATCTCTTCTATTATTACATTCATCTTTACAACACACTCTTTTATCTTCAATTCTTATACTGTATGCCAATCATCACTATGAATTCAGAGCACAAATCATTATTCTTTATAAAGCAACATTTAATCTCTGTTTCTACTTAAAAGAACTGTAAGAAATGATTTATCTACATAAAGAGATGATTAACTGATGAGAATCTCTGATATATAATAGAGACTCTCATTTAAATCTTTATAGACAATAAATTTATTAATAATATCTTTTTTTTCTTTTTATTAAGCAGTCTCAATTTTAAAAATCAACAAATCAACAGCAGAGCTCTGTTCTGAATTACAGTCTGCATCAGCATTAATGATGAAAACTATTTTATGAATAAAATTATAATAAAAAAAGCTTGAAATACTCTTTTCTTAAAGTACAAGAAGAAACTGTGAACAATTGAGAAACAATATTTAATAAAGTTTGTTGAATATAAGATGTCATTAAACATAACTGTTGATGAAACATGAACTTAACTCAGCAATCTTGACAGAAAGATCACTGCAATATAGTTAAGATTTAAAAATTTTATCATATTTAAGCAGCAGTTTTAAACACTGCTTTAAATACTGTCAATAAAGTATACTATTATCTGTGACATCATTGATGCTTAAAATGCATTTAACATTGAGATGAATCTACAGAAATTTTAAAAGAAGAAGATATAATTAAAGATGTCTGACAATGCTTTATAAGCTGAACAGTAAAGACAGAATAAGAGTTATTAAGAATGTTAAATCTTATAATATGATTATAGAAGATGCTTAAGCTCAAACAGTAATTACTCATCATTATGTAGAATTTTAATCTGCTATCTTTATAATGATATTTATCATAAATAGAACTGTAAGTATGTCTCTATAATTTACAAGATTATACAGTCAGCAAAGTTAATTAAGACAGCTAAGAAGTGAATTAAATTGACTGCAGTTAATTTGCATAGAAATAAAAGAAGAAATCAGATTTATAATGTAAAGATTGTTTCTGAAAAGAAATTCAGCACATAGAAATCTAAATCTGTAGATAAGTTTAATGAGAAGATTACTGCTATCTTTAAAAACATTATTAATAAAATTTCTTAATCAGACTGAGTTGCAGATTCTGATGTCTCATCTTATATAATTAATAAACTTTAGCTTTTTAATGACTTTCTAATGTGTATATAATGACATATCATTAAAGTTAGAGAGAAAAGATTGTATATTAATTACTATAATATAGTCACTATATAAAATAAGAATGAGAATTCAGTTCTTTTAAGTTCAACACTCTATGTTTTAAAGCTTAAAGTCAATCTTCTGTCAGAAAAAAAGATGTGTAAGAAAGAATTACTTAAATATTTCAATTATAAAAGTCTTTACACGCAAAATAAGAGCAGAAAGCTCATATTAAAAATATTTAAAAAAAAAAGAAGTTTATATAATTAAGCACATCTTAAATAATCTTAATGAATTCATTCTACTCTCTGTTATACATATACAAAGTAAGCTGAAGATCACTCTTTCAGAAGTATATAAAAATTTGTAGATTTAAATTCTTAGATTCATTACAGATATACTCAGTGAGAATGTATAAATGAATGATGATACAGTTATGTCACATAACAATAAGATTAAGATATATAAACTTTAACATCATCAATTTATTTATCTTAATGCAGCTAAGCTCTGTGATCTCTATAAGATCATCACTTTAAGTAAGTTAATTCTCATTATTAAGAACAATATCAATGTACATGAGATTTATGCTCTGACTAAGTTTGTAAATCAGCAAGAACATAACATAAATAAAAAAAAAGTCAACATTCTTATTTTAATCTTTATCAACATATGTGAATCTCTGTCTTTATTGCTCATTGACTATTAATACTTTTTGAAAATTGTAGATAATCATTTACAGAAAATATAAACAATATCATTGAAGTAATGAGATAATGTTTCATAAAAACTATAAAAGTAACAATTAAAGATTGAACTTCAGTTTAATGCAAAGATTCTTACTGTACAAAATAACAATGCAACAGAGCTGAGATCTATTCTTAATGAATGATGTATATCTTTCAGTATTGTATCATAATATACAGTGCTTTACATGTTGATTTAAAATGATGTAACTGAGAGAGTAATTAGAATTATTGAGAACTCAGTGTATATAATAATTAAGAAGATTAAACTCTCAATAAAGTTTTAAGTAAAGACTGCATAGACTGATGTCTATCTTCATAACTGCACAGTAACTGACTTCTTAATTAATGACAAATAAGTTACTTTAAAGAAAGCTTTCATTAAGATGAAATTGTTTATTGATTATATATATATATAAGAATGTAAATGTTACTTCTATATTGACTTAAAGTTTCTGTCTAAGAGCAGACAGAATAAGTTTATGAATTGAGAACAAGTAAGAGTATTTATAAATTATAATGAAAAAATCACAAAGCAGTATCTGCTTTAAACATCAGATTTTAAGTAGATCATTAAGAATTATGCTGTTAAGTTTGTTAAAAACAAGAAAGAAGACAGCATTAATATGAGACTTTATAGATAAATATTGAATATTCTTTCAGAATAAAAGTCTATTAAATAACTGTATAAGATTAAGACTGCAGCTACTTCACTGAAACAGTTTCTGAAATTTAATATGTAAATTTATAAATTTAAATTGATGAGTTCTCATTCTGTTGTCATGTCATCAGAGAAAGAGATCATAGATAATTTATTATTGAAGTTAATTGCAGTTAACTTTAATTATAATGCATTAAAGCTTTTCTTTTATGTTGACATTTCTGTTAACAAGATTAGTCATTTAGATATGAGTGTCTTAATTAAGAGAGTTAAGACATTTTTATGCATTGAGATATTAAAGAGAAGATGAAAGAATAATGATATTGATCTTAATGAATTTATAATAAAGATCTTAAAGATTATGCTAACATTGACTGCATTTACAGTCAATGATGAGAATAATAAGTACTCAGTAAGAATTGATATCTTAACTTTTTTAATATATACTGAAGCAGTGAGAGACTTAATCTGAGAAGAGATGTGAAAGAATATTATTAATGTAGAGTTGACAGTATTTACAGTGAATAATATTTAAGAAGAGACTGTTTCATTAAGAGAAATCAATATTGTAATCAGTAAGTAAATATTTAAACTTAAGCTGCATACTGATGATTTTCTTAATAAATTGAAGACAAAAATAATGATAAGAGAATTCTTATAGATATACAACATCAATTATAAAGATATCTTTACATTAACTGTAAAGTTTAATACTCTTTATGTCTTTCTGATTTTAATTGCACTTAAAGATCTAGAATGTCATTAAATAAATGTCAATAATGTTTTCACTAAATCATTTCTAAAGAAAACAATCTACATAACATCATCTCTTAAAGATACAACTATCTCTAACTGTGTGCTATGCATTCTGTACAGTTTATATGATCTGAAGTAAGCTATCAGAAATTAACATAAACAATGTGTCATTAAGCTTCTTCAGTTAAATTTTCATTAAAGCAATGCAAATTTATATCTTTTAATTTATACTGTCAAGAGCTTTATGCTACTTCTTTATGTAAATGATATTATTATGATCTCATTAAATCTTTTAAATATTCTCTAATTCAAAAAGTCTCTCAGAAGCTTATTCAAGATTAAGAACTTAAAAAAGACATAGAAAATTTTTGACATTTAAATAATCTGTAACTGCAAGAAAAAAACACTGCACATAAATTAGATACATTATGTTAACAAGATGCTTAAAGATCTTTATATGCAAAGTGATAAGCATTAATATACTGAGATTTCACTAAATAAATATGACTCTCTTTACTCAGCTAATTTTAATGATCAGTGCATAAATTAAAGAAAATATCAGCAGATCATTGAAAATCTTATGTATACTGCAATTTATATGTACTTAAACATCTTCTTTATTTTAAAATGACTGAGTCAGTATCTTAATGACTCTGCAGAACATTATAAATATATGTTTAAGAGACTGTTGCAATATGTATAATTAATTATTAATCTTAAGATCATATATAAACTCAATGAGAGTTAAGATCTGCTTAAATACTCTGATTCTGACTATGTATTAAATAAATTAAACAGAAGATTTATTCTAAATTATGTCTATTTGCTTAAGAGAGAATCTATATTATGAATTAGTTAAAAGTAGAAATTAGTGACAACATTAATTACTGAGATTAAATATATAATTATATTAATATGTACAAAGACTGAAGTCTGACTCACTTAAATGTTAAGAAACATAAAATTAGATAAGTATCTTGAAGTTAATTTACATTGTGTGAGCATTCAGAAAAATAAGATTCATAAAGAAAATGCATTTCTTCAGCTTAAGAAAGATAATCAGGCTGCTTTGACACTGATTAAGAACATTTATGTATATAAATAATTAAAGTACATTAATATTATCTATCATCACATCTGAGATCTGCACAAGAGAAATCAGATTTAAATAAACTTTATATTTAGTTAAGACATAATAGCTAATGAACTGATTAAGCTTTTATTAAGACAGATATTTAAGCACTTTGTGTGTTAGCTGAGACTTGACAACAGTAAGAGTCAATAGATATGAATGTATTAAGTAAAAATGTTAAGAAATATAATACTTTATTTACTTTCTTAACTTCTTTAGTCTTAGCATAAGAAACTGACAGAGTCTTTTTCTATCTTAAATGATAGAGTTTTTATCATCAATTTAATTACATTTAAGTTGACTGCAGTCAATGTTGATGCATTAGATTCACTAGATAGACAGATAGCATAAGTACTTATTATTCTTTCAATAGTAGTTTTGAAAGCTATTTTAGCATTGAGTTAATTGTATAATTAAATTTAATAAATTATCATTAAATATTGTTTAATTACATTGATTTTTATATAATTTGTTGCATTTATATAAATTTATAATATATAATATAAGAATACATTAATATCTATATATATCTCAATGTCTTAAGCTTAAAGTTTGTCATATTCATTAATTAATTATAAATAGTTAAATTTAAATATAATATATTCATTCTTATGATGTTACATATCTTTTATATAATATTAATAATCTTAAAAATCAAGCTTCTTGACAATTCTAAACAATTTATTTTTAAATAAATATTAATTAAAATTTTTTATACTTATAAATAAACATACTGTGCTGTTAAATATTCTTTTATATAAAAGTATATATGCAACAAATCTTACTTATATTTATCTATTATTTCAATATTCAACTTTTAAAATATCACTCTTATTAACTCTGTATCTGCTTTCTCTTAATTAAAAACAGAGATCTTTTATAATAAATTAAGTTCTTTTTATATTTATATAAATTTTCATACATTAATTGTTCAATTTTCTATCTAAAGAATATGCAAAATATTCTTATCATTAAGATATGATTCATAGAACAAAGCAGTTATTTATTTTTTAAAATTAAAATAGTATTTTGTTTTAGTTTGTTTGAAAATTTCTCAAAATTTAAGTTGTTGTTAAATTGTATAATTATTGTAAATAACATTATGTTCTCTTAAAAGTTTTGTTGAAATATCAACAACAATATGATCTCTCTGAAAAAGATTGATGATTCAGTTCTTATAAAAATTTAGATTTATTGTACAACCATTTTTCATGTTAATGATTGAGGTTTTTGACTCTGTTGTGAGGTTTTTACAATTTAAAATTTTGATTGTCCATATGATAGATTTAGTCTTCCATACTCAGGCATCTTATCTTCAAGGTTTTATCCTTGCACTGCAGAGATGCATCTTTCCTTGTTAGTTTCAATCAGCATGTAGTACACTCATGTGGCATCTAACCACTTTGACTGCTCAACTACATCAACATACTTTGGCCCCTGGCATTGTCACATCTGTGCTGGCTGCAATTTGACTGCGCTATAAGACTTGCAACAGGTTGCACATGTATTCACTGATTTAGTTTGTGTTGATGCACTCATAAAGTTCCTTTGTTCTGCACTCATTTTCCACTTCTGGCCCATCTACTCCTTTTTTGCTCTGGCTGTCAACAACGCCAACGACCGGTACAAAACGCACAATGTCTACCATGGAATCTGACATTGCAAGCAGCAGCAGCGCTCCCGATGCTCCTTCGCCCCCAGGGGCGGATGTTGCCCGCTCCAAGAACTGGCCATGGTATAAGCCAGCCGCGGACTTTGACGTTTCGACTGTGGGTCGCCAGCTATTCGAATAATACAGTTGCATTGCATTGGAAGAGGTGAACAAACATATCGTTCAAATGGTACAGAATATGTCGGACCCATCGCTCTTCTCCACTGCGATACGAGAATCATGGCTAGAGAATGTTGGAAACATTTGCTAATACAGCCTATTTAGCGGGATCGCCCCTGGGAGATCTTCCCGTGGCCATGCATCGGCGAGTTCTGGTTCGTGTCCTTCGGCCTAACACTTCATCCCGGATACAGCCATCTTCTCTCTCGCCTCCCTAGGTCGAGCTCTCCTCCGCCGAGGTGGCTGGATCTCGGTACGTGCCTGGGTCAAGATCTCCGCAAGCTTCTGTTCGACGGTGCGCCCATGGAGAGCCTCTTCGGTTCGGACATATTCCCGGCCTACGAAGCTGCGGGTCATGCTCTGTTCAACGACGTGAGCACTTTCACGAACCGCTTTATCGCCGGTGATATCTTCGACGTCTCGCCTCAGAACGCGCTTGTAAGGACACAAGGGACGTGGGATGTGATTGTTATCTACATGTTTCTGCATGTGTTCGACTTGGACGATCAAACGAGAGCCTGCGGAAGGATCCTCGATCTACTTTCCTTGAAGCCCGGGGCGACAGTGATCGGAGCGCAGACCGCAACTATCAAGCCTGGGGAACAGAAGCTTTCTCCTCCATTTGTGAATCCAGGAGAGCATAAATCTGTATACAGACACAGTCGTGAAACGTTTGGAAAAATGTGGGCTGGCGTTGGAAAGTCCAAAGGAGTAGATTTGAAGATCTGGGCGGAATACGAAGCGCTTCAGCCAGAGGTATCCGGAACTGGGGACCAGAAGAGGTTTTTCACCGGGAGCGAGCAGCGCAGGCTGTTCTTCACCATTGCACGGGTCGGAGCGTAAGTCGCCAGAGACATTCTTAGGTAAATGTAGTCTGGCTGGTTAGCTTATGCATTTCGACTGGGGTAATTGATTGACGTGCTCAACAAGAAGCTGCGGTTCAATGACCTGACGGGCAACTTAGAGTAGACGTTTTATGCAGACTTGACAGGGAAGAAATGAAACCATTGGCAGTAAATCTGGTGTGGTTGTAAGATTGTGGATATATAGATCCTTAGGTATAGAATCCTTAAGGTATAAGCTGGCATCCACCTTACCTAGTTTGGTTAGCCACAAAGTACTAACTTATGGCCGCTTACGCTCCGAGGTAAATTTTCAAGCGTTGTCCATCGTGCTCAGCGACTTTGTCTTCCTTTCGTCCTCGCAGGCGTTGATTATGTTTTTTAGATGAAGCTTCCACCCTTAGCCCACCCCGTCGATATGATGGCGACAGCGGATCCGGACGAGCAGTATTTCCGATCCATCCCCTGGTGTTCGAAGCTCCTAGACGACCCCAACTTCGTCATTATCCCCAGCTTGTCGCGGCAGCCCAAGGAGAGCACAGAGGACTCTCTTTTCGCCGAGACTCTGAAGACCGACGACACCATTGGCGCAATGCTATCTCTATGCAAACGACCTTCGTCCGAGGTCGCTCGCATCGACGAAGTCCGCAGCCTGCTCAGCCTGGGATACCGTGTCAACGGGTATCCCACAGTCTGTCACGGTGGGATCGTGGCAACGCTACTCGACGAAGTCATGGGTAGTCTGGTGTTGGTGAACAATAAGCTGGAGGACCTGGAGACCAGCGATACTGTGGTTACGGCGTACCTGAAGGTTAACTACCTAAAGCCGGTCCAAACGCCGCAGACTGTACTTGTCACTGCGCATTTCAAGGAGATTGTGGGCCGGAAATACTATATCGAAGGGTCTGTTCAGGATTACAGCGGGACGGTGCTGGCTAGTGGCGAGGCACTATGGCTAAGACAGAATTCGCAAAGGGAGAAGCTGTGAAGACCTAGCTTGTTTATATGCTTCACCCGTTATAGGCCAAGGCGCCCTCCGATAAGACCTAATATAGCCAGAGCTTATAGGCTGAACTGTCACTGGAGCCTGCCCACCAGTACAACTGCTCTTTGTCCATCAAAGTACTACGAGCATGTAACAGGGTTTTATGAAGGATGATGCAGCCCAGTATCTTCTAAGCTTCGAACTGTTGCACATCAAAGTCTGGCAACCCTTTCTTTGCTGGACTAAGGGACCATTCGGGTTGGAATGTCTGTATAATCATTGAGACCATGGGGAAACATCTTGACAAGCTTCCGAACCTCCTGCATGAAGTCAGTATGCACTTTCGCTCACTGTCAAACACATACTCTTGCCTGGGTTTCGGATCCGATAGGAAGAGAGTGCTCTCGTGCAAGTAACTAAGGCACTCCTCAGCAGGCTTCACAACATTTACCCCGTTGTAAGACACAATACCTTCTCAGGGAATAAAGCGCAAGTCGTGCTGCCAGGTCATCCTCTGGGGCAGAGATTGGAAAATGACTGTGATACTCCTTCATATAATCCCGTCCAAACTTGTATCGGTTGATTCTCACAGCCTTGACGTCGACTGCGTGCCTCATGTCAGTCTGTCCCTCGAATATTTGAGAAGTTGCTTTCTCGGGCTTGTCGCATTCATTGTGGCCATAGAAGCCAGCAGCGTCGAAGACCATTGGGTGTTCCGTTATTATGTCGTTGGAGCTTCATTGGGCTTACAATCAACCTTGGGCGACGTGTTGGGCCGGTGCCAGGCTTGGGCACTCACAATTCCCATACCAGAGATCCCCATGAACAAAGCAAGGCTTCAACACCCGCCCATTGATTCCAACGAGCGCAGCAATCGCGGAATAACTTTTTCAAAGAGCGGGCTCACGAGCGCCTCCAGCTCCTCATTTGGGCCGCGTGCCTCTTTCTCCAATTCGAAGTCTCTCCTTGTGCCATTTACGAAGCACTCTTCCCAAGTGTCTGTCCAGCGAACATCTTGAGGGATGTTCCTGTTGTAGGTTGTAACATGGAAGCCGAATTTGCCAGAAGGTGAGACAGAGTCCTGATGCAGCTGTGCGAGGCTCCCACAGAACTTTTTGAGCTCCGGTAATTCGTTGTGCAAGTGGTGGAAAGCGCAAAGATAGAAGTGAAGGTCGGGATCAGATTTGAAGGTACCCCAGTCTAAATGTTTGGGTGCAACATCAGGAGTCACGGCGTGCACGACCTTCATGGACTCGTACTCTCCTTCCACCATTCCCCGGCCTCTGCCTCCGCTCGCGACTTTGAGAAAGTACTTCATTTCGCTCGCATCCGAGAATTGAAGCTTGACACAGGCAGTCCGAGTCCAGTGACTGGCACCATGACTGGACGCATGTATGCTGGTAGCCTCGCAGGCTTCGGGAATGGCTAGAGTTGTCAGCTTCAGACTTGGGGCAAGCTGAGTCCGGCGTCAACGAAAAGGCCGCCTGCTCTTACCAGCAATCACATTTTCATCCAGTTCAATGCTGTCAGCGCGAAGATTCTCATGAGGTTGCACTTTGAACAGGTCGCTCATCTTCAATGCCTTACGTTGGTATCATGAAGACGAGGCCAACGCTGCCCGCAGGAGCCATCTATAGCCTTGTGCGGCGCAGACTTGAGATGATTACAAGACGCTCAATGATGTGTCCGAGGAGTACCGGTCCTTGCACTCCCATGCTGATCCGTCTAATTTGGGTTACACTCGCCGGCGGCGTCTAGTAAGCCTTTCGCCTGCTGTGGCTTGCTTGCAATTGGCGCGCCGTGCCTCCTTTGTCCTTAGATATTCAATAGAGCTGGCAGGCAATGCAGTCGCTACACCCATATTACTGTCATGGTAGATACCTAAGATACATTGCGAGTGCTATCTCCTAACTCTTCATCGATAGTTCCCTCAGCGGCGGAAATCCAGCGTACGCCTTCAATCTGGATTAGGGCTAGGGTTAGTCACTTGAACAGCCCTTCGCCACCACCTTGGAACCTACTCCAGTCTTTTCAGTGATTTCGTCCGATATCGGACACCTCGTTGGCTGTCTTGGGAGGAAGCTGCTATTTTTCGACCGACGGATGTGGGTCTACAGCCTCGACCTTGAGGCTTTCAACGGCGAATACTACCAGCATTGCTTCATGCCCGACGAGTGGCTGAGCGCGAGCTTAAATCTGACATTGGAGGTCACTAGGAGTGGTGATCTGGTCTTCGTCAAGAAGAATGAAATAGCCGTTATCAAGGGGGCGCTGGACCACTAGGAGGCTGTCATGGTTGATACAACGTCCCCTGCAGAAGTGACCTTCACTAGATGCCAGTCGGCACATGGCTACACTGCACATCTGGCTCCATACTTTATACCCGCCGATTGAGCATGAGGACCACATGATCCACCATCGAATCTTTCCTCTCTTCAATGTCTTTCAGCTCCAACAACCTGAAACCCTCGAATACGGGTCCATCAAATCTTCACTATGAAGCTCACTCGTTTCACCTTCGTTCTTGGACATACTGCGCCTTCACCGAGTCTTTGGAGCCGCCCCATCTCTGCTTCCCGCGAGCGTCCCGCTCCGCACCCAGCAGCGAGTCCCGCTGCAATGGACGACAATATATGAACCCCGCAAACCACCCGTGGCCGCTCCTCTGCACACTAACTCTTCTACCGATCAAACTCCAGCCCCATCATTTGAAAGTTGAACATTGGCATGTGGCTCGACCTTCTCTACAGCTGAAAGGCTCTGGGATTGAAGCGGTCTCCATGAAGACGTTCATAGAGTGGCGGCAAGAGACAGGTGGACCTTGATGGCTCTTCCAGTTGTTGCGTCTGATTTTCGCCTTGGCTCTCTGCGCTGCATTAGTCCACTCTAACATCATCTTGTTTGGTACCTTATGGGGTGGTATTGCAACAGTTGGGGTTGAGAATAGCTAGTCTGTTTCTAGGTAGCGAACACTACGTCTTGACAGATCTGAGTTAGGGCAAGGGACTGTGCGTTCTAGCTTAGTTCTGCTGCGGCTGGTCCGCATGGCTGACACTCCAAATGATCGCGCAAACACCAAGGCCGCGTTAAACGAGCACCGTGACAACGCTCTGCATAGCCAGAAGACCAAGCTTTTCGAATACTTGTCTGTTCCTGACTGATTTGACCTTCGAAGCTCCGATTGTACAGCAAGCAATTTCCTGTGACAGTTGTGTGCTTCTCATTTCTCATTCATCTCACTTGCACTCATCCCTAAAGAGTTTGCTTTCAAAATTGGCAAGGTGTCGGTATTCGGGCCTGTTAGAACATGGTGTTGAGGTTCTGAATCATGCACCATCAGATCTAATAGGACATATTGTCGACATTAAGAAAGTTTTGTATATCTGAGTGATCTCTTTTACAAATAGAATGATGTGCAAATGTGTAATAAATTAATTCATCACAAGTAGGTAGTCAGACTCTGCACCCCCGCTATACGTGTACGCCCGTGTGCTTTGCAGTTAAGATTCCAGCATCATCAGGGTGTCGAAAGCCTGGAACCACTATCAAAAAGTTATCGATGATAGTAAACACCACTCGTACTTTTCTCACCTCCACTGTTCCATTCCAGAGGATAGCACGCATCCCAGCGGATCCGCAATGTCCGCCACAGCAGCTCCCATCTCGCTCGAACGATTCGCCCTCGCAATCGAGGACCTCCCGCTCGCCAACCTGCACTTCAAAGCCTCCGAACTGCGCAACTCGATCGCCCATCTACTTTCCTCCAACGAGCAACTACAACCATATGCCGAGGAAGGCGATCAAGACTGCGCGGACGCCATACAAGAGAACGAGGAGGTCCTTGTCCGGCTCAGAGAGCGGATAGCGCTGCTGAGGAGGGAGGTGGAGAGGAGAGGCTACAGGTGGGATGATGCCGAGGTGGAGGACAAGGAAGATGTGCGTGGGGATGCAGGGGCTGGTGGAGGAGAGGCGCTTGGTCATGGAGAGGCGAGTGCGAATGGAGGACCGGAGAGGGGCGCGATGAATGGCGGGGGGCGGGGTGGGAGTTTGACTGATGAGGAGCTGGGGCGGAGACTGAGGGAGCAGATGGAGCAGGACGAAGAGGAGGATGGCTTGCATATTTGAAAGCAATGGGAGCCTTCGACGGGATTGTCCATACCGCTAGAGGACCGACGACGCAAGGCCTACATCTGACCTGTCTTTCCAGGCTCAGTGCGCCGTTGGGCGTCTGGAGTGCAGTCCAGCAATGGGTGAGCGATGCTTGATTCTTACGATTCCTTGTTTGGGATTACCGATCAGTTAAATAACGGTCAAAGGCTCGACTAATGACACCTACCATGGGGCTACACGGAGCATTATGTGGACCACTCTACTCCAGAGTGCTGTGGTTGTCAAATTGGGAAGGGCATGTCGACCTCGACAAGCACGGCTGCACAGCTAACACTACAGTGCCGGTGATAATTCTTGTCCGCGCAGAACGCTTGTGAGAAATAAAAAGATCACTTTTTTTTTGAAAGCTCAAAATCCTTAAAACACATAAATACTGTAATTACTTCACAACCACAGTGTATACAGACATTTTGAGTATGCAGAATGATGAATTATATAAATTTTTAATAGTTGTGAAAGTTCTGAGTCAATTACTACATAAATGATGTTGTTATTGCAGTATTTAATGAGTTTTTAATGTTTTGTTGCTGTTTCATCATCAAAACACACTTTTTTGATAACTACACATACAATTGCTTAATGATACATCTAAAAATTACAGATCTAATAGATTTATATATAATTCATCATTCTGCATACTCAGAATGTCTGTATACACTGTGATTGTGAAGTAATTACAGTATTTATGTGTTTTAAGGATTTTGAGCTTTCAAAAAAAAGTGGTCTTTTTATTTTTCGTGAGCGTTCTGCGCGGACCAGAATTACCACCGGCACTGTAACTCGACCTCGAGTCCATCAAGTCTAGAGGACGATGCTCATATCGGACACATGTCGATGTTATGGATGGATTGATGCGCAATCGTCGCTGCTGGTAGACCTCTTGTACAGGAACGTCTACCTGACATACCTTAGCATTAAATAATCATTGTACGTGGCACCACTGTGAATGCAAAGCTTCAAGAGCCCATATCATCCTTTTCATAATCGCTCATGTCTCTGTGAGATAGGGGCTGTTCATCATTCACCGGAACATCGGTTGATCATTGACCCGAATTGGAAGATCTGCCCCTGTAAGTTAGCCGCTCGGACTGAGATCTGCCCCGCAATAACGGCCGCTTTTGTGTACCTTACGCAATTCGAGGTATATGTGCAGGAATTGAATAGGACTTACAGCGACTTGCCCAATACCAAAAATATTGAACTTAATAGAAATTCAGAATGCAAGCTGCCAATCGTCTCCAAAAAGCCCTGCGCACGGGCTCAGGCCTTACATTTGGGGCATGGCAAATGCTCCCAGGGACTAATCACGCGCGTGTCATGGCAAGGTGCGGATTTGATTGGATATGTGTAGACACAGAACATGGAAATATTGACGGTATGGGACAAAACCCATTCCCTCCGCAGCCGCCGGACTTTGCTGATGTGTTCTTCCTCGGCTGGTTCAGATGCTGCAATGCACGAAGCTGTGGCAGCCGTCGCAGCTTGTGGTGTAAGTCCAGTTGTCCGAATACCCGCCAACGAAGGGTGGATGGTGAAGCGTAAGCGCGAGATGCTGCTCTATCGGTCTGAGATGGCCCAAGACGCGCCTCGTGTCGCTGATGATCCCTCGATACAGGAGCCCTAGACGCTGGTGCCCATGGCATCGTGGTGCCTCTTCTATATACTCCTGAGGACGCGAGTAAGCTGGTACAGTCCGCCAAGTTCCCACCAGTCGGTCAAAGAGGGTTTGGATCACCGTTTCCAATGGAAAAGTTCGGCGGACAAACATCGGCGGAGTACTTGCAGCAGGCAAACGACGCGTTGGTGACTGTGGTACAGATCGAGACGAGGGAAGCTCTGGAGAATGTATGTTGTGATCCCCCTACACCGAAGCTTAGGCTATATCTGGCGCGGAGCTGATGATGACGCGGTGAGGCTAGGTAGATGCCATTGCAAAAGTTCCCGGGATCGACGTACTTCTAGTCGGACCTTTCGATCTAGGAAATAACATTGGGCATCCAATCCTCGACGGGACCATGCATGAGGACCTGGAGAAAGCCATTGCCAAGATCCACAAGGCAGCCGTGGAGAATGGTAAGAGGACTGGCATCTACAGTACTTCAGGCGATCAGGCAAGACAGTTTGCAGACCAGGGCTTCCACATGGTATGTATTCGTATCCGGCTCAAGTTGCTGCAGCAGACTGACTGAGATCCGTAGATCTCCGTCGCTGCGGATGTGATCGCGCTACCATCATACCTAACGTCTGCCCTGAGTAGTGCGAAAGGCTCGTATGTTCATTCGGCGTTGAATCTTGCTAAAGGCGCTGTATCCGGGGCTGCGAAGATGACCGGCCCATATGGTCGATGACATGCTTGGTATAGGTTGTGCGACTCGATTGGACTCCACGGCGAGCGTCTCAATAGCAAGGGCGGCATCCGAGGTCAGTGCTATGAATGCCCTTCAGCTTCGTCCATCAGGCCTTCTACCTCTGCTTCAGTGAACCGGTGCATCAACTTTCGCGCCTCCGTAGCAATATCAGGCTTGGAGTATGTATGAAGAACCCTCTGTACATGCAACTATTGCATACCATGTCAGTTGAGTCGTCATATAATCAAATGGCGACCTTACCACAGGAGTATCAAACTCATAGAGATCTTTCCATTGCTTCTGGCCCGGGGCCATTACGTCTATCTCGACATACTGAAAGTCTCGGCGCTTCTCCACCGTGGATATGACAGCCTTCGCGGTCTCACAGAGGGAGCAGTTTGCACGTGTGAACAGGGTAAGGCGAGCAGTGTGTTGAAGTAAATACAGAGAGGGCTTCATATCTGAGAGTGGGTACGAGTAGATGGAGCTACCACAACAAAAGTCATTGCGAAACTCATAACCAGCGGCCGTGCGGAATGCAGCCGATAGGTCAGTCATTAGCGGCGATCTTGACGCGCTTAGCGCGTTCAATGTAACCGATGTATCGATAAGCTCGAAGCTTCTACCATGGAAGGTTAACAGCCCACCGTGTCTTGTTCTTCTACATTTGTACGTACGTTGTAACAATCTGCAGAATTGTTGAGTTGATAGCAACCATGGCAAACAAGTGTGTACACAAAGGCTGCGGCAAGGACTTTTCTGATCCAAAAGAGAACTGCGTGTACCACCCCGGACCGCCCATCTTCCACGAGGGGCAAAAAGGTGGGTTGCCAGCTAGGTTTAGTACTGATCATCACTATGATCCGACACTAACATATCAGACACTCAAAAGGCTGGAAATGCTGCAAACCTCGAGTGCTGACCTTTGACGAATTCCTGTCCATCCCACCCTGCACAACAGGCAAACACTCCACCGTCGACGACACCCCAGCTCCGGAGCCAAAACCCCCACAGAACCAGCCCGCAGAAGAACCCGTACCCGCACCGAAACCGATAGCCACCACCAATGGCGCCGCCCAAGCACCCTCGGCACCGCCACCGCGCCCACCACAGGCCTCCCAACCTCCCGCGCCCTCCCCGGCACCCCCAGAATCCGAGTCTGATGACCCCGATCTCGAAATCACAGCTGGGACCACGTGTCGGCGACGCGGCTGCAACGCCTCCTACGAACCCAGCACCCCGCGCACAAACGAGCAATGCGTGCACCACCCCCGCCAAGCCCTCTTCCACGAGGGCAGCAAAGGCTGGACGTGCTGCAAGCGGCGCGTGCTGGAATTCGACGAGTTCATGAAGATCGAAGGCTGCAGTACGAAGTCGCGGCATCGGTTCGTGGGCAAAGAGGGGAAGAACAAAGGCGGTGGCGAGGAGGTGGTGGTGGAGAGCGTGCGGCATGATTTCTACCAGACGACGACGGCGGTGATTGCGAGTCTCTATTTGAAAAAGATCGATAGGGAGAAGGCGAGCGTGGAGTTTGAGGGGCAGGGTGTGAGGTTGGATCTGCCGACGGCGGAGCGGAAGAGGTATAAGGAGGTTGTGCCGCTGTTTGCGCCGATTGATGTGGAGCAGTCGAGCTTTAAGGTCATGGGCACGAAGCTGGAGTTGACGTTGGTGAAGGGAGATGGATGTAGTTGGCCGGTTTTGAGGAGTGACGAGAGGGTGACGGGGGAGATTATACAGGTTGGGAAACCGGGCAGAGCATAGCGGTATGATACGGTCTCGAGCACATCGGAAATTAGACAGCATTTGAGAGCCATCGTGTGTCACACTAGAACCAATGGCTGGCAGTCACATTGACGTTCAAAGAAGATCGTCCCTTCTATTGGCTAGATTGCGGGCTCGTTAATGACTTCATTCATGCCCTGATCCGGATACCCATTCTACTATTCCATGCCCTCCATCAGCTCTACTCGATCGAGCACCATCCCTCTCCTACCTATAAACTCGCGTAATTCCTCCCACTCTCCCCCTTCCTCTTCACCTCTCCTCCAAGGCTCCTTGAAGCCCCACGCACCAGCCACCCTATCAAGCGCCGCCCTCTCCTCCTCCCGCAGCCATCGTTCCCTTAACGGCATCCCAGTCGCCCACGTCACACGATCCATCTGATCATTAGCCGTCGTCACAGCCACGATCCCAATCGTTGCCGTGAAACCGACATACGCCAGAATGCCGGCAAACGCAACGTTCGTCGCCATCGCGCTGTCCATGCTCTCCTGATAGACCGAAAGCTGAGACGCGAGCGTGTAGACTGCCACCGGCGCGAGGGCGAATCCGGTGAGAGGCGGTAGGGCTTTTCGAATGATCTTGGAGCGGTGGAAAGCGGGTGTGCAGACTGTCGTGTCAATGATGGCGAGGGCAAGGGAGAGGTCTTTCTTTTCGATGGCGGCTGTCAGGGCGGCGTCTGCGAGGGACGTAGGGATTGCGGAAGAAGCTTTGTTCGGGTTCGGGGTCTTGTATTGAGTTGGTGGCGTGTTGGGCTTGGGAATCGGTTTGCCGGCGTAGAGGGTGAAGGCTTCTGGGAGGGTCTCGGGGCGGCCGAGTAGGGTTTGGATGGAGACGTAGGTGTCAAGGTGAGCGGGAGTGATGAAGACACCTGAATGCTTCAGGATGTCATGGGCAAGCTTGGTCGTCTCCTTCGTTGCGATGCTTCGGTAGGACGACGGGATGTTATGCAATGGTGGGGCTTGCGGGATGGCTTCTTGTGACGTGTTGCCATCGAGAGAGAGAAGCGCAGACACCGGCGTGGTCTCACCGTTGACCACCTGGGTCGGAGTTCCTACTAGAGATCTAGCAATGAACTCTATATCTCGAAGGGATGCGAGGGACTCTTTCTCCGAGACGAAAGCTTCGGTCCTCGAATCCAAGGTGGCATTATGTGTCTGTTGCCGAAGAATATGCAGCTTCCGCTTCAACGCTTCTTCTGTCACACTAGATGTAGCTCCTGACCTCCATCGTCGTGTATGAGAGGTGGCCGTTTTACGAGATACCTCGTGAGTAGACCGTCGTATGAGTTCCTGTTGCGGTCGTCGTTGGTGGGTTACGATACTTGCCAGCACCGAGTAAGGTCTGGTGAGAAGACGACTAGCGGTTCTCTTTGCAGAGAATAACTTGCAAAGCTGGCAGACGTTGCTAGAGAGCTGTCCAGGGCGTTTCATGCTTGAAAGATCGTTCAATTGGCGTCCATACGACTGAAGTTACCACGAGCTGCAAATGGTGGAGGTGCTGTGGCTCAGCACCGCTCTCAGTTAGTTACGCGTGCGCACCGCCACAAGTCAACTTCACGGCAAGGTTGCCATGCTTGGCACTTTCCTGCATATATAGCCATTGCCTTTGAACTTTCAATAACCTCTTACCTATAGCTCAGACTCTAGAGCTGTTGCACGGAATGAGTAGCTCCACACTTTGAATCACTACGAAAATATAGTTAGGATTCCAGCTCGACAAACATCAATATGCCTCCACCTCCTCCGCCTCCTCCTCCGCCCCCACCGCCGCCGATGCCTGGATTCGGGGGTGGACCACCACCACCACCTCCACCACCTCCGGGCGGACCTTCGAGGGGCAATGCAGCTTTACCCGCGCGGCCACCGCCAACCGCCAGCAAAGATAGAGTAAGTCCAGCGTTGATTACTGTAGAACCGCAGGTCCACTTCTCACTTCCAAGCTCCGAGTTGATTTTCTTTCTTGGCATATTGAACTGGACATTGACGAAACACCGATCAGGGCGCGCTTCTCACAGATATTACAAAAGGCGCCAGGCTTAAGAAAGCCGTCACGAATGATCGGTCTGCGCCGCTCGTAGCGAATGAATCCAAGGCCTCAGCAGCTCACTCGATAGGAGGGGCGCCACCTATACCCGCAGTTGGAAAACTGCCTGGAGGACTGGCGCCGCCAGTACCGCAAGGATCTGGCGCCAGTCGCGCAAGAAGTAACAGTGATACTGGAGGTAGCAGTGGGGGCAGAGAGAGCGGAGGGATGGCTACGGCCCCGCAGCTAGGAGGCATCTTTGCTGGAGGAATGCCAAAATTGAAGAAACGAGGTGGGGGAGTCGATACAGGGGCAAATCGAGACTCTTCATATATCTCCGATCCAGAGACATCACGAAGCTCTGCATCGCGACCACCACCGACCTCAGCCCCCAAGCCGCCGACAGCTCCGAAATTCCCTGCTCTTCGACCGGTACCAAAATCGGTTGAGTCCACACCAGTCTATCCAACAAACCCCCTGGTTTCCAACCTACGAAAGCCTCCACCAAAACCCGTGTCAAGACCAGGATCTACATTCTCCAGTCGCTCAGCGCAATCCTCACCTGACGTAACCCCACCACGAGCCCCTCCACCTCCACCAGGAGGATCGAAACCGCCTCCACCGCCCGTGGGAGCTCGCAAACCTTCTACAGCAACTCTTGCTCCTCTCCCCCCACCACCTCCTCCTCCTCCATCATCAGCACCGGCACCGCCTGCTCCCCCGCCGCTTCCACCAACGGCTTCGAGAGTACCATCCAAACGATCCACGCCTCCACCGCCACCCATGTCCTTGCCTTCTCCGAACGGCCCTTCAACCCCTTCATTAGCCATGCAAGCAGCAAGAAACGCTTTCGGTAGCGGACAAACTTCTCCTTCCGCCCCTCCTCCACCGCCGCCTCCATCAACGCCACCATCGCCTCCAAAATTCACCGCTCCCTCTGCACCATCTGCCCCACCATCCCGACCATCATTACCGCCTTCGGCACCCACAGCGCCAGTCGCGCCGCCTCCTCCTCCCTCCGCCCCTCCTTTGACAAGGCCGCAAACGCTGCAGACCCTACCACCGAGCAAGCTAGCTCTCGATCCAAGTACCTACACCCTATCAAATGGCGGTGGACGACCCCAAGGCGCCAGTCCAGGTCGAGACAACAGTCCGCTGGGCAATGGTGGCGGCAGGATGTTCAGGATCGAAGACGCGAGGTGGAAGTTCCAGGACGAAAGTCAGCTTCCGAAACCGCGGGAGTTTGTGGGTGGACTGAAGAGGTATAGGGCTGGGAGAGGGAGCAGTGTGCCTTTGGACTTGAGCCAGTTCAGATGATGAGGAGAGACTGACGTCACGGCTGGTATTTGTGGGCTATGGCTGGGGGAGTGGGCGACAGGAGTCTGAAGACTGTGAGTAGCGGGATTGTTTGAAGCAGGTTATCCCTTTCTTTGTTCTAGCATGCTAGGCTAGGAAGAATCAAGTAGCAATGGGAACATTGCACGAAGGTAGTTAATGCACTGATTTTTTTAGCCCGTATTTCAAGCGCGCAGGCAGCTTCGGAGTGAGACTTTCGACATAACCCTCAGTCTTAAGCAAAAACTCTCCTAGTGCTTACTATGTCAAATCACAAACAAGCTGTTCAGGATCACCAGACGTACCCCCTGTCATTCCTGGGCATAGCATAGCATTCGTTGTCGCCAGACAGCTTGTAGGGACCCCCCATATCCCAGACCCAGGCTCAAACATACTCCACTTGGAATGAGACACCTAAACTGAAACAATAACGGAAGAGAATTGCAACAACTGTCTCGCTGACCATGCCTGTCACTCGAACACTATGCGCCACAACGCCGGAACGCGCTGGATATCTATCTCTTTCCGTCTCTCGTCTCTCACATACGACCATAGACTGTGGAGAACTGGGCATCCCGTCCGCTTTGCCATACACAAACCACAGATCGGCGGATTAGTAGTTGGGCCGGAGACGACCTGCGAATAGCCGCTGTTGTATGTTTTTGGTCTTTTTTCCTGTCCTGTCCAAGGGCACAAGGTTCGAAGGTATGGGTTGTGAGAGGGGCCTGAAGTAGGGGTCTCAACGTAGACCAGGCAAGGCCCTCGGTCAGACAATAGAACGTCCCACCGCCAGTGTGTTGGCGCCGCGATAGAGGTCTTTGGAAGCGTAGGTGGAGAAGGATGCAACACTGGCACACGACCTCAGGCCGGTCTGATTGACGGACATATCGAGAAGCCGAGACGTCTCGTTGTCTCGCATGGACATTTCCGGGCCCTGGTTTGCAGGCGAGGTCCGTCTCCGACGCAGCTTTAGGCGCAGGAATAGGTGCTTCCCGATGCGGGTTGGAGAGGGAATCTTGGGACGCTGGTCCATCATGCTCCCACTAGATACTGCGCCGTCTACATTCCTCTCCTTGCTATACGTATCTAACGAGAGAACGGGCATGTCTTGCTGAGTAGGCGGCTCGGTGTGTATTGACTGGCTTTTCTCCATCCAGCTTGCGGGCCCCCAGGACAAATCAGCCTTCGAACGTACGGCTTGTAGATCCCATTCTGGCGACAGCGCCTTGCTACATAGCCGTCTGAATTGAAGAAGGAAGTCGATGTCGTACTTGTACGATCCGCAACAGGATCGAATGATGTGCGCCGTAGCCGGTGGGGTGATACGTAAAGCATCGTAGTTGACTTCGCCCAGATGACGTAAATATGTATGATATTCTGCAGTCACGACCCTAAGATGAGGTATTCGCGACGGAGAATTGAATGATTCGAACTGGGACTCAACCTGGTCACTCCAGAGCGGTCCAGCGTCCTGCCACCCGGTGATGAATACAGGTCTTCCAACATGGGAGTTCGAATTGGCATATAGGTGCCGCGAGTCATATACGCGTCTAGCCTCATCCTTGGCGAGCCTTCCATCTAGCGGCGAATCGCACCAAAGACAGATTCGTCGATTTGCCTCGTCATCCTCCAAGCTATTCTCACAGTCCTGGCCACAGCATTTGTACAATTTAAGCGCTGGGTCGTCTTTCTGAGCAGCCTTGCACCGTAGACACAGCCAGCCGTCATCTGCCGTACAGCAGCAGAAGTTTCCTGCCCGGGCGAAAGCAGCATAGGGCATCCTCTTCGCGCAGGGATCGTCCATCCGAGCGCCGGCGTGACGGTTTCCGGAAAACCAGCATTGGCCGCAAAAGCGACGCCGTCGGTTCTGGAAGGTGTTTTGCTGCTTCCCGAAGGAAGCTTTGATGACGCATCCTTCACACACGGGCTTGGAACACATTCTGCAGCCTCGAGCGTTTGAGCCCTTGGTGTGCTGGGGTTCCGAGCACAATAGCTGGCTCGTTGGCTTCGGGTTCAGCCGTGCATCGCTTTCATGGATACCCACGAGTACGTCATGCCGTGATAAGGCTACACTTGCTGAGCCGTCGAAAGCCATGGCAAGTAGAATTGTATATAGATAGCTCTGTAGCTTTGTATGGAAAGAAGTGGGGGACTTGGGAAAGGGCTGCTGCTAGTAGTTGAGACGACAAAACATCAAGGAATTAGGCAACGACAATTGGAATGAACGACTCGATGAGAAGAGGTGCAAGAAAGAATGCAGAGGTCGCACAAAGATGAAGGTCTTAACTTAAGTCCTACATGAACGGCTCCGCTGCAGCCTGATACAGGGATTCTGTAGGACGATCGATCCAGGTCGTTTCTAAGCATAATCCAAAACATCATTTGTTCGTCATTTGAACGATCAAATTTTATTCAGCTGTTTCAACAGAAGAAATGTGATGAAACAATTATTCATACTACTTACTTCGTTAATGTACACAGTTGCATTGCAGGGTGTGTATGGCGTATAGGGACGGAAAAAAAAACACCTTCTTTAGCTCAAACTGAATTTTTGGAATAACTCCACCAAAACTGTGTCAAATAAGCCCAAAATCTAGTCAGTAACTCACCTCACTGTGCACTATAACTTGATATAAAACACAATGTCAGGATCTTCTTGATCAGTTATGAGCACACAATTCTCATCTTTATTAAAGCATGTCACTCAATTGAAACATGAAGCAACTTAACTTCAGATCTTTATGAACTTAAAAATTAAGAACAATAAGCTTAAGAAGATTCTTTAATGATTTTACATTAAATTCTTTATTAGATCTGTTCAAAACTTTGTAAAAAGAGTTCTGAATTAATCTGAAACAATTTAAATTACAGTGAATCTGAAAGCTTTATAATGAATTATAAATACTGTGCAATACAATATTACAGTCACAAAAAACATTCTAAAAGTTCTCATCAGCAGAAACTCTGCATTGCAATTCTTCATCATTACAGAATATAGACACACATATATTTAAGCTTAAATAATAATAAATATGTCATCATTCTCAACAGCAGCATTCTTTTCATCATCATTTAAAGAAAAAAGCATCATCACAAATCTTTTCATATTTAATAATTACAGAATTATCATTAAATTCATTAACACTGTTTTCATTAATTATTAATGCATTCTCTTATTAATTACACTATGTAACTGCATCTACAATCACATTCATGTCACTATAGATCAAAACATTACTATTATTAAGATTGCAGCTGTCAAGTAACTGAAATTAAATAACTTAATAGTGTATACATTTATAATAATTGAAAAAGAGTTACTGTAGAGTAATATTAAATAAATTATATCTTTAAAAGCAGACAGCAAGATAGTCATCATTATTTATAATGTTATTGTATATGATATACTGATATAGAGCATCAAAATGAAAGATCAGTAAGTTATAATGATATATATATAGACAGAAAATTATAAGATTAAAGCTGAAAGAACATCTCAATTAATTATGTAAGATGACTGTGCAGCTTAAAATAAGCAGCAGAATCTGTAATAATGAAATTTATAAATGCAGAGCATGTCAATTTAACATTTTAAATTAAGTTGATTTGAAACTTTAAATATAAGAAGACAGAGTTATATAATTAAGTTTGTTGCATTTAGAAGTGCTTTAAGTGTTATAAATATGATTATATAAATGTTTAATGTGAGAATACTCAGAAATGCAGCATATGTGCAGAAAGTCATAGATTTAAGAATTGTTTCTTTAAGAATTTAGAATTCAACATTAAAAAATATGCAAGCTATAAAGACTCACACAAAATATAAAATAATAAGTGTTCTGAGTTTCAAAAAGAGATAATGTGTATATAGATGATATGCAACATTAAGTAGATTTAATAATGAGTATTAATTTAGACATTAATCATTAAACTTAAAGAAGTTACACTCTCAAAGATAGCTAATAATGAAGTCAGTGAGATTGACATTAATAGTTATAGCAAAAGCATTAATAGTGACAACAGTGACAACAGTGACAGCAGTAACAATATCAGTGAAAATGCAACATTTACATTATATACAACAATAAGCAGCAGTTATAAAATCATTAATGAGTCTTATTTAATAATATTTAAGATTCTTACAAAAATTTCATCAATCTTGACATCAGCTCTGAAGATGTTCATCAATGAAAATAAAAAGTGATCAATATCATCTATAAAAATAATAATTACAAATATAAATTGAATTTCTCTGAGATCAGTGAATGAAAATAGATTTAAAAGAATCATAATTAGATTTTTAAAAATGCAGAAGACAGATGCTGCAGTAAAGACAGCAGTAAGTTATTGAAGCATTAAATTCTTTAAGTATTAGATGAATTTAAAGAGCAGTTAAATAACAGAAATTAAGAATGTCTTTAAGCAGAACTTAGTAAGCTTGCTGTTTATTAGTTAAAATGATTTTATGATAAACATTATAAATATAGAGATAGCATCAATTTTAAAGATCATAATAATGATAAAATAATGTTGATATACTTAAACTTCATCATCTTACAGTACAACACAATGAAGTTAAAAACAAGATTATAATATCTTTACTTCAGAATTTCATCATATAAAACTACAATGTGCTGACTATTTAAAAGTTATAATACAATAAACATAACAATAATATTTATCATCTCTGCAAAAACTGATTTTATTTAATTTATTTAGAACTTACAGAAGAAGAATTAATCTGAGTCTGCTTTTATATTAATTCATAACTAAATTATGCAGACTGAACAGTTCAGACATACAGTAAAGATTTTATGACTTTGAAGATTTAATATATTGAATATAATTAGTTTAAATGTTTATGCATTCACAATGTATACAGAGAAGCAATTAAAAAGAACATCATAGTAATTTTAAAGTAACTGAATAATTTACTGAAGAATGATCACTAATAATACATTATAATGAAAGACTTCAATCTGCATTATTTAATATGAGAGAATCTGAGAATGAAGAAGAATTTACAGATAATGTTAAAAGATGGCACCACACTAATAGCACAGCTATTGTGAGTTATATATCTAACACTTTCTCTAACCTGCAATCGGCCCGCAACTGACCCGCAGGTGTAAAGGGTGCACACAGACAGCAGTTTAAACTTGTGACCTTTTGGACTTACTCTCTCACCATGGACCTGAACCACCAGCAGAGGTGGCCTAGACACCATTTTACACAAGTTATCACACACTAACTTGGGCTCATAACCTGTTAAAAGGTGGCACCACACTAATAGCACAGCTATCATGAGTTATATATCTAACAGATAAAGTAATTAATATAAATAATAAATGAATGACAGCTCTCTCTGTTCTTACTGTAGAGCTTAATTATATAAAGATCTCAGTAAGCATGCAGCATCATAAATCTGATGTTAAACAGCTTAAATATTATTTAATAATTAATTAACTGTAAAATACAACAACAACATCATAACTTTAATCACTACTTTATTGTCACTTATCTTCTGCAGTCTGCAACAGAGACTATATTACAATTTTATTAGCAGTGAGATAAAGTAAATATAAAGCTTTTACAATAAACTTTGATAAAATAGCTGTCAATATCACTTTATAATTATAATGAATTTAATATAAAGCAATATATAACTGTCATTACAAAGACAATTCAGATCACAGTAAAGATAACAATATCAATGTTAACTCTCAGTAAATAATTAAAGTTAGAATTTAACTCAAAAGCAAAAAAGATAATAAGAAAAGTAAATAAAGTCTGTTGCTGTTAATAAAAAGAGCAGAGCATGCACATTTAAGAAATGTACTGCTGAGTTTACAATGAAAAAGAGAAGAAGTTGACAAAATTAATGAGAATGAGTCATAGAAAATGAATAAAAGCAGTTTTAAAGAACTTTTAAAGATTATAAAAATTGATAAAATAAGTTAAAAATCATGAAGCTGTAAGTTAAATTTTTACTCTCAGTTTGAAATAGACAGAAAAGCTAAAACTTACAGAACTGCAGAACAAGACAGAGTTACTTTAAATAATCTTTTTTTTAACTTTTTTAGAGATGAATCTCAGCAACATTACAGAATATAAGTATTTTGAACTAATATTTATGTTTTTAATTATAAAGACTGAACTAACAGAGATTATAATGAGAGCATTAGACAATAAGACATTAAAATTAAATAATATATTAAATTAAGTTCTACACTAAATATTATTGCAATTATTTTTACTGCTACTCTCACTGTACAACTTATATCTGAACAGTGAAAGACATTTAAAAATCTTTAAATACTTCATTATAGTGATGCTGCAGAAGCTCAACAAAGAAAATTATCAGCAATTTAAAATATATTAATTAATAATACTTCTGAACATTATGAACAAGGCTCTGAAGTTTATAATGACATGCAGAATAAGCTATATGATAAAGATTTATTAATTGCTATTTAAAATACTGTTAAGAGATCAGAAGATTGTGTTTACAAAGTAAATAATTTATACATTGCTGAAGCAGATTTATAAAGCATGAAAGTTAAGTATATTAATTACATTATTATTAATGCTAAATGTATCAGAAATCTTTGACAATATCTTTTATAAAAGATTACTTTACAATCTTCAAAAACATTATTTATCATTAAAGATAGTAAACTGAATAGAAGACTTTTTGAGAAAAAAAACATCAATAATAAAGTTATTAAAATATGAGTCAGAGAGCTTTATCATTCATATAAATATATTTTAAAGCTTATTACTATCATTCATTCTATATTTATTCTATAATGCTGACATACTGAATCTAGTCAATGATCTACAGCTTTAAGTCACAGCAGTGAGTTAAATTGATAATGTGAGCATCATAATGATAAAAAAGTCAGCAGAAAAGAACTGCACTGCTTTGCATATAATATATAGCTGCACAGAGCAATAAACTTAAAAATATGTTTCTGTCTTTGTTTTAATTAAGTATAAGCTCATTTGCTTTATAAACTATTTCATAAGACATAATATAACAGTAAAGCTGACTTTAAATATATATACAGTATAGACATTACTGATGTGCAGAGTGCTGAGAGTCATCTTGAACTTATATTTAAAATGAAATGCATATATATAATATATTCAGACTTAAGTCACAATAACTTTCAGAAATTTAGTGATGTTAACAGACTTTATATAAAACTTTAAACTTAAGAATCTATGAAAATTTTATGTAACAGTGATGCTGCTGCAGATTCTGTACTGCTGCTCAGTCTGATACAGTTTAGACAGTGAGCACAGAACAATTATACAATAAAAATGAATTTTTTAGAAATTAACAGTTATACAGTAATGAGCAGAAGTCATTATAATGAAGATCTTTTACATAACAGTGAACTCAATATTAAATATAAAACTCTTTTTTTTTCTAATGAAACAGCAGCTAAAGAAGACACTGAGAAAGTCTATACTTTATATTGTTACTGTATTAATTTACATTTTAATGAAGAAAATCAGATCTGACTTTATAAAGAAGCTTTGCTAAAAGAGCTTATTGAAATGTTTGTAGCTTCATTATAAGATATAAATATAACTTTCATTAAAAGTTAACTTGAAATTTAAAGCACTTTACATTGTATTATTATGATGAAATGACTTAATTATTTACATAAATAACAATGCAGATGAAGCTGTCTGCAGATACAATATTAATAAACTTTATTGAGATTGAGAAGTGTTAAATATTTATATGAATAATAGTGACATTGAGAGTCAGATAAGTGCAGTAATAATGACACTGAAAAGAGATCTGAGATGCATGATGTATATAAGCATAAATGAGACATTCATAATGTATATGATGAAGCTATAGAGTCTGATCATGATGATGAACATAATAAATACAGTAAAAATGATGAAACTAAAGCTTTAAGTAATGAATATATATAGATAATTAAGCAGCAATTTAATCAATCATTAAATTGAGTATACAGTTAAATCAGTACTTACTGTAGTGCATAATAAAGAAAATGAATAATTTGTAAAGTTAAAAGGTTTAGATATGAATCTGATGAATATTGATGCATATAAAGATATCAGAAAATGAAAAAATAAATAAAATGATTAAGACAGTGACTCAGATTAGAGATTTACACATTGAGAAAGAATAAATTACAGAGATTTGACATTTAATTGTTATCTGCAAAACAAGATTTTATCAGTAAGTAACAAAAGAATGAGTCAATGACTGAAAGAATGAAACAGCAAGATGAGTTATATTCAGTATGAAGCAATAGTTAGATAGAAGAGTGTTGAATAAATATATAGAACTTTGTTAATTCATAAGTTTTCTCATTATTTAGTTATGTACAGAGAAGATTAATATAATTTATTATTTTTATGTTATAGATTAAGTAGACTCTTTATGATACTTATATAATCTGAATATTTAGACTGTTCATCATGTACTGATGAAATACTTACAAACTCAGAATCTAAGAGAAAAACTATTAAGATAAGTTAACAATATAAAGAAGATTTTATGAGACTCAGCATTAATTAAAGTAGTCATTATATTTATGTTATGAAGCAATCTTTTAAGACAATTTTAAACTGTAAAGAAGACATTAAAAGATCTAATATTCTTAGATGCAGTCTGAAATAGAAAATTCAACAATTATACACTTTAAACTGCAGAAAAGACAATTAATTGTTTATAACAATGTTTATTTTTTATTGATGACAGCTAAAGAAAGACATTAATATTAAATTATAAGAAAAGAAAATTAATAAGCATTAAAATTAAGAAAAACATGAAAAGCTATAGAGAACAAAGTCAGAATTTGTATTAATTAGTTAATTTATGAGATGACAGTGATGATGACAGCAAGATAATAATGAGAATGAGATCAGTATGTGCTAGCTGCTTGTAGTTATGTGATGTATGGCAGCCTAGACAGCCTCAGTCATCTATGAATCAATCAATCAATCAATCATCAATCAATTGTATGGCGTATAGGGCCCAGGGCGTATTCTCATAGCAGGGTAACTGAGACGGGATAGTTGTAATTTCGAAACAATCGCTCGGAAGCTTCCGCCGCTAGCACAACATCCCACAAGAGCCTCACTTGTTTATGCTTGAACTTACACCACGCTCAGTTCTAGGGATGCTCCCATGCTTTCCGTGACTCAAGAGAACACTACGCGGTTTTGAATATTTTGGATCTACCACACTTATATTCCTCAACGACATGTCTTTGCAGCCGTACATCAACAGTATGTAATTTCAGTTACTCGTGCTCCCCGGAGTATTCGAATCCCGTGATGCTAACTCAACACCTGCGCAAAGAGAAAGTTCTTGTCCTTACAGCCGACGGTCGCACCCTGACAGGCACATTGTTGTCCTGCGACCAATTGACCAATCTCGTCCTCAACCGAACCATTGAACGCGTTATAAGACCTCCAGACGATCCAGAGCCAAGTGCCGAAGTCAGTCATGGCTTGTATTTGATACGAGGAGAGAATGTCACGCTGTGCGGTTTGGTCGATGAAGAGCTAGACTCCAGTATAAACTGGGAGCAGGTCCGGGGAAGTGTGATCAGAGGTGTGAAACACTCATAACGGACCGGACACACGGCATACCCCTACTCAGCGGGACCACAAGCGCTAGAGTGGTGGCCGTTCTGGGTCATCCCAGGGAGGAGAACCGAAGGTCGACACATAGGCTCACAGAACCATTCTCTGTGGATCTGAAGCTATTGGTCTGAGAGTGAGCCGTCAGTTCGTTCTGGCCACTCAGCTCATAGTCTTCACCAAAGTATGTCATTCATCCAGCCTGGACGCTGAAGTACCATGAAATAACACGCTGTTACTGCATTGCAGAGTGTGACTCAAGATTCACGGCTCGAGCATATCATGTAAGTGAAGGCGACAAACAGTTTTCCCAGGATCAGGCCGGATAAGTTGACTTTAACTCACCAAGTTTCCATCATTGCTTCCACCATGGCTACAGTTGCCGCCAGCGGCGTCATCATAATTCCACTTATGCAGCCTTCTCAACCAATCAATCTCAGCACTGCGTCATGTCAAGCGATCAAATGATTACTGCTTTTCAGTCTTCTTCTCTGGGATTTTCAGCGGGCTGTGGTCACATTAGTCCCATCCAGAAGGGCCGCCTATATATACATACATGGATATTTGTATGTTTGTCGATGTTGTCTCTCACCGCGGTCGACTTAGCTTTCAACTTGAAGATGTCACTCATGGTCAGGCCATAACTTGTTTTGAGACTCGCTTAGTTGCCGTCGTCTATTCGGTTGCTCATGAAAGGAGCGCTTTACAGTCTGGTGAAGGACACGCTCCTGTCCACTGGAGCAGTGTATCTGTTGTGAATACGAGCCCGACTTCTACGAATGTTACATTAGTGGCCAACAAGGCAGACAGCGAAAAAGACAATGGGACAGTCTTGAATATCAGCGCGGGTTGTTTGGTGCTCGGCGCTCGGCTCAACTCTCGAGACTCGTACGAGGCCAAATCTTGAACTGACCAGAATCCAAACACTTGCGGCAACAATCGGGTAGTCTCATCGGCCTGGAGATCTCTTCACTGAGTGACGCGCAGTTTCAACGCGCTCCTCAACTAATCGATATGTCTTTACTGTTAGGATACGTTGGGCCTGAACGTCATTCATATTGAAGGCTTTAGTCACCGGTCCGGCATTTATGTGATCTCCAGCCGGCTAGGTATCGACTCCAAACCCACGGTCCACCTCTAGACTTCCCTTTTGCTTCCCTCAGATCTTGAACCAAAGCACCTCCAATCTGATCTGCTTACCCGGCCGCGTCGCTTCAGTTTCAGAAACGACCGCGATTGCCGAACGAACCCTAACTCTGGTTCAGGCGTCCATCGAAGAGCTCGAAATGTCTAAGCCCACCCCAGCTTGGCTATTCGCCCGCAATGATGAGTTTTCAATAACAGGACAGGCTACGGATTTCCCGGTGGAGCTGGCCAGCCATCAAGCGGGAGATGCGTAGCTGGGATCTTAGACTCTACGACGTCCTAACCTGGACATATTAGGGGTATATGCCCAATCTAATAGCCTCCGCTTCTACAAATCCGCTACTTAAGAAGCACTTGTGTTCGCAGATGTTGTGGGGACCAGGGAACACGACGAGTTGGTGACGAACGTTCAAGCCGACATCAAACTTTCGAAGGATAAGTTAGAGCTCCTTAAGCAGCAGGACCGCAAAGTCCGGGAGGAGCTGGCGAAATTTTACAGACCCCGCTATGTACTCTGGACACGCCACACGCCAGACGATGACGACGGGAGCGGGTTTTCCGATAAAGACCACGCTGGATTGGGCAGAGACCGCAGGCGAGGAGCGGAAGGGATCGTAAGCGCTGCGAGGGCTTTCTCGGTCGAGCCAAATGCTGGAATCTTCTTCGGGGATTAGGCACGATAGACACAACAATACAGAGTGGTCACTAAGCAAGTGTTATTGCACTCCTATAATGGCAGCATGTCATAGAGAGGATCCCACGCCTGCAAATAATGCACTTACACAGGCTTGTAAATTTGGATTTCTCGAATGTGTAAGACATCTCATATCCGATAGTCATTGTATCTTGAGAGATTCCGCTTAGAGGTGCATTCTGGGTCTTCTTTCCTGCGGTGTCATATCCACATCCCCATCTGACGATTGATCAGTGTTTAAACTCTTACGCAAGCTCTACCCCCACAGTTGCCTCTTCCACCAGTTCCATGTGATTCCAATCGCTCACTCAACCACAACGATTCCAGTACACTCTCATCCGGTACCGTACGAAACACGCCACATCCCCGCTCCACCACCCATCCATTCGCCAGCTTACCCGAAAATCCGCTCTAATAAGACCTTCCCGAAGCCCTCCATCCCCGGTGGTTCTGGGCTCCTCACAGCCCTCCAGATCCGATTCCCCCGATTGACATCCAACCAGCGCCCTGCGTCGCCAACTACCTCTCCATCCCCTTCTCCCTGTCCTTCCTCTCTCCTTCCCCCTTCTGCGTCCCCATCCCCCTCCGGGCCCATCTTCAACCGATCCCTCCGATCAACAACGCACATCCCACGCGTCCACTGCCCCGCCGTCTCCACCCGGATATCCTCCGGCGACCCTTCCGAAAACGCCCACCCCTCACCTCCACCTCCCCCACTCCTCTCCGGATGCGTCAACAAATACCACACGCAAAGCGGATCATGCAGATTAAGCGCCACCTCCCCCTCCCCCTCCCGCTCGCGCTCCCCCGCCGCCGTCGCCGCCAGCGAATTCGGCACGGGCGGATGGAGCGTCGCGATCTTAGCAAAGGTGCTAGCCAAGAACGCCTCGACCCACTCGGCGAGCGGCGAGCCGGCATCGAGCAGGGGCGCCACCTTCGCCGCGAAAGTCGAGCGGCGCAGGAGATGCGGCGTCGTGATGTCGAGCGGGAAGAGAGCCAGTCGGAGACGGCGCGACAGCGAGCGCGGATACAAGGGCTTCGATCTGGGCTCGGCGGAGGGGGCGGGCGGCGGGAGGGTGGAGGACGGGCGGGGCGAGGTGAGGGCGAAGACGCGGGCGGCGGCGACGGCGTCGGCGTAGGTGTTGAACTCGGCGACCGGGGTGATGTTGCCCGGGACGGCGAGGGCGCCGCCCATGACGACGACTTCCTTGGCGCGCAGGAAGGTGGCGGCGTCGGTGGCGGCGGCGAGGGCGAGGTTGGTGAGGGGGCCGATGGCGATGATGGTGATTGTGTTGGGCGGGTTGGTGCGGAGGAGGCGGAGAATCTCGAGGTGGGAGGGGGTGGGGGAAGGGGTGTAGAGCGGGGAGGGGGCGTGGAGGTCGGTGGGGGCGAGGGGCGCGGTGGAGGTTAGTAGGGTGGCGGGGGCGGGTGGGTCGAAGAGGTGTTGCCATGTTTCGGAGGGTTGTAGGTGTGGGTGCTGTGGGTGGGTGGTGAGAGAGTGCCCTGTGGGGGGATAGACGGAGGGGACGTGGAGTACGTACGCTGGAGTGGATACCGCCTAGACCATCTGTGCCGTCTGTGGGGAAAGCATGTCAGTTAAGACGCTCTGTAGGGTGGTAGTAAAGCACACGTACGGAAGTAATCCGCCATCATGCGTTGGTCCTCCAGCGGCTGCTCGGCGCCAATGGCCACGATGGGCTTGTACCGCTTCAGCGTCTCGAAGCCTTCCGGCTGACCCCGTTTCCACCGCCATTCCAGCTCTTTCTCGATGACGTGGAACATGGATACCACATTTCGGAGGCAGCTGCGTCGGTGTTCAGGCATTAGATAGGTTTTGTTTTCGAAATTATAAAGGCTGGGGGTAGATCTTCCGTACTTTTGAACTTCGACGTTTCCAAACGTGACTGATATCAACAATACTTCTATCTCTTCGGGTTTAGCGGCGAGAGCGAGGAGTAGGGCAAGGGTGTCGTCCACGCCCTAGATCGGTTAGCTTTGACTGTTGTCCGGCGTGCCTGGGACTAATACTTACCGGGTCGGTGTCTATAATGACGCGGTTGGGAGAAGCCATGATACTATCCACTGTAGCAAGAACCTTCAACACTTCCAGTATGTATTGATGCGAGGTTTGAGAAAAGCTGAATATTTGATGTCACAGGCCAATCTAAGCAGCGGTGAGGAATTGCCAAAAGTCACTAGGTGGGTAGGCAGGTCAACCACGACCGAGATAAACAAAGAGAGTCTTCACCTTCACTCTTCACTGGATTATTGTTACTACCAAGTCCAATCACAAGAATTCAATCTGAGACATGAACCATAAGCTCTGTGTTCATCTCAACACTATGAGGATATAGTTGAATCAGTCACATGATGATGAACTATGCGTAAGCACTACAAGGAGTATGCCCGGGGTAATTCGCCCAATTGCAACAGCCAGTAAAGACGACAACCGGGATCATTGAAATATAGAGCACCATAACGGAGGCAGGCGGCGAGGCGGCTTCCTAGCAAGGACGCATGTCGAGCGTGCAGACTTATCTGGACATATCGAGAATCGAGGGTGGTGAAGGTAAGTGACTACGCCAAAGGAAGAAGTCTCTCGACTAATTATCGAGCAGGTAGCACGACATGGAACGGTGAATAAATCACAGTCCATAAACCCCCACTTAAAACTCAGACGTAACACAAAACATCAACACCCCTTCTACATCATTTCTTGAAAAGTACGATTCCCCACCATCTCCGCCCCTCGTTCCTCCCATCCCACCCTACCAAACCGACAACCATCACCCAAAACCCCACCATGGCCCTCCTCAACACCCTCCTCGAATGCATCCCCTGCGCAGGCACAGCGCGCAACCCCACCATCGAGAGGACCAACACCCTCACGACCGGCGCGTCCCACAGCTACGAACCCATAGCCGAGAAAGCGCCCTCTATGAATCACCAACCCCCCCCGCCAAGAGCTCCCACTGCCGAACTAGTCGCCTCTCAGATCCTCACCGCCCTCCTCTCGGGCCCCAAGCCAGGCCCCACCCTCGATGCCTCCATCCTCTCCATCATCCATACCCACCGCCCCTCCACCACCACCGCGCACAACTGGTACGCATCAATCGCCAAGGCGCTCTTCCACAAGCTCGAAAGCCTACTCAAACAGGGTAGCGCTCGCCTGAGCGGCGCCATGGCGGACGCGTTCGGAAAAGCCGGCGATGCGGTTGCTGCGATTGGCGACTTTGCGAGAGAGCATCCGCTCTGGACGGCGGCCGTTGTGGGGGTTGTGGTGTTTGGGATCATGGTGTTACTGGCACCGTATCTGTTGGAGGCGTTGGGGTTTGCGGAGTTGGGGCCGGTGGAGGGTAAGTGCTTTGCTTGTTTTTGGGATGAGGTGAAAGCTGATTGTGTGGGGGATTTAGGGTCTTTCGCTGCGGGGTGGCAGGCGCGGTATTTGGGTGCTGTACCGAGAGGGTCGCTGTTTTCGTATTTTCAGCGCTTGGGGATGGTTTGGGGGAAGATTGTGGCGGTGCGGGAGGCGTAGGACGTCTTTTCTTAGGGTTCTTGATACCAAGTCTGTGGTGATGGGATTTGGCGTTGAGGATCTCTGGTTCGTTCTATTCTAGCGAAAAGCGAACTTGCTCTTGGACGATGCGATATCGTCGACCACTATAAGCCACTCTCCTCTTATAGCCAACCTAGAACCCCTTGACTGAAGCATTGCTATCGACGCTACAATAACCCCTCCTATTCATCTCTTATTGATTCTCCAAGACAAAAAATTCAAAATACGCGTACAAAGAGTAAAACATATTTTTAAGGTGGCTTGCGTGTAGTATCTACATTTCATGACCCCATATCAAATGAAAGGTCAAGAGAAGCGAAGAAAAAGGGGGAATGGAAGACCCCCGGCGCCGAAAAAGGAACGCTGCAAAAGCGAAAACACAAAATGGAAAAGGTGCTGCGTTGGTCGTGATCGTATCGAAGTCAATAGCAATATGCGAAAATCATGTCATAAGACGTGTGCCGGATGCGGTAAGACGATAGTAGTAGTAATGGTGAAGCTGTGGAAGGTATGGCGTTAAGTATACGTATAAGTGAATATTCGTCTCAGATAGAGGTACTGCGCCATTGCGTCACTGATCGTAGCTCTGGCTTGGGTTGACCCTGTGATGGTCCCTGCGATGCTCCCGGCGTGGGAAATTTGAAGTCTCTGAGAGGAAACCACGGCTCACATCCGGGTATTTGGGCCAACTCCGCTTCGTCTTGGGATATGGACGAAGGAAGTCTGTCGCGTACTTCCACATTGCCCACAGAACGAACGCTATATGATGGATATGAGGAAATGGTATTGGCAGTGGTGGAGCTCGTGAGTTCTTGCAGGTCGAGGGAGTCGGTACTATCTGTGAACTTTAGAGAGGGCTGTCGATGGTGCGGTTGGTATGTCGAAGCGGGTACAAACTGTGGTGTAGGCGAAGGAGGTTCTAGTCTGGTAGGATTGGTAAAGCTGGGGATGGGAGCTGTGAAAGATGGAGGTCTATGTAGAGATGATTGTGACTCGGAGACGGAGGATGCAAGTATGGCGGGGGCAGGAGGCCGCAATTCCTCCGATGTCAGCATTGGCGGAGGTCGTTTCCTCCGTCGAGATGGGGTGGACGCTGCTGTTTCTATTGACCTCCTGGTATCTCTATCGTGTCGCTGGCCTTCCTGATCCCTCTCAACATCTCCAACGTCGCTTTCTCGTGATTTCTTCATCGATATACTCAAGCACGCGGTCGTGGGCGGTATTTCCCCTCTTTTGACCTTTTCTTCCATCAATCGCTCACCCACTCGTCTACCTAAGCTTACAGCTTCCCCGCCTCTCCGGCTACTGCCTCCACTTCCACTCCGACTTCGATTTGCTCGCACCTTGCCTTCCATGATCTTGGCACTGGGTGGCGGCTGCAGCATCCATCTCGTCTCGCTCTTGTGCGCAGGTTGAGTGCTTACCACAGGCGGATGCAAATCGTTGACTGCAGGATTCCGGGCCAGATAATACCGGTAAGGCGTTGCATTTCCTGCCCTGCCTACCCCGGCCAGTCCAATCGAGGAGCCCCGGCGACCCTCGCCTACTCCATCGAACCCTCCCGCATCGCTACCGTCGTAGCCCAAAAGCTCTTCGTCTTCGCGCTGATATCTCCTTCGATTCCAACCTTCGCTGCTCAGTCTTGACTCGTCTAGCCCTGGGCTCCCCCCTTCAGCGACAATGGTGGTATCGGCGCTGCTACCCATACTGCTCCCTTGTCCAGCGGTCGCCAGCTCCCTTCGGCTACCAGTTCTGCTGCCTTTCTCCTTTCCTCCCTTCTTCATCGGAGGACCAGGGCCCAAGGCCATCTCCTCGTGCCAGTAGATGTTGGTGCTGAAGGGTGAAGGATGCGGGTACAAGCCAGGCTCCTGGTCTTCCATGGCCCTCCCTAGTTGTCTCGCGCGTGTGGCCTCGGCTTTGCGTTTCCGACGGTAGGTGAGTTTGGTACATGGGGCGCATGAGACGTAATAGAAGACGGCAGACTGGATGCCTTTCAAGAGAGACATGATGAATGGAGTTGTGGTCTTGAGAGACCTGCCGAATGATGCAGGGCCTTTGTCGGGGCATCAATACTGATCCGTCCACAGTAGGTCAGAATGTTCGCCGGGAATCTACCGTTCCCACCACATTCCAGCGTCGTCGGTTGTAAGCTTTTCGAAAAGGCCCTGGAAGGTTTTGTTGCGTTGCTCAGTACTCTTGGATTGTGTGACAGCCATGCGGTCATTTATCAGTATATGAGTCGCACGAGATCCGCCGCCCGAGCAAGGATGAGCGCAAAGTTCGGCGCACGGCGTTGGTGTCAGACTCGAAACGGGGGGAACTTGGCTGGTTGCTCGCAGATATCGGTACCGATGAGTTGGGCTCAAGAATGCGCAATTGACGCTCTGAGAGCCATGTGATAAGCGATTGATGATATACAGAGCTGCACAGAATAGAAGGGACCGTTACTGCGTGCGTGTTGTTCGAGCTTTACGGAGTAATCGTCGATTCCAATCGGAGGATTCGGGGGGTACTCCGCGCTTACAATCTTCCGAAGACTGCACCGTGAATTTCGTTTCCCTTTTCGTTTCGTTGGCGACTGTGGGTCTACCAACGAGGGACGATAGTGGCAACCTTCGAACGCGTCCAAAGCCAGGCAATTGAACACAATTGAGCGCCCTCAGTGCGGTCTGAAGACGAGGACGATGATGGAGATGGAGATGGAATTGGCGGTGGAGGGCACTATGGTTCAGAATCCTGACGGTAAATTACGGTAAGGTTCTATCGTCAAGACGTGCTTATGTAATCACACCGCGATGGCACTTTCACATGCAACCGTCAATCAACACTTCCGCTTAACGTTAATTGATATTTACAATAGCTGTGTTGAATTATGATTTGCAAAGGTGAAAGGTCTTGAGTCCGCTTTCTTTTATTTGAACAAGAACAAGTACCATGGCATCACTACGGGCCCTGGGCAAGTGGTTTTGGCGGAGAAACCTTTCGCCTCCGAGGAATTACTCACATGTTCGACGTCCGTCAATAAGTTCTGATGTTATGATTGAAGAAGAAAAGCTCAAATTCTATGAGCCTGAGCAATATTACCCCGTCCATATTGGCGAGGTTGTCAAATCGAGGTATGAGGTTGTTGGGAAACTGGGGTATGGAGCATATTCTACCGTATGGCTCTGTCGTGACTTGAGGTAAGTCAATCTATTCTACTGCATACATTGTATCAATCTCCCGTTTGGAGGTCAAGGATATGTGCTGATTACAATTTTCACGTTTGTATAGCGGTCATCGATACGTGGCCTTGAAAGTGTCCACCTTTCTGAAAAGGTTCCCTGACTCGAAATACCGAGAGCTACGCATTTACGAACACCTCAATAAGGTCAATGTAGCACATCCAGGCCGCTCTCTAATTCGTGACCTCTACGAAACTTTCGAGATTTCCGGACCGCATGGATCTCATCAATGTCTTGTGCAGCCACCAATGCATATGAGTGTCGATGATATGATGGAAACCCATCCTGAACCGCTTACTGTACCCCTTTTGAAACTGGTGCTGAAACGACTGCTGACGGCTCTCGACTTTCTTCACACAAAAGCCCATGTCATACACACAGGTACGGGTTATCTACTCCAAACAACGTGACCTTTCAAATAACACCGATGTTTAGACCTGAAGGCAGATAATCTCATGCTCTCAGTGGAAGATGAATCCATGTTCGCTTCTTTCGAAAAGGAGGAAGAGGAGGATCCAAGCCCGCGAAAAGTTATTGACGAAACGCGGTCGATATATCAGTCTCGCACTCTGCCTAAGCCAAAGAATGGGAGATGGGGATTGCCAGTGCTTTGCGATTTTGGAGAGGCCAGAATTGGAAACATACAAGAGACCGGTCCTTTCGTGCAACCGCATATATACCGGTCACCAGAAATCGTGTTCGAAATGCCGTGGGGATCCCCGGTAGATATCTGGAATGTAGCTGCTCTGGTAAGACTTTTAGGCTTCAATCAACGTGCAAAGCTTTTCTCACAAGATGCCAGACTTGGGACCTCTTTGAAGGCAAACATTTATTCCACCATCTACTCAACAAGGACGGCATTTATGACCCATTCAAGCACATGGCCCAAATAGTAGGATTTATTGGCCCTCCACCCGCAGAATTTGTACGAAGGAGCGAGACCGCAACTCAATGTTTTAACACAGAAGGTACGTTGGCATGTTCTGCGAGAGCGAAGCGATGCGCGAGAAGCGAAACGATGCAGATCGATTGCTTACGTGGCATTAGGAAACTGGGTCGCTGAAAAGCATGCAAAAATTCCTTTGGTCTCGTTAGAAGAAGTGGAGACCCGGCTTGAAGGGAGCGACAAGACGCTCTTCCTTCAATTCATCAGATCCATGCTGAGATGGCTCCCAGAGGAGAGAAACTCGGCAAAAGATCTCCTGGAAGATCCGTGGCTAAATATCTGAGATGATAACTACCTTTGCGGGGTTATGATTCTCAAAGTGCTTGATGCATTGATGGCTCGCTCTATCACATCATCTATCACCATCATTGATCTCAACTAGGCAGACATAATGGTATTGTTGTCACCTATGGGCGAACTATTGAGTTGACTGTATCATTCAACAATACCTGAGCCGCTTTCGTCCAGGGGCTTCTGCTTGTAGCGGAACGCGGACGTCCCATCTTCATGCAGATGACCTGTTCCAACACGCTTGCCATTCTCGTCAAAGAATTTGATTGTGATGACCTCTTTGGGATCGGTCGGATCATCGCTCGATTTGTGAAGCTTCGTGCCCTTGATCTCGGCTTGCTTGATTCAAGAGTCCTGTACAAATCTCAGCGCAAGGATCTAGATCACGGTGTGAGTCTTACCCGTTTTTCCTCCGTTTCGCAGTATTCTCTCACTGTCTTTCCCAGCGACGCTACTGAGAAAGATTCTGGCGTGACGCTACCGACGTAGGTGATGAATCTTTTGAAAACTAGAGACATTATGTGGAATGGTGTCCGAGGGGCTTTGGCTCAGGACTGAAAAAGCTCGAGAAGAATGTTTTAGGATTGCGCCAGAGGAGGGTACTATTTGGATAACTGGAGAGGTCTAGTGGAGAGGATGTGAGATGAAAGTCTTATATGCTTCGGAAATCCTGGATGGTCCTATCGAGGAACATTCATAGGAGGGCAGTCTATTCACATGAGGGTTATCGTCGACCCCTCCGCACCCTACCCAGGCTCAGATTCACCTCAGTAATACAGCCCCTCTTCTTCTCTTACATCTCACACAGCAACTCACATATACAAGGAGGCAGAGCAGGCGAGGTAGGTAGGATCTCATTGTAGTGGTGGCCCACCAGCCATCCAAGGGAAGAAGCAATCAAAGCAAGCAGACAGAAGCGGCCGATCGTCAACAAGGGTCGTTGCTTCCCCCAGACATGCGCCCTACACCTTCCTTCAGCACCCAACGAACCCTCACCCTCCCCGGATCCTTCATCTGAAGCGTCATCCGGACCGCACTATCCTCCACCACGCCCCGGACCCTCTCCCGCGCCCGCGCTTCCGTCTCGCCCGCTCGCAGCACCGGCCGCACGCGGTGCGTTCGGAACAAGGCGGCCATGACGGCCACGAACTTGACCTGGGAGAATTTCCGGCCGGGGCAGACGTGTGCGCCGTCGGACCAGGGGAGGAAGGTGCCCCGTTGCGGCTCCTTGAGGGTTTCGTGGTCGAGTTTGGTTGTTGGTTGGCGGTCGTGTTCGCGAGGGGAATGGGGTGAGATCCAGCGGGAGGGCCGCCACTCGAGGGGGTCGGGGGTCCAGTGGGCGGGGTGGGTGTGTAGAGCTAGGACTTGTGGGATGACCATCGTGTGTGGTGGGATGAGGTGCTTTCTGGATGAGATGGTGAGGGGTTGCGGTGTCTGGGCGGTGTATTTGGGGATGCCGGTTACCGGGGGGTAGAGGCGGAAGGTTTCGTGCTGGAGGTGGGGCGAGGTGAGTGAGTTTTTCATGTCTGAGTGGTGAAAGGTTGTGCGGTCTACTGGGTACTTGGTGAGGATAAGAAGTGGATTACACTGAGCTTACCATGATTGCGAGACAACGCTTGAGCTTTGGGAAAAGCTCCTCATATGTCCATGTCGAATTGCTTTCGTGCGTGTCAGCATAGTGCTCGATCTCTTCTCATATCCAATCTTGGACTTCGGGATGAGCGGCCAGGAGGTGAATGCTGTAGGAGAGCATGTTGGCTGTTGTCTCGTGGCCGGCAAAGTTGTAGATGAATAAGTTGCCGAGAATCTCGTCATCCCTAAGGCCTCCCTGATGGCTAGCATTTCTATTGTTGCTGTTATGCGTCATTGTGCGTGCTTCCTCTGATCCACGGACTAAAGAGCTCATAAGGTTTTCGGATCTCGATTGTTGGTCAGATATCATTCGTCGCTCGGTGTCAAGCATGTTGGTCATGTGGCTTTTGAAGTCGTTCACGGCTTGAGCCACTTTGGCCCACTTCTTCGGAGCCAATGGCAGCGATAACAGTCTGTGGGGCAATCCAACCGCAAGCAACGTTTGATCCAAAATCATGGAGAGTGCATCTCGAAAATCCATCATGGTGGAGTTTGGGTCGGCGGGTTCCATGGCACTTTCAAATGAATAGGACATGCCCAATCCAGCGCAGGTTAAGACATGAATTGACAATATCCTGGTATCCTGGTCTGTGCTGTTGAAGCCATGTGGGTGTTGAAATGTCCACCATTCGAGCATACCTTTGGCTTGGCGTAGAGACTCGTCCCAGACAAGGCGGCTATTACGCTCGTTGAAAGGAGGGGAAGTGATCTTTCGGTGTCGTTGCCATTCCGGGCCCTCGAGCTATTGCAGTCTTCTAAGTGAGGTCTTGCGGACAACAGCAGACGGCCGACATACTGTATCAACATTGGGCCCAAACAGCTCGAGCATCTCTGCCGTTGTGCATGCATTCCATCAGCCATCTTCATCTTGAGCTGTAGCACCTCGCAACGCCTGTTAAAGTATTAATCATCAAAATGCATCATCACTTCATATGACTTACAATATCAACCAGCTGCTCATTCAGACGGATAGGAAACTTACTGTAAAGCCGAAGCGGTTTGACGAAGTCTTTCCGTCGGGAGAAGATATCAATTGCAGCATCAGGATCTGCAACGAACAGCATATTTTCACCTGGGGTCACGTTGATCCAAGCATCACCAAGCTCGGCATGCATCTTGTACTTGTCGTCGTAAACCCAGCCTCTCATGTTGTACCTAGTAAAACGACCAAGCTCAAACGGCAGACGTTTGAGGAGAGGAAGAAACATATTTTGGGTAATGACCCAGAGAGGATGCATAGGGTCAACAGGGCTCATGACGAAAGGAAGACCCGTCTTGAGGGCATTGCTGCGATTGGTAAGAAATCTGATGACATGTTGTAGTAGCACAAGCAGAGGTAAGATGAGGAGCACTGTGAGGTATGCCATGGCGCACAAGAGCATCAATCTTGTTATTTCCTGAAATTAAAACAGAAGGGCGAGAGATGCAATGTGAATGCAAAGTAACAGTTTATAACACGTAGTGTAATAGGTAGGTAGGTAGGTAATTTATTCCGCCCGGAGGCACTACGCCTAAAGGGCTCTAGCGCTATCATCCTGTCAAAACTATTGCTACGTCCATGTCCCACAAAAAGCCCTTACTGAAACGTCT
>JAABUY010000235.1_pt1 | contig 107932 bp, 128 predicted proteins | sample 5560271 | NCBI WGS metagenome assembly JAABUY01 (sample SAMN10711886, study PRJNA513374) | rock metagenome | isolation source: Antarctica rocks | place: Antarctica: Victoria Land, University Valley | reverse complement strand
CGCTCCAGCGCGTCGGCCGCGCGCCCGAACAGGTGCCGCCAGAGCGTTGTGGTGATGAATTGGAGGAGGGCGAGGATGCGGGTTGGGCGGGGGGTCAGGGAGGGAGGGGTGGTGCGGTGGAGGAGGAGGTCGAGGAGGCGGATGCCCAGGGGGTGGCCTTGGGTTGAGAGGCTGGTTGTTTGGGCCCGGAGGGGGGGGCGGGGGTTAGCTTGGTGGGAGTGGGGGGAGGAGGCCGGCGGGGGTGGTGAGATGGAGGGGGGCGGGGGGTGAGATATGGTGGGATTTAGGGGGGGGAGGGTAAGGATGGACAAACCGTCGCTCGAGATCCTGGATCCCCGTCACCCGCTTCTGTGCGTAGATGACCATCTCGGCGAACAGGAAGGCGAAGCTGGCTCGGCTGAGCTCCGCCGTTCGGCTGCGGTTTAGGTTGCGGTCGTAGATCGTCTTGCGGTTGGAGGGCGTGCGGAGGCCGCTGCCGGTCGAGCCGCGCTGTGGAGGTGGGGTTGGGTTTGCTTGTGCTTGTGCTTGTGCTTGTGTTTGTGCTTGTTGTTGCGGTTGCGGTTGCGGTTGTAGGGGGTGTTGTTGTTGTTGTGGGGCGCCGGTGGGGGGTTGTGGCTTGGAGTTGTTGTTGGTGGCGGTGCTCATGGTGGGAGCATGTAGGGTTGCTGCTGCTGAGTTGAGTGGAGTGGGGAAAGGATCTGGTTTGAGTTGTATATCAGATAGAGGAAGGCTGGGATGCTTTGGTGGGGCGTTGCAGCTCGGACAAGCTTGGTGAAGTGTTACGGTGAAATTTTACGGCGAAGCAGAGCGTCGAGTTGCACATTTAACTTACAACTTTGGATAAGTACGTTATCAAGTTAGTGTAATACAGTACAAGTACTTAGCACCAGGAACTACCACTGCCACTGCCCCCAAACCCCAAACCAAACCAACCAACACCTCACACCATCCCGCAAAACAACCCTCCTCCACCCCGCCAATCGAGAAATCCACGCACGTAAAGACATCACCCAAGCACCCTAAACTCCCCAACGTACGCTCGCCATCAACCCTCCCCTCTCAGTCTACGAGCGTTTCCACCCAGACCCAGCAAAGATCTCCGGCACCCTTCCGCCGATGAACCCATATCCCTCTCTTTCTCACAAGCAAGCAAGCCTCAAGCCTCAAACCCGTCCGTCCCTGCCGACCTCACCCTCACCCTCACCCTCACAGTCCTCTCGCCGCCCCCGCCGCCGCCGCCGCCGCCACGGTGCAGAACCCCCATTGTCGTCAGGAGTCTACGAGCGATGCTGCGGTTGTGAACGAGGTGTGTCTAGCCGCCCCCCACCCCCCTCTTTCTTCCCTAGGTCTAGCCGCAATGAGGACTTCAAGCTCCCCGGCAGTAGGGGTCCCTCCTGGAGTGCTGCGGTGATTGCTGCGAAGGGAAAGCTGCTGCGGCGCGGCGGACAGCGGACGGCGGACGGTAATGCTCGGTGCGGCGTCGACTCTGACGCCGACCGAGGAGGTAGGCCCGACGGGTGGACGTGGGCTGGGCGTGGGGGGAGGGTCTCCGGTGGGGAATAGCGTGACGTGGGATTAAATCACGAGGGCTGGACTCATAGGACTGATTGTGTTGCCAATCAAGACATTTATGGCCCAGTCCGATGGGTCGTGCTATGTGTCAGGGGCAGTGTCCTTTGATCAAGACAAGTCATGTAGCTAAGGGGGCCAGTTGACTTCAAGTGACTGGTACACGAAGCGAACCCTACTGTATTGTAATGACATGCCGTAACCTGCGACCAGAGGCAGTCCGGAGACGACAAGGGTATTCCCAGTAAGTTCCCGTGCCATGGGGCATCCAGCCAACGCCGTCCTTGTCCGAAACCCACATGTCCAACGCCGTCGCTATGCTATGCTGTGACCGGCCCTCCCTAGTGCGTTGGTCCATCAACGCAGCAATGCTCGGTCGGGACCTTCACTCCTTTCCATCACGCCCAAGCAAAAGCATCCAACCCAGCGCCCGGCACCTTAGCCGCAATGGCCGCCATGGTCTCATTCAGGAAAACCCTGCCGTCGTAATTGTCCTCGTTTTCGAAATAGAAAGTGTGATTCGCGAGGTCCGGAGCGGTGGGTAATTGTACCTGTGGCGCTCCCTGACGGACGGCGGCTCGTGGGGGTTCGTCCTCACTGCCGTCGCTCGAGTAGTTCTCATCCGCTTGACTCGAGCTCTCTTCTGCCGCCGGTGGCTGCCACGTCTCCTCCAACTTCAAGCCTTTGCCGGTCGGTTGCAGTAGTGGATATGCTTCTGATTGGGAGCGGGAGAAGTACGGTTGAGGCTCGCCCATGCTGCCGAAAGTTGGGGAGCTGTCGGGGTCGTCGTACAGGCCCATGCCGACCAGCTCTTTGCTGGGCTGCTTGGCGAGCTGGGCGTGCGGGTGCCGATCCGAGCTTACTGCGGGATGAGGAGGATGTTGGATTGGTAGGAAGTCCGGCGTCGAGGGTGTTGTGACATTGAAACCGACGGCGGCAGGACCCCCTGACCAATTGTCATAGGGGTGAATGGGACTGGAGTCTTGCGGATTGTAGAAGCCCCGATACCTCTCGAGGGCAGGCTTTGCGGAAGGGTCTGGAAAGCTAAGCGGTCCGTAAGGGTGAAATTCAGGGCCAATGGTATACGGGTACTCTTGATACTGGTTCGACAACGTCATCGGGTAAGAGAGGTACGCCGCTCCGAGAGAAGGGTTCAAGTTGGTGGTAGATGGCACGTAGACATTCGAATGGAGTGATGACGGTAAGGATGCGGTATTGGCAGCGAACTGGGTCCTCCTCGAGCCACGCAATTGGTGGTGGACAGCTGCCTCGGTTTGCCCAGACCTATGACCTTGAGCAAGTGATGATGGGTGCCAGCTTCTTGGCCTGGCGGAGGGCTGTGGTCGGTCTTGTGCAAGTGGTTGTTGCCCCCCAAACGAAAGCATGTTGGCATAATGATCGTCTAAAGTTGACCGATGCCGGATTGGAGCCTGTGACATGACTGTCTTCCGCCTCTCGATGTTTCGCGGACTACTCCCAGCGCTGTTGATCTTCATCACGCGAGCTGCATCCCTCCTGAGATTGCTTGCGGTGCGGTGGGAATGACCAGACGAACGACGGGTGAGTTGCGAGTTCGCCATCTGCATGGACACGTCCCGTACCAGGTCGTCGATCTTGTAAGTGGCCATTGCAGTAGGTGTATGAGAGCAGCTGGAGGATGGAAATGGTAGTTATGAAGAGCAGTGACGGTATCAAGAAGACCTCCACTGAGACAGGTGCATGTTAGCCTGGAGGATTGAGTGTAGAGAAATGGTCAAAGGAAGTCGAGAGGGACTTCTTAATTGTGGTATGTTGTTGCTGAATAGGAATAGGAGCAACATTCAGGAACTCATCATTTCCAATGAGCCAACAAGGACACGTAGCGCATTTAGACCATTTGTTTGCCCCGTGTGTCCGGCAGACAGCATTCCAAGGAGTCATAACCACAGACCGAAAGCGCGCCATCCAACATGAATGACCCTAGAAAGCCAAACGCCTTACGACAGGAAGGATGGCGCTTCAGCAGCAACTCTGCAAATAGAGTGCAGCTCCGAGAAGGTCGCCGAAGGGGATCCCAAGCCAACAGGGAGCCAACAGGGAGCCAACAGGCCCGCGTCCCCTGACCACCCAGGCCATGAGATGAGCCGCGGTTGCATACGTACATATCAGCAAAGCCCAGTGCGTAAGAGCATTGCTGAAAGGTTAAACATCATACTGCCGGCACAAGATCTAATCTAAGCCGTTTGTGGAACAGGTGCATGCCAGAGATGAGGTGTGTAAGTTAAGTGATTGATTGATTGATGAATCGAATGGCGAGTCAAGGCTAGGTTGGTTTTTGCTGTCTGGGGTCTGTGTTGCGTTGGTGCTGGTGCCAAGGGGAATGCTTTTCTCGGCCCATAACGCTCGGAGTATCTACGATACCTTACTATAAGCAGCTTAGGTAGTACCGTACGAGAAACAGAAGAACTCAACTTAGAGGACAAGTAACTAGGCGCCCCGATGGCAATGGGACTGCACTCTAAGTTAGTGGAACGAACGATACCGAGGGGCGCGGCGGGGGAGAATGCAGTGCAGTGCAGGCTTGCCAACCTTACGGAGTACTGGACTTCGTACTGTAACAGGCTAGGGAACATCATAGCAGGCAATGACCTTGGGGCTATTCCTTCAACTACCTTACCACTCCGTGATGCCGTCGTTCATTTTTCTTGATATCCATCCAACGATACGCTTTCTGTACCCATCTACGAATCTACCACCATCGGTCACATCACACACGGCCTCTCCATCCTCATCTCCTCATCTCCTCATCCTTCTCCCTCGTCCGTCGTAAGGAGTACCAAGGTACGCAAGGGGCCGTTTTACAATTTACATATATCATTTCGGATCGCTGGACCGTATAAGCTTTCCTACATACCGGTACGCATACAACTAAGGTATGAGAGTTCGAGCCTCTCCTTCTCGAATTCCCATGCATGCATGCTAAGTTATATCTTCTTACTTCGTACCGGATATCCCAGAGACTGCGTCGTCACCCGTGCTATGACAGTCAAACTGGGCTGGCTCTAGCCTGTCAAATCGGCTACCTTAGGCAACTTACATACCTACACCGTCAAGCCGGACGAAAAAGAAACTCTCTGCCACCTTGGTCCTTGCTCTGCCACAAAATGTACTGTACTTCCTATGAAGCTACTCACGGAGCTTTCTGCTAGCGATCCTGATCCATGAGACACGAGATACGACCACATAATCCGTGTACCTTAGTGGGAAGCCTTTCACCCTCTTTGGTACTATCGTACTTCGTATGTACGAAGTACATGTATCTAACCACCACCCCTCGATTTGCCCGTCTCTGACGAAAGGATCATTCTCGTTTCGTCCTCCGGTCCGCAAGGTTTGCTTACCTTACCTTCGAAGCCGCGGGGCGTATGTACGAGTAGCATCAATGTTGGAGTTGGGTTTTCGTGGAACAGCCAAGCTGTAGCTGTGCCCACCCAGCCAAGCACCAACCCATGGATTGCTACAGAATGGCAGCTGCCTTGACGCATCTGTGGATTCCTGCGACCATTGCATGGTGGAAATACACAGGGTGGCTGAAACTATGGCCTTTCATGATATCTCGATAAGGCGCTGCTTCGGACAAAGTGATAATGAATGCACGAGGTACAGGCAAGGCGAGAAGTCAAGGCTTTGCTGTTTCGTCAAGAGAGGACATAAGGTGACAACGATGCATGATCACCCCACACACCGCACCTCAGCCTCCTACACAACCAAACTCTCTGTCACCCTGGTTGTACCATATGTACTTGATAAGACTGCCATATGCCATGCCCCTGCCATGCTGCCGCCGATCGTCTTTCTTGATTAGGCAGCGCTTGCCCGGGAAGGCAGTTCGCTCGCTACCTGTGACTTGTACGCTGCATATCCTGGGATTTGCGGAACCGGTCAAGGATGAAAGGTAAAAAGGGTGAACGGGGTTGGGTGAGATCGGCAGTGATGGATGAGACCAGATGCGTTACCCTCGCAGCTCCTGTCTCCCCATTCCCATCCACTCTCGATGCGGTTCGACGCGAAGCTGACCGGCTGCCCACCCGTCGCATACAGCACTCTAGCACCCGGAGAGCACAGCATCATAGGATCACATATCACCATACCTAGGTAATAATAATATTGTTCATCAAGCCGACCCGACGGCGACCTAGGCTATTGACACGGGATCATGATTTATCAATTTACTAGGCAGCCGCTGCAATAACGAATTCGGAAAAGGAACAGATCTATGGAATAATTAATTCCTGGGATCAGGCGGAATAGGGCCGATGAGGTGCAGTTGTTGTCAGTTCAGATTCCCAAGGGCAGTGGCGCGTTCCCGTTGACCCTCTCTCATCATACTATTCGTGGAGAGGGCGAATGCGAACAAAGAAACATCACACTACACCTTAAGCCATGATACCAGAGGATTATTTGGGGTTTCACTCGAGCATACGACGCAATGAACTATGCTCAATGATTGCCTTTTCGCTCACTCCACCGCTCATCAACATCAAGATGGTGGCTGCCTACGACCTACTCGCTTCGCGGCATGGAAGTTTCAAACAATGCCGTCCCAGGTATGGGTCTCAGGCTGAATGGGTTTGGGGGACACCGCTACTGGAAGCCAGCACTCCTTATCACCCGGGACCAGCAGATGGGTAGATTCGTATGGTTGGCATCACGAAATCCTTTGGGCGCTTTCTCCAAGCTTAAGTTAGTACGCGAGAACGACACACACCAGTCAAACTGTCTTCGGAGATTTTCGAGCAGGGATATGGAAACAGTCGTAAGCCAAAGAGGTGGCACCCGCTGCTTATTCGTACTTCGCCATCGGAAGCCACGCGGACAAGAACATTAACTTCTTGTACAGTACAGTATGCAGAAGCTACCTACCCACCCTGCATCATACATATGCGGCGTATCGTACTGTACTTCGTACTCAACCAACCCGGACTTCCACTGGCTACCGCTCTCGAGGTTCAAGCGCTAGCAGGCACGCTTAATCATAGCGGTGCAGGGCGTGTTGCACCACCTGTTGCTTTCAGATGCTGCACGGCTAAGAGATGGACTTGCCTTACTCAGCTGGTGCTTACTCTTCATCTGCAACTTGGGTACACGTCCGAGTCTGACTGGCGGCAGTGCTAAGACGTCGAAGCTCCAGCTTGCGTAAAGATCAAGTAGCCTTCCGATGCAGAGACGGGGCTTGAGGCCAATTTACGGAGTACTGTGCAGCACAGTACAGTAGGTCGATCCATCCAGACAACATGACAGTCTGGTTCTACGGAGCTTACGAAGGAGTACTGTACTTTCACGCATATACGAAGCAGTATGAGGGTTTCGGCATGATATGATGATACAAGTTTCCGCCCTGGCAAGCTGGATCCAGGATCAACAACCGAAGTGCAATAGGGCGTGTTCCAATTTAAACAGCGCGGCTAACCCGGAAAACGATTGCCTTGTGACGACGGGGCTTCGCCTGCCACTATAATAACGAAAGTTGCCCATAGCCTGCCTGCCTGCACAGACATCACCTTACATCCCGGACTGGATCCGTGTGTCCAGTCGTCGTGGAAGATCGACAGTCTTTTCATGCTTGACCATACATGACGCATCGAGATAACTAGCCCTTCTGGCACATTTTCAGTCACTTCAAGGTAAACTTACTACTAAAGTAATAATCTCCCATCATGACCTGACCCCTTCACATCCGCTTTCCGAGGCCGGGTTTCGAAGAAGGCAGATTTGTGGGGCTTGAGATCAACGATATTTAATCTGCTGGCGTGAGTTGACCGGGAAGCATGGTCGGGAAGAAAAGTCCCGTTTTGCATTGAGGCGATCCAAGTATCTTGTGGAGGAGAGCCGAGGTGCGAGCGCTGCGCTACCTTATGCACTCATCTTACCCGTACTTGTGCGTGTAAGGTATAAGTTATTGCAGTCGTTATCGATAAGGATACTATAGGCGGAGTGCTCCGTGTTTGGACCCATGCGCGTAAGGAGAGCATGGTATTAGGTACACATAACTACCTTAGAACGCACCTAACTACGGAGTACATGCCCGCATGTAAGAGTTGAGCAAGCAAGTTAGACAACGAGGACGAGATGCTGAAGCTGTTCATTGACAGCGAAAGAGGCCTGCGGCTAGCATCGGCTTCTGTAGTTGCGACGTCGGAACGCATCAACTCATGCTCCGAACACCGTGTGTACGTGTAGGGTAGGCGTCACTTGACTTCATCGTCATTCAAGATGGACGAGGCACCAAGTCAACAACTTGACAACGCTTCCATTGCCGATGGTAGTCTCAAGCGAATGCCCAGTCGAGACGATGTAGGTTTCCGAGATGTCGCAAGCACCGCATTTGCATCAGTAACGTGAACTGACTGTCCTCTTGAGGGCCCCGGAGACTCGAGCCCAAGTGAGTCGGAGTACCAGCATGCACTCGAGGTAGTCTACCCAACACCACGAGAGACCAGCTTCATAATCGCTGAGACGGCATAGTAGGTCGTTTTCGACCAAGAGAACAACCACCGCCGCAAATCCTCCTTCGATGCCCCACGTCTAGCCCGTCAGCAAGCCGAGCAACACACAAACTCCGCTTGCTTCGTGCATGCCCTCCTCGAGAAACAAAGGAAGACCGGGAAAGCTGGGGGCCTGGACAATATCGTCGAGAACAATCAAGTGCAGGATAAGGTCCAGGATGGGGGAACCGAGACTCCCACGCACTCGCGCCTGCTCACCAAGAGACAACTCTCCGACATGGCTTGGGGTGTGCGGGAGCTGTCAAAGACGCTGGGAACCCTGCGGTTGAAGTTGAGGGTGAAGACGGTGTTCCTGTTGACGAAGGCACATGACGAGACGTTGATCGGGTATACGAGGGAGGTAGCGGCGTGGCTGTTGAACAAGGAAAGAGACGTCCCCTACATCGTGTACGTGATTATCTTGTCCTTCGACGGGTCAATGGAACTGATGAGGGGCAGATACGTAGAGAAGACGCTGGAAACCAACCACAAGTTCAATGCTCATGGTTTGGTGGCAGAGGATCCTTCGTATGAGGGACGGCTGAAATATTGGACGGACGACCTTTGCGCGACGCGGCCACATACATTCGATTTTGTGGTGACGGTATGACTTCTGGGCTAGCATAGATGGCAACACTGACCCGCGGCAGCTTGGAGGGGACGGCACAGTTCTCTACGCCAGCTGGTTGTTCCAGCGGATCGTACCACCCGTGCTGTCTTTTGCGCTGGGCTCGTTGGGCTTCCTGACCAAGTTTGACTATTCCGACTTCCCGAACACGCTTACCAAGGCTTTCCGGGACGGCATCACGGTCAGCCTGAGGCTACGGTTCGAAGGGACGGTGATGAGGGCGCAGAGGGGCGGAGAGAAGCACACGCGTGATCTAGTTGAAGAGTTGATAGGGGAAGAGTCGGATGACCATCGGACACACAAGCCGGATGGCACATACCAGATACTAAATGACGTCGTGGTAGACAGAGGGCCCAATCCGAGTATGACTGCTTCGCTTGCTCGCGGGGAGTGTGATGTTGACTGAAGCCAGCAATGTCCTCAATCGAAATATTCGGCGATGACGAACATCTCACCACCGTGCAAGCTGACGGCATCTGCGTTGCTACGCCTACTGGTTCGACAGCATATAACCTGGCGGCCGGGGGTTCCCTTTGCCATCCCGAGAACCCCGTGATACTGGTGACGGCTATTTGCGCTCACACGCTATCTTTCCGACCGATCATACTGCCTGATACGGTTGTACTCAGAGCTGGAGTCCCGTATGATGCGAGAACGAGCTCTTGGGCGAGCTTCGACGGGCGGAAAAGGTAAAACCTCCGACCTGATAGCTATATCAGAGAGGAAACTGATCAAAGTAATGCAGAGTCGAATTATGTCCAGGCGACTACGTGACAATCTCTGCATCCCGATATCCTTTCGCAAACGTCATGCCGCCAGGTAGGAGGAGTGAGGATTGGGTCAACAGCATCTCGAGGACTTTACAATGGAACTCGCGACAACGTCAGAAAGGCTTCAAGGAATGGCAGAAAGACTGATTACGGGTTTAGAATTATCTCAATTTAGACAATCCCTTTACTATGCACCCTGATTGGATTGCAAAAAGTGGCAGAGGTAGATCAGATTAACTATGACGCTCAATGCAGTGAAGAAAGTGTCAGAGATAGATCAGACTAAGATGCAGCACACTTCCAAGCCGTCGTGACGTTCGCCAACCCACCTGGATCCTGCGTGTTTCCGTGCCCCACAGCCATTTAACGCTTAGCTTGTGCGATACCATAGATCTTGCGAGTCCCCAAGACATTCTCCAACAGGAACAGCTGCCAAGCCATTAGCTGACTCATACACCAGCAAGAATCAGACAACCATACCTCTCAACCCCCTCCTTTGAACCTCATCAATCATAGCCTGCACCAACACATTCGCCGTGCACTGATGCACATCATGACTCAACTCCAACGACCCCCCCGCATCCAACCCGTCCACGAACCGCTGCACGCTGGTCTGGATCCCCGCCTGCGAATCGTTCGCCCAGTCCAGCGTGTCGATACCGGCCTGGACCACATGATATCCCAGCTCCGTCATCGTCTGGAGGACGAGGTCGTTGGTCGAGAAATACGGCGGCCGCATGTAGGTCGGGTAGTACCCGAGGATCTGCACCAGCGCGGACTCGAGCAGGTTCATCTGCGAGACGATGCCGGCGCGATCGAGCGTCGCGAGGTCGGCGTGCGCCCAGCTGCGGGGTTGGAGGGGTTAGCAGATGCCTATCCATCTATCTTATCTGCCCTCAAGACCGTGGAGCTGCGGGGAGTTCATGCGGAGAAGTGTTCGCCGCGCGCTACTTACGTGTGAGAGCCGATCTGGTGGCCTTCGGCGACCGTACGGTGGATGAGGGCTTGGTCGTCGGTGGAGAGGATGTTGGACCAGTTGTCGCCGTTGACGAAGAAGGTTGCGCGGACGTTGTTGGCTTTCAGGGTGTCGAGGACCTGGGACGTGTAGATGTAGGGGCCATCGTCGAACGTCAGAGCCACGGTCCCGGGCACGGTGCAGCTGTCGATGATCGTCCCGAACGGTACCGAGGACACTGCCGCTGCGGCGAAGGGTGCAGGTTTGGCGGACTGGACCAGGGGAGCGGGCTTCGGGCCGGTTCCGGCCCAGGGGGCGATGCCGCCTCCGGACTCGGTTCCGCGGTCTGGGGCTGGCGCGGAGAGGACTGCGGAGGCCCAGGAGGTGAGGAGGATGAGCTTGCGGGTGGAAATCATGGTAAGAATATCAAAGCACTCGTGTGTTGACAGCGTTAAAGCAAGAAGGTGTAAGTGATAGAAATTCTTATGATTCCAAGACATTGATCGCAGACATCTGCCTTTCATATACAGAATGAAAGGCGCCCTACAGAGAGGGCATCAGACACAAGAGTCACTCGAAGCTACTGTGAAGGTCGTCTATTCACCGCCGTGGCATGACCTGACATTGAATCCTTCTCACCACATCCTCTTGCTCGGCCAGGTCAGCAATCTGACTAAGACGCCGTCAGTCAGCCTGCCAGCAACTCTGAACGTGTCTGCCATTGATCCTGGCATACAATCGTGAGGGGTGGAAAATTACTCCCTCCTCAATGAAGTTGAAGGGGTTGTAGAGCATACGACCATCGTGTAAATCTTGGCGATCATCTGACTGTCTGTCCACGTTCCATTTCCGGGCGGTGTGCCGGAACCCTCCTCTAACTGGAGACTCGCCCCGGATTGTGCTTCGGAGCTGCCAAAATATACGAGGTTGCACACATGATGGATGCTTATGAACTTATAATCGCCGGTGTTCGGTGACACCGGAAAACATGAGACGAACTGGTGTTTGTAAGGTGTGTGTAAGCTAAGTCGAGCAGACGACCGGGTTCTCTGGCGGTTCATATTTTCATGTGGATGGCTGTCTCGATCCTTTGGAGCCTGGTTACCTCGCATCCTTTCCAAAGTACAGAGTACGTAGGTACGGTAGTAAGGTACGAAGTGGACTGCGGGTTGTGTCTAAATGAATTACGCCAGACCCGCGATGGTAAAGCGGCGTAGTGGGGATGCGGCTCTTACATAAGCTTTGTGGCGTTGAACCCTGTCTCTTTAAGGGTATCCACAGATTCGAGGCCAAACTCCGTTTCAAGATTGAACCGAATCTGCAACGACACCTCTTCCACTCAAATTTGTTCGTGAATATGCCGCAAGTGGTTTTAACACCCTGGCGCGATCACTCAGAATTAATCAAGATCCGAGCGCAATTCTATCCTCCATCATACAGCAGAGAGCCTGACATGCGCCGGAAAGCGGTCAACATGGTTAAAAGCCGGTCATTACGTTAGGCAATTCGAAGGCTGAGACTCTATAGGTTGCTGCTTGGAAACTCAGAGGCAATCTTCCACATTCAGTGGAGTCAACGGCATTGCTTACAGACGCGGTTCTGAACGATGACCCTGCGAAAACCTCAACTTACTCTATTCGCGCAGTATACTCCACTGCATTCTGTCGGTGAGTATATAGAATGATGCTACCGAGCTGTGCAGTGGGACTGCCCAGAGGGAATTCCTATCATGTGATGCTAAGCGGGTGCTACAGACTTGTGACTGGCCTCGTCGACACAAACCAAACAGGTCCATACAGGAAGTCAATGTACCACAACGCTAGAGAGATTGGGCTCCCAGCATCGTTTGTTGAATTACGCCACCAAGCAACGCACGAGGAGCTACCTGCGCTCCTGGTTCTCCGTCAAGCTGCTACGCGGTCCCTGCAATGGCTCTGGCAGCACTACTGGAGAAACATCGACGTCCGAAGCGGCGCGCTAGACGACGAGGAGCAGGCATTCGAGGATGGTATGTTGAAGCTTAGAGATCAATTCAGAGCTATCCTTGCCTCGTATTTAAAGATCAACTGCGGTTTCACGAAAAATAAACCTCAACCATCAGTTCTGGATGGTGTTCCTGGCGCTGTTCAGCAGTGCGTACGACTTTCCAAGGGCAAGAACGCTCCCATCAAAGTGCTAGCGCAGGTATATCTCGAATCGGGATTTCTCATACCTACTGAAAAGACGTGAGTATCCCACCAACGTGAGAGGCATCGGCTGTCAAGACTGACGGAAGCAGACTCGGTAGTAGCATGGAATTTACGTTTTGGCTGTGGGATAAACTGTTAAAAGAAATGACTGCCCATCAACCTTCTTTCCTCCGGGTTCTCACCGAGGAGATGTCCATCAGGATCGTACAACCGTCACAACTGGACATCACCATTGATGCTTATCGAGAAGCTGTCTATATGTGGCTGGTACATATCCTTACCACGGATGGATGGGCTGTACCCAGCAGACTTGCCCGTTTCAGCTCCAACTGCGTCATCTCGACTTGCCTGATGAATCCCAATTACTGGAGTCGTCGTCTCGCTACGATCCTTGCGATTGAGAGGGCCGATCAGTCCATCAAAGCCCAGTGGGGAGATCTCGTACAAGCGTCCAATGCGCAGTACGATGATTCCCCGACGAAGGGTCTGAAGCAAGTGGACACATATACTGTGAAGGATCATGTTGAACAGGTCAATGCGCAGATTGCCAACCTGGAGGAGCAGGCAATTGCAGACTCCCAAGGTCGCGGATGGGTCAAGTGGAAAGGTCCCTGGGTTGCGAAGCCAATAGGCATGGTATGAGCAAGACTTTTCGGAAGTTATGGCGCTGCGGCGGAATGGCGTTCTCTGGAGTTCAAGACTCGAGATACCCTTGAAAATTAACATCAATTTGGCGGCGCGGAATGTTTCCGTAGCGGCCGACTGTTGATCACGTGTGATAAGATAACATCTGATTAGATTGAGCCGATGTCCTCAGGGAAGCCATCGGCCGACTGTAATCAAGCAGAGAGTCCTTTTCTCAAATGCTCATCGTATCTCAATGGTCATCATAAGTCTCGCACGATCCTTCCCATCCCGAACCCTAAAAGCTCTCACGACCAGTGTAAGTCATTGAGTAACCATCCCCAAGCACATGCGGCGTATTGTTGACAGCTCGGTCAGCTTGCGATAACGCGCGCCATGCATATCGAGTCGATACCTATGTGTGAGCCCACGAATGGCACGAAGTACTCACATGTCAAGAAGCTCATGCTCTGTCAGGGACGGGGAGTAGTAACAACTACGCCTACCTGGTGGTAGACGATAAATCAAAGGATGCAGTCATCATAGATCCGGCGAACCCTTCTGAGTGAGCTATATTCTCCAACTGGGAGACGACCATCAGGCTGAGGGAAGCACTAGAGTGGCACCGGTCCTAAAGGAACAGATTGACTCCGGAAAGATCAACCTTACAGCGATTATCAACACACATCAGTAAGCCCTGTGAATCTTGTTAGTCAGCTGGGAGGACTAGCACTGATAGGTTACAGTCATTGGGATCATGCCGGAGGGAACAAGAAGATGGTAACCCGGTTGCACAGAGAATTGCCCAGAATTATCCGTTGATTTTTCAACCAGCTCGAGCAGTTCAGCGGCAAGCCCGTCATCGGCGGCAAGGACTGCGAGGCAGTCACAAAGACGCCCAAGGACGGCGAGACCTTCGAGATTGGTCAGGGAATAAAAGTCAAAGCGTTGTATACGCCATGCCATACTCAGGACAGCATCTGCTATCTCATGGAGGACGGCAACGACCGAGCTGTGTTCACTGGCGACACACTGTTCATCGGCGGTATGCGGGATCGAGGACCTGGATTATCGATTGAGAGGCTAAGGTATTTGCAGGATGCGGGCGGTTCTTCGAAGGGACGGCAGCAGAGATGCATAAAGCGTTGAACAAGACGCTTGCGGCACTACCGGATGATACCAAAGTCTATGTGAGAAAGAGGGTGGGTCTTGTGGGATAGGGGTATGCTGACATGCTGAAGCCCGGCCACGAATATACGAAACAGAACGTCAAGTTCTGCATGTCTGTGTCGCAGTCGGAACCAATCAAGAAGCTGCAGTCTTTCGCGGAGAACAACAAGCAAACGCAGGGCAAGTTTACGATTGGAGATGAGAAGGTAGGACATCTAAGTGTTGGCAGCGGACGTCTTGGCTTACAGCGGGCGCAGCTTCACAACGTCTTTATGAGAGTTCAGGTATGGTCTCCATCTCCATATCTATCTAATCGATCGTGACTGACCAGTTACGCAGGATCCGGAGATACAGAAGGCAACCGGGAAGACGGACCCAGTAGATGTGATGGCTGCGCTGAGGGAAATGAAGAATAAGATGTGAATCTAGTAATCTTCACCTCTGTTACATATCATAAGCTGACGCTAACCGGGCGTCTTTGTAGGCCGGCGTCTGGTTTGAAGTTGTGAAAGAGAATCAGTGACATTGTACATAGCAGTTCCGCCAATTCCGCGGAGCTTTCCTTGTTATCATGATGACGTCAACTCCATATTGCTTAGCCAGTAAATGTGAAGGACTTCAGTATGTACATTGTAAGTCTCTTTAAACCATTGTAGAATCTACCATCCATCAGAATGAGCACCGATTCCACTCGAAATGTCACCAACGGCGCCATCGGGAACCCGCTCTCAACGGAAAATAGGGTTCTGGACACCGCTGCAGCCCTAGCCCAGGTGAGCCTCTTGGGCTTCTTTCATCGCCATGCGTAACAGCCCTCCCCGAGCTCATCCTTTCCTACCCTCTAGGACTTCAGCCCCGTCAAGCAAATCTGTGCTCATCTGAATGCATTCCACGTCTACGCCACCGACCCCGGCCGCTGCGTCGAGGCGAACCACTACTGCACCCACCTGAACGAAGGTCCCCGCTCCCATCTCACCCCTACCCCTCGCGCTTGCGCCCTTACCCCTCAACCCCTCTGACAGCCCCACCCCCACAGACGTCCGCCAATGCCTCATCTACGACACCCCCCACCCCAACGCGCGCCTCATCGGCGTCGAATACATGATCAGCGCCGCCGTCTACGCCACCCTCGACGCCTCGGAGCGCCGTCTCTGGCACAGCCACGTGTTCGAAGTCAAGAGCGGGATGCTGATCATGCCTGGCCCCAACGGCCTGCCCACGGGCATCTGGGAAGCGGCCGAGACCAAGGAGATGGAGCAGGTCGTCGGCCTGTACGGGAAGACGTACCATTTCTGGCAGGTGGACCGCGGGGATAAGTTGCCGCTGGGGCCGGCGCAGCTGATGATGAGCTTTACGGATTACGAGCAGTTTCCGCAGTTTAGGGAGGTGGTGGGGGAGAGGGATCGCAGGTTTGGGGTTAGTCACGAGCAGAAGAGAGGGAAGAGGGGGGGGATTGTGGGGGGGGAGGTTCATCCTGGTGAGTGCTGCCTGGGGGGGTGGGGGGAGTAAGGTTGCTGACGGTGGGGGGGGGGGGTAGATGCGGATAGTGTGTGGAAGGAAGGGTCGAGGGTTGGTGGGAAGGAGGAGTCGGGTGATCAGAAGCAGTCGGTTCAGGGTGTCGATGTCGGCCGTGCGGATTATCCGGAGGGCGTACAGAATTCAATGGGACGGACGGCGGAGGGACCCAAGTGATGGGATAGATCTAATAAGATTATTGTGGACTGTTCGTGCAATTCTGTTTCTCCAAACACTTCTCTATCTGGCAGTCAATTCCAGACGTCGAGCTCATTTAAGAGTCGAGTGAGGTGTCTGGAGCTCCCGTGATTTATTCAATCTTGAGAGGGGTCTTGCTCTTGCTTCACTGTCTACACTCACTCGTCCTGGATGGTGGAGACGGTGGGCTCTAGCAAATTCGGAAGCTTCAACATTATCTTAGCAGCTATAAGAATAGCACAAACTTGGTGTGCTGTGAGAGATCGCTGTCGAACATTATAGGTGGTTGACTATAACCATTCAGTCTAGCAATGGAGGTGGTTGGAGAGTTGCTTTGTGAAAGTACACATTTTGTGGGATCAAAGAACGCAGTTCGTAAAGTAGAGAACTTTTGCAAAGTGTAAATTTTTATTTGCACTTCTGACATAGATTTAGCTCAGATTCAAAGTGTTAGTTATTTACACAAAGTAAAAATGACTAACACTTCAATCCTTGTTTTGCCTGCAGTTTATACTTTTTACACTTCATTTACAGTTGATGAACCCTGAACTGATTACTTTTGAAAGATAATTACACACTAGTATTGTAAATTCTTCTAGCAGATTGACAGTCTCAAAGTGAGACTTTTACTTAAGCTATTCACATTGAGATTAATGTCAAACTTATTTCACACCTCATCTCACAAAAACTTCCTCTATCTTTCATAAACATTACACATTCACATTTACATTTACATCTATGTTTAGAACAATTTTTTTTACTTTATTTAAACATAAAATCAATATATCTACATAAATAATGTTCTTATTCTATGTTTCTATGTCTTTTAAATCACTTCTGTAACTTAGACTTTATATAAGCTTATAGTTTTAAGATTATTTATTAAATCTAAATAATTTCAAAATATATTCATTATTAATAAGCAGTCTGAGGTCAGGCAAGCTAACTGTTTGATAGAATTGCATAGAAGAAGATGATGTATTAGATATGATAAGAACTTAAGATAAAATCTAGAATCAAGATTGAGAAAGAGAAAATTTAGTGAGAATGATTATTTAATAAAATTAAGCAAATTAATATTTTTAGAATAAAATTCTAAAAATATAAGAAGAAGCTACTGCACTGTTACATTTGCTGTAAAGATCATTTAATAAATGTTTAATATTTATGAAGAATTCTCTAAAAATTTATCTCAATGTATTTACTTCATCAATTTTTTCAAAGAATTCTGATCAAAGATATAAATAAAATTTTGTGATGATCTTTTGTTTAATTTTTTCATAATACTTTGATCATTATTCAATATTAATAAACAATTTAGAAGATGCTGAAGAGAGTGTAGTGATCTGACAGTATTGATAATGTCAATATGCTCTTATATGATCATGAGTATAAAATTTTTATATTGAAAATGTATATGATGAAAGAAGAGCTGTTGATGAAAGAGAAATCTGTAAGTATTTAATTTTTTTAAAGACTTTCTGAGATTCAATAATTCTGAACAATATTCAGAGAAAGAAAAATTCAGTTTAACTTTTTATTTTTTTTGAACAAAAATTTAAAGTTAGACTCAGCTACAGCTGAGCAACATCAGTTAATTTATTTACAGCTTTTTGAAAATTTGCTGAGACTGTAGATATATGAAAAGATAAGAACATTAAAATTGTTTAATTTTTTTAAATAAATTTTTTAACTTTTTAATCTTTTTAAAGATGATCAATGTAAGCATTTGTTGAGCAGAGATGAAGAAGTTGATGACAGAGACAAAAGAAAATGATAGTATGATTTTTGCTTATCTATTTAATTTTATTAAGTAAATACTTAATTGTTCATTTTTATAGAAGATGAAGAAGACAAGAAAGACAAGAAGAAAAAGATTTAATAAATGAAAAGATTATTTAAGTTGTGAGCAAGTAGACATAATATATTTGATTTTATTGAATAGACAAGATAAATAGATAAAATCTATTCAATAATATTGAACATTTAAACTTCAGAGCTTTGCAGAGAGTGTGTAGATAAAATTATTCATTTTTTTAGAATTTATTAGTTCTTAAGTGAGTAAGTCAGATACTCATAATTAGCATTTGCTAATCAAATTAATTCTTTATAATTATTAAACAATCTCATGATGTAAGTTGTTCTTTAATTGATCTTGCTCAATAATATTAAAGAATATATATAAAGTATAAAGACATATTTAATAAAAATGAACAGCTAAACACATTTGTAAGTTTGATTACAATGAGAACATTATTCATCTTGAACAGCATCTGAATTCATGAAATTCTTATATTTATTAATTGAATTGTCATTTCAGTTTATAAGATATTGAACAATACTTATATTGTTGAAATTAATACTTTATTTATCTTAATTACACAATTTTCAAATATTTTATCAATAATCATTACTTAGATATTGAACTCTCTCTCTTTGAAAAGAATAAATATCATATAAAGAAGATTTAATTTTTATATTAATAAAATTATTTTAAAAATTCTTTAGAAAGAAATCAGCATTCTAAAGAACTCATAAATATTAATTAACTGTAATATATTTAATAATATTATACACTTACAATAGTCTTGTTACTTTAATCTATCTAATTATGAGCATTAAATCTTTAAAATAAAAATCCTGATGTAATGCAAAATACATATAATCATTAAAGCAATAAATGAGACACATTTAGATACTTTTATTCTTGATTTCAATAAAGATAAAAAGATTTGATGTCTTTAATAAACATTAATAATTGCTTAATTTTATTGAACATTTTTACTTAATAAAAATGTTCAATAAATTTAAAGAATTTATCATCATATTAATGAGTTTTTTAAAACTTCAGACTGAGCTTAATATGATCTGTGATTTCATTAATTAATTCAACATAATGTGCTTCAATTCAAAGCACTTCATTAAATTTTAAAAAACAGAGAAATGCAATAATATATATGCATTGCATCATAATGTATTGATTATCTTCAATTTAAAGTTGTTATTTTTATTTATTTACATGAAGCTTCAATATTTTCAAGAACTGCAATTTATATACTTTATTATATTTATATAATTGCTGTAAAAGCTTAACATTCAGCACTTAAACACTCTGCTTAACTTAATCTGCTCAGATCTAGATAAATCTGTTAACTGTATAATAAAATTAAGAATTCTTTCATAAATTTGTTAAAAATGAAGATTTATCTTTTTTTGCTGCAGACTCTTTATATACATTGAAACTTTATTTAATAATGATGAATTATTAATGTAAATATCATTATGCTCTGATTTTCAGAAGTTTTGTTTACAGTTTACATTGTATGCATAATAATAACTGCACATCAAATGCATCTTACAGATCTGCAATCAAGACTGATTTTTGCAGATTTACTTTTAATTATTTTTGTTTTAAAAGAAAGTAAATACTCATACTATATTATACTGTCTAGTGAAATCTCTAAACTGTGTTGTCTATGAGTACATCTTGATTAAGAGAGTTACAGAAGAAGTAAAAAGAATGTTAATTATAGTTAATATAAATAAAATCTTTATTCAGTCTTTAATGTTAATTCTATTTCACTTTATAAAAACAGCTAAAACATCATTTCTTAACACTTTTACTTAATAAGACTACATCTATTAACTCTCATTAACAGCAAACATTAAATAACTAAATGCATTGTTAAGAGTTCAACAAATCATTTAAGAATTTAATTAATCATTAATAATGAATTTTATAAATTCAATGAACTGCTTAAAGATTATTTAAATAGAGACTTAATAAGTTTGTTAATAATCATCTTTTAATTAAGTATAAAGTCTATCTGAATTTGATTGCACTTATGCAGATTACAGATGTTGTAATAGAAGACATTAATGTATTTTAACTGCTTATATATATATATATTCTTAATTAAGATCAAAATGATTTAATTATCTTTTTTAAGCTAAATAAATAAAGATACTTAATGAACTTCATTCTCTTAAATACTTACATAGTATGAATTGACTTCAAGATATTTACTTATACTTATATTTCTTAATATCTATTCAAGTTAGATCTTAATCTTTGTATACATTAATATAGTTATGTATTCAGTCTCAGTAATTAAAATAATGATAAACTTCTGCTTTTAATTTGCTCACAACACTGATTCATTTTTAAACATATAAATACATTTTAAAATTGATTTTTAATTCTTCTTATTCAAAGTATAGTTAAAGTCAAAGTATTTAAGCATTGCTTAACTCTCATTAAAGCTGTACATAATGTTAAGATTAATGATTAATTTTATATATTGCAGTAATTTCTTAAATGTGTATTCATGATGCTCTGCAGAATTGCTGAGATATTGACTTAATTAATTTAGTGTAAAGATGATGTTTAATTAAATATAAATTACTGTATACATTAAACTTTTAATTATCTATTAATACTGTCTTTAATCTATTCTTTAATCAGTTAAGCTAACAAGACAAAGAACATTATATTTGTTAAATAAAATGCTGATGACTCTGTGCTTATTAAATTATATGTGAAGATTCTTTAATATCTTATTTATGTAATGAATCTGATTTAGATGTAGAATTCTCATTTTGCAATTATATATAACTTAAATGTCAAGAATTTTCTGTATCTCTCTTAAATTCTTAACTTTAAACACATTCACAAGAGCTTGCTTAAATCAAAGAATGTGTAATAGATTTATTGAAGTTACAATAATATTGTTTATATAAAAAAGCAGCATGATTCTTTTAATACTGTAAAGAAGAAGACAAAAATTAGTTTTACTTTGATAAAAACTTAATTTAAGTAGTTTAATGATACATTATTTATATCAGTTCTATGCAGTTTGTTTAAGATCATAAAGACTGTGCAGTATGTATAGAATATAATTAGATGCAACATTAATTTTAAAAGAAAGTGTTATATAGATTGTTTTCTTCAGAAAGAATTTTATAAAAATATTATTAATATTTATTTAATGACATTCTAGATTCTTGAGTGCAACAATAGTCAGAAAGATTTACAGAATGTTAAATTTAATAATGAAAGTAAAAATGTTCTTATAATCAACATTATATATCTATAAGAAGTCTCTTGTCATAAATCTTGTCTTAAGCTTGTTTAAGAATTCATTAATATTCAGTTTAAGTTTAAAGACTTATTTACTGATCATAATGTTGATTTTTCTTAATGATACAGTCTCTTTTCATATTTTATTTGCTGTCAAGACTGTCAGCTTCATATAAATAATGTTCTTTTACATTTCTTCTCAGATTGAGTCTCTCACTGCTTCAGTATAGATAATAGATATCAGAATATTAAATCTAATTATAGAGTCTTTTTTATCTATGAAGAACACTGTAAGTGTCAGTATAATTCTTAATATTTTAATTAAGAACTCATTTATATCTTAATTATTATCATTGTCATTTCTCTTTCATTTTAAAATCTCAATATACAGAAAGATTCTGACTTCTTTAAGTATCATTATCTTAATTTAATCAGTGTTGATCTTCTTATTTAACAACTCATCTAGATTAACTGCAGTCAACTTAATCTTATGTTATTTATTTTAAGACTTATTAATCTTAATCATAATTAAGTTAAACTGCATCTTACTGTTCTAAGTTATAAATGTCTGATCTAAAGCTATAATCTTTATAATGATTAACTTCTTTTATAAACATTCAATAAGTCTTCTATTCAAAAGAACATTTAATGTTTACTGTTACAGTTTAAGATCAACAGTATCTTTCTTTTTACTTTCAGCAAACTTTACAGTGTAATTCTTAATGATATGCTTAAGATCTAAAGCTTAAAGCTAATACTGCTTTATAATTTTCTCAATGTAGTTTATAAAGACTCTTATTCATTCTTAATTTATAAATTTGTTGCATTTATCTTCAGATAATAACTTAAGATCAATGTAGCTGTAGTATTTGCATTCTTATATATAAATGTAATTGATAAATAATTTTACATCAGTGAAAGCTTTCTCAGAAGTTATCTATTTATTATTAATTAAAAAATTAGTTACTGTTTAATTATGAAGATAAACATCTGTCTGTGCTGTCTGCACTTAGAACTTTATTGATAGTTATATTTTTTTAATTATAACTCTTACTTATTAATGAACTTAATCAAAGCATAAATCTCATACATGTTCTTATTGTTCTCAATGATGAGAATTGACTTTTTAAGAATTGTTATTTTGTGAAAATTACACAACTTTACAGAATTAAGATGAACAAATCATTAATATCAAAGTCTGTAAGTCTTGATCTTTTTATTCAATAATGCAGTGTCAATGTTTAAGAAGTTAATCATAAAATTATGTTTATGAGTCTGAACATACAGACTTGCATTTAAAGCAATAATAGAGAAGATGATCTCTGAATATGATATATACATTATAGATATTAAAGCAAATTCATTAAGACTATTTGCAATGTACTTAACTATATAGATTTTATTTTACTTTAATATTTCTATTATAGTTTTGCTGTACTTATTACACATTTAAAGACAGTATTAATTAAAGCTTTTATACAGTTTTATTTTGCACATCTGCTTTTCTGACAGAAGATTAACTTCAAGTTTAAATATGTAGAGTATTAAACTCAGTCTTATAGAATTTCTTAATCTGACTTATATAATGATTACTTCAAAATAGTGAGAGTATAAATGTCTTTTTTTAACTTTAATTTATTGATGTCTCATTCATATAAGAAGATTACTGAAGAGTTAAAGTTAATTAATTATGTATAAGAAGAATTTAAAGTCTGTAACTTATTTAAATTTAAATATTTTACTGATAGTCTTCTTAAACAGAGCAGCAATTTCATTGTTAATTTTCTCTTTCTCTTTAAATTTAAAAAAGAAATCATCATCATTATTATCATTAACTTCTGTATTAAAGACTCTGTATCTCTTTTTTTTTTCTTTATAAACTGACTTCTAATATAACTTAACTGCAGTTAATCTGTACAGCTTAATTATAATTGATCTGCTTATCTTCTTTTAAATATTTTGCTTAACATCAGAAAGAAATTTGCAATCTTTAATAAAGTGAGAGTTGTTATAAAGAAAATACTTAATAAAGCAATAAAAAAAATAATTACTGTCTGAGCTGAATGATCTATAATAGTGTTGCTTAATATTAATTGTGTAATAATTCAATAAACTGCAGTTTTAATTCATTAAATATTAATCTTTCTTCTATTTATCTGTTCACAAAATAATGACAGTCTCATCAGTCTTAAGCTATATCTCTTTTTTCTAAAGTTTTTATAAATTTCTCTTGATGTCTAAATTGTTCTGAGTGTCAATGACATTACAGATCATAACATATTTAACTGATAATACTTAAAGCAGTATTTAAAATTATTATTCTGATTTAAACAATCTAATCATATCAAACTGAGTTGCAGCAATCTTTTTACTGAGTTTACTCAGATAAATTTATGCTTCTTTAATGAATACATTCTTTAACATTTTATATTCAATAAACTTCATTAAATATTGTCTTTTAATTATCTGCAGCTTCTTTTTATACTTAAACTTTAATATATCTTAAACATTCTTTGCACTGATTTTGTCTATCAGATATTCTTAATTATTTATATTTATATAGATAATAAATTAATATAAAGTCTTTATATTAGTTTTCTAATTTTTAAAGCTGAGACTGCTGAGAGAAAATAGATTTAAGAATTCATTAATTAATACATTAATTGCTGAGACTTCAACAACATTTTGTAGATCTTTTTTTATCAATTATCTTTTTATAAAAATAAACTATTGATTGCAGTTCTTGTAAATGAGAATTGAGATAAGTTGTTGCTTTATAAAGAAGTTGTTGAAGTTCATGATGATGATAGTTAATATGTAGTATAAGAAGTGAATAAAGTAAAATAATGATGTATATATTGAAGATAATATAAATAAAATAAATAAAAAGCTTTTATATCTCTTGTTTTGTGAAACAGTAATGCTTATTTATCTTAATGACTCATATTAAGCTGTTAAAGAACAGTGCTTTCTGAGTAACTGTAAATGTTAATTTTTGTTGAAACTGATTTTCTGTAAATCTTTTAAATTAAACATACTCAGCTACTGCAGAACAGTGCTCTCTGAATAACTGTAAATGCTGATTTTTGCTGAGATTGATTTTCTGTGAATCTTTTAAGTTAAATGTACTCAGCTGCTGCAAAATGCTGATTCTACTAAAGTTAAATTTATTATAAATCTTAATAATTAATGATACTGCTAAAGCTGAATTGACTGTGAATCTCAATAATTGATATATATAGCTGCTGTCAATGTGCTGATTCTATTAAAGTTAAATTTATCACAAATCTCAATAATCAGTAATACTGCTAAAACTGAATTGACTATAAATCTTAAAACTTGATGTACTTAACTGTTGTCACATTAGAAATATACACTTTCTCTGAAAAGCTTCTTATTAATTTAAACTTATAATCTTTTAAAAGAAAGTAAATATTCATGCTATATTATGCTGTCTAGTGAAATCTTTAAACTATATTGTTTATGAGCATGTCTTGATTAAGAGAGTTACAGAAGAAGTAAAAAGAATGTTAACTGCAATTAATGTAAATAGAGTCTTTACTTAATTTCTGATGCTAGTTCTATCTTACTTCATAGAAGTAGCTAGAACACTGCTTCTCAACACTTTGCTTAATAAATTTAAAATATTGTATACTTAATGTATTCACAGCACTATCAAGATAAAGACTTTCTTTGTGAGTGTGTTAAGCTCTGATAATCTTAAAGAAAAATTATTAATAATTTAAAATTAAAAGACTTTTTATTGTCTAGCAATTGCTCATTAATATTAAAGATAAAATACATTGTTTAATAAGTTTAAAGACTTATTCTTTATATTTATTCAGCATAGACTTTGTGTGAACTGACTGTGTAACAGACTTCAATATCTTAAAAAAAAGCTCAGTCTTTACTGCTGTGAATTTTATCTTCTTTTTAAGTTCATTTACAACACTGTTTCTATCAGACTTACACATAATGTTTAATTAAATCAAATTCTGAATGAATTGTAAAAGCTTAACAGTCATATTGCTGAAATTTCTGTAGATATAAAGATTTTTGTATGAAAAAATTAAGAATGTTGTGATAGATTGATCAATATTTTTGAACAGATAATAATGATATGCAAGAAAATTAAAAAGTGAGACTTTAAGTCTGTTGATATGTGTAAAGCAAACTTATTTAAGCATGTTTAATAGTTTTAAAGATTACAATGCTGTTTTAATTATCTTATTTATTCATATTTCTTTCACTGCATCAATCATTAAACAATGTCTTCAAGACAGAAGAAAGTTGTCAAGCAAAAGCTCTCAAATTGAGTGAATACTTTGAAACAATTGAACAGTAAAATATTACATAATATTATTAATAAAAATAAACAATTTCTCATTTAACAATATGCTCTGCTGACATAAGCAGATCATTATGCTGTCATAAAAGAATAAACAATTAAGAAATAAAGATCTATCAGAAGTCAGCTTTTAAATTTAAAAGCTAAGTATTTTTAAGTATTGATTAATAAATAAATTTAACAATGAGTCTTCTTTGTTAAGTTAAACATCACTGTATAACTTAATCAATAATGTTAAACAATCTCATCTGCATTCTTATGAGATTATTAAATAAGTTATGTCTTCACAAACATTAAACAGAGACTTCAATAATATCAAGTATTTTTAGTTAACTTTAATCATTAATTACATTTAAGTCTTGCTAATTAAGATTTAATTAACAACTTTTTATCTATATTAATATATCTTTAAGTCTGTCTCTGACTGCAATATGAGTCTTATATAAGCAATGAAGCAGACAGTGAATGATATTTGAAAGAATTGAGCTAAAAACATTGTTTGTGAAATTTAAATATCTTAAAGTTCTTCAAAAAAAATATACATTCTTATTATGCAATATATTATAATTAAATTTACTGAAGACAACATAGTCAGCTCATTGCTGATCTGCTATGTATAAGATATTTTATAATTATTTTAAAATTAAATAAATTAACAACATTCATTAATGATCATTAATGAAGTTAAAGTGTCTATCTACTATTATAATTAATTATATTAAATTAATTTCTCTAAGCAATGAATTCTTGTTAAGCAAGTCTTCAATAAGTAAAAGATACATTTTTATTAAATATACAATGCATGCTCTGTCTCTTTAAATTTAATGTGAACTGATCATTAAATAGATGATTATGCAGACTTATAAAAACTGTAAAAATAACAAAGATTAGTTTTGAACTTAATATGTTACAGTGAATGAAAGAATTAAACAGTCTTAATATATAATATTTATTGAGATTTGCAGAGCTGTTTAAAAAGAATAAAAATACATTGATGATAAAGATGTAAAAAAGACAAGAATTAAGTACATCTTTGTTGAATTTGATGTAAACTTTTTCTATAAGAAAAGAGAAAAGAGACTTATTTTTAAGTGTTTAATAGATATTGCTTGAATATATTGCAGTCTTCAGAATTAATCATGAATATAAGATGATGAAGATGTGTTTAAGAATATTGAAGTGAATTGAAATTAAAAGAACTTATTTAAAATTATTAAGCAATTAAATAAAGCTTTAAATTTTTTATGTCTTGACTGTGTCTCTTAAAGATCTTTATATATATTAATAAGACTGAATCTTTCATTTGTTTAAATGCTTTACTGTGATTACATAGTAAGACATTTAATGTAAATTTTTATCATTTTAAGTTACAAAAGACTCTGAGTTTGATTTTAAGTCTGAGCTTTTTGTATAATAGAGAAAATATATATATAAAGATCTCTGTTGAGCAACTGATTTAAGTGAATTAAACTGTATATATTAAAAGAAAATAAGCAAGTAGTTATGATTGCTGTATGAAGTTCTTTAATATTATTGAGAAGTGTAATAATATCTTTTAGAATATTAAATAAATGTACATAACTGATCTCTTTATACTTAGAATCAATTATAGTTATAATGAATAGATTTATTTCAGAATTACAGTATATATTTTAAAGAAGAATGATAAACTTTATTATGTCTATATATATTGAGCAGTCTTGAAGAACTATGATGAAAATAAAATATAAAATCTTTAATTTTATCAAAAAAAATTTCTCTACATCTGCAGCACAAAGACTGTCAGAATCTGAGCTGAAAGCTTTTTTTACTTAAAATTATTATAAATTTTATTTGTTCAGAAGCTGACTTTTAATTTAAATTTTAATGATTTCAATTAAGATCTTAATAATCTTATATAATAATAAGATTGCTGCAGTTCTGCAATGTACATCTTTAATTTTTTTAAACAATTTACACTTACTTGAGAAGAATGCACACAGATGACAGACATACATATTTGTATGTATAGCATTTATAATTTATGAAATTTTTGCATAAATCACACATAATCACAGTCAGAACAGATATGCTGTTCTTTTGCAAAATTTTTGAGCTTTCATCAGTTGTGAACTGCACAGTGTCTTCAAATTTGTTGTGTTCCTGTCATTAAACTCAGTGATTTTGCAATGTTTGTGATTTTTGATGTTCCTGCATGCGTGGAGGTGCTAGTCAAATTGGGGTTGGTTTGGACAGGGGGGGGACCGTCAGGATGTGCGAAAGAAGTCCCTATTCTGAAGTGCAAAAAATTATTTGCACTTTGCAAAAGTTCTCTAGTTAGCCCGGAAAAGGCTGAAGCTTAGCGAGTTCTAAGAATAACCACTGTTGGCAGCTTTAGGCGTTCTGGCGTTGCAGGGGCTCGTCTCGTCTTGCTTGCCACATTTATCTCCGTCTTCTCATCTTCCCTCGCAATTCTTACAACTATCCACTCATGTAGTTAAGAGGCTTATACCCTTATCACATTCATTGCGCCCTTTCAAGCGCTCATTTATCAATCTTAGAGGCTGCGGTTGAGAGGCGTGCCCATTGAATAGGACACTTCTCTCCTCCCTCCTCCGCGTCTTTATCCCCTGCCCTATGTCCACGGCTGTCGACGCTCGGAGACGCGGTGGTCTATGGTCATACATTAACTTCAGCTCCTCGGCCCGCAGACGCTCCATATCACTTCCCACCCGCAACACCAGCAACGATCCTTTCGAGAAAGCTAACCGCCATCAGCGGACTAACGGGCACCCCAACGGCTCGCCAGGTGTGGTGGACAATATCAAGGGCGCGTTGATGACGCAAAGTCAGCGGTCGAGGTATCTGAAGACGGGGGGGATCATCGCGTTTATTTTACTGTTCTTATTTTTTCTTGCGCCGAGCGAGAGAGCGAGCGTGAGGGAGTTCGTAGGTAGTATGTCTTCATCTTGATTGAATCGTCTGGACCGTCTTTACGGAGAGTGGAGGCTAACAGCACCGTGCAAAGGTCATGGGAAAGGCTCGAGCGGCTCAGTGGTATCTGACCCCTCGCTTGGGGCGACGAAGTGCTCGAAGTCCTATTCGCCTTCCAAGCCGCTCATACAATATGCCCTGATGATCGATGCTGGTAGCACCGGCTCCCGCATCCATGTCTACCGGTTCAACAACTGCGGGCCTACGCCGGAGCTGGAGCATGAGGAGTTTAAGATGACGGAGAAAAAGGCCGGTGGGTCGGGGTTGAGCTCGTACAAGACCGATGCAGAAGGCGCGGCGAAGAGCTTGGACGTGTTGATGGACGTGGCAATGAAAACTGTGCCCGATCGTCTGAAGCCGTGCTCGCCGGTAGCTGTCAAGGCAACTGCGGGATTGAGATTGCTAGGCACGGAGATGAGCGATAAGATCCTTGATGCGGTCAGGGAACGGCTGGAGACCGTGTATCCGTTCCCTGTTATCTCGAAGGAGCAAAAAGGGGTGCAGATCATGGAGGGGAAAGATGAGGGTGTCTACGCATGGATCACGACGAATTACCTGCTGGGAAAGATTGGCGGTCCAGATAAGACGCCAACGGCTGCTGTCTTTGATCTCGGTGGCGGCTCTACTCAAATCGTCTTTCAGCCAACCTTTAAGAGTCCCTCGGGCGGGATGCCTGAGACTCTGAAAGTCGGCGACCACAAATACGACTTGAGCTTTGGTGGCCGAGATTTCACACTCTATCAACATTCACATCTCGGCTACGGCCTGATGACAGCCCGTGAAGCGATCCACAAGGTAGTCGTTCAAGCGAAATACGACGCCGACCCAACAGATCGGGACTGGCTTTCCCACGGGATCGTCAACCCCTGCATCGCGCCCGGCATGACGCGCTCCGTCAAAGTCACCCTCGACGCCCACCACCCCCTCGGCGAAACCCTCACCATCAACATGACCGGTCCCCCAACCAGCAGCCCAGCGCAATGCCGCGGCCTGGCCGAAAAGATCCTCGAAAAAGAAGCCGCGTGCGACCTCGCCCCCTGCTCTTTCCGCGGCGTGCACCAACCCTCGCTCTCGAAAACGTTTGCGCGCGAGGACGTCTACGTCTTCAGCTACTTCTACGACCGCACGGCGCCGCTCGGCATGCCGGAATCCTTTACCCTCAAGGAACTGAGAGACCTTACCGCCAACGTCTGCGATGGCGAGAAGAGCTGGGACGTCTTTGCCGGCGTGGACGGCGCTTTGAAGGAGTTGAGGGGTCGGCCGGAGTGGTGTTTGGATCTGAACTTTATGCTGGCGCTGTTGCATACGGGGTATGAGATGCCGATGGAGAGGGAGGTCAGGATTGCGAAGACGATCAAGGGGAACGAGTTGGGGTGGTGTTTGGGCGCCAGGTCAGTCCAGGGCAACTCCTATCGTATCGAGCTGGAGTTGTGAGGTCGCTGACTGATGTTCGTGACCGCAGTTTACCGCTTCTGAGCCAGGAATCCGGGTGGACGTGTCGCGTCAAGGAGATTTCATGAAGGCGGCGTAATATGAGCGTCGTGCAGGATACTTATATTGTTTCTCGTCCCCATCAGCGCTATTCGAAATCATTAGGTCGCAGGATCGCAGGAATCAAGACCTGCCTACATCTGCACTGCATATCTTGCCATATCCCGACTCCGGTTTCTCACGGGAGGGAAGGAGCCTTGAACGCGTCGACGGCCCCCTCTTCCCATCATGGCCCTCCACACCGGATCCGGCATCGCATCGCATCTTATCCTCATCCTTTAACATACCTCCCTTACCTTCCACGACTCCAACGACAGTAACTACCAGCCCCCCAGGTCGCCCACCCTCCGCACCTGCCTCCGCACACAAACACACAGACTCCCCTCCTCCCACACAAAGCCTTCCCTCATCAACCCACCCCACCCCCCCGCGCTCTACACCGACGTCCCACCCGCCCAATCTCCACCCTCCAACCCGCAATCCTACTCCCCTCCATGCCTCCAACCGATCCACAACTCATCCATTCATCCCTCAACACCAATCCACCTCTCTCTCTCTCCGATCCTCCACTCCCACCCGAACCCAACGCACTTCATCCATCCACGGACAGACGACGTCGGACCGCGGGGGCAGGTTTCTATTGAGTTTGGCCTCAGCCTCGGGGCTGGCGATGGGGATGGAGGGATGGTGGGGTGGGGTGAGGTGGGGTGAGGTGAGGTGAGGTAAGGTGGGGTATTTGGTGTTGAAGGGCGCGAAGGGAGGGAAGGGAAGGGAGAGGACGCTACGGGAACAGGAGCACAGGCCTCTGTGGGACCTCTTCCGCTCGCGGTCGCTGGACAGAGGGGTTGCGTCGTGTCGTGATCGTCATCTGGCCTGCTTCCCATCCTCCTGGGGCTTCGTCGTCAGTATCCCATCCTTGCGCCTGGCCTCGAGTTGTACAAACTGGCATTGCGAACGATATTTTTCTATGGTGGACGATATACGCCGCTTCTTATCAAAAACGATTTGGTTTTCGTAGAGCGAGCACCTTGATATACAGTACTTAAGGTCATCCTATATAGCTTTGAAGTGATGGCACAATCCACCCGCCCAAATCCTAGCAACAACAGCGCCCACTACCCAGCATCAACCACCTGAATCTCCACTTTGCTTGTCCCACGGCGCAGCAGCTTCCCCAGCACATTCGTCTCGCCCCGTGCCCCTCGCAAGCCTTGTTCTCCTCCTCCATCCGCATCGCGCTCCTCGCCTGGAAGATCATCTCCACCAAGGCTCCCATCATCACTACCACCTCCGCTCCCTTCCCCATCACGTCCGATCTCCTCCAGCACCCCCAACCCCAGATTCATCTCAATATATTCCTCGTCGTCGACGGCTTCGATGTTCCGCTCTCCCAGCCTACCTGCCGCGCGCTCGACGTCGAGCTCCTGGTTGGCGGCTGCTAGGTCGGGAAGGAAGGTAGATAGTCGTTGGTGGAGATCGGACGTCGTGGCGGAGGGTGAAATGTGTGTTATGGACGGCTTCTGTGGGATGGGGAGATTGAGAATTTGTGTAGTATCGCTGGAACTGGACGAATCGGAGGATGGCGAAGACGATGATGATGAGGGAGAGGTGCTGCCGTCCTCGCTCTCTGGCTCTTCCTCGGAGGCGATTGCAATGGACTCGGAAGGAGATGATAGTGCTGATGGTGATGGGGACGTGCTGCCGTCGGACTCGGATCCTGTGCTCGGTTCGGAGGAACTGGACATGGAAGGAGAGGCGTTCCTTTTGTTGGGTTTAGGAGGCGTAATAATATTGTGTGCTGTTCGAGAACCATTGGCACGACGCGCATACTCGACTCCCTTCAGCCTTTTAGTCGTTGGCGGTGGATTCGAGAAGCGATTATCGTCCGATAAGCTTTTCCTCTTCGCTGCAGTTGCCATTGGAGCGTACTTGATATAGGTCGGAGATATGACCAGGCAACTGGTGATTACAGGTGGTCATTCGCATTCACATACGCTGTTGGTTGCGTTACTCACTGTCACTCGATGCTCCCTGAGTCACTCCGTATCTCAGGTTGGTTTCAGATTTCCCCTTGGTCCGTGCGTACGCGGGCGGATTCATCCCCGTTCCCGCTAATGCAGGTGCAGTGAAAGGCTGACGCCACGTCTCCCTCAGGCATGCAGGGCGGCAGCTAAAACAAAGGGATTCGTCAACAACATATAAAACTATCATGACATCCCCATAACTTCTGAGATCTACACATTTTCTTCAGCAGAAAGACTCGCATTACTCGGAGAGGAATTTCAACGAAGTAGCTACTTGCAGAAGAAATAGTTGATATGTAAGTATGGTCTCTACGTTCGCTTTCATAATAAACTTCGTTGTGTCTTTGGTGCCTGATTTTGGAGGTCATACTCTGTCCTTTACGAATTATTATGGGACTCTATTGTCGTTACTGTTATCTGAGAAATTGCTTCTGGTTTTACCAACCTCTCAATTTTCCTTTTCGGGACTGGTAGACATCACGATGTCTGAAGACCAGATTCACTCCTCCATGAGCCCCTTCCATCACTGACCAAATTACCAACCCCCCCGATTCAATAAACGAAACTTCGAGTCATCTGCACATTGATCTTCCTTTTTCATCATCCTTCTTACATCTCTCTTCTTCTCTTCGTCTCTTCATCTTCCTTTCGCATCTAAGCAACAATCAACTGCCTGCCTTTGATTCCAGCGTACACTTTCCAAGACAGCATCATCCTCTCTTTCGTCTTCTTTCAAGCACACAACTCTCTTCTTCAATTCATCAGTAACCATGTCTTACTTGTTCAGCCAGTACGCTGGTCGTAGTTTGCCGGAACACACCCTTACCGTCGACGAGTACGTCTATCGTCTCGACAACGAGCTTCTGTCTCCATTCACTGCCTCCTTTGGCTTCAAGACCTACGTCGACGAGCCTCCCCTGCTCTCGCCACAACTGTTGGATGAGGATAAGTACATTGCACTCTTCCGCGAGCACTGGGACCCTGCTATCGTCGAGAGTGCTGAGAAATTCAACATCGACCCTGACGAGTTTCGCAACCTGATCGCTCCCAAGACTGAGCTCACTTTTGGAGAAATCTACGGAGAGGAAGCTGAACTCGAATACATCAAGGAGTCTTGCGCCATCGCTCAAGGCTGCACCATCATTCAGTCCATCGAGGAAGCTATCCGTCAATCCGCCAAAAAAGGCACCTACGTCTCCGTCGACGCTATGGCTGCCAACCACCCAACCCTCCAAGTCAACGGCCTCGCAACAGTCTCCGAAGACAGCGCCTCCTCCACAACCACCAACGACAACGGCAACGGCCACAGCAACGGCAACGGCGTCGAAAACAGCAAAACCATCGACCGCAAAGCCGCCAAACTGAACATGCTCAAGCGCATGCGCCCCCCACCCTTCACCAACATCTGGACCTTCTGGCACGACAAATACGTCCCTCCCCCCACCCCCGCCACCGCCACCGACGCCGCCCACCACCACCCGTCCACGACGTACGAAAACCGCCTCACGCTCATGTACGAGTCGATCCACGACATCAAAGAATTCTACCAGATCTACAACCACACGCCGTGCGAGCACCTGCGCCAGCGCGACTCCTTCCACCTGTTCAAGCGCGGCGTCAAGCCCGTCTGGGAAGACGCGCGCAACGTCCGCGGCGGCAGCTGGACCTTCCGCGTGCCCAAGGAGAAGAGCACCGAGTTCTGGATGCTGGTGCAGGTCATCGCCGTGGGCGAGGGCTTCGACGACGTCGTCGGCAAGGGCGACGATATCTGTGGCTTGAGTCTGACGACGCGCTTCACGAGCAATTTGATCTCGGTTTGGAATCGCGATGCGGCGAATGAAGAGTCGGTCCGTGGGATTCTGGAGGTCGTGTTGGAGGAGTTGCCGGAGCATTTGAAGCCCAAGGAGTCGAGCTATTATTATAAGAAACATTCGGAGCATGCGGGCTTTAAGGAGGTTGTTGCTGCTGCTAAGGCGAAGGAGGGGCGTGAGGAGGGTGAGGTGGAGGTGGTTGGGGATGGAGTTGCGAAGTTGAGCCTCGTCGGGGAGAAGGCGGGTAATGGTCTGGGCGAGGATGAGGCAATGGCTACGGTCTAGGGCTCGTGCGAGTGGAGTCGGCAATGTCTGGGAAACTTTCGACACCTAGCGTGAGCGGCAACGGCAATGGAACGGGTTACGGGATGGCTACGTGTTTCTTATGTCGGCGCGTTTAAGGACGAACGGACGAACGAGCGATGAAACGGATCAGGGTAGGCACGGTACGGTATGCAATGAATTGGTCAACGGAAGAGTGGACAGCACGACAGGGTTGGGTAAGTCGAGATTGGGGGACTGTAAGGTCTAGGTCTCATCATGTCTCGTTTATCTACCCAGCCTAGTCTTCTGGTCCGTTCATTGAATTCAAGAAAATCTAGTCTACAAGAGTGTCCAAGTCTAGTTCTACAATTTCAATTCCCCTCTTCCCCGAACGCCATCCAGAACGAACCTCATCGCACCACCCCAGCTAACACCCCACCCCCTTCCCAAGCAACTCCCCTCCCACCTCCCTCACCAACCCCATCACCTTCTTCCCTTCCCACTCCCCCCTCGCCTCCCCCCTAACCACCTCCCCAGCCCCCAACCCCCTACAAGCACCCAGCACCTCCCCCTCCCCCTCCGCACAATAAACCAACAACCCCAACGCCAACACCTCCCCCCGCAACGCCTCCTCGCTCTCCCTCTCCGCCCCAACCGCCTCCACCAGCCCCGCCACAAGCTGCAACTGCTCCCCTTCCGGCAACAACTCCGCCTTGGTCTCAAGACGATGTCTGAGGTTCGCACCCGCGAGATTAAAAGCTAGCGACGCAGCAGCGACACGAAGATTCGGATGCTCAAGATCGAGCAGGCCAGCGACAGCGAGCTGGACGGTAGGGACAGCGAGGAGCGGGTCGGCGAGGATTCGGGGCGGGTAAAGCGGGGACGTGAGGAGGTTAGCGGCGAGGTGGAGGGTCACGAGGCGGAGGGCGTAGGGGCAGGCAGCGGCGTCGAGGCGGGCGATGTGGGCTAGGAGAGCGGGCACGGTGGCGGACTCGGCGGGTTCGGCGGCGAAGTAGCCGCTGACGCGGGGGTCGACGAGGGCGCAGCGGAGGAGGTCGACGGCGGGGAAGAGGAGGGAAGGGGGGAGGGTGGTTGGGGCGGTAAGGAGGAAGGCGCTGAAGGCGGCGAGGTCTGGGAGGGGTGCTTCTTTGGGGCCGTCGGTTGCGCGCTGCGTGAGGAAGTGCTGCATGGCGCGGACGGCGGGGGAGGTGCCGGCGGGGCCCATTTTGGCGAGGAGTTTGTCGAGGGGGGGGAGTTTGGGGTAGGTGATGGGGTGGAGAGTGGCGTTTTGGATGCTGGGGAGGGTTAGGTTCGTGTGTTGGTGGGGAGGGTGGGCCATTTGGAGGAGTAGGTGGACGTTGCTGCGGAGTTGGTGTTCGTTTGCGCCGGACCACTCTTGCTCTTTCTCGCCGTGGAGGAAGGTCATGAATGTGGGTGTGGCTCGGACGGCGTAATTGGCGCCTACGTCGTAGGCTTGGCTGAGGTCGACTTTGATCAGGACGGCTTTGTTTCCGGCTTCGGCGGCTAGTTCGTCGTAGGCGGGATATACGATTTTGCAGGGAGGACAGGTCGCTGAGGTGAAGAAGATGACGGCGCAAGATTTCTCGGCGCGCGCTAGAAGGCGGTCCAGTTCTCTATTATTGGTGACGTTGTGCACAGTCCCTACAGCTGGGGAAGATGAGTGCGGGTTCCGTCCATTCGTCAAGTTTCCTGAGGAGATCCCATTGGAGGTGGTTGACTGCTGAGGTACCGAAGTGGCTCCGTTTGTCATTGTCGTTGCACTCTTCGATTGTTTCGGAACCGCGGAGCGTGGCACTGGTGCCTGTGTGACTGGGCGCATTGCAGCATCAAGTTGAGGCTTCAGCATCTGCCCAAACGGAGTGTTGAGTACGGTCTGCGGTAGGGAGGTGATATGGTCTGGGATCCCTTTGCCGACTAAGAACATAGCGAAATCGTTGGAAAAGTTGTTACAGTTGTGAAGGAAGAGGTCGTACGACTGCGTCTTGGTATCAGCTGCGGTCACATTGACTTGGATGGGGTGGTATAGCTTACCTCCGCGGTGTAGATCTGCTTTAATGACTCGAGGTATTCCAATATCACGTCCAGGGGCAAATCAGTCTTCCCAAGAGGTATAATCTCCATGGGCCTCCCATGATGTGTAGTTCCGGGGTAGCATGTTTGTACGCCTGCGCCATAGAAGTACTCGACGCCACCTAGTACAACAGCGGTGTGGTAAACAGCATCGATCTTGATCCCCAGTAATGGTAGGGACATCTGCTGACAGTAAGCATGGTTCGAGTGACATGCGTGCCCGATGAGCTTACAGATCTGGCAAGACCCTTCTCACTCTGTTAGCGAATGCTCGTTGAATAGGATGAGGCTAGGTCCACCTTTGAGAGGTCATAGACATACAGTTGCACCTCCATACTGTGATCCTGAAGCTTGCGCCAAGTGGCTGGGAGCGGTTTGTATAATGACACTGTATGTATGAGAGGAACACAAGTCTATGAGTGAGAAACGGCAAGTTGAAGGAAGGAGAAAGGCAGCAGTCTGAACCGTAGTTCGGCTGATATAATCAAGGTCTACAGAAGGTGGCAACATCGCGTCAGGTTCTGCCGGATTTATCGATTCACCGCCCTCGGGCACTATCTTTCCGAAACTTAAGGTACATAAGGTACTGTACGAAGTACAAGGAAAGTTGTCGATCGGGACGTCATTGCAGCCGTACCCTTACAGCCAGCCGTGCTCTACGATGGTAGGATACTTCAACAATATTTTGCTCTTGAGGTAGCACTTACTAACCATGTCTCATCTTCACAAAGCCTCCAAGGCGACGTCCTCCAGCTCAAACAGGTGGCCAAGAGAAAAAGGCTCGTCAGTCGAAGATTGCGAAAGAGAATAACATCTCGGCGGACGAGGAAGGCGAAATCAAGGAAGCATATCACCTCTTTGCCATACCACATCAGAACTTCGAGGACGAGAAAGAAGGTGTGATTCCGATAGCTGATGTCCGTAGAGCGCTCATGTAAGAAGCATCCTTATACAACTTGTCAAAAGCCAACCACCTAACTCGCACGTGGCACAAAATCAGAGCTCTCGGACTTCCACCAAACGATCAAGATGAACTGAACGAGATAATCGACACCGTCGACCCCACGTCTACAGGCTTTGCTACTTATCCCGCCTTCGTCACAGTCTGCGCGTTGAAACTACATTCGCGCTCGGAGGAAAGCATATCGCACGAGGTCGAGGCGGCGTATAGACTTTTCACTGGTGGTGGGGACGGCCCAATCACGATGGCGCATTTGAGAAGGATAGCGGCTCAGCTGAAAGAGGATGTTCCTGACGAAGTGATGAAAGACATGATGCTGGAGGCCAACGGTGGGGGTGGGATCACTCGAGGAGTTGGGCTGCAGGATTTTGAAGGCGTAATGCGGAGAGCTGGAGTCTTCAAGTAAAAGAGTACGAGGTCGATCAGACGGTTGGAAAACTCACCAGGCGTTCACGGGAGGTCACCTGGTTTGATGGAAGTGATGATTCCTCTGGTAGCTATCTAGATAGCGATGTAAGATACTTGTGTTTGGTATTGAGCTCTTCCGGGTCTTATGTAAGCAATCCTTGTGCAACCCAACTGCGGGACAAACCCTGAGGATGCTTTACGCATTGCTCTGCCACCCATCGCACAACAACTTCATCCAACGCGTATCGCATAATTGCAAGAATATTCTGAGACATACTATCTTCCTTATAACTCAATGATGGTTGATTGCAGGCCGGGGTGATATGTTCGTGTTCGACCGGCATCAGTCGCGTAGCTGGCGATCCTTATTTACTTTGTGCATAAGGCTGCACAAAGTCTTCCATGTTTACTACCGACCGAATACGATACAGAGAGCTCATCGACGAAATCACCACAACGCTGACGGCAATGGCATTGGACGGTCGCGCTTTCCCAGGAATCGCTGCCGAACAGCGGCTGATTAGATCCACTGCTTCATCACCGTCCCTCCGCTCGAGAGAGTCGGCCGTGGTACAGATGGGCAGAAACACACCCGATCTAGGCGGTGGTAATGTGCGAGTCGTCGTCAGAGTCAGAGGGTTCTTACCAAGAGGTCTGTATTGACAACGGGTAGTTCTAGTTGTCAGGTTTCATAGCTAACGATCTTATAGAGGTCCAGCGTGGAGCAGAATGTCTCATCGAGATGAACCCTCTCAATCAAGCCACTACACTCCTAATACCAAACAACACCGACCCAGCCAACGTCCGCTCGCAGAGCCGGAAGGTGATTGAAGAAAAGCACTTCACATTCGACAAATCCTTCTGGTCTCATGACACATCAGACGAACACTATGCCCACCAAGAAGAGGTCTACAACTGCCTTGGCGAGGAATTTCTGGATCATAACTTCGAAGGATATCACACCTGCATATTTGCATACGGACAAACAGGATCAGGGAAAAGCTACACCATGATGGGAACCCCGGAGCAGCCAGGCCTGATCCCTCGAACGTGCGAAGATCTCTTCCAACGCATCGAATCAAGTTCGTCCCCGAACATCAGCTACAACGTGCGCGTCTCCTACTTCGAAGTCTACAACGAGCACGTGCGCGACCTCCTCGTCCCCCGCACCGACCCCCCCTACTACCTCAAGCTCCGCGAATCGCCCACCGAAGGCCCCTACGTCAAAGACCTGACCGACGTGCCCGTCAAAAACTTCGCCGAGATAATGCGCTACATGCGCATGGGCGACAGCAGCCGCACGACGGCCTCGACCAAGATGAACGACACCTCCTCCCGCTCCCACTCCGTCTTCACCATCATGCTGAAGCAGATCCACCACGACCTCTCCACCGACGAAACCACCGAACGCCTTGCGCGCATCCGGCTCGTCGACCTCGCCGGCTCCGAACGCGCCAAAGCCACCGAAGCCACGGGCGCCCGCCTGCGCGAAGGCTCCAACATCAACAAATCCCTCACGACCCTCGGGCGCGTCATCGCCGCCCTGGCCGACCCGAAACACAGCCGGCTGCACGCCAAGAGCCGCAACCGCGACGTCGTGCCCTACCGCGACTCGATCCTGACCTGGCTGCTGAAGGACAGCCTGGGCGGCAACTCGAAGACGGCCATGATCGCGTGCATCGCGCCGTCGGACTACGACGAGACGCTCTCGACGCTGCGCTACGCCGACCAGGCCAAGCACATCCGCACCCGCGCCATCGTCAACCAGGACCACGTCTCCGCCGCCGAGCGCGACGCCCACATCGCCGACATGCAGGACACCATCCGCGCCCTGCAGGTCAGCGTCTCCCAGCACGCCCTTACCAAGCGCGAGAACGACCTGCAGACGCAGCAGCTCGAGGAGTACCAGAAGCAGGTCGAGAAGATGCAGCGTCTCATGGAGGAGACGCGCCAGGTCAGCGAGTGTAAGATTCGCCAGCTCATGACGCAGAATGAGGCGCTCAGACTGCATTTGAAACTCGCGGTCGACAGTCTGAAGAATCCGATTCCGAGCGTGGAGGCGGTGGGGAGTCGGAGCGTGAGTCTGGCGAGTGTGAGGGAGGGAGGGAAGGGAGGGATGGGGGTGGAGGAAGGGGAGAAGGAGAATGAAAGCCCGCCGCCGGAGCCGGAGATGGTGTGGGATGAGGATGAGGATGAGGGTGAGGAGGGGAGCGTGGAGGCAAGTGAGGCAGAGGCCGTGGAGATGCAGGCACGGATGGAGGATTTGCTCAAGGATCTGGGTTTGTTTAGGCGCAAGGTCGCGGATGATCATTCACGGTTTGGAGTCGCGAAGGTGCCGTTGAGCGAAGTCAGGGTCAACTAGGATATCGCGGTCAGGACTCTTGTACGGGAACAATGCGTGGCGCGATCAGTTGGTAAGGTAGATAGGCGATGCGATACCATGGCACATAGCACCAGCCGCTAGCGGGGCTGATTGATGCTTTACAATTCCCAGTGGCCTGTCTCAAAATACTCCTGACTCCCCGCTCTCCATTGAACGTAGACGTCTACCATCATCGTTTCGGCCGCAGCTGCGATATCATCCTCTCCATGTCCGCAAGCGCACTTCCACTCGCTTTACTCTTCAGCAACTCCAACGCGTTGAGGTCCTTTGCCTTCAGCGCCTCCTCGCCCGCTTTGACCATCATTCCGCACTTTACCCACATCTCGATCCTGTCCGCTACGGTGAGGTTCGTGCATTTCGGGATGAATGTCGACGCGAGCTTAGTGTTTCCTGCGCCGAGAATCTGGGTGAAGAATGGCTATTTGAGCGCAACAACCGGATATGTTAGCGATTGTTCGTTACTGAGTTTTAGCCAAGTGACATGCCCCGTGCACTTAGTTCTCACTGCGTATGAGAAGAGGGGTGTAGATGATTACGAAAAGGATGTAACGAACCTCCCACCCTATCGGTGATTTCCTGATCTTACTGCTCTCCTCCAATTCCCCCCAATCTCTCTTAGCAACCAGCGCTCTCAGACGAACCCACCAGTACGTCTTCTCGGGTGCTTTGAACTCGCTCTGCACCTTCGCTGCCCTCTTGCCGTATCCGGACCGGATGAGCTTATACATCGTCTCGTTGACGCTCAAGCCCGTGAAACCGCCATCGAGGTCTTTGTCGCAGGCATCTTGAAGTCTGAGCAGCTGTTGCGCTTCAGCGAGCGCTCTGCTGTGGAAGACGGCGGGCGCATCCTTGGAGTCCGACAACAGCCGAGCGGAGAGTTTGAGCTTGTCGGTTTTGGTCTGCAGGGCGCTTTGCTGCAGCGCTTCCGCGAGTAGTAGGTTCGAGCCGTCGAGACGGCGGTCGTCTTGGTAGTAGAGGTCTTTCAGCAGTTCTTTGTCCTGGGCTTTGGCGGAGGATTCCACCAGTGCGGTGGCTACAGGCCGGTTGTTGATGACGCGGAAGAAACTTGCGAGGGGGAGTTTCTTCTTGAGGTGTAGGAGGACGAAGAATACGAGATCTGTATCGCCGCTTTCGATGGCCTTGTCGAGTGCGATCTCGTCTTCTTCCATGCTGAGTAAGAGAGGCACTTGCTTCCCGGCACGAGGCTCGTAATTAAGAAGCTCTGTGGCTAGATGGCTGCGGCCTTCGTCGTAAGCTGCCCTAGCGATGGACTCGAAAGAGATGCCATGTTTGTTGTTCAGTTTAGTGACAATCAGGCGGCAGATGGTGTCTTCATCTTCGCTGGATGTGCGGACCTTTTGTGAAGCCCAATGGATGTACACCTTATCGGTCGGGAGATGGAGATACTCCGAAACGCGAATGGCGAGGAGGTATTCGTGACGATTGACCAGACGCTGTACCAATCGCTCGGGTGAGAGTCGGAGGTATTGATCGAATGAAAGTGGTAATCCTATTCGATAATCTCGTACGGCATTCAGCACACGAAGGGTTTCGCACATATCAACGAACTCATCGCTGTTGTATAGATCTATGACAGATTTTCCGAAAGAGGCAGCTTTGAGCAGCTGCTTCTGCCAGTGGATGCTGTACTCGTAGCCAGCGGCTTTGGTGCATGTATCGACCGCTTCAACGAGATTCGGTCGAATCAACTGGATGTTATCGTCCGCCTTGGGAGACTTTTTCTCCAGTTGATCTATAGCGTCGAGTAACACGGATGCCGGAGAGGTCGAGCCAAGTCTGAATACATCTTCTGTGACGTCTGGATTGACTATTAGGCCCGCAGTGGAATCACCGACACAGAAGGCATAACTTACCGGGTACTTTCTGTAAGAACTCGCAGACATCATTCGTTATTATTCGAACACCATCGATGTCCGCAATCAAATGTACCCAACCATCGTAGAAGTACCTCAATCGGTGTCTTAGCAAAGCCAGCTTAAACGCTATAACCTGACATACTTGGATGCTACCCCGTTTGGTCCCACCATATGAATTTCATCTTCCCAGGCCAACACCACCGAACTGTTCCCGCACCATTGCATGTCCTTTGGCAACGTCTTTGCTTTTGAGTCATACTCGCTCAGTTTATTCTGGAAATCACTACTGATCACCCAAACTTTGCCGTCTTCCGTATACAAGGTAACGAATCGTCCATCCGGTGAGACGCCAATATGCTTAAAGGGACCGTTTTGCAACATACGATCTTCACATTCGGAAGAATCAACAACGTAGATAGACTGGCCGATGGCAAGAAGAACTTCGACAGAGCGAGAGAGTGTGTAGGCTGGTGGGATGAGTGTCCAAGAATGGACTGGATCCTCGGGTGGTACGGCCAGTAGCTTAGGGCGAGGCTCATCGTATCTTGAGACAGATATAAGATGGTTATTGGAAAGTATTGCAACAAAGCCCGCGGACCAGAAGCAGCATTCCTTGACCCCGACGTCTTCGGCTCCCTAGGTGTTTTACTTCAGTGCTTGTACATGAAAAAGCGTGAAACCTTACGTGGCCCAGAGAGAACTGCGTAAAATCCCCTTGGAGGTCATAGTAGCAGCGAACAGTTCCATCCTCGGTGACAACTAAGAGCTTTTCCTCGTCCGACCAACCAAGTCCTCGAATTGATCCTTTATCCCACTGTCCCGTTTAATGTCAGCCCCAAAGAGAAACCCGAACATTACGATACCAACGCACATTGATCCGCCGGATGAGTTTGCCAGCACAACTGTATATGTCAATGCTGGACTTCGCTGCTTGACTCCCTCTGTAGCTATGTAATTTCTGTTCATCACGGTATAAGGCTAGAACATACTTAGAGGGAGCTACATCTTGTCAACGCCGTTGAGACACACCTATGGCACCACCATAAGGAGCTCCGCATAGGATGTAATTCTCGAGTTCGAGGTCTTGGTCGAAGATAGCTTCGTAGAGCTTGACCTTCCGATAAAAAGTATTGCCAACCTTATCCCAGTCTACAGTAGGACCTGACATACTGTGATGGCTCTGGTTCAGTACGAGTATATCAGGAGTGAGCACTCATCCTCTCACATGCTCTAATTAGCGACCTAAACAAATGTCGAGATTGGCTATGGTCAACGCACTGGCGGAGCTGGTCCAATTAAGGTGTGGTCCGAGCGCCTGTGTCCGAGCTCCGTGACAGGCAGGTATACACCGCTACGACCAATGTGGACTGGTCCGATGTACCCTTAACCTTATCCTCCTCCCAGTTGATGATACCACAAGGACAAGGTGAACTGAGGTTTTGACCCAGTAACTACCTCACATGTGATTACAAGACCTCATATTTCCCACGCCCTTCAATTGATTACCTACCACTCATCCTGTCATGGAAGCTCCAGATGTCATTGATAAGATACACGAGCTCAGTGACCTAGAACTGGCCACGCTGCTATGTCTGATCGCAAAAGAACATTGTATCATTAGCACTGACAGTGATGGTCTTGATGACCTCGAACAGGAACTTCAATTGGTCTCAGACATGTTTCCACCGACTTTTATTCACGATGCTAATTCAATGACTAGGCTGTCTCCCGTGTTTTTGGCCTTTCGTCAGCTGTGATTCGCTGTACAGATGATAGTACTGTTGATGACTTCATCAATGCACTCTTGATGAATGACAAAGTCTCAGATCAGAGTTCAGTGTTACCCTTTGGCGATGCTGTGAATGCTGTAAGTCCAGTGGTCACTTTGGTCTATAAGTACCACCCCATAACCCATCAAAGTCCGTCTTCTCAACGATGCATTTCCAGACCACATATGCTCCCACTACCACGATCAACACATCTCTTGTACTAGTCCTACACGATTCCGTATCTCAACCTTTACTACACTTGTTCAGCTCATTAAACACCTCTTTCACTATGTGGCATTGGCAATCAGATGTTCTCATGCCTTTGAAGGCTCTCCCAACCCTTCTCTCCGGTGAGAGTCTGTTCGAGATGTACGTTGAGGTGCTCAATCACAGTGACAGATCAAGGATATCAAGGTCCTGACGAAATGGTCGGAGAATATGCTGACGTTTTGTTTAAGCCGGACTCCAATGTTTCACACCTTACCACAGTCACATCATCGGAGTCTCTCTCACAGTCAATATCGCCAAACATCAATCTCAATCACCACAATATCTCTAATGTCATCGTTGCAAGAGACATCAATTTGGCCGACTCCCTAGTCCAGATACAGGCCCTTGAGGTAGGGTAGACTGCGGTGCTTATTTTGTTCTTGTTATACTGACTCTTGTAGCTTATGCGAACTGGACACATCTCTGTTGGTACCGCAGTTTACAATGTACCTAAGCCTTTTCTAGTCATCTTCTTGCTCTCCTCATCCGGGCCAAGATTGGTCAGACAACTAGTAAGTGTTTCATCCCCTCCGTGATGATGCATGGCTAAGAGTTGGTAGAATGATCAGGTGTTCATCTCTCACTATCACGACCCTGAAGATGGCTTTCCCAACCTTGAGGATAATTCAAACTGGTTCGCGGAGGATAGCGCTTCAATGTCATCTGTTGTACACAAGTCGAAGGATGAGAACCCCCAAGAGTCATACAAGGGGCTGGTCATCTCTCATATAGTACGCATAACAACTATCACTAAGGGCGTTCTTTACTAATATGGTCGCAGGATCTTGACAGTCTCCTCCTCCACAGTCAGGCTGTAACCATCACCGCCGAAGTCAAGCGTTACCTGCAAAACATAGTTGTGTTTCTCCGACTACATCGCGCTGTTGCTGGTGGTATATCAGCTCGGGCTACCAAGCACTTTGATTTGCTTGTAAAGTGAGTATCACCACCTTCTTTCAAGTGATGTAAAACTCACAGATGCAGATGTCTTGCGCCTCTGCATTCGCTCAACTACGTCACTCCGTCTCTGGTAGCCCTTGCTGCGAAAAAGGTGTACTCACACCGGCTATCTATCACTAGTCCTCGGAACGAAAGGAGCATGCAGTATGGCAGTGAGCTCGCGGCAGTCACGACTATGCTTGATGGCATCACTCCAGAACATGTGATCGAAGAGGTTCTTACAGCTGTGGAGGTCCCACTCTAAAGATCAAGAAAAGATCACCCTGAGGACGCACTACGGTAGTACTGTCGAGGGGTATGCACTTATATATTATACATTGCCATCAGTCAAGAATCTAGCCCGCCATTGATACAACATGTCTCTTCAAGAGACTGCTCTACAGTCACGGTCAATGACTGTAGCCTTTCAATCGGATAAATCCTACTGTCGCTGGATTGTCCGATAATAATTTCCACTTATATCGTCAAGGAGAAGAAATCGAGGAGCAGTCTGCCCTTACCCCATCAACGGGGATTGAAATTTCTCGAAGAGACTGCTCTACAGTCACAGTCAATGACAGTAGCCTTCTCCAATGGGATAGAATTTCCTGTTGCGGGACTGTCCGATAGACGATCACAAGATACATAGTCGAGGAGAAGGAATCAAGGAGCAGCCTGCCCTTACCGCACCAACGGCCATTGGAATCCGCTGCACATCGATTCAGACTTTGCCAGGACCTCGCCTCAACAGAATTGGCTTATCTGGGCAAGAAGAGACACGCTGGTCGGATAAAAAATGTCGGGGCATACGGCGGGCTTTTTGAAAGCCCCACATTCTCGACATCGCAACCATGTCGTTGGCTTATGCCAGTCGGTTTTAAGACCGAAGACCTTCCGGGACCGTCAACACAAAAGCTGGCCAAAACTTCGGAGGGGCAGATGCTCTTATTCGAGATGACTTCATCCTCCTATCGGCAGATCGGTTTAAGATATTGGAAAGGCAAGGAATCACCGTCAGTCCGTGGAGAGAATTTCGGTTAGAGCAACAAAAGTGAAAGACAGGAAGGTCTTCCAATTGCCAGTACAAACGATGGGATGCCTTCCGAGACATTCTAATGTGGCGTACCAGCTCAGAGCGACACCAGTATTACCCTCTAGCAGGCCAAACAGATAGAATCAGGGATGAAACTGTTTTTCCAGCAATCTGGAGATGCGATATGAATCGCCAACGAGACCGAGCAGAAAGAGGGATCAGCTACTTGGAACGAAGAAGGGAGCTCACACCTAGCTGCAAACCCCAACGGCGTCCGACCCACAATTGTTTGTATGGGCAAGGGGTGCAGTGCAAAAAGCCTAAGCCCCAAGCGACGCGGAGCGATAATCACGAGCCCTTAAGCTACAAGCGCGAAGTCAACAACAAGGACAAGGGCAAGGGCAAAGACGCGGCGAGAAGAATGGGGTTGAAGTTCGCCGTGTGAGAAGATTACAAGCCACAGGTATTGGCCTCATTAAAACGGTCAACCACTTTCGTGGAGCTTTGGCTTACAAAATGCTCAGTGGACCAGCTGTGGTATGGAGATGGGTTGGTCTTTCGCTGCCCAGAAGTACAAGGTCCACACAGGAGGAAACATTACAAATGGCGCAGGGCATTCAAGCCAGCGCCGATTCAAGGCCACCGAGCGATGTACCACACACAAATGCAACTCCTCCGCACAGGGGCCGTAAGGTCCAAATTTGGTCAACAAATTTTTAAGAGCCCGCTTTCAACGAAGCACATGGGCACTCACGGCTCCCACCGGTGAACCAGCGCTTAAATGTTACGAGGCCTACTGCGGAGCAGTTTCCGCCGCAATTTACGCCTACTACACGGCGCTGGAGTGGGAGGAGATGGATGGAAACAGTAAAGAATTACTACGCCATCGAAGCACAGTTCCAGGGACGGGATACTGTGTATAACAGTAGTTTCGCACTACCTAACCATAGCAGAATAGGTAACTGTCATGGGATATGGAGCAATAGCTGAACAAGAAGTCGCAGCCGATCGAGCTGCAGACATTGAAGGATGCATGTTTGCACTACAAGCTATCGCCGTACCAGGAGGAGGGGATGGTCGCTATGTGGCCCTGATAGACGGTTTGGGTGAGCTGCCAATTCGATTCAACCCAGATGAAGAGTCAACTTCAATGCTGAGGTTGAGGATCGTGCGGAAGACTGGTTCGGAGTTGTTGTGCAACAACTCCCATTCGCCTACGCGGGGACCTTGCCGATTACTCGACTCGTGCTGGTACAAAGGGAATCGGCTGAACTCAAAATAAACAGAGAAAGACAAATCTTTTGCTGTCGACATCAAAGGTGAACGAGACGAAAACATATAGCTCCTTCGACTCACACCTTCCATCAGCATAACGAAACACTTCAAGAGCTCCAAAAACCCAAGGCGGATGATGAGACACCCACTGGCTGTGTCTTACTTTTTGGGATCGGTATCTACGACAATATGAGGGCGTCTTCCCTTGTCGACGGAGTTGGGAGAGGGCACCTAAGCTGCCCGCTACCCATTCACTCAACCACCACGCCACCATATCTCGCCGCCACCGCTTGGCAAGCTTTCTATTTCAACCTATGTCTGGATTATCGGTAGCGACCTTGCGGGCGAGTGCCTGCGGAAGCTTCAGACACAACACATCTTCACACTGAGCGACCGCCAAAGGAGCATGCGCCCCACATGGGCCAAGGTCTCCTTCCGTATCCGGGGCCGCACATCATGCAAACGCACACTTACCACCTCCTCACCAGGTTTCTCGGCCTGGCCCGCGTCTCAATCCGGGAGATTGCTGCGGCCTGGCGAAGGCGGCTTCTATCTTGCATGCAACGATCTGCGAGCATCGGCGAAAATAACATGAGAGACCTTCTATGCATAACATTCGTATAGTGCTTGGGAAGATTGCGGTTTGGCTAAGATGGCATCTATGTTGCATGCAACGACCTGCGAGCATCGGCGAAGATAACAAGAGAGTCCTTCTTAAGATACCGTTCTGGAGCACACTCGTGTTGTGCTTGCGGCTGAGAGTGCGACCGGTTTCTTTCAACAACATCCACCAGAGATCCGTATCAAACATACCCACTACATGGTTGGTCAAAAACAGCTGCCAACCTGGCTGTGGGTTTGATTGTTTCAGAGGGGATCTGGGAAGGGCTTGGCCCATCGTCCAGCAAGGGATCCCAGTGACGATGTGTGCCCGACGTGCGCCGCTGTATTTCCGGGCCTTTTGGAGCGGATGACACATCGTCAGAAGCGGAGGCAGCATGCGGAACTATCAACGAGAAGGAGATAGTGCGCGATGAGAAGGGAAGAGCTCTACTTGGGCGCTGGATGGAGAGGACACGCTGAAGGAGACGGCCAACGAGGAGGATATAGTGAGCGATGCTTGGCTGCTGACCAACGGGTGAGCTTGATTGAACAGAGCCTAGGTGGATGGATGTTAAGAGTGGCCAACCTCATCCCACATGCCTATAGTGAGCCAGGCCCACGTTGGGGACTGTTCCGGGAGATATATCGCCGGTATAGCACCGAAGACCTGGATCAAGAACAGTTCATCCTTTTCCGAGCACTCTTCAAGGAATTGAGAGAACATATGCTAGTATGGACCCGCGTTCATGGTCAAGATCTACACCGTCATTGAGAAGCAGACGCTCTCACGATAGATCAACGCACTCCGACATCTTCAAGATGATTGTTCGACACTTCACCCATTCTTGTGTGGGAAAGACTACCGTGAAGCTGAAACCAAGGACTTGTTTGACACGCTACCGGAAGAGCAACTAGACCAACTCGAGAAGTGGAGAGCTCTACTTGAGCAATGGATGAAGAGAACGCGTTCAGGAAGAATGATCCCTTTGTATTACATCTGAAGATGAATTTGGGACATGCTCTAAGTTCTGATTTGGTGCCTCCCCGCCAGAGACGTTGCATAGCATCGAATCGTGTCTACGGGCTTCTAGGCCTAACTATTTGACCCATATGTCAATCATATTGGGCTTTTCAAGGAAACGGCTCGGGATTGGTTGCGGGAGGATGAGAAGAAAAATGAAACAACTACGTCGAGCTATACGTGCGTAACGGAGACGATTTCGCATACGAGACGGCTACCTTACGTTGTTGGAACCCACAAGTACAATTTCATGGAGTGGCTTACCGAGTAGATGTCTTTGATCTTGTGAATGCACCGGTAGCAACTATCTCAGACCAGATGAAGGGAAAGCTCGAAGAGAAACTACGGACCTGGAATCATAACAACCGCCTAGGCGATATGCCGACACTGAACTTAAACAACTGGTTGCAGAGAGTGCGAAGGTTACGAGTTCTTAGCACGTTCCCAATGTTAGGAGAATTAAAAGATACAAAAGACCTGACATTAACCGGGACAGAAGATCGTTAGAGCGGTTGGTATCGCAACAAGCCTGGTCAACTATACAGCCCTGTGGTTCGCCGTATGAGGCTCATATTGCTGAGATCTGCTCAAACCGCAACCAAGATGTAATACTGGGATGCTGGTTTATAGAAAGACGAGGAGAACCTGAACTGTCATTCTATCAGCATAGACTAGCGACTTCAGAATATGGACTGAGAAATCAAGATTGGAATAAAAATCGTCTCCATCAGTTATGTATGACCTAGCCACTGCCACCTCTCGACCTTATACCAGGGGAGCTGCCGTTCTCGGGTCATGTCACTGCTCAAGTTGGCTGACTCCATCTCTAAAGACTAACGAACGCAAATTCACTGCCAAGATATGTGGACAACAGAACTTGTCAAAGAAGTCAAATCGAGGAAGGCAGTCTACAAATGAAGCTGCAGATTTTTCGTCTCATGCCAGGGATTGAGATGGTTAAGGTAGTGCGTTGGCCCGTTTAAGAGAGTAGGGCACAGCTGCCCCTATTTGATCAACAGAGGCGGTTCTGGAAATACTTCTAGCACTTCTAGGAAGATCATCAGTTGTCGCATCCTAGTGTGACATCTTCGGTTTGCGGGATCGGTCGGCAGCTGGAGAAAAGTTTGATCGATCCTTTGTTTGTTGCCGGACATCGCTATTTTGCGCACTCAAGAGCGTGGAAGAAGATCTTACTCTCTTGACTCGACGCTTGCAGATTCGTTCGGTGATTGGAGTGAGCCAATCTTTTCATTGCATGAGCATGGAAGCTGCTCGACTCACATTTGAGCATGCATGGAGGTCCTCACTGTCTTAGGTTCGTCCACTGTGAAATCACGGCTGGATGTTGTGTCAGCGAGATGGCAAGCTGCGGCAGAAGCCTTTGCCACCTCTCGAACTCAGTTCACCGGGCAGCTACAAGGAGATTGATCCCTTTGCTTGTCCTCACCCAAGGCGCGGAAAGAATGGCATCAGAACGGAACATGGAATACTAAGGATGGAAAGCCGACAAGAGAGCTCTACTTCTCCCTACTTCTTTGAAAGTTTTGGAGTTCTCACTTCAAACCCATCAAGTCAGATTGCTTCGATGGTAAAGCAATGTCGTCGCAGTTCACTCTAGCCTGTGAGTTCTTACAACAGCACTGACAAGCTCTGCTGATATCCTCCGTTCTCAAATACTTAATCTATCCAAGCACCATACCATAGATTGCCGGCAAGTCAGTAGAAGTTCCCCGTTACCCACACCTGGGTCTGGCTTCGCACCACCAACATCCGTACCCGACGCACCTGCAAGAAGTTGGACCGAAAGAAAATAGGCCCGTTCCAGATAACCAAAGTTATCGGTACCCAAGCCCATCGACTTGACCTTCCCAACACCATGGCCATCCACAACGTCTTCCATCGGAAATACCCCTGAGCTTTGATTGGAAGTTTGAGGTCGGTGATAGCCTAGGAGTATGTCTGGACCCATCAGTGGATGTTTGCAAGGGCCGAACTTTGAACTTTGTGAATAGAATTGGTGGCAGATATGGAGCGTGGCACCAAATCAAAGCTGGATCCAGTCAGTATGAGTCGACGGATTGGAAGACGACGAGAGGTTCAACTCAGCTTGAAACCCAGGCACCTGAGCAGTGCTCGTGCAGTAGTTTTGTCTACCATCTCTGTCCCTAACGCGTTCAGTTCCATATCGATGTGAATGACTACCGAATATAGGCCGTTCGCATTATCCTCGTTCCGCCTGGCTGGGTCAACACTTGGATCTTGGAATTCCGTCATCAGTTTGCTCACCTCTTGAAACCGTGGTTATATCTCGGCTCAGCCAAGGGTACCATTGATCTTGTACGGCAAGGTCTGACTGTCGAGGATTCCGAGTTTTTGCAGCGACTTGAGAAACTCGACACCACAGACTTTTCGTCCGCGCCGTCGGCGTGTCGCCGCCCTCAGGGGTGTGCCTCTCCCTGCTGGCCGAGACTACTCGTCCGTGGAAGAGGTGTTTCAGGCCGCCGATGATCTGGAAGCTGCCACGAGGATGCTTCGTCACCGGGCGGAGATGATGCCCGGCTGTCTTTTGCCTCGTCAAGGTCTTGTACAACCATCTAGAACCAAACCTGTTGAGAATATCACAGAAACCTTGAATATCTACGAGGCCTACGCCCGAGCGAGGACGGTGCCAACCCTGCCCGACAGCGCTGGGTGTCGACTGAAGTTCCCAGGACCTACTACGACGGCCTTGCCCATACCATCATTGACGATAGCAAGAAGACGCAGTTCGAAGGTATACGCGATCGTCGTTACAAGTCAGATTGATGGAGTCTTGGCACGTTGATTCTAGAGACCGAAACTATCGAGTTCGTGCAAGCCACTATTCATTACGGCATGAATGGCTCCTCAAACGTCTAGACGCGGCCGAGCGCCGCTTGGATGCTTCTGACGGGGACGTGGCTCAGGGGCCCGAGTAATACTCAGCGGAGGAGGCCGAGCAATTGCTAGGGGCCAAGCTCAGACGAAGATCACACAGCACAAACATCCAAATCAAAGACAACCTTGCAGCCCTAAGGCTACAGATGTTGGAGGATACCAAGGTTTTAATTATTCAGGCGGCACGAATCCAAGAACTTGAGAATGCGCACTCGGATAATGAGATGATCACTCTCAACTATGGACTGTCGAAAGCCAAGCGAAAACTCTAGGCTACCGAAGCCAAGAGGAGCGACATGCAAGTCGAGAGCCATATCTTAGATCGGCCTGATAGACATCAGGGATGCCCAGCGCCCAGCAGCTCAACCAACATATGGGCCATGTCCAAGTCATCCACGACGCGGGTCTGGCGAGAAATGTGGCCACTGTCTCGAAGAATCTCCAGGCACTCACAAACCTCCCCGTTACCTGGCTCCAGCAGGTTCGACCTTCGCTACCCGCCACTGTTCCGGGTCGCAGGCGTGGACTGCTGGTTTCAAAGCTACGGCAAAGGTGGAGGCTATCAGCAGAGAAAGTCCCACGGCAAGTGAACAAGATCATAGGAAGGATTACCAGAGGGTACAATAATTGGGCTGAGTTTAACCCAATCTGCCAGTTTTATTATACCCCAGGACTGAGGATGTCAAAGTCTACGAAACGGCCGAGAGGCCAATAAGTGACATCAAGAGACAAGACTATCGAGATCAGCAAGCCCAGCTAGCCCATCCGGACGAAGCCATCGTGCATTGCCCGCTCACTGCCGGGCCGCTGCAGTTGGTAGCAACAGTATCCGGCACATAGCTTCTTCTCTTTGGAGCTTTGCAGTTATTGCAGGTTAATGTCCAACTATATGTGGCTGAAATGACGCAGCCAGATCAAGCCAATCCGGAGTGGATGGATCGCCATCATTAGCACGCCAAAAAGCGGATAAACCGTATCGGTCAAACAGAACAGACGTTCACTTACGCTCTATGATGTGTTGGGTCTGAAGTTGAGGAGACCATCTACGACCGACAAAATCGAAGGACGCACCTCGTGCGACAAGCGTTGGATCCAGAAGACTTTGCCAAGACACCTATACGAGAGGGGTGGGCGATGACACTGATGATGATTTGCAGCCTATCAAAAGATTTAAAAATCAAGAAAGCATTACTGAATATAATGGCTGAGCTGAACCACCACCTATTTCATACGGAAAACACCGATGAGGAGATGGAGGTAGATCTTAGGAAATGAGTGCTAGAAGGAGGCAAAGAGCGAGAGGGTGGGAGGTCAGGGGAGGAGGAGGATATTGAGGAGGTTAATGGAGATCGAGGAGAGTTTGAATGTCTGGGCACGACTGCGAGCCCAACTTTCCGGGCACCATCCTTTCTATGCCGCCGCCGCAGCCGAGGGCGTTGTCACGTTCGCTGTACAGGTCTGTGGGGAGGTTGGTCCCATCGAACGCGAGAACTGCCCGTGGGACAACGGGCCGTTTTTCGGAGTGCGTTCGTGTCGGATTCGGGGTCGGGTGCTGCTTCGTGGCGTCTGTACCAATTGTCACTGACTAGGTTAACCGAGGAGGTCCGATGTAGTCTTCTGTTGGAATCACTCGACTTCTCGTCACATCCGTCTTCACCCTGCTGGGTCCCAATGGGGACTGATTGAGTGAGGAGAGGGAGTGGTGGGTGGTGCCAAGGAGTGGTGGGTGGTGCCAGGGAGTGGTGGCTGATGCAGAGGAGGCCAGAAAGGAGGAATGGAGGGAGAACAGGCATTCGGTTGTGTCCTAACTGCAACGCCGATTTCAACGACATTCAATGTCCAGGCTTCATTTTCTTCCCGGGCAACTTACGCTTCTGCATTGACTTCGAGAACAATGATTTTGAAGAGTTTTTGGAACGAAGTCGATTATAATAATTGTGATAAGACGGACAGTCCCGACCACTTCACCTACCACTCATGGCGAGATCTCGACCTCAAATCACACCACCTTCGCTCTTGCCCGGCTGGAGTGGGATTCATCAAGGGGGCAGACTGAGAGTAGGAGCGGGAAGGGAAGAAGAATGGAGGAAAGAGCGTGTCACGGCGCTACGCAACAAGTTCCCCGAAACAAGATGGAGTTTGATCGCGCTCGCGGAGAGGGGCAAACAGCCCTTCGTCACAGGATACGGATATGTACTACATAACGTGCTTCGACTGGAATGACAGAGCCACGTCATCCCTTTCGACCCTCAGCCCTCCCTCTGCGCCACCGCCATCGCACGCCTCGCCGACGTGCGCAACCCCTTCCCCGGCGACCCCCTCTGCGACCCCATCATCGTGCAGGCGATCCCCAGTGACGACGTGTGCCCAGGGTGCGCCACCGTGTTTGCGGGGCTGCTTAAACATGCGGGCAATCATCAGACAGAGGCGGAGATGAGAGGGGGAGGTGGTGGATGATGGGGAAGAGAGAATCGTTCTCGGTGCGCGGGGGTGGCCGCTGCTGGATCGATGGGTGGAGAGGGCACGGTTCAGGCTCATGATTGCTTGGTTGGGGGAGGCGCATGCGTCTGTGGCGTGAAAGGCTGGACTAGGAGCTGGCAGAGAGGGTATAGTTCTTGGTGTCGAGGCGGAGAGATCGGATCGAGCGCTGGAAGGAGAGGATGCGCTGAATGCGGATGATCGGTTGGTTTGGGCAGGCGCTTGCGTCTGTTGCTTGAACGGCTGGACTAGGAGCTGGCAGAGAGGGTATAGTCCTTGGTGTAAAGGGGGAAGATGTACTTGAGTGCTGGATGGAGAGGACGCGGTGGATGGAAAGAACGCACTGGATGGAGAGGACACACTGGATGCGGATATTAGCTTATTTTAGGGTATTATATCGCGGTTAGATCCTGATAAACACTGTGATTAAAAGGCGTGCACAAACATCTTACTCAACCTCCCTTATGCCCCCAAGATATCACCCTAAGATATTGCGGCGACTGCATCCATTCCACTATCGTTCCCCCCAGCCACGTGAGGACCTCCACCCGATCCCAGCCCCTTTACCCATACAACCTAGGATGAGATGGATTTTGAGCTGGGGATAGTGGCGTTGCAGCTTTAGTTCAAGTGGTTATCCGATGCGGAGTCAGTTGTTAATGCTTCCAGCATTGATGGTGTGTTATCTTCGAGCCTTGAGCCTTGAGGTATTCGAGAAGGATAGGCTCGTCTCCGGATGTGATGGTTGTTGCTGTGGCGCTCCTTGCAGAGTCAGCCAGTGCTGTTGAGTAATTAACCTCGGAACATGAATTGTTCCTCAGATTGACTGGCGTCTTGCTCCTCTAGACAGAGTTGGGGAACTTGAGTCCAAGACTCTTTGACTGAGGGATGTATCGACCGTTCACCTCTAATCTGTTCATTACTGTCTAAGCCGTGAAAACACTGACACATGTGCGTACATGCCGTCTGGAAATAGAAGACAAGATTTGGTTGAGTTTAGTACATATCTCAAAAGCAGCGGCTATGTTAAGGCCGTATATCAGACGATTGACATAATCCATTTCGTGCCGTATTCGGGTGTCCTGGCTATGGAGTTCGTAATCCAAAAGGTTGATATTTGCGAAACCAAGCGGACGACTAGTTGAGACTCCGCAATGACCCCAGAGGATTCTGCGCTCCACTCTGAGAGGATATTTCATCTCGAGACTTCCGAATGTCCCAGCAGGAAACTCTTGGTCTTTGGGGTCAGCAACGAGACGCGCAGATGAACTCGGTGTTTGGTATTGTTGAGGCGAGAAGATGATGAAGACGGCTTCAATCAAAGTTGAGAATCAGTGACTAGCCGCCCACTGTCTGTACCAATCGAGACACTCGGCATTGGCGACCGAAGCCGACGTTTTCACATTCATACTGCATAGTATTTGCTTGACTGCTACTTCGATCCTGTATAAAGTCAGCGGTAGTGTTCCTCGGTGACGCTCGCCTCGGGAGTGAGCGAGAATGTCCAACTGATATTGATTCTGTGCTGCAGTAATCTGTCAGAGAAGGAGAGCTCCTGGAATAGCTCACTTCTTTCCATTCGTGGTGACCGGGATTTCAGGGCACTCATTAATGATACCAGGCACATGCCTTGCGCTGAGCTCGGTTCTTACTACCGCCTGGATCTCTTTGGCTAAGTCTTCACTGAACTTTTCGCCATTCCCCATCTTCAAGAACAATACCACCGTCTCATCCGTGTCTGTCTCCCTCCGCCTACCAATACATAGTGCATCTTCAACGTTAGGGAAATGCTTCAGCAATATATTGTAAATCTCCGCACTTCCGAATCGCACGCCCCCAGGTTTCAGTATCCCGTCACTCCGACCTAACATTATTAGGCCGCCTGTGTCTGGGTTGATCCTTACAAAGTCACCGTGATGCCACACTCCTGAAAATTCTTCAAAGTAGCTCTTTTGGTACAGCTTGTCGCCATCTTCACCCCAGAACATCACAGGTTGACAAGGAAACGGCTTCACACAAACGAGATCACCGGGTTCGCCGGTATTCGTGACATTCTTGCCTTCGTGATCCCATGCCTCGACCGCCATGCCCAAACCTCGGACTTGGATCTCGCCGGCATGAACAGGGGATAATGGCGAAGGTGCACCGAAAAGCGAGATGATGTCCGTCCCACCGGTGATACTGCCAAGGTGGACGTCAGGGCCAAAAGCACGGTAGACATATTCAAATGTTGATGGCGCCAGAGGGCTTCCCGTACTGTAGATGGCTTTCATAGACTTCATAGGAAGAGATTCCTTAGGCAGGATGTTCTTCTGCTCGAGCACGGATAGATATTTTGCAGATGTACCAAAATGCGTTATCCCCAGCTCCTCAATCAGACGCGGCATAGCCATCTCACCCTGGCCTGATGCCTGCAGAGGTCTAAACGGGGAACCGTCGTAAAGAATGATTGTTGAACCGCTGGCGAGTCCAGACACGAGCCAATGCCACATCATCCACGTACACGTTGTGAAGTAGAACAGACGATCACCCGGCCGGATATCGCACTGGATATCGTGTTCTTTCTTGTGCTGGATCAGTGTCCCGATCGCACCATGAACGATGCACTTCGGCTTGCCAGTGGTACCAGAGGAGTAGAGAATATAGATCGGATGATCAGGTGGCAACTGCGCGAAATAGAGCTCTGCGTCCCTGTTGCCAGTATTCACAAAGTCCTCATATCTCCATGCTTTTCCGTTGGAAACTTTCAGATCTGTCAGATCAAACGCATGGTCAGCCACGGTGTCAAAAATGACAGCAGCCTTGAGTTCCGGAAGTTCTTGCGCCACCTGGGCGACTTTTGCGTGAACGTCATGAGTCTTGCCGTTGTATATAACAGCATTATCGGCAAAGAGCAGAGATGGCTTGATCTGCCGCACGCGGTCCAAGACGGCGTGTACGCCTGTATCTGGGGATACACCAGTCCAGATTGCACCGATGGCTGTCGTTGAGAGCATCGCTACTAAGGTGTTGGTATGATTTGCCAGGTAACCGGCAACACGGTCGTCTTTCTCTATGCCCGCAGACCTCATTGCTGCAGTACAGTGCCGTACCCGATCACGGAGCTGTTTCCAAGATACGCGTTCTCGAGAGACTTCTGTTGCTGCAATGACCGCACTGGAATTCTCGTCCGGGTCACTTGTCGGGAACAAAAGGTTCTCCGCAAAGTTCAGCTTCGCTCCCGCGAAGAAAGCTGGACGGGGAAACATAGGCTTGCCCTCGTCTAGAACCTAACAGGGGTTGTCAACAGCCATAAATCTGGAATGAAAGAAGTGTCTGCGAATACTTCTTCAAAAGCCTGAGAAGCTCGAATTCCGGTAAATTGCCATACTTCGTTCCAGAACAAAGCTAGATTGCTGATACTCCATTGCCGTAGAGACTCATAATCCTTGAACGGGATATTGTATTTCTTAGTCAGAAGTTCCTCGAACTGATACATACGTGTAGACTGCGGAGCGCTATGTCTCCACAGCTCTCGCGGTAGCTGATTGTATTCTCCCGTGTTCAATGCCATGGTCGCCTGCTGTGACCCCAATCCGGTCTGTGATTTGATCTTTGAGGATGCAATTAGTAGCTGGTAGTTTCGTTTGCCGGCAGTCGGCTTACGATAGTTTAGTGGAGATGGCACGTTACGGTGTATCTTCTCCTGGCCTCGGCCGCGTTTCCCACTACGATATAGTAAATGAGCTTTTATAAAGAAACATAGTGTTTATCTACACATTAGTTAGATCTGCATAGCTTCAACCTGATATTCCCTTCCATATCCCTTTACCTGTACGATGTTGGTGAACTGTACTGTATATGCAACGACGAACTACATGTACCCAATATCAACGCTCTCTGGATAGCAAAGATCGGGCTCATTATGACTAAGCACGCGTAACTCCACAGTGATGACGTAAGTAGAAGCCTTTAGCGAACATTGCCCCTGACGCTAAAACTTTGGCCAGGAACAGTAAGGTACAAGGTATTACTATTATTAGTCAGCAATGCCGGATCTGTAGAGGCATCGTAAGATGTAATCTCCCATTATTAATCTGATAATCATCGTTGACCTGCAGCCTTTCTCTACCTTCCACTCGATATCCTCGTCTCCTACACCTCTTCAATTCCGTCGACCTACTTCCCGATCCAAGCTGTACTGTATCGTCGAGTGCGGTCCAGTCATCTGGAACTAGAGATTTGGTTGAGCGAGTATCAGCATTATAAAGATTGTGGCTGTGGCTGGCGCCAGGAAGAGGGCACAACGTAGCCTGATTGCATCTCACCGTTGTTACAAGCAGGCAGTCCTACTGAGAACGGCGTCTCCCCACCTTTTCTCTTCGGCATCATCAAATTTACGCTTTGCGAATCCGACTGCCGTTGACCTCATCGGCTTTCGGACAAGGGAAGGAACGCGACCGATCACCGCTCGTTAGTGCCGTTAGGGAAAAAGTTTATTACCCTTCGTTACCAGCACCTTCTCCTTCCGAGGCGCCTCGACACACTTCTGTTATTATTCATTTCTCTCCTCTCACAGATCTCACCTCCTCCTCTGCGCGAGTCTCGTTGTGGGACATCAATTCAGCTTAATACGGCCGAGGCGACGTGGTCTCTCTACGAATGTGTTGGTCTTGTTGGTCTTAATCAAAATAAGACTCGAGACCGCTTCGCCTCAATCGCAAGACTACCTTACAACATAAATCCCGACGGAATCAATTGACGCGTGATTGATCTTGATCAATCTTAATTGAACCACTGTCTCAGTCCAATAGGACCTACTCATCTGACGCTGTTCACAATGCCTCGACGACCCGCAAACCCGTTCGCCATTCCTGTGCCTACTCACTCGCCCTCCCTTTCCGTGTCAAACGAGAAGGGTGGGAACTCTCGTCGTTCATCCGTCACGAAAGTCACCAAAATCGCATCGTTCTTCTCGACATCTCCAAAGGCGAGAGAGCCACAATCGGCGACCTCAGCCCTGCTCGCAGCCGCACATTATCAGGGAACACCACTCAACTCACCGTCGCTGTCACTACCCACTATCTCTCTTACGACTGCAACCGGCGGCACTACCAACACGGATGAACCGCCGACCACGCTCTTCCAGCCACCTTCTCCAGCCGAGGCCAGACGGATAGCCAGACAAAATGCCCAATTCGGGCCGTTGGGGAGCCAGAGTCACCGATATACGAGTCGATTCCAAGGTGGTGAATTTCCAGAGCCAGTCATGGACGAGCCGCCTTACTACTACCTCCTCACAACCTACATCAGCTATCTGATCCTCATCGTTTTCGGCCACGTTCGAGACTTTTTTGGCAAACGTTTTCGGGAAGAACACTACCGACATCTCCAGGCCATGGACGGATATGCTCCACTGAATAGCGATTTCGACAATTTCTACGTCCGTCGCTTGAAAATGCGGATCAACGATTGCTTCTCGAGACCCGTCACTGGTGTACCGGGACGGTACATTACCCTTGTTGATCGCAAATCTGACGACCATAACTTGCATTTTCAGCTCACGGGTACAACAACAGAAACCCTGAACATGAGCTCTTACAATTACCTCGGGTTTGCACAATCCGAAGGTCCTTGTGCGGATGCTGTGGAAGAGGCGGTGAAGAAGTACGGGATGACTACGGCCAGTCCTCGAGGCGACGCTGGCACCTCTGATCTACATGTTGAAGTGGAGGATCTTATCGCCAAGTTTGTTGGTAAACCTGCCGCAATGGTCTTCTCAATGGGTTTCGGGACCAACGCAACGGCTTTCCCAGCCTTGGTCGGGAAGGGTTGTCTCATCATCTCTGACGAGTTGAACCACGCATCCATCCGATTCGGTGCTCGTTTGTCCGGCGCGATGATTGAGATGTTCAAACACAACGACGTCAAGGACTTGGAGAGACTCCTGCGTGAGGTGATCTCACAGGGCCAGCCGCGCACCCACCGTCCATGGAAGAAGATCTTGGTGGTGCTAGAGGGTCTTTACTCTATGGAGGGCTCTATGTGCAATCTTCCGAGCATCGTTGCGTTGAAGAGGAAGTACAAATTCAACCTCTTTGTCGACGAGGCGCACTCGGTCGGAGCGCTTGGACCGAAAGGAAGAGGTGTATGCGATTACTTCGGCGTTGACACGTCTGAAGTCGACATTCTCATGGGCACTTTAACCAAGTCTTTCGGTGCTAACGGGGGCTACATCGCAGGTGACAAAGCCATCATCGAAAAGCTACGTACCACAAATGCCGGAACCATATTCGGAGAGTCTCCTACCCCCCCGGTCCTGGCCCAGATCTCCAGCGCGTTGCGATGCATTACCGGAGAGATCAGTCCTGGACAAGGAGAGGAACGTCTGCAGCGTCTGGCATTCAACTCGCGTTATCTGCGCCTCGGATTGAAACGACTAGGCTTCATCGTTTACGGTCACGATGATTCTCCAATCATTCCTCTACTCCTCTACAACCCTGCCAAAATGCCTGCCTTCTCGCACGAGATGTTGAAGCGCAAGATCTCCGTGGTTGTGGTTGGTTATCCCGCAACTCCTCTTGTGTCGTCGAGGGCGAGATTCTGCGTGTCTGCTGCACATACAAAGGACGATCTCGACCGACTCCTTTCGGCATGCGATGAGATTGGTAGCGTCTTGCAACTCAAATTCTCCTCTGGTGTGGCCGGTGGCGCCGAGCCTTTACCGGAAGGTGTCACGCTGGAGATGGAGAAGGAGTGGAAACGGCAGGAGAAACTCGACGGGCAGGGTCAAATGATGGTCCAACCACCGAGATGGCGGTTGAACGAGGTGTTGAAACGAGGAGTGCAGGACGTCAAGATGCCTCTCCGCTGAGGTCGATGCCTCGATTCGATCCTTCGGCATCGTATAATTAGTTTGGTTCTTGCTTTTTGTGATCGGGCGCGGCTTTACGTCGCCGAATCTGCGAGGCCAGGCAAGGCTTCATCATGCACGAATGTCGAGGCCTCATCGGGACTCGATCTCGGCGCCCCATAGGAGTTTGCGAGTTGGGCTTCCGTCTCAGGTTATCGCGTTGTATCCATATCAGCATCCTGTCGTCGACGCTCCAGACCGCGATCCGGGCTGGACGTGTATATCACAGAAGCCACTCGTTACGACCTTCAAGCCTACACATTTCTTTTCTTGGCGGCGGGAGTGCTTTACCAGCATAAGGCGCTCAGGCGTTGGAGACTGCCCCTCAGTTACGCACAAAACGTCGTATGGTCTGCATCCATCAGACACGAACCTTTTATCAGCCTTCTTACACACCCTGTCGGACAGTGTGAATCGAGACAGGCGGTGTATCTGTTTTTGCATAGAGTTGCTGGATCGGTCAGCCGTGCGAAACGAGTACCTAGTACGCTATACTTGAGCCGCACGGTTTCTGTGCCCATATCCCGCGGGACCGTGTCAAGTGCCCTATTGTTTGCGCTTGAGCACCGAGATGGAGTCTTGTTAGACTAGATCAGCAGCATTGTGGTCCGTTCGTTCGTTTGTTGAACTTAGTTAGACTCGGCTGTTACAGTCAGAGAGACATGAGACTCAAGTCTCGAATGAGAATACTCTGCTCTCACATGATGATAACGTTACCTACTGTTCCTAGCTGTGATCGTTCCTTGTTCAGCATTTTACTCCGGTTTCCCTTCCCTCCCCTCTTTCGTCTACACTGGGTACCCAGCCCTCTAGAGCCCACGTCCCCAATCCCCTCCTTCCCCGCAAAGACTGTATAGGTACCTAACTCTGTACTCGCCTCCCAGTTCCGGAACTTCTAGCCCCTGGAGGAAATCTGGCCTCGCCTCCCAGTTCCTCAACTTCCCACCCCTGAAAACAGTTGGTCTCCAAGCCCGGGAGAAATTTGGCCTCCATGCCCTTTTTCCCCTACCATCCATGTCGCGCTCACCGATGCAGGCATCTCTTCTCATATCTCACGCCGCACACGTCAGATCAGCGACCTGGTACGTACGTACGTACATAGGTAACATGTAAGTATCAGAACTAGACATCTCACCCTTGAACCCCGCTGCCTCCAACTTACGTCCTGTATTTCGTCACGCACCATACCATCCCATCCCATGCCAAGCCAAGGGTGTCTAAGGTCCTAGCTATTGTGCGCGTGTATGCGATCAAGCTACCTAAGGTAGTTGTCGCGTTGCTCACTGGACAATAGGTTCCAGGGAGAGGGTTTGGTTTAGGTGTGGCGGAGCGGGGTGTGAGGGTGGGTGAGAGTGTGAGGGCGAGAGGAGACACGGGCGAATTGGGTATTTTATTGAATAGAAGGGAGGGAGGGGAAGAGGGGAAGAGGGAAGAGGGTTGGCGTCTATGTTTATGGTTACGTCTACTTCTACTTCCCCCGGCTCCGGTTTCAGCTTGGGCTTCGGACGCGCGGGCTTAGGGATGTGAGGGATATGAGAGAGAGAGTGAGGAGGGAGGGGGAAAATGGACGGAAAAGGGGACAGGAGTGAGGAAATGGGGAGACGGACGGACGGAGGGGGAGGAAGGGAAGCATATGGGAACTGTGAAGGTAGGGCGCGACTGATAAGGCCACGCTCGTCGCGGAACTACCGATATCGGACTGGATTCGTCCATTGCATTGCATGGCATTGCGTAAGGTCACTTGTCCCATGACAACAGAAGCAGAAGTACGATGTGGTCAGAGAGGTGATGGACTTGCTCGAAACCTAAATCTAGGTCTGAGTGATGGTCTTCCTACCTTACCCGCTTGACCCTCTCTCGCTCTCTAGCCATTCGTCCCGCTTTTCGTTCGCGCTGCTCCTTCGCGCTATCCTGAGAGTTGGCATGGAGGACGGCAAACACGCGTCGAGCCAGAAGGAAGGCTTGCGCCGTCAGCGAAGCGACGTTCGAAGGGCGTATAATTGACGCATCTATTAGCCTGCGTTCGTATTCTTTTCTTTTCTTTTCTCGTCTCGGGTCAGGTTAGGCGGTTCGCCGTTTCTCGTGAGAGTGGTTCTGTATAGACTGCTGGGGACTCTGATCGAACGGAGGAGGCTCCCTGGAAACCGGATTTAGGTGTACACCGAAGAATGGTGTCGCGAGATGCAATACAGCGTGGCACAACAGCTAAGGTCCCAGGGCTCTTGCTCGGCTCTTCTTGATCTCGCGGCTTCGGTTCGGAGCTGCGCCTTCTCTGGGTCGAGGGTGAGGGATGTGGAGTGTCGGATGCTTTTGTCGAACGTCCAGGCAGGTCGTCGAGCTTCTTGATTTCTTCGCAGTGCTTTCTACATGGCTGGATTGTAAAATTGTTATTCGCGATGACATCTAGCCAACGCTTGAGCCTCAGATGGTCAAAGCACTTGTGGTGCGATAAGGGCTATAGAGCCCAGTGCGATGTGAGGAGAAGACGTAAGGGGTCTGTCACCGGTGTATGTGGCCTCGACTGAGAGACGGCAAAGGGAATCGTCTCTCTTATTTCCGATGTCTCGATCCGCATCTTTGCCGTTGTTTTTGTCCCCAATTGAGCGGGAATGGTTGCTGATTCGTAAGTTGTGCCGTCTCGCGCGGATGAACGCCTCATCCATCGCCTACGAAGCCGTGGCTTCTCTTTAATAGAAGTCCTTCTTCATAGAGAAGACCTTTCGGAAGATCTCAATACATTGCTCTTCAACCTCGAGAAATGAATATATCAAAGCTTCTGGGTTGATGGTCTTTGGAGTCTGTCCGGTCTTTTCAGCTTCAGATTCTCTCGGTCCCATTTCTTGTGAGATGCCTCGCTGGAAGTGAGGGCATCATCACTGGCAAACCGCGACTCAACCGCGTCACCGTCGACTGAGTGGCTGTCCTAATCTTTAGTGCTCCGCACCACGACAATTCCGAAAATAGGGGAGTGAGGCATGTCCCTCTTGTGTTAACAGCAAGTAGCCGCCGAACGTTCCACTCGACCATCATGACTTGCCCCTCAGACTCGGGAGTCTAAACCCTCCATCTCGAGGCGACTTTCGTTCGCCTCGTTTGCATCTCCTCGGTCTGTTTGAGGGGAAGGTAGACCTCCCTCCCATCCTTCTAGCCTCTTTTTCGCGAGGTCCACCACCGAGCGAGCGACAGTGTTGGTTAAGGCCACCTAAAGGTAGCGGCGAACCCTCGCCGGGCTTCTTCTTATGGCAAAAGCATGCCGCCCTGTCCGAGGGCTCATGGTTGCCAAGTCGAGAAATCCTGGAAGTAAGTTTATCCTTCCTGCTGTTCTGGTCTTTGCTTGACGTCACAATCCACCGTCTTTAACACGTCCCCGTCGCGGAGAAGTCTCGAGACATCGCTTTGTGTTTGCTGTCGAAATGATGACTGCTAGATATCAGGGCATGCTGCCCTCGCGCTGGTCACTTCAACTGAGAAGGGGGTCAATAACTACACACCTCAGTCCTCTCCATTCGTCCTCTTGGTTGATTCCCAAGAAAACTAGAGATTTGTTTGGACGGCAGAAACAACTTGTATCGCTAGGGAAATGACACTAAAAGCGCCGGCCGCAGCGCTGAACAGGTCCCTCTAAGAGACTCTTCGGGCGTACACCGATGGGGTTTCGTCATTGACAACATCGCAGTCAGTTATCTTTTCGGACGCACAACGACTGATAGCCTCATCGATCATTTCCACTTGGAGAGCCGATTGCCCCTGATTGTTCAGATACTCTCGACTTTATCTGAAGATCCGACCAGGCTCGCTCAGCTTGCTTTATTGCAGTCACCATGACTGTTGAATCATTCTCGAAGAACACTGTTAGTAAGGAAAACAAACGTAAGCATCCTCCAGCCTCGGATACCAAGGCGCTTCCTCTGCTAGATTCTCTCTGACAATGTTCAGTTGTCGTTTTCAAACCATCAATGTTGCTCTCTTTATCGGTTTCTTCGAGACAATCGTTCACCCCTTCATTTAAACGTCTTTGAACGCTTGTGTAACGAGGCTTTCAAGTACTCAATGTACTACAGCCTAGTGGTCACATCAACAACCGTGTGGTCCACAAGCTGTGAAGGTTGACGAGGCGAATGAGGTTCTCGACGCAGCACTGACTTTCCGCCGCTTTATCCTCCAACTTTGACCAACTCCTGCCGGATTCGCAAAACATTACGAGAATCAAATAGCCGACACTCGAGAGAGTGACTGTTGCTGGTAAAAGTTTTTCAAGCTGCTTGGGACTTGACTTGTTCCGATGCGAGGCGTGGCTGGGTCCCCCGAGGGGGGACACCGGAGGCTTCATGATTCGTTCTCCTTCGCCGCGGTATGAGGTGCCAGTCTTCACCTTGGTAGCTTGAGGGCTTTTCTGCCCTGTACCCTCAGGTCTGCATAGACATTCGTCCGGAAGTCTTGCACCTCCTGGCCGAGATAGTCTCCAGGATCTCGTACTCACGGACCTTCCGTATTGCTTTTAGGCCTTCCATCTCCTGGGTCGGTATCGTTCGGTAGAGGAATGCGTGGGAGCAATATATCTTGTCGAAGGTCTGTACCTCTCTCAGGTACCCTTCTCGATCCTTTACACTCTGGCATGGCTCTAGGGCTGCCTGGTACGCATCCTTGTGCATTGACAGAAAATCTTTGGTCCGTGGGGTCAGGTCCCGCTTCAGCTTAGATTTGATTTCACCTCTCTGTGTTGAGGAGTGGAGAAGAATATCGGGACGCATTTCGTGAGAGGGCGTCCTTGGCGCCCTTGATACGAAGGCAGAGATTCTGATTTGTCAATGATTTGCTCCGTGACGCTCATCTCTCCCATCCACGTTCCGCCGTTCCTTATCTGCTGATCCTTTTTCTTTCTCTTGACTTCCCGTACACGATGACAATGTGACTTGCTTAGCCTGGCCATTCCGGTTCTCCTCCGCCTTACTGCCTTATGTGGTCATTATTGCCATTGGCTTCTCTTCTCTGTGAAGCTCGAGTTCCTTATCGAGCTTGTCCCGTCATGGGACAACTTCATTGCCCGCACGCCAGGCATCCGCAATCTCCGTATTTGCTCTTCTGCTCCTTCGGTTTTGTCGCTGGCAGCTGCCGCGGTGACTGCCTCGAGAGGAGTTCAGTCCACCTGTGCCAAGCCGAGCAAGTGGCACGGGCGACTAGAGGACCCGGTTGATTGAACATAGCTTTGGTAGCAACCCTTCCACCCCTCCCCCCTTCCACAACCTCCCCTTCAGGCGAAACCTATGGGCTTCCGCAGGGTATTTCGAATTGCGGTCCAATTGCCGCTCCTCGGTGTCGGTCCTACCAGTCCCTTTTGGCGCTTGTACCCGGTATTTGAGTAGGGCTAGCACCAGCCTGAGGCAGGCGACCACGAAAGCAGCGGCGGAAACCGCCAGGATCGCCCACTCTTTGAGGGAGGTTATCTCACCGTTGCTTCGGTATCTGAATACTTCTATTGCTGTTGATGATGGCGATGATGCTTTAGTCTGCCCGAAGATTTGTTGTGTTCTTTCAACTTGTCGATCTCAGTACGTTGATTTAAGAATTGACAACGCTCTAGAGACGTTCCGGCAATGTATGCCTAGTGACCCAATCTCCGGTGGCGTTCTCCCGGGCCTCCTGCCCCTTCTTGAGGGCTTTCTCCCTCTCCTTTATCTTGGCGGCTTTCGCGTCCCGCCTGTCCTTCCTGACATTTGCTCATATCCTTGGCGAGTGCCTCCTTCTCCTCCCGGAGTTTCTTCTTCTCCGCTTCCATGTCCACGGCGGCGATGTCCCGCCTGTCCTTTCTGATGGTCCCCCAGGAACTGATGGCTCCGGTTACCATCCCGGTCACCATAACAACCGCCGCCATCGCAAATGCCACCCATTCTTTGATGGAGATTAGGGCGGGGGATGCCCGGGCGGGGTGCGGGTGCAATTGGAGGGAGCGCCCATAATCGCTCGATGGTTCGGTGGTATTTTGCAAGTGGAGGGATTGCTTGGGCTCTGGCGGCTGTGATGGTGAAAAGCTGATGATGATGAAGGCCAGCACTGATTTTGCCGGGTAGTCTGTGCCAGAAATTCCAATTCTTTCTCCCTCTTTCCCTCTGCATTTGTTTACATTCCCCTTCCTCTGTGAACTGGCCACGATTCCTTCTGGCAGTCTGTGGCCCGAGCTCTATCGGTCTTTCACTCTTTTCCTCACATCGCGTGGTACCTCTGTAATCAGCTGCTTATACTTGACGACAAGAGAGCGCAATGCACAAGGCACTCTGCGTCCCTCCCACCCCTGGGCTGGTCCCCAACCTCCAGCCGACGTCAACCGACTTCTAGGATTCGAAACTCTAAGCAAACTGACCGCTTCTCGGGCTCCCCGGAGATTGAGCGTCAGATTACTTGCAGCGCCGTTGAGTTTCTGTAATACCTTGAGAAACTCCTTGTTACGCCTGACAGTTTGGCTGAGATTTTCGTTAACTCGAGAGTCCCACTGATCCGCGTCTAGCAGACATGATGCAGAGAGGTTATAATCTTCTTGAGATTTGTGAGGACACCGCACGCCGAGTCGGGCGCTTCCTTCCAATCCGATGTATGCACGCTCGTTTGATCGATTCGGAATGATGCTTTAGTGAGAGGACATAGCAGAGTCTCCAATTCCTGGAGCCTTGATTATATGTTCGAGGTCAATCTGTCGGCGCAGAGACTGCTCTCGACAATCTCCACTGCAGCATCAAGATCGTGACGTTCGATATGGCGCTTGACACGCTTCACCACCTCTATGCAATCTTCTTCCATCGAGTTGGGCTTGATACTGATCACAACTGTGAGAGGTGTCTTTGTCGGCGGCACCACTAGAATGACGATGATCGCAGATCAAGCGTTCACGGATGTTGAAGTTTCATCATTCCATATTGCAAAGTGAATTTGAGATCAGAGCTTCTCAGGCGTATCTTGGCTGGCTTGAGCAAGGATCGATATGCCTGCCAATTCCAGCAGCACCTTTTTGTTGGGTCGATAACTATCAGCAAATGAAGGCAGAAGCGATGACGGGACCATATCGTCTGTCCTTTTGATCAGTATTGATGACGAATCGCAGGTGGCTCCGAGAGTCGTCCTTCTTGAAATTGTCTCCTCCTACTGTGACGAATATTATCTCAACAACTATTTGTCGCCATTATGGGCATGAGTGGTCATTCCGCCCTCGCTGGGCCCTCCGCAGTCTGTACCCAGACCTCCATCTCTTACACCTTCTCCTCTTTTCGCTTATATTCTGGCTTTTCTTATATGATTCCTCGAATCCAGGGGCGATATGAAGAGCAGCGTTGGTGAGACCAATAATTCGAATGCCTGCGGAGTGATGATATGATGGTCCCATAAGCTTGGAGGGCTGCCTGATGAGAAGACTTGATTTTGATGAAATAGCAGAGTCATCGTGGCACCCATCAGGAATGCCTCCGCTAAGGTCTTACTCTCTGTCGGAGCAGCAGCGGAAGAAGGCCGAAGCGATATAAGGAGCAGCGCTGATAAGGCCGATAGTTAGGCTGCTTGCCGAGTGACGATATGATTGTCGTTCTCGGCTTGGAGAGCTCCCTGACGAGAAGACTTGGAGGGTCTTGGTGATATAATGAGTTGGCGGAGTCGTCCGCACTCGTGGCGCCCATCAAGGAGGCCTTCAGGAGATCTTACTCTCCGTCCCACCCAGCAGCGGGAGAAGGCCGACGCAATATGAGGAACTATATTATGAGACGCAGAGCACTGTTGTTGGTGTTTGGGCTGTGACATGATGACGATATCGTCGTCGCATCTGCCAGCTAGTCCTTTTCGGGTCGAGACTGTCCAACGGCACCGCCCAATGGGGCCCCCTTGGTACGGGAGGTGGAGGGTTTGGGGCCCCAAGGTAGCTCACTAAGCCTTGAGCTTGACAACACACTTCTTGGACCGGGTTGTTTTATTCCGTTGGGCGCAAATGAAGGAGGAGCACCCGGTGTGTATTGGAGCGGAGGATAGGCGATGGAGAGGGTCCAAAGAGGAATTGTTCAGCACCCAGGAGTAGCTGTGCGAGACATGGGCTATTTCGGTGGTCTTGATCAGGAGTCCTCCAGACTCATAATGGTTGTCCCCATCGAACGCAGTGATCCCCCATATGCGCCTTGATAGGGTCTGCGGAAAGCTAATAAGGCGGACCAAGTGCCTGGGAGACGAAGCTCTCCAGCAGTTGGGGCGGTGCAGGCGGCATCCCACGAACTTCATTTAGTGTATCAAATGTCTTTTCTGAAGATGTTTAATCATCTTTAGCACTAGATTCTTGTCTGCATTGCGTCTTGCTGGAAGGATGGAGGGTGAGAGCTTTTCGTGCATAAGGATATACGACCTGAGTCCTGTCCAGTTCCTGTCGTCGAGGGCTTCGTGAACAAGACGCAAAGGAGAACTGGCTCTTTCGCCTCGGAAGCTACAGCGCATTCTGCGCGGAAATAGGAGAGGAACGAAGGCAAAAGGCCGTCTGGTGACTCAACCCGCAGGGTAGCCGGATTAGGGCGCTGGTACATATCGAGGACGACTTTTCGTTCTCTATAGCAGTTGCCATGCAGGTACTCCGCGTACTGCGCAAGAGTTTGGTTTCGGGTGGCATACATCCGGATCCAGAAGCGTACCATCTGAGGGTTGGTAGGAGGATTCAATCGAGTGGTGACTTCTTCGAGGGCAACTGAGGAATATGTTGAGTATCGTGGTACTCTGCTGAGTGGCAGATTGTGTTGAGTCTGTCTGCGACGATGACTCTAATAACAAAAGTTAAGTTGAGTGATGAAAGTGCGATGTCGGCCTGTAGTCATGTGGACTGGGCGATCTCCAGAGTTCGGGAACACTGATGCCGAGAGAACTCCCGCCATGAATGAAGAGTATGGGGTGCAGTCGAAGTATCGAAAGCCGAAGTCTTGTGCTGAGCGTAGAGAAGAGTGTAGAAGAAAAGTCGCGATTGAACAGGCGGCACTGGGGAGAGCTCGACATCCACTAGGCTTCCCACAGGCGACGGTACCGAGCGTTGCGCTCCCTCTGAGGATTGCCTGAACTTAATCCGAGCGCTATGTTGTGGTCGACCTGAGCTGGCGTTCTCCACTTCTTCGACGCTGATGGAGAGTACGATCTAAATAGATCAGTCCAGCTCCGGGGACCCTTGGGCTCGCCAGAAACAGATGGCGGAGCGCTCCGTTCTTGGTCTCTTTAAGGACTTCCGATATAACCGGTGTAATTGGTTCGAAGCCTTCATGACCACCATTTGACCAGTGCTTGCTTGGCCGTGTCAGCCTCGACCCTGGTGGCGGCGGCCTCTTCCTTGGCCAGGGCGGTTCCTTCTTTGCTCGCAGCTTCGTCCCTATCGACGTTATCTCGCTCGTGCGTACCCCAACCGAGCCAGACTGGATGGCCTCAGAGCAATCCAACCGGGGCGACGATCCCAGGGTCACTCAGTCCTATTGGGTCGCAATGGTAGGTGACTGTGGGGCACTCGCACATGCCGACGATGACGGTTGGTGACAATCTTGACGTTGAACAAGTGGAGGAGTTCTTCCAGGTATTGAGGCGGGAATGTGGCGATGAACGAAACATTCCAAACAACTTTCCGCATTGCAGCGTCAATGCATTCTTGTAAAAGCATATCAAACTCCATCCGGATCCGCTCGTCGCCAGACCCCGGCCTTGCTTCAAGTCGCGCAAATCCTCTTCTTTCTCATGAAGAACTTCATGACGAGAATTTCGGGAGTGTTCCATCCCATTGGAAGTCACTGGAGATTGTAGAACCGTACAAGTTCCGTGGCAGGCGGAGGAGGTGGTGAGGACTATCTTCCGCCGTCGACGGTAAATCTCCCTGCATTGGGCACTTCTGTAAGGGATCCGACCCAGAGCTCGATTGTTACCCACGCTCAACGCAGATAAAGGCGATGTCCGAGTCCACTTAGACGCGGTTCGAGGCCGGCAGCAAGGCACGGCGGTGTGGAGGTGGTCGGGCCGGTGCCGATGCGCGACACGGTAGACGTGAGTCTTTTGAGCGATAGATCAGGATGAGATCATGGGGGGAAGAGACTCAGAAGGTCGTAGTGATGAGGGTGGTGAACGATGGGACGATGGTGAGATATGTCAGAAGTTGAAGGGGAAGCAGTGTGCGTTATTGTAGGATGAATGGGGGATGGATGATGCTTTGACCAGTGTTGTTATTGTTATGGTTTTTGTCGGTGGGAGACACTGGTTTAAGTATTGTTTGGTCAGTTGTAGAAGGATTCGTCCTTCTTGAACGAAAGGAACAATATCAGATAGAAATGGCAGTAGTCTTGGTAGTCTACATGAATGCGCCTGCCGACAGTACTGATTCTTCCTACCCGAGGCAGCTGCACTCCGGCTTCTTTTGGAAGTATCAAACAAACATCCTAAAAGAAAGTACGACAAGAAAATCAAAGACTAGGGAATATGAGTGTCCAGTAGCCAGAACGTCCTCCCAATGTCCTATCATGGTGCCTGCAATCGAATACTAAGGGTAATCAGTGAGGTGCAATATGTCGAGACGATCTCTGATAACAGTGTCATCCAACTCATCATTCACAGGACTATCTATCAGCAGTGATTATTCCTTCTTGATCCAGTACGCCGGAGAGATGCCCTAACATGGCTGGGAAAGATCCAGCTGCTGTAAAATGAGCGGGTTACTGCTCAAGTCCTGGTCACCAACTTCTCGCAGGAGTGGGTCGAGCTCTCCTTACCTTCTGCAGGCTTTCTGCGCGAAGATGAAGTCCCTGCCCGGGGTGAATGTTGCAAGAAAATGTACACGTACGGTCTTCGGTAGGTTCCCCAGCTCGACCACATCGAAAAATTAAAACGATGCCTTCCCTTGCAGACACTGCACAATTGCGAGAGCGGAGAAAGACAGTGGCGTCCGAGCTCAATACCAAGACAAAGCTCGTCTTGCTTTCGAATTTCTCGGCGCCACGTACCTTTGCTTCTGGAGGTAGAAAATTTCTCTATGAAGTCGAACGAAGTTGGCGATTGATGATGCCTGCAAGCACCGCACAGACTCTCTTCTTTGGCAATCGGCCTCCTCGTTCCATCATGCATGCGAGGGCCACGAACTTCCTGGGTGAAACTCAATAACTCAGTGAGGCTGTCACAGTGAACTTGAAGGCGCTGTGGTATATGTGGCAACATACTTGTCGAAATGAGAGGACCCCGGTGGGTCGAAAATATCTCATAGTATTGTTATGAATCCCTGACGGTAAGCCTGAGATCTGTCCAAGTACCTCAGAGTACCGAGAAGAGAGTTGACAAGTATTCCACGCGAGATTATGTCCAACATAGGGGATGTCACGTCAATCGTAATACCAAATGAACAGAATGCCGTTCATTTGCCCTAAAAAAACAATCGTCCAAGGAGTCTCACGAGTGATTAAGGAGTTACGGTAAGGTGTACCTACCAGGTACCTTAGATAGCGGTTGCTGCTGACTAAGACAGCCCGTAGGACTACACTAAGTCCAATACAGACCCAAGGAGGAGGAAAGTCCGACTCAACACGTATGATTGAAGTATCTAATATTCAATATATGCATCTACAGTACCTCATGTGGCATGAATTTCGACTTCTCTCTTGGCAGGCCACCTTAGAAGACGAAGGACTGGATACCTAGGACTATCGGTAGGACTACGTGTAGTTGTCTCTAACTTAGCAGCAAACTCGTTACGGATTCACGTCAGAAAGGACGGGATTACAAAAGACACTCGAATATAAAACAACCTCTCGCAGACAGTCCATACCTACAGTACCTAGATGCATATGGCCCTCTCCCCTCAAATCTAGCGCTTCGGCCCAACTTCGAGGCTCTTCGCCGCTGGACTACCTTAGGTACTTGTACCTTCGCAAAGTCTGAACAGCGTGGGGTCCCTATGTAAGGCTACCTTACCTTAGGGTGTATTTATATCCGTACGAGTGGGTGGACCCCTGCAAATTGTCACATCACCGCCCCATTTCCCTGCGTGTGAGACGCTAACACCGCCTCAGCGAGTGTCTCTACACGCCATTCAACGACAAGTGGGGACGTGGAGGCGAAGCATGTCGTTGCCTACGACTGAGCTCTACGGAAAGATTTTCCTTCGACAGTCCAGTATAAGTGCTCTTCGCAAGCGAATCTCAGGTTGTCTTTCTCTCTCATCCCTTGATTTGGCCATCTCGCCATTCGATATCGGCGCAAGTCTTGGAACTCGGTCTTACGGCCACGCACAATCCAGTTCTCGTGGTGTCGCCCATTGACCATTAGATGATGCAGTAAGCCTGGGAAGCTACCTACCGTTACCACTAGCCTTCTAAACTAAACCCATCAGGACTCCGCCAAAGCTAGAAGAACGTAAACCACTCCCTCGATTACCACGCGGCTGGTCTCGACTATGCCACGAAACAAGCCTGTTCCTTAGAGGCATTGGCCTAGGAGTTGTTCCTACCGTCCTTCGGGGCTTGTTCAGAAAAGACTTCTCAGAACCGCAAAAGGTCGCAGTACATCAAAGTCGGATCATTGCCCTCCTGAGGGCCTTGATTCATGTCTTTCCTCTGGCAGTTGCTCTGATGGAAATTATCTTGAACTGGAAAGGGCGCTACATTGGTGCTACCTTCGACAAACAAAGTTACTATCAATTCGCTGCAAAAGCGCACGAGATTACCTTACAAGCATCTCTTGTTTCAATAGCGCTGTCTTATATCCGGTTTCAACTCACCTTTGGTGATGGACTGCCATTTGGAGCTTTCCTCGGTGGACTACAAATCACTCAAGTTAGCTACTTATGGTCCACCGAACTTTGGTCGTCATTGTTTGTCTCGTCGAAATTGTTCCGATTAAGAAGCAAACTCGGCTTGCTGGCCATGGTCATCATTTGTGGCCTCATTGCTGCCACTGCCGGACCGTCTAGTGCAGTCTTACTTATCCCTCGACAAACGCGCTGGCATTCGGGGTCGACTTACTTTTACGTCAATGGCACTTCTCAGGATGTCTGGCCAGATCGAGTCAATGCAAAGAAAATTCCCAAGCGTTGTGCCGTCATAAGTTATTCCAGTTATTACGATCCCACATGTCCTGCAGCAGATTGGCGATTTCTAGCCTCAAATATCTTCACACTCACCTCAGCAATTGGCACTGTTTTCACACAGACTTTGGATGTTTTTAAGTTGCAAGGTCCAATGGGTTCTACCAAGGCCGTCCTGATCGATAGATGTATAAACAGTGGAGGAAAACAATTTTGTGGATCTTGTCCACAAGCAGCAGTCTTAAACGGTGTTGGGCACGCTATATGGGACCCATCGGATAAGACCACCACATTTGTCAATTCAATTGCTAATATCGATAAAGACGTGTTCCAGCCATTCACTCTCTCAACTTGTGTGTTCGACACCTTTCGAAAGACTGATGATCAGGAACGACTTCAGTTTGCTCGCATCACAGAGACGGAACGCCAAGATATTATAAATCAGACAATCGTCGCTGTCCCCGGTCTGCCCAGTGTTCTAACGGCTCCCGGTGATGTGTCCGAATACCGCCTTCAGTGGGTCAATCTACCTCAGGATGATTTCAGTAACGCTGCGATTGGAGCAGTCCTTCTACATCCTCGTGTACCTGAGTCTCAATCACAGAATATCACAACATGCACACTTGGTGCAGGCTGGGGTACCTCCTCAGTCAGCATAGATGATCAATCAGGTGATGTATTCTCCTTCAATATCACTGGTGTACCGAGTTACTTCAGGACTGCCCCAGGTTGGGTAAGCCAAGCAGGGCCGAGTTTCAGTGCTCCAGATTTTGCAAATATCTCAGGCTATGCTTATCCTCAGCGACGCTCAGCGACGCATCAAGATTTCGGAAGACTGGGCGCAGTTTCTGAACCCCACGTTCATAAAACCGGATGGATCTAATACGACGATGATACATTACTACTTGTCGGCTAGCTCAAACCCACTTGCGGGGGCGTATATCTCCAAGATCCTCAGTTCCATGCTTACATCGGGGCTCTCATTAGTCGGCGGTGAACTATCTTGGCAGAGTATGTTATCAGCGGAACACTCAGATGTATTAGTATTGACATTCTCTAGCAATTCCTAACAGTACCGCTCCCTGCCAAGGCTGTCTGGTGTTCGAAGTAAACAAGTCCATCGAGGGTTGGGCATACACCATCGACGGAACCTTTACCAAACTATCCATCGTCGTTATGTTCACCTATTGCGTACTAGCCTTTGGACATACACTCTACCTTGTGGCATCCGGTGTGTCCAGCGACGCTTGGAACTCGTCAGCCGAAATGTGGCACTCGCGATGAATTCCTCGCCGACTGCGTACCTGCACAACACCTGCGCTGGAATCATCGGCATCAACACCTACAAGACCCCGGTCAGAATCTTAGTGAGAGGTGATGATGATCAAACGGAGCATTTGGAGCTAGTGTTTGGGCATCAGAAAATGGCGGACGCTGGGGCCTCGAAGTTGACGAAGAACAAGGACTATGGAGAAGTACTGACCGAGGGCTACACGACTTCGGCACAGGTACATCCCGCGCCCTGATAAGAAATCCTTGCTCGGGCATACAGGTTGTGAGGGCGGCCTTACACTTCGAAGAGGCTTTGGTGAGATGAGAACATGCACGGGATTCTGGGCCTCTCTAGGAAAGACGGATCGGCGTGTTGCCATTGCCTTGTTCTTCACGCAATGTTTGAGCTTTCATACTGCCTTTACTATGTTTGGGTCTTGTTTTCAAAGTGCTTGTTCTTCGTTAGCTGGTCTATGAAGGCGATGCACGAGTTTGCTTTGTCTTCGGTCACAATGATTTGCTATATCTTCGGTCACAACGATCTGGTCGACAAAATCCTTATACTGGCGTCAAAATAGAAGCATCCATCGCCATAGTCTCTGCTGGTAGCGGTCTCTTTTCGAGTGATCTCATTTCCATGAAGGTTGGATGACGCCCCTCTCATTCTCTTCGTCGGTCACCTACATGGCACTCACATCCCTGCCCATGTCCCCCAACCCACGGCAAAGACGAAACTGGAATGCGATCTTCTGCAACGGACAAGGCAGGAACCGAAGAGGTCTCTCCCCGTCCTTTTCCGTCTCGTCCAGATCGCCGAAGTAGCGGCGGCCTCCGTTGCGGCGCTTCGCGGATCTCGCTGTGGAATTCAACACCAGGAATGGGGGGTTGCACCAGGCGCTTGATCCCAGAATACGAGTCGGTCACCGGAAGGAACGGCGTCTTGGAAAAGCTCTACGTGGAGCCCTGAACTCATACGGGAACGGCGTGTACCACTCGCGGGGATCTTACCATGTTTCAATACTGGGGAGAATTTTAGGACATCGACCATTTGGGCGTGTGATTGTGAAGTCTCTCCAGTGTGATTCTAGACACCTTTAGTCGCTTCAAGCCAACTTTACCAGAACTTCATCAGATGGACTGCTGCCCAATTCATCTACCAGAGGTAGGTAGGGTGTACATAACGTTATAAGTCACATACCTAATCCGTATCTTAGTCATCATCCCGAAATACGGTACTTCTTTGTACAGTCAGCCACTCAGCATCAAACACCTGCAGTTAGCTTCGCTTCGGACGACATGACATGAAACTTTCAAGAGCAGACGAATCTATTAATATCAAATAATTTGTATGATTTACCCAAAGAAATCTTCGCTATAAACAAATTCCCTGTAAAGGCTATTTCACAAGATGTTACGGAGGAAAATACATCCAAACAGGGGCGAGAATATGGGACTGAGTATGACCTATAGGAAATCGTCGCACGGACGACCCTGAGTGATATTGCTGTTTCGACACGGCATTGTAGCAACCCCTTCCATTCTATTTCCAGCCCTCTTCGCGCCACCAAATTGTTTGGCAGGTAACGGATACCATCTCATCTGATTAACAAAAAGGTTCCGAGTACGAGGCTGTGGCGTCGCCCGGCTTGCTAGAGCCAGCCCCCACGTTCATCCTTCCGCAGAAATGGACGCCTCCGGGCCAAGGTACTGTACGTGTCCTCTATCTTCAGCTGTCTGCATTGATTGTTCAGAAACCGAATCAGGACCAAGGCAGCAGATGATGGTGTACGAATAAGCTCGGAAGGATCCCGCTCTGGCGTGTTTCGGCAGGCGCCCCGTTTGAGACCGCGGTCTATGGCCCGAGTCGCGAAAAGTGCTACGGATCGCACGTGGAAAGGACGGGAGTGGTTACCGGCTTGGGCGAGGCTGAGACTGGCCGATGGTTTGTTGGCCAGGGCGTCGTTCGGGCGTGTCATATCCCTGAGCTTCGAAGATCGAGTATGGTCGAGGTGAGACAGCGCATGGGGACGCCCGACTTCCTCCAGTGATGTATGTAAATGTCCCTTGCAGTGCAGCGCAGTGTGAGAGGTCAGCGTTCTCACCGGGCGCTTGGTTTGATAAGCATTCGAGAGATTGATATTGTATGGTGTGAGGATGCTTCGCCCGGTTATGTACAGCCCAGCGGCCCAGTGGTACAGCCTTGGTGGGAGCCGCTTATTTTCTTGGTAGGGGTAGGGTCATGGTCCGAACGGTTGGGTCTATGCCTAAAATAGATGGTGACTGATTGTGGAGAATCCTTGCAGTAATAATCGCACGAATACGACCATGGACGCCCTGGTCGCCCGGAATAGCATCTCGCTTTCGAGTTTGCAGTTCGTGTGTGCAGTAAACTTGTCAGGAGCTTCGTGGACGACGAATACTATTCGAGGCAGGAGATTAAGTGTTGACGTGTCTGCTCCATTTACCAGGTATCACCATTAGCTTAACACATGAGACCAACTGAAAGTTGACCTTCTCTTCTCTTCTGAAATGCACCTATGTACCACATCCATGTCTGTACTTGTACAGATCTTCGATCGTCCAAGTCTGTCTGTCATGAGACGGTGAATACCAGTGGCTACAATCAGTCATCGTGCATTTTATGTCGACAATACCTGCGCTGCATACTGTGCTTGTGAGTGGAGAGAGCTTATGGATGTTCAACACCCTACACCCCTCGATCTCCCGTGCATACAGAGTACAGTAGTAGCTCAAGAGGCATGTTGGGGTATGTGGACTTGTAGACGTGCGCTATCTTGATGTGTGGCGGAGTATGACAGCTACTCTATGGACTGACTGACTGACTTCCTTAATGCATTGCCTCACTAAGGACCAAGGTGGTATAAGGTAATGTCATGCTTCATCTGAAGGTTAACATGACGTTGACTAAGGTATTCGAGTCATTAAGTCAGAAATCCGAAGGGCAAAGGGTGAGACGTTGACGACGAAGCCAAATTCCATAATTCACGAGACAGCTGCATGGTTGTATGTATGCTGTTTTTGGTATCGCCAATTCACCGCTCTTCTGTACTACCTTCTGTACTGTACAACGGTAAGGTAGGTCGTAGAACATGAACGCGCTAGAAGACGGCTCCACCATTCGCCAAACCAAAGCATTTTAACCAAGGATATCTTAATCCTCCTCAAGCTCTCACGTCAAGTGTGGAAGCAATAACATCGGGTATAGGATATGGGAAATGGGATGAAGATGCACCAGATGCATCAAATGCACAGTAGCAGGGCACAGCCAGGCTGAATGATGCTGCTAACCGAACCCATCCTGGGCAAGGCAAGGCAAGGCAAGGCAGCAACCAACAACACCCCCACTTGAGAAAATGGAGCTAGGAGAAGGCAGAAGCAGAAGAGCAGAAGATCCTCCCTCCTCTTCTTCCTCTTCCTTGAGCTGCTTATATCTAACTCTGGCCCCCGCCTCATTCTCATTTCTTGAATGAATATTTTGCGCAGCACTTGTCGTCTCCTCTTATCTCATCATACTATACCTACCTTCGGGCGCTTGCACTGCCAAGGCGCATCTGTCTTAAGAGAGCAACATCGCCCTTCGTTTTCGCCCTTCGTTTGAGCCCTCCCAGTTGGCTGCCTGTCCCATTCGTGCTTTGGCTATCTTGCTTCACTGCTCGCCTCCCTTCCCACTCTGCCTATCGTATTCGAGTAACGAACATTGCCGGCGTCATGGACGGGCATTCGATACCGATCCCACCGCCGCCGCCCTTTCTTCCTCGTGGCGCACCTGTTGGACCGGCTCCAGAAATCATCCAACTCAGCAATGAGTTCGCGAGGATGAACATGACCCCAAATCACAGTTTCCCTGCGAACCAGAAGCCTGCGAACAGCGCCATGCCTGTCAAGCCTACCCCGAAGCCGGAAATCACCTCGAAGCCGGACAGTACCTTCCCTCTCAACGGACGTCCACCGGTGTCATACGAAGGCTTCACCTTTCGCAAGGCCGAGCCCGAGATGTTCGGCCAGAAGCAGACATGGGCCAAGGCCAACAGGGTCCCGCTCCCGGTCGGTCAAGGTGCCCTTCTCGACCAAGTCAAGAGGCAACAGCAGAGGAAGACGACCGTGGAACAACTAACCGACCTCGACAGGTTGAAGCGAGGTCAGATCGATCGCTTGGTCGAGGAGAAGCGCCGAGAAGAGAAAGACGCGAGATTCGAATGGAACGTCGCTGCCGTCAAACTGGAGACGAAGAACATCGGGAGGCGGGGTATTGAAACGAGCAGTATGCAGGTCATCCTGTCGAGGAAGCTTCGTGCAACCGTCACGACAGCCTCCGGCAAGGGTGTTGGTAAGGGTGAGGCGGGAAAGGTCATTGACCTTGACGCACCGAAACCCAGTAACAACAAGGAACACCCTCAAGCGAAGGGTCACGCAGGACAAGGTCCGATCTTCATGCAACCTGGAATGGGTGCTCCGGCGGGACCCAAAGGCGCTGCCGGCGGGCAATTCGGTCCATCACCCTTTATGCCTCAGCACCACGGTCAGCACCACAGTCAGCACCACGGTCAGCACCACAGTCAGCACCCTGGATTTCAGCCTCCAAATGGTGCGCAGATGCGGCAGGGCCATCCTGAAGTCGTTGACGTGCCAGAACATCCCGGATTTGCACCATCAAGAGGTCCACAGATGCAGGCTCATCCCGACATTGTTGTCATGCCTGATCGACCCCCTTCACGTCCGGCGCCACAGATGGGACATGCCTTTGCCCAACATCTCCCACACATGATGCAGCCCCAACAGCAGCCGCATCATCCTCAACAAGCCTCCAAACCACCTCACGGCGCTCAGGTGCGACCTGGTCATCCTGAAATCGTTGTCTTCCCTGAACATCCCGGATTTGCACCATCAAGGGGCCCTCAGATGCAGCAGCCCCATCAACAGCCACCACATCATCATCAACAGGCCTCGAAACCACACAAGCTTGAGAAGAAGTCATCGATGCCCAAGGTCGTCAATCAAAAGTCGAACAAAGGTGTGGAGGAATGGCTCGACCAGAGCGAGGACGACGAGTCTTATGACAGCGACTTTTCCTCCGAAGGTGATGACATGTCGGTGTTCACCCCGAACTCGAGTCTTGGCAGCGACTCACGGCGCAAGAGAGATAGTCCACGTCGTGGTAGTCTGCACAAGCATCATCGCCGCCACTCCGAGGACGAGGACCGACGTCGGCCAGTGACTCGAGAACATCGTCGGAAGGCGTACTCCGACCCTCCTCCCAGCCGAGGAAGCCGTCATCATCGCGATGCGTATGACGCATTTCCGGAGGATAGCCATAGCCATCGGCCCTTGCCAGTCCGCCGGCAGTCGATTGCCTGCGGACCCGAGATGCCACGCCCGCGTCTCTCGGGACCGCTGACCTACCGTCCCGATGACTTCGATGATTATGCAGGCTTCATGGACATCGTTCGTCCAGGTCTCCCGCGGTCGTTGACTTACCAGTACGGTCGGCCGGACGAGCGTCGGAACATGATGGGTAGCAGGTTTCCCATCGACGAACCCATGCCCTCCATCCGGGAGGCGCGTGGACCCGACTATGGCCCGGTTCGAAGAGTTGCGGCCATGCCGTTTGCCCCTGAACCGTTTGCGGATAGCGGCCGAGAACGGATGAGCGATCGGTTGTACCAGCAAGAAATGGAGGAGAGGGAATACGAGCAAGAGATGAAGAGAAAGGAGTACATTGGCAGGATGCGGAGGTCCTCTGGTGTCGGCTATCCGCGAATGGACCGTTATGGTTATCCTCCTCGGTGATTGCGGGAGCTGCGCTGTTACAACGTTGTACTAATGTCTTGTGATATATGTTTGCTGGATACACTGGGGATGTTTCGCACATCTATTTCGCACTGCACAGCATGCTGTCTTATCATATCTCTTTGGAGGTCCTCGTCTTGATTTTGGGGGTGGATCGGTCTTTGAGTGCAATAACGCATCTCCTCCGTAACATATTTGTATGATACCACGGCCTGAGCATTGAGCGAAGCATCTCATATACAAGAGCTGTCAAAACTACTACTATAACAGCGCTTGGTTGGCACACACAAGCCAATCTGGCAAGTCACTGCGTGACACTTCATCGTGCTGCCACGCCTTGCATGTCGCTACCCTATCAAACTGATACCTTGTCATCAATTCCGCCACTTGCGACGCTTCTAAGATAAGACATCCATATGAGTATATTCTATCCATTGCATTGACTCCGGAAATACCACATTTCGAACCCAACGGGATCACTTCCCTTGACTGTTCTGAAATGACATTCCGAAGCCAGCGGACCGCTAGCCCCACCAAACCGGAGCCCCACCAAAACGTGCCCCACCAAACCTAATAAAAGATCACCACTCCATACCCCCAGCTCTCTCGCACACAACCACGACAACATCATCAACACTACACCCCGACATCAATCCCACCCACCGCAATCATGCCTCGCCAATTCTTCGTCGGCGGCAACTTCAAAATGTATAGTAGCCCCCCCCCCCCCCTCCATCCGCACACCCGCAGCGCAAACCCCCCCGCCAAACCCTCACTGACACCCCGCCCACCCACGCTAGGAACGGCTCCGTCCAATCCATCACGGAAATCATCCACCGCCTCAACGACGCCAAGCTCGATGACAAGACTGGTACCCTCCCCTCTCCCTCCCTCGACCTTCCTGCCACCCCGAACTTTCCCATCCCCCCGTCCGTCCGTCCGACCCATCCCACGCCCCCCTCCCAAACCCCCACCTAACAGACCCGCAGAAACAGTCATCGCCCCCCCAACCCTCTACCTCCTGCACGCCCGCCAACTCCTCCGTCCCAACATCGCCGTCGCGGCGCAGAACGTCTTCGACAAGCCGAACGGCGCGTTCACGGGCGAGATCAGTGTGAGCCAGCTAAAGGAGAGTGGGGTTGCGTGGACGCTGGTGGGGCATTCGGAACGGAGGGTTATTCTTTTGGAGGATGATCAGGTACGTTGAGTTTGGTTTTTTTTTTGGATGATTGGTTTGGTGGGGGAGGAGGGGGGGAAGAAGGGGGAGGGAGGAGAGGGGGGAGGAGAGAGGGGGGGAAAGGGAGAAGGAGAAGGAGGGGGAGGGGAGATGGGGGAGGGGGAGAAAAGGCGGGGGGAGGGGGGCAGGGAGGGAGGGGGAAGGAGGGAAAAGTGGGGTTAAGGAAGCTGACGGGGTGAATAGTTTGTGGCGAGCAAGACGAAGGCGGCACTGGAGGGGGGGTTGGGGGTTATTTTGTGTTGTGGGGAGAGTTTGGAGGTAGGTTTTGTGGAACTTTTCAGATACTTTATCAGGGATAATGGGGGAGGAGGGGGGAAGTGGAGTGGGGGCTGACGGGGAGTAGCAACGGGAAGCGAAGAAGACGATCGAGGTGGTGACTGGTCAGTTGGCAGCCGTGGCGGAGCAGGTGCACGATTGGTCGAAGATCGTCATCGCTTATGAGCCCATCTGGTACGCGCGCTTGTTTTCCTTTCTTCCTTCCTCCCGAGGACGCGGGTGGTGAAGGGATCCGAGCAGTGGTGTGCTGAGAAAGAGGGTGTGTACAGGGCCATCGGCACCGGCAAGGTCGCGACCACGGAACAGGCGCAGGAGGTCCATGCCGAGATCCGGAAATGGTTAGCGGAAAAGGTGTCGAAGGAGGCGGCGGAGAAGACGCGGGTTATCTATGGCGGCTCCGTCAGTGAGCAGAATTGCAAGGAGCTTGCGAAGCAGCCGGATATCGATGGGTTTTTGGTCGGTGGGGCGAGTTTGAAACCGGCGTGTAAGTTTGTTGACATGTCTGAGTGGAGGGGAGAAATGCTGATGGGTTGGCGCAGTTGTCGATATTATCAACTCCCGTCTGTGACTCGGAGCTGGTGACGCGCGAGGGTCGAGGTTGTGAGGGCTGGGTGGGGAAGGTCAGGCAGCTGGATGGTGGAGGGATGTGGATGTAGAACCGGAAGGGTTTAAGTGCCGATGGCATTGTAATTGGAAAGAAAATCTCACAACGCACTGTCCCGCGCAACGCAGTGGATTGAACCACGGTAGCACACCAGCGCTTCCCACCAGCTCAAGCAGATCTCGTACATGGATAGAAGTACAGCGACCCAACCCACCGCGACGCCCCATCCCCAAATCCCATCACAACACCCCCCCCCCATCATACCCCCCTCCCCCCTCCCGCACCACCATGAAAAGGGCTCCAAACCCCCCTAACACTCTCATTCGCACTCCCCACCGGCCTCGTCACCCTCCTCAGCTTCTCCCCACTCGCATCCCGCAACAACTCCACCTTCCCCAATATCTGGCCCCTCTCCAGATTCCGCACGCACACCGCCTTCTCGCGCCCGTTGACGTACGTGCCCCGCACGAGCGGGTGGCGGTGCGGCCGCGGCGAGATGTGGATTTCGATCTGTGGGTGCGCGGCGGCGAAGCCGGGGAGCGTAGTTTTGAGGAAGGCGCTGTTGGAGTGTTAGTTGGGAAGGGGGGGGAAGGAATGGGGGGGAAGAGGGGGACGTACTTCATGCCTCGCGAGCTGCCGGCCCAGTCGCAGTAGTGGAAGTCGAGGCGTTTGCATTGGAGGATGAAGGCGCCGACGCCGTTCTGCAGGGGGTTTTGGTTAGTGGGTGAGCGGAGGGTTAAGGTGGGTTGGGGAGGTGGGAGGTGGATGGGGGAAGTGGGGGACTGGGGACTGGGACTGGAGGACTTACGCGGCTCGAGGCGACGGTCCGGATGCCTTGGACTGGCATGGGTGTGTTGGTTTGTGGCGGTTCGTGGCTTTTTTGGCCGTGGTGCTCGTTTGTTGCTGGGTAACTTAAGGTACCTATTTGATTGTTCGAAGAACCTCGAAGTCACGTGCCGTCGGTAGACGGAACATGTGATATCGGGCACTTATATATGCCTTTAGTAGATGAATTGGCAGCAATTCATCTAGTGACCTTTTGTGGTACAGTGGGTTTTAGGCGACTAAAGGCGCTGAAATCACAAACACATTGGCGTTAACGTTATACCGCAACGCCCGCTCATACTACCAGCTACCTACCTTGACTCCCCTCTCTCCACCGCAAGACTCCTTCACTACCCTGCGCGCCAATTGCTCTCCTCTAGGTTACAGGTCACACCTTCTCACTTCCAGCCGCCCACAATTCTCTCCCTCCAATTTGAACACGGCATGCATGGTCAGCAGCCACTATGGCTCGTCCGAGAATCACCTTGCTCTCAGAGAACCGACCGACGACTTCCTCCTCGTCGGCCAGGATCGCTCAAAAATCGATCAACGCTATCGTGTGAGGTTGGAAAGGGGTTCCGCTCAACGTACACTCTTAGTGTATATACCGACTCTTCAAGTGCGCAGACTTCATCAGCATCCTAAGAAGACATACAAGCTACCAACCTAGTCGGTTGTGCTGCACATGAACGAAGTCGCATCTCGTAGCTTACGCCCTACCATCTTCTCCGTAAGAGGTGTCTGTCGTGTCAAGAATCGCTCTTCGACCATCGCACGGAAGAGCTGTACTCCAGACCGTAGCATATTGTTATCTGGGTATCTCACTATTGCACTGAGAGGCCTCGGGCCCTCACTTGAAATTTCAGTACTGTGCTAAAAAAAGAATCCATGTTGATTTCAGATTATACTGTATTACACTGCTACGTTGCTACATAGACTATTCCAATCTGCCTGATCACTCACCTTGCCTTGCTAGTCTTCAAGTCTTTCTAATTTTCATTGCCTCAGCTCAGATGTGTGCTGCACACAGCGAGAATTCACACACACATTCAAGGCAGGAACCAAAACTCATACTTCTCACTATATGTATCCGCTAAGATATCTTCAAGCCAAATTTCCACCCACTCCCCTCCTCCTCTTCTCCAGCTCCACGCTCCTTTACCCGTCGAGCCCATCAAGCCCTCTCGCGCCCCCACAGACACACGCCTACCCCTCAAGGTTGTTATTGTCCCCGTCTTCCCCATTGCCTTCCCCGTCGGCCCTTCGCCTTTGGTGACCCCTTTGCCTTAGGTGTCCCCTTCGTTTTTGACTCCCCCTTGCCCGTTACAAACAAAACCGGATCCGTCTCCTGGGTCAGCTGCCCCGTGCGGTCGCGGTCGCCAAACATCACCAAGGGCGAGTAGCCCGCCAGGTTGGGCGGCACGCCCAAGCCCGCCATGTAGAGCTGGTCGGGGCTAACGCCCTTTAGCAAGGGCGCAGCGATGCCGTCCTCGGGCGGGCCGGGCACGCCCGTCTCGGAGACCTCGAGCCAGATGGGATCGTTTGCATAATCTGCAGAAAGCCGTGAGACGCGACGGAGAGGATGAATGAGATGGGGGTTTCAAGTTCCGGGGGGGAAAGGTGGGGCAAGGAAAAAAGGGATAGTAAGAGGATCGAGAGCTTGTGGACTTACGGGGCGTGGCCACGCCGCCAACACCCAGGTCTGTGGCGCAGCCGATTCGCGATGGCGCATCGTCGCCGTGGTAGCCTTCGACGACGGCGCGGGAAATGGCGCGGAGCATGAGCCAGCTGGTGGTGATGCGGTCCGAGCAGCGGACGGTGATCTTGCAGGTTTCTGGATGGTGCATAGGTTAGCCGGAGAGTGGGGAACGGTGGGTATCTTCGGTCCTTGGGATCCGGTGGCGGGGAGCTGATCAGATGCATCAGGTAGTTGGGAGGCCCGGCGTTGTTCGAGCCTTCGGAGGGCTCCTCGCGCGGAAGGGTCTTGTAGGAATTGCTCTACTTTCTTTGTCTTTGAACAGTGCGCGGGCGTCCTCGCGCCTGGACCTAGGCACAGTGTAGGCCACGCTCTGCTGGGCCCCTCACTCGGTCCTGTTCTTCCCCTTTGCCGTACTGAGGGTCGACATGTCCAGGGTCACCCGTGTGGCGCCGGAAGGAAAGAGAACATATCGACTTCCGACTTACTGTGCTTTATCACCGCCGGACATTCCGTTGAACCCACCTTGGCGGGCCTCGGTTCGAAAAAGAGGGTTTCTTGCAGGATCGGGAATTGCAGGAGGGCCGCTACACAGTCCTCTGCCTTCGGGTGGCCGAAGTCCACGGAGCAGAGGCTTACGATTGCTGAGATGGGTTGGAGCAGGAGGGAGAGGAGGAGAAAAGCGGTTGGAAGGGAGGGGTGCCTCGGGCCCGAAGAGAAGGCGAGTGCGAAAGGGAGCCGCATTCTGGAGGGTTTGTTTGGTTTTGATAAGGACCTGGGCAGGGAGGAAAGTAGAAGACAAAGAAGGAAAGAAGGAAAAGAACGAAGAAACGCTGATCGATACTAGATCGCAATTCATGCGAAGAACATGACGTCGTCAGAGTGTCAGGAATCGACGGCTTATGCAGGATGTCATGCTCCCGAGGCCGGCTCAGACTGTGTCGTACCTTGACCCTCTTGCAGGTCCCTCGGTCGGTTCCACAGAGAGGCATTCATGGCCAAAGCATCCCAGCAAAAGAGGCATGGAGGCGCGCACAGAAAGCCGGGCAACCACATAGCAGCAGCAGTACCGTAGCAGCAGCGGAGACAATTATTCGTCCCCGTTTCACCCTGTCGTGTGATATATTTCAGACTTTTCTTGCGTTGCGTATAGAAAAGGAAATATTCCCGCACCACATAGACAAGGTAGAAAGACAGATAGAGTATACAGATGAAAAGTCCGCAGCGCAGCGCCACATTCCAATGCTGCATCGTTGAAAGGCGGCAACGGCGGTGCTTCCGACGACTGAACAAAGCGACGCGGTTGTGGTTTCCTTTGCGTTATCCTCTATCCTCCGATTCGATAGATTTAGAGCCGCGGTAGGGAAACGAAACGGATATCGTGGATAACAGTGAAACTTGTTCGGCCGAGAAGGCCCACGTTTGGGTGTCATGTATTGATGACTGTGTGGACGGGGAGAAGAAAGTGACGGTGAGCATGAGATGAGAGCGTGAAAGTTTGCAGTCAATCCTATGTCCCGTTGACTACCAAAAATCGGGCACAATGTCAAGGGGAAAAAAGGTTTACTTTTGTTCGTGGCACTACTATGGTGATGATTTATAACATGAAGAACTGGAGAAGAAGAAGAAAATAGGATGGAAAAAAATACTACAACGCAAATCCTAGTCTCTCTTTTCATCCGTTCAACCTACCAACCTCCATGCAGACCGGGCGCTGTAGGGGCTGAAGATGACTGAGAAATTCGCTTCACAGCTTGTGCTGCTTGCTGTGCCACCTTCTCGTCCTAAAATCTGAAAATATGGGTAAACCCCATCCAACTCCCAACAATGAATCACTCCGTCGCCCCCGGGCGCCCCACCAGGATTCCCGCTCTGGACGAAGCGTGCCGCGCCGGCGACCTCCGGAAAGCTATTGACGTTCTCGACAGCCTTGATCATAGCTACGTGTCTGAAGACCTCCAGTTCAGTCTGTATCTAGCATTTTCTGGCGGGCATGTGCATATCGCGCGGTATCTATTCGATCGAGGTGCCACGGTGGGCGGGTTGGTGGCGAGCGGAGCGATCTCTTCAGAAGCTGGGATAGACTTGATTCAGGTTTTTAAGATGATGCTGGAACACGGGTGGGATGTCAATGAGGGGGTTAGCGGGGCTTATACAGCCTTATGGTGAGTGGCCCTTCTAATTGTCTACCATACATATGGTTTTTGAGGAATCTTGCACATTCCGGTTGCTTCTTTTTGATATAAAGGTGATGTCGAACACTGGCTTCATCTACGCTAACTCTCCACCGCAAATCACAGTTGCAAGCCCGTTTTGACAAACCATGCAGCCGTGAAATGGCTCCTAGATCACGGCGCGAACCCCAACATGGGTCCAAGTGTCGTCTTCCAGGTCGGTCGTGAGGCCGTTCCCGATTCAGGCATGGCTCTCCAGCTCGCCGCATGTTGGTCGACCATCAGCACTCTCGACCTCCTGCTTGAGCATGGAGCACAATTAGAACATAGCTTTCCCCTGCATGACGCGGCTGGCTCGGGGGATGAAAGGATTTCGATGATGGCGCATCTGATCGAACTTGGGGTTGATGTTAACGGTCTCGATAGTGCACGTGTCAGGTTTCGACACGGGACACCGCTGCACTGTGCTGTTGGGGAGCTAAATTTTGGGACTGTGAGGTTCTTGTTGAATAATGGGGCGGATCCACATGTCGAGGATGTGTATGGAGTTACACCTATCGAAGCGGCTCAGAAGATGGGGAATCAGGAGATTATCACATTGCTCGGGAAAGCTTCCCGCACAAGACACAAAGAATCGATTTAAGGAGCGCAACTCTATCGTTCATGATACTACTTGCAAGGTCAGCGTTGATCTAAGAGATGAGAGCGTGAGGAAAGAGGCCATGCCACTCACTGATAGGAAAGGCCACTCACACAAGTCCGCCACGTAATCCCAAACATTCTCGTTGCCCCGAGCTCCAATTTTGCAGCCAGCTGCGTTCGAGTCTCAGGATTAACTGCCTGAACAAATCGCTTTACCTGCACCCTAGTGTCACCTTCAAGATGTCGAGTTTCGTGTCCACTGAAAGTGCTGCTGTTCACTAAACGGTGTTGTGACTGGGCCCAATTCTGGCTCCTTCCGTATCGATGATTTCAACACTAAAGCACTTATCCGCTTGCCCGGTTCCCTGTCCAAGCTTTATCAGACATGGACCCGAAGTTGAGCGATCGCGATGGGTTGAGGCCTTTTGATGAGCTGTGTGAAGAACATTACCGTGTGATAAGTTGATGATCGAGCTGACTTGGTGATTTGCCCTGATCTGGCGCGTGCTCGAAAAAGGCTGCTCGATGGGTAAGCTGACTTACTAGTTGTATAGCTAGTTGTGTGCTATCGAAAGCAGCTATGCGAGCAGAAGTCTATTTGCAAATGGAAGGCTCCTTGGGTCTTTTCCCCTGAGACCTTTCGGCCTCTGGTAAGACAATACATGTGCCAAAGTGCCGAACAACCGCTTGCAGATCCAGCAGTACAAACGGGATCCACTGCTAAGAGGTTGAGCTCTTAGCGATTCGTTTGCTCACGCCAGGCTATCGCTACAGCCTAGACAGGCGGCGATAAGTCTTGCCTCATCTACCACCTCTCCTTCACCCCTTCGTCACTTGCCTAGTGCAGATGGCAAAGTGGGGGAAGCAGGGCTACGCCAGGTGATCCCCTATTGCTCGTATTACATTCCTGGAGGCCACACGCCAGGGCATACGCGCTTTGGACGCCCGACCTCCTCCTTCTCTACATCCCCAGGGTCTTTCATTGTCTCCCTCTTCTTCTCCGTCCCCCGCCATCATCTTTAAGCCCATGGAGCCCATCCCACACATCCGCACTTGGGCCTCCATCCGCTCAGGGTGCCAAGAGTTTTAGTCCTTTGTCGCTTGGATTACAATTTGATACCCGCTTCTGGCGTTGAGGTATCTGATTATCATTCGGAGCCCAGATCATTCTGTAAGCTAAGTTACCCTCGGCATACAGTCGAATTTTGGAACGTGCACCGTACAAGGTTGACCCTGGGCAGTTTAGGCCGCGGACGGTTGTTGAGGGTCGTATTGAACAAGGACATTCCCCTGCCCCGGATGTGTACGTAGCTGTTTGCTGAACTGAGGAGGCAGATAATACAAGCGCCTAACATCAGTACTGGGTACGATTCGACGCAAGGTGGCTTCCAAGATATCGATTTTCTGCTTGTGTTTGTAGATATTACGTTGTGGGTTTTCTCTGTCCAGTGAGGAAATAATAATCATTTCTCTCCACTACGCGTCTGGGCCAAACGAGCCGCCTTGATGGGCGTATTGAGCAAGTCCAAGGAAGTTGTCAGTTCTATCTCCATGCTCTGTGATCCAGATGACATCGAGGTTAAATCGTTCATCAGACAGGAATGACGGGCCCTCCCAAAGGTGAGCCAACCAAATGGCTCGATCTGACATGACAAGTACCCCAGTACAGCCCCAGAGTTCCGTTATCGCTGTGTTGAACGCGGTGTTCTTGAATGTCAAGAACTTCGCTGAGGATGTCCCAACCGTCTTGCCGCCTTCTAGACGGGTACTATCGAACAAGGCGTTGTACCCAGCGTGCTTAGTTCCCTCCCGTACAAAGTCATCTAGGCTAGGATAATGGCGGGGTTCAAGAAAAGTTCGTTTAGCCAATCGAGATAGACCTGGCGGTGATGTCGACTTTGCCCGCGTTGCGTTGTATTTGCTGCATGAAGCATCACAGATTGAAGATGACGACGCAGCAGAGGTGAATTTGGTTGTGGTGGTCGCAGTTACAGAACACCGAGTCACTGTGACGCAGGAAGGGCTAGCGCAGGTCGTCGTCGTGCCACCGCCAGATTTCCCAACTAAAGTACATACTCTTACACACGAAGGTGCAGTTTTGGCAGAGCAAGAGGTTGAGGTCTGCTTAGGGCTGCTAGACGGTTGGCCGGTAGTCCGCGAAGGCTGAGCCTTCGTCGGTGTGGGCTGATCCTTTGCTGAAGAAAGCTTTTTATTCGTCGGAGAAGGCTGGCTATTGTGTTTCGTTGAGAGAGGTTGACCCCCTTCGCTCTTGTTGGGGGCTTTCTTGTTCCCAGGGCACTTCTTGCCTCGGCAGCCGAGCCCTGGAACAGCAGAGTCTGGAACATTACTCAAGGGGTCGAATATCTTATTGATCATACCAACGTATTTGCTTCCTCCACAAGGTTTGGCAAACCATTGTATGAACGAGCTTGCGTCTTGTCCATTTTCTGCGACAGTTTTCGCGGCTTGTACTGCAGATTTCATCCCAACATCCATTTCCGCTCCAACACCTGGAATGGCCACTGCACCGATTTCCAAGACCTTATCAAGGGCGTTGAAAAGAATCGCACAGCCAATCTCGGCTATCGATGGCAAGGCCATGAGGACATCGCCGATCAGTTCGTCCAGGACAGGTATGTCACATACGCACTTGCCCGGATGATATTGATTACCATCTGGGTCGGTGTACGTTCCTATGTTTACGCCACCCGTGATACATGACACAGAAGAGGCAAAAAGGGAATCAATCGAAGCCAGCACAATCCAAAGGTTACCAGGTACCAGATGAAAGGACTACCTTAAGGTACCGTGTTATCAAGAGACGGTAAGAGTGTCTCAAAGAGGCAACTTTGGCCCTCGTGTGAGGAAAGAGGGAAAGAGGGAAAGAGGAAAAGAGGGCTCCTTCCCGTCCCGTCACGACTTGTCGTCAAGACTCGTCAAGATGCCTCTTTGCCTCTTTGCCTCTTGCCTCCCTTGGTCGGAAGATTGTCTCTTCCTTCCTTCCACTCGGGCCTTTGGCCCTCGTGAAAGTACCTCGGTCGGAAGATTGTTCTCTTCCTTCCTTCCACTCGGGCCTTCGGCCCTTCGTGAAAGGAAGAAAGAGGCGTTTTCCCGGTCCCTGAGCCTTCCTGGCAAGGTCACCGCATTTTAGTTCGCAGATTTCGAGGTCTTTATGTCCTCTGTTCAAACCAAGGTAGAAACGACAGAGCCCCTGCTGCCTAAAGCTCGCTGTTGTTTGATCGAATTCCTGCTTCGTTTCTCGCTCCTTTCTAGGTTCGAGATGGCGAGCTGAACTGAACAGAGCAGCGTCGACGATAAAGGGCCATCTGATGACCAACGGCGCTGTAATGATCCAGGATCTCATTTTGGCTTCAGCTTAGCCCGTGGGGTTGTCAAGTCAAAGCGAGTAGTTTGCGCAGCAGTCTCAATGCGTACCAGAAGCAAGAAACGACAGGAATGAGGGGATGAAGATAGAAGCGTGCACAGAACTAGAGATGATACAATGGGCATCTCAGGGAGGTGAACTTGAGAGTATGAAGGAGACTTCTCTTTCGTGAGAGCAGACTTTATATACGGCTTCTAGATACCATGACTCGTTTCAGTATCCTAGTACACACGAAGGAAACCGGTCTCCTGTCAATCACAGCGAATTCCTGTCAACAACGTCGCATCCCATCAAGGCCTCGTTGAAGATACAGGAAGGGAGCTTCATCAACACCAACACCAACAACAACACCAGCAACAACGCCGCATCGTACCAACAACGCCGCATCCCTGAATAACTAGCGGTCTCAGCGTGGTGGCACGGTTTGAGTTGGATATTCAGATGAGCTGGTGTGTCTGAGCAAGCGATGCTGCCCGTGAAGCGCAAGAAGTAGCTTGCAACTACCAAATGGTCAGGAGCAGAGAAACAGAGTGTGTTGGTGTACAGCTTCATGGGAACCCCTGTTCTCAGCTTTGACCACATGTATAGCAATGCTTACTAATCAAAGCAGACGCCCAGCTCAATTTCATTCAAGAAACAGAGAGGCATCCTTGGAGACTAGAACAGAAAAGGGAGGAGGAGATGGGGGAGGATAAGGGTCACGAGGACCGAGGCAAAGACCCATCGCTCTATGGGGTGCACATATCCATTATCTGGATAGGGAGCTGCCCTCGCCCTCGCTCGAGAACTAAACGAAAAACCAGTGTCAACACAAGTAAGGACAGAACGCGACTAGGTATTTCGGCCCCTTCATTTCCCACCCAATCCATACACACTGCCAGTCATCTCATATATGACCAATGTAACTCAGGGCTAGCCTGCGCGTAGTGAGTAGCTAGTGAAGAAATAAAGAAAAGAATGAGAAACCAAAAGACAAGCAATAGGTCCAAGTCGATTCAAGTGAAGGGAGTTGCACCTGGACGTGACTTTGACTTGGAAAACCATTTCGGGAAGGTTCGGTTCCTACGCTCATGCTCGAATGAAAGTTGCTCTGCCATCGGGTAGCAGACACAGTGAAGGAAGCAGGACTTCAGCATGTTCTTCCACTGCCTAGGCAAGTGATGCATACGCTGGACTAAATCTTTTGTGACCGAACCCCGTGCAAGGCAAGATCAGAATGAGAGCACATAACTCACTATATAATCATTGTAGGTATAAATGCTTCAAGAACAGTCCAATTGTCACACTGATCAGCTAATTGTTATATTCTGTATGACAGCTCAGTTCTTGCGTTCAGTCCGAACACATTTAAATTGTCGGTAAGGCTCCTATAGTCCACCGTAGATCGGGGCAGATTTCTGTTCTCTTAGCGAACTCCTGACGCGAACCAGCTTCAACTAAGATCTCCACGAACCGCATACCTCATTCACTACCTCATTGCTACCCTTCAGGGTGACCTTACAATCTTGGCCACCAAATATCATTGAACTCGTCACTGCTCCCCCATAACAATGACGGATAAGCTACCCCCCAATCTCCTCGCTCTCTTTGCGCCCCGACCTGCACTCCGCTACCTCCCACCCAGCGACCATGCGCCCGAAGAACGCAAGACCAACAAAATCAGCGGCGTCGCCCAGTTCCTCTCCCGAGTCAAGGAAGAAGGCATCAACGAAGATGTCGAGTATCATCCTACAGAAAGCTGGCTGCAGCGGAAGGACCGGCTGAAGATGGAGAAAGAGGAGAGGCAGCAGCGATTGGTCACGGAGGGGTTTGCGGAGTGTATGTCTACGACGCTGGTGGTTGTGTTACGGGTCTTGGGCGGGTGTGGCTGATATGACAGGTGTAGATAATCCGGCGAATGATGTGCAGGTCCGAGGGGATGCGTTCAAGACGCTTTTCGTGGCTAGGCTGAGTTATGATGCGAAAGAGACGGACTTGGAGAGGGAGTTTGGCCGGTTTGGTCCTATTGAAAGAGTATGTACGGTATACAATAAACTCCATGTTTTCGCTGACGTTATGAACTTGTAGATACGAATCGTTACGGATACGCAGGGGGGCAGTGGAGATAAGTCAAAGAAGAAAAAGAAGGCACACCGAGGGTATGCGTTTATTGTGTATGAGCGAGAGAAGGATACGAAGGGTAATGCGTCCTCACTTCTCCGCTCACTTGTGCTTGTCATGTTGCGTTTTCAATTGTCTTGTGCTTCCTTACTCTCCCACTTGATGGTAAAGTAGACCTCACAATTGCTTGACTGACACGAGAGCTCTTGTCTCCCTTCTATAGCTGCCTACAAAGAAACCGATGGAATCAGAATCAAAGACCGCCGTGTCCTGGTCGACGTTGAGCGCGGCCGTACTGTCAAAGGATGGCGACCTCGCCGCTACGGTGGCGGACTCGGCGGGCGTGGCTACACCAAGGCTATACCGCCCCGACCAGCCGGACCTGGAGGATTCAGTGCACCAGCAGGACCGGGCGGATTACAAGGCGGGGGATTCCGCGGTGGCTTCGGTGGCCCACGTGGTGGCTTCCGAGGCGGCTTCCGTGGCGACAGAGGAGGTTTCCCTGGCCGCGGAGGTATCGGCTATCAAGGTGGAGGCGGCTTCGGAGGACGGCCCAACGGTTTCGGCGGTGGCCCCGCACCTCCTCCAAATGCTCCTTCCGGCCCAGGTGGTAGTCGTGGCGGCGGAGTCGGATCTGGTGGGTATGGTGGTGGTTCGTATGGTGGCTCACCCATGAACGGCAGCATGAACGGCTCGGCGCCTCCCGACGGACCAAATGGTGGTGGGTATGGCGACCCCAGACGTCCCAGCTCACATGACGACAGATCGTCCTACCGTGGTGGTGGTGGCGGTGGTAGTAGTAGAGCGTATGGCGATCGTGGCGGTGATAGCCGCTCAGGAGGCATTACTGGTAGCAACCGTGAGCCGGTAAGATCCAGAGAAGGCGGCGGGTACGGTGACCGCGACAGAGATCGGGAGCGAGGCTACAGCAGCCGTGGTAGGGAAGAAGATCAGGGGAGCAGGAAACGGTATCATGATGGTGATGGGTACGACGATCCACGAAAACAGCGAAGGTACTAGTTCCGAGACCTGCGTTGGGTCGTGGTGGGTCTCCCGAAGCTCCAGCCTTTCCTACTTCTGTCGTCAGGGGTAAGCAACGACTTTCTACATGCATCAAAACGTACAGGACCATTCCTCGCTCTGGTAAGGCTCTGCAACCGGCACGTCTGACTTCGCCAGTGGATCAACATCACCTGCATGGACACGTTGGAGACACACAAGCAGCACGAGATTCTGGGATGGGTATGGTGACACTACTGAAGGATTTTCTGAATTCGAGTCTTCTGTCTTTCTTTCCTTAGGTAAGTATGCGACGAGTCGCGGGCTTTGCGTGACCTTACTTTTATCGGACATACGCTTATAGCGGTGTGTAATGATCGTAGTATTGTCTAACTAACTAAGTGTAAGGAGACAAACTGGAAAACTTTTCAGGAGGTTGGCATCAAGCCTAATCAAGTAATGCCTCAGCACAACCTCAAGTCCTCGCACTAAGTCATAATAGACATGAGTATCAACACACTCTCTCAGGCCATTTGACATTGGCGAGATCAAATCTTCAACTTTTAATGGCCATTCCTTTTTTCCCTTCATGACTAGTCATATGTAGTTCAATAAGTTCAATAAATCATCTAAATTTGACAGATTAAAGTGATTTTGTAAGACTGTCAGCTATCATTTAATTTGTAGATGTATAGATGAGTTTGATGTCTCTGTTGATCTCAACATAATGTATGAAGTGATAGTGAATGTCAATATGCTTTATTCATTAATGAAATTGTAAGTTCTAAATAAGAGTCATAGTCTCTTGATTGTTCATGTTAATAAAAATTACTTTTAACTCATTATTGTCTAACTACATTTTAGTCAGCAAGCTTCATATTTAAATTGTCTTCTTTGTAGTCTTCATTAAGATGATGTATTCTGCTTCAGTAAAGAACAGAGTGACAATGATTTAATGTTTAAATTGTTACAAGACTGACTCATTAATCAATTAAAAGATGTATTTAAAAGTAAATTGTTAAAACTTATTATTCTTTTCTTAATTGAAGTTTAAACTTTCTTAAAGTTCTAGTGATTCTGATCTGTCTCTGTATTGAATAACAACATTAATGATTTTTTATATATAGTAAAACATTCACTTTAGAACATTTCAATGCACTGTGTTCAGATTGTGAACAAATCAGTTAAGAATTAAAATTAAATAGATTATGTTAGAATGAATCTGTATTATAGTGTACATTAAGAATTTAATTGTAAATTAATACTATTTAATAAAGATGACATCAGCAACATTCTCAGAAGTCTATAAATTGAGATCTTACTTCATTGAGATGAAGACTGATCTTAAATTACTAAATCTAAAGTGATTTAACATCTTCTTCAGATAAGTCTTCTAAGAGATAATGAGAGTTCTTAACTTTTAATTTTATTTAATCTTTATGTCAAGATAGTATTTATACAGTTTACAATCAGTCATTTTATAAATGTCATTAAGTTTTTGCTTTAAGCTATTGATAGTTTTAATGATGAGACTGAGAAGAAGAATGTTATTAACATAAATAAACATCAGTAAATCACTGTGTTTAAAGATATTAATGTCATTGATCAGACATTTGAAGCCTAGATTAATTAAAAACTTATAAATGATTTAATATCATATCTGTGATGACTGCTTTAGCTCATAAAGAGTCTTGTTAAGTTGACATACTTTTGTTTCATTAATATATTCAGTAAATTAAGTGATGAAGACTTTTTCTTTAAGTATTCTGTTGAGAAAAGTCATTTTGATATTCATTTGTTTGAGATGATAGTCATAATATGCAGCTATTGCAAAAGTCATCTTATAAATAGTTAATTTAATGATAAAGATATATATTTCATTGTAATCAACATCATAATGCTGTTTAAATTTTTTAATTACTCATTTAATCTTATGCTTTATAATCAAACTGTTTAAGTTTTACTTATAATGATAAATTCATTGTTCTTAAAGTGCTCATCAGTTCAAGAAAAGATTGATAAGATCTTATGTTTTGTTTTTGTTTAAAAACTTAATTTTTACATTCATAATTGCTTTTCATTAAGCAGCATTAGATGCAGTAATGATCTTCTTATAGATAGCTGACTCTTCTTTAAAGTCTTTCTTTTCTTTTTATTTTGATGCAATCTTTACAATTAGCTCTGCAACACAGAACAAGATCATTAAACTATTTTTATAGTATTTTAATGATTGTCAATCTTTTCTGAAATGATATAGAGATGCTGATGTCAGAAATGACTGCATTATAGATTTGTCATTGCTGTTCTTGATTAACTCAGCAATATAAGCTGAGCAGAAATTCTTGTAATTCTTTTAAAATTTATAAAATCTTTCTAATTTGTTTTCTTTATCTACTATTGAGTGCAGAGCAGAAACAGATGTATAATCTTAAGTTACATTGCTGTCTTTCTCTTCTTAATCTGTACTTAATGATTCTGAACATTCAAGCTTGAAAGATTGATGTATCTGTTTAGATGATGAAACTAATAAAGATGTAATCTTAAGATCATTGATTTGTATTGATTCTTTGTTGAACACAATGTCTCAGCATTGTACTATCTTTTTCTTGTTAAATAATTAAATTCTAAAGATATTAGATTCTTCATATTCAACAAGCATGTCTTCTTTACTTTATTTATTGAACTTAATGCTTTTCTGATGTCTTTCTTTTAATATGTATGCATAGATCTTGCACTCTCATACTTGTAGATAACTGAGATTGATGAGCTCAGCATCATTATCAATATACATCAATTCATATCACAATTAAGCTGAAATCTTCTCATTAGTAGTCTTACTAGAGCTTTGATTAAGAAGATAGCAAGTTACTTTAATGACTTCTGATTATAGCTGTTTCAGAGCATCAACATTGATTATTATAACTTTTGCTTGTTCAGCAATAAGATTGTTGCTTTACTTTGCAACTTCATTTTGACTGAATGCATAGAGTACAATCAGTTCATAGATAATTCTATATTATTAAAGAAATCTCTTGAGACAATGATCTCTGAATTTGTTCTCATTATCAATTTGAACAGTTAGTAAACAGTGTTCAGTATACTCTTTTAGAAAGTTAAGATGTCAATACATCATTTTTTCTGCTTTCTTCTTTCTTTTTATGAGATAAATATGTCAAGCTTAAGAGTAGTTATCTGTGCAGATAATATATTAAGCAAATTCATCATAAATGATAGACATTATAGAGCTGACAATGTCTATGTGTGTTATCTTACATATATTGATGACTTATCTTTGTGATCATCTTAAGATCTTTTGCTTTTAATTCATCTTAATGCATGCTTTGCATACATGTGAATCATCAGATTTCAAAAGATCATTGAGATGAATTCTAATGACTATTTTGAATAGCTTGATTAGATCATTCATATCTATATGAGTAAGACAGCAATATTAAATGTTGTAGAACATCTTTTAACTGATTGCTGTCATGATAATATTGAGTTAATTCTTTAGTCAAATTGTATAGAGATTATTATGTCTCAGAGTATATTCAACAATCTTGTTGTTAGTAACTTATAGTAGCTCACTGATGACAGTATCAAGTTACATCTTCTTATTGATGACTATATCTATTGAGAATAGATTAATTGCAGCATTAAAAATGTAAGTCACATCATTTAAAGTGATATTCTTGTAGTCTTCATCTTTTAGATTAAACTGAAGAGTAATGAAGTCTTCATTAACAATTTTAATCTGACTACTAATGTCTGTGATGATGATGAGTTTGTTTAATTATATATAGAATTTGAATAGTCATTGATTCTTGCATATATAACAAGAGATATTGAAGTTAACTAGTCAGCTATCTTCTGTAATGATGACAATGACATATATAATGATTAGCAAGAAGTTCACTTTAAAGTTAGATTTTAATTCATTTAACTTCTTCTTATCACTGTCTTTTTCATCTTTTTCACTGTCTTTATTTGTCTCTTTTCTTCTGTCATCATAGACTTTCTTCTTTTCTGAATGCTTTATAAAGCAGTTTTCTTTTATGTAAATAGATCTTTCACAGTAATTACATTACTTGCTCTCATTCTTCTTCTCTTTATTTTAGTTATTCTTGCTCTTACTTTATTCATTTAACTTAGTCATCATGACCATCATCTTATTATTTTTCTTAAGATATTCTTTGTCAATAAGCTCTGCAATTAGCTCATTCAGTGTTGACATCTTCACTCAGGTCATAGATCACTTTGCTGTGACTTATTGCTGATATATAGAGTCTAGATTAGCTAGAAAGAAGATGATCTTTATTGATTTGTTGACTTTCAAGCTAATTAAGACAATTTTAATCAGTAATGATTTGTATTGTAAGATGTAGTTGTTGATGTTTGAACAGATTTTGAGTCATAGATTGTAGAATTAAATCATTAAGATGTACTGTAGATTGAAGTTATACAATATGTAAAGATCATTAATGTGATCTTATATTTCTTTCACTGTTATCTTTTCTTAAATGATGACTTGAATCTCTAAGAAGATGTTGAGAATGATTTGAGTCATTGCTTTATTGTTTTAAGTATTTTACTCAATTTAAGTAAAAGAAATTATCTGAAGATCTGCTTTCTGTTTAACAGAAACAGAGATATTGTCATTAATTACATTTTATAGATCAGCACTTAATAGTGTGAATTACATGATTGTTTTTTATGCTGAATGATTGACATTCTCTTTTAACTTGATGAATTACTGTAGCTGAATGACATCTATTGTAGATAACATGCTGTATTCAGTTTAAATAAATAGCATTTTGATTAAGTTCTTTCTTTGTTCTTATGATGATGAGATGTTGACTTGTAGAATTTGTTGTTTGTAATTAATTAAAAGTTAATGAATTTTGCTGATGATGATGAGGTCAATTGAGTAGATTAATTAATGAGATCAATACACATATACAGTCAGGCTCATAATCTATTGAACATACACTTATAGTGATGTGTAATGATTGTAGTATTGTCTAACTAACTAAGTGTAAGAAGATTGATTAATTGATTAATTAATTAATTAATTAATTTATAGATGACTGAGACTGTCTAGACTGCTATACACTGCATAACTACAAGTAACTAGTGCATACTGATCTCATTCTCATTATCATCTTGCTGTTGTCATCACTGTCACTTCATAAATTAACTAATACAAATTCTAACTTTGCTCTCTGTAGTCTTTCATGTTTCTTTTAATTCTAATGCTTGCTAATCTTCTTTTCTTGTGATCTAATGCTAATGCCTTTTTTCAGCTGTCATTAATAAAAAATAAATGTTGCTGTAAACAATTAATTGTCTTTTCTGCAGTCTGAAGTGTGTAATTGTTGAATTTTTTATTTTAAACTGCATCTAAGAATATCAGATCTTCTAATGTCTCTTTTACAGTCTGAAATTGTCTCAGAAGATTGCTTTATAATATAAATATAATGATCACTTTAATTAGTGCTGAGTCTTGTAGAATCTTCTTTATATCATTAACTTGTCTCAGTAGTTTCTTTCTTAAATCTCAGGTTTGCAGACATTTCATTAGCACATAATGAATAGTTTAAATGCTTAGATTGTATAAACATCATGAAGAGTTTACTTAATCTATAACATAAAGATAATAAGTCATGTCAATCTTCTCTGTACATAACTGAGTAATGAGAAAGCTTATGAGTCAGCAAAGTTCTATATACTTATTCAACACTCTTCTGTCTAACTATTACTTCATACTGAATGTGATCTGTTCTGCTGTTTCATTCTTTCAGTCATTAACTCATTCTTTTGCTATCTGTCAATGAAGTCTTGTCTTACAGATAGTAATTAAATGTCAAATCTTTATGATCTATTCTTTCTCAACATATAAATCTCTAATCTAAATCACTGTCTTAATCATTCTATCTATCTCTTCATTTTCTGATATCTCTATGTGCATCAATATTCATTAAATTCATATCTGAATCTTTTAACTTTATAAATTATTCATTCTCTTCACTATGCACTGCAGTAAGTACTGATCTAACTGTGTACTCAGTTTAATGACTGATCAAATTACTGCTTAATTATCTATATATATATTCATTACTCAGAGCTCTGATTTCATCATTTTCATCACACTTATTATGTTTATTGTCATGATCAGGCTCTGTAGCTTCATTATATACACTGTGAATGTCTCATCTATACTTATATATATCATACATCTTAAATCTCTTTTCAGTGTCACTGTTGCTGTATTTATCTGATTCTTAATGTCACTGTCATTCATATAGATATTCAACATCTTTCAGTTTTAACAAAGTTTGTTGATATCATGTCTGCAGACAGCTTCATCTGCATTGTCATTTATGTGAATAATTAAGTCATTTTATCATAATAATACAATGTAAAGCATTTTAAATTTCAAGTTAACTTTTAATGAGAGTTGTGTCTGCATCTCATAACAGAGTTACAGACATTTCAGTAAGCTTTTTCAGCAAAGTTTCTTTGTAAAGTTAGATTTAATTTTCTTCATTAAAGTGTAAATTAATACAGTGACAATATGAAGCATAAACTTTCTCAGTGTCTTCTTTAGCTGCTGTTTCATTAAGAAAAGAAAGAATTTTATATTCAGTGCTGAGCTTGCTGTTATGCAGAAGATCTTCATTATAATGATTTCTGTTCATCACTGTATGACTGTCAGTTTTTAAAGAATTTATTTCTGTTATATAATTGTTTTGTGCTTGCTGTCTAAGCTGTATCAGACTGAGCAGCAGTACAGAATTTGCAACAGCATCATTATTACATAAAGTTTTCATAGATTCTTAAGCTTAAAGTCTCATATGAAGTCTGTTAACACTGCTAGATCTTTAAGACTTGTTGTGACTCAGATCTGAATGTATTGTATATATACATCTCATTTTAAATGTAAATTCAAGATGACTCTCAGCACTCTGCACATTGATAATGTCTATACTGTATGTATGTCTAGAATCAGCTTCACTGTTATGTCATGTCTTGTGAGACAGTCTGTAAAGTGAATAAATTCATACTTAACTAAGATAAAGATAAAGATATATCTTTAAGCTTATTGCTCTGTATAGCTATGCATTGTATATAAAATAGTGCAGTTCTTCTCTGCTGACTTTTTTATCATTATAATGCTTATATCATCAATTTAATTTACTGCTGTGACTCAAAGCTGTGAGTCATTGACTAGATTCAGCATGTCAGCATTGTAGAATAAATATAAAATGAATGATAATAATAAACTTTAAAATATATCTATATAAATGACAAAGCTCTCTGACTCATATTCTGACAGCTTTATTATTGATGTTTTTTTTCTCAGAAAGTCTTCTATTCAGTTTACTATCTTCAATGATAGATAACATTTTCAGAGATTGTAAAATAATCTTTTGTGAAAGATATTGTTAAAGACTTCTGATACATTCAGCATTAATAATAATGTAATTAACATACTTAACTTTCATACTCTGTAAATCTGCTTCAGCAGTGTGTAAATTGTCTGCTTTGTAAACATAATCTTTTAATTTCTCAACAGTATTTTAAATAGCAGTTAATAGATCTCTGTCATATAGCTTATTCTGTGTATCACTATGAACTTTAAAATCTTATTTATAATGTTCAGAAATGTTATTAATCAGTATGTCTTAAACTACTGATAATTTTCTTTATTGAACTTCTACAGCATTACTGTAATGAAGTATTTAAAGACTCTTAGATATCTTCTGCTGTTCAGATACAAATTGTACAGTGAGAGCAGCAGTAAGAGTAATTATAATAATATTTAATGTAAAACTCAATTCAATATGTTATTCAGTCTTAATGTCTTATTGTCTGATGCTTACATTATAATCTCTGTTAATTTGATCTCTATGATTAAAAACATGAATATCAGCTCAGAATACTTATATTCTGCAATGTCACTAAGATCTGTCTTTGAAGAAGTTGAAAAGAAAATTGTTCAAAGTAACTTTATCTTATTCTGCAATTCTGTAAGTTTCAGCTCTTTTATCTATTTTAAAGTGAAAGTGAAAGTCTAATTTGCAGCTTCATAATTTCTAATTTACTTTATTAATTTTTATAGTTTCTGAAAATTCTTTAAGATCATCTTTATTCATTCTCTGTGACTCATTCTCATTAATTTTGTCAACTTCTTCTCTTTTTCATTGCAGACTCAGCAGTACATCTTTTAAATGTGCATACTCTGCTCTTTTTATCAACAACAATAAGCTTTATTTACTTCTTTTATTATCTCTTTTGCTTCTGAGTCAAACTCTGACTTTAATTATTTACTGAAAGTTAACATCAATATTATTGTCTTCACTGCAGTTTGAATTGTCTCTATGATGATAGTTATGTATTGCTTTATATTGAGTTCATTATAATTATGAAGTGACATTAACAGCTATTTTATCAGAATTTATTATAAAAGCTTTATGTCTATTCTATCTCACTGCTAATAAAATTGTAATGTGATCTCTGCTGCAGACAGCAGAAGATGAGTGACAATAAAGTAATGATTAAAGTTGTGATGTTGTTGTTGTATTTTGCAGTTAATTAATCATTAAATAATGTTTAAGCTGTTTAACATCAAATCTATGATGCTGTACATTTACTGAGATCTTTATGTGACTGAGCTCTGTAGTAAGAGCAGAAAGAACTGTCATTCATTTATTATTTATATTAACTACTTTATCTATAAGTTCTTCTTTACTCTTAAATTCTTTCATGTTGAATAATGCAGATTGAAGTCTCTCACTATAATGTATTATTAATAATTATTCTTCAGTAAATCATTCAATTATTTTAAAGTTACTGTAACATTCTCTTTAACTGCTTCTCTGTACACATTGTGAATGCATAAATATTTAGACTGACTATATTCAATATATTAAATCTTTAAAGTTATAAAATCTTTACTGTATGTCTGAACTGTTCAGTCTACATAGTTCAATCATAAATTAATGTAGAAGCAGACTTAAATTAATTCTTCTTCTATGAGTTCTGAATAAATTAAATGAAATCAGTTCTTGCAGAAATAATAAGTATTATTGTTGTATTTATTGTGTTATGACTTCTGAATGATCAGCACATCATAGTTTTATATGATAAAATCTTAAAGCAAAGATGTCATAATCTTGTTTCTTAACTTCATTGTGTTGTACTGTAAGATGATGAAGTTTAAGTGTATTAACATTACTCTGTTATCATTGTGATCTTCAAAGTTGATGCTGTCTCTATATTCATAACATTTATTGTGAAATCATCTTAACTGATGAGCAGCAAGCTCACTGAGTTCTATTTAAAGACATTCTCAATTTCTGTTGTCTGACTGCTCTTCAGATCTGTCTGATACTTAAAGAATTTAATGCTTTAATAACTCACTGCTATCTTTACTGCAGCATCTGTCTCTTACATTTTTAGAAATTTAATTATGATTCTTTTAGATCTGTTTTCATTTACTGATCTTAAAGAAGTTCAATTTGTGTCTATAATTGCTATTTTTATAGATAATATTGATTACTTTTCATTTCTATTGATGAATGTCTTTAAGACTGATGTTGAGATTGATGAAATTCTTATAAGAATCTTAAATATTATTAAATGAGACTTACTGATGATTTCATGACTGCTGCTCATTATTGTATATAATGTAAGTGTTACACTCTCACTAATATTGTCACTGCTGTCACTGTTATCACTATTATTGCTGTTAATGCTTTTGCTATAACTGTTAATGTCAATCTTGCTGACTTCACTGTTAACTGTCTTTAAGAATGTGACTTCTTTAAGTTTAATAACTAATATTTAAGTTAATACTCATCATCAAATCTACTTAATGTTGCATATCATCTATATGCACATCATCTCTTTTTAAAACTCAGAACACTTATTGTTCTGTGTCTTGTGTGAATCTCTGCAGTTTACACATTTTTTAATGTTAAATTCTAGATTCTTAAAGAAGCAATTCTCAGATCTATGACTCTCTGCATATATGCTGCATTTTTAAGTACTTTTATATTGAGCATTTATGTAATTATATTTATGACACTTAAAGCACTTCTGAATGCAGTAAGCTCAATTATATAACTTTGTCTTCTTGTACTTAAAGTTTCAAATCAACTTAGTTTGAAATGTTAAATTGATGTACTCTACATTTATAAATTTTATCATTACAGATTCTGTCACTCATTTTGAGCTGCACAGTCACTTTACATAGTTAATTAAAATGTTTTTCTCAGCTTTAATCTTATAATTTTCTATTTATATATGTGTCACTATAACTTGCTAATCTTTCATTTTGATGCTCTGTATCAATATGCTGTGCACAATGACATTATAAATGATGATAATTATCTTGCTGTCTGCTTCTAAAGATGTAATTTATTTAATATTACTCTGCAGTGACTTTTTTTCAGTCACTGTAAATGTATATATTGTTAGGTCATCTGACTTCAGTTATTTAATAGCTACAATTTTAATAATGATGATGTTTTAATCTACAGTGATGTGAATATGACTGTTAATGCAGTTATGTAGTGTAACTGATGAGAGAATGCATCAATGATTAATGAAAACAGTGTCAGTAAGTTTGATGACAATTCTGCAGTCATTAAATATGAAAAAATTTGTGATGATGCTTCTTTCTTTAAATAATGATGAAAAGAATGCTGCTGTTAAGAATGACAGTGCATTTACTGTTATTTAAGCTCAAATACATGTGTATTTATATTCTGTGATGACAGAGAATTGTGATGCAGAGTTTCTGTTAATAAGAATCTTTAAAATGTTTTTTGTAACTGTAATGTTGTATTGTACTGTATTCATGATTCATCATAGAACTTTCAGATCAGCTATAATTTAAACTGTTTTAAATTGATTCAGAACTCTTTCTGCAAAGTTCTGAACAGATTTAATAAAGAATTCAATGTAAATTCATTAAAGAATCTTTTTAAATTTATTTTTCTTAATCTTTGAGTTCATAAAGATCTGAAGTTGAGTTGCTTTATGTTTTAATTGAGTGATGTGCTTTAATAAAGAAAAGAATTGCACACTTACTGCTGATCATAAGAATCTTGACATTGTGATTTATATTAAGTTATAAAGCACAATGAAAAGAGTTACTGACTAGATTTTGAGCTTATTTGGTGCAGTTCTGATGAAGTTATTCTGAAAATTCATTTTGAGCTAGAGGAGGTGTTTTTTTAAGTGTAAGGAGACAAACTGGAAAACTTTTCAGGAGGTTGGCACCAAGCCTAATCAGGTAATGCCTCGGCACAACCTCGAGTCCTCACACTAAGCCATAATAGGCATGAGTACCAACAACTTTGAGGTAAGATCAGGTAAGAGCGTCCACCCCAATGGACATCCGACTTTCACGATCTACTGTTCTGTACAGTATCGACTCTAAACCTTGTATCAGTGCTTTCATTGTTGTAAAGCAGTATCAAGAGCAGATCCCCAAACCTCCCGCTTTTCTTTCACCGTCATGGCGTCGTTACAATGTACAATAGCTATCAAACCCAAACGAAGAACTCTCAAGACCCCTCCAGCACAGCCCCACCCCTCATGACCGCACACCATCCATCCCCCCAATCTCCGTCACCTCCTGCGTAGCCGCACTCCAATACGCCTTGACCTCAATCCTAAACTCCGCCATCGCCACCCCAAACGTCTTCAACAGCGCCGTCTGCGCACTACTCAACACCTCCCCCTCTCTACAAACTGTATACTTCCCCTCCAGCTCCACCCTTCCCTTCACCAACCGCGTCGGCATGCCCAGCCGCCGCACCTCGGCCTCCACGCTATGCGGCAGCGGCACGTCCTCCTCCGCCGCCACCTCCCCGCCCCGCGAGCACACCGTGCCCGCCGGCACCGTGAACGTCCGCGCCGCTACGGTGCCGGCGCGCGCGTAGTCGAGCGGGGCGTAGGTGGCGAAATACGCGAGCACGGTCTGCGGTACGCGGTCGGTGAAGAGTAGGCCGACGTCGCCAGTTAGGTGTGGCGCGAGCTGCGAGAGGTGCGGTGCGTGTTCGTCGGCGGGGGAAGTGCCGAGGGCTTTGGTCATTACTTTTGTTTTGCCGAAGAAGAGCCTGCAGGATGTCGCGACGGACGAATAGTCAGCCATGTTCGTACGGCGGTGCGCCTTTCGATCGGATTGTGGTCCTTGCGCGGCCGCACCGTCTGGGAGGTGGGAAAGGAGAAGGAGAAGGAGAAGGAGGGCAAAGGGGGAGGGAGGGTGAGGGAGAGTAACAGACCTGCTATCGCCAAACGTCGTGCGGACGTCCTTGAGGTAGGTATTGCGCATGTTGGACACGGCGAAGACGATGCAGTGCTGGTACTTGTCGACGCTGGCGCGGATCAGGCCGAATAGCCGGATCGTGTGCTCTTTGCCCTTTTTCTCCGTCTTCGAGAGGTGCACGACCTTGGCGCGCTTGGAACGTGGCATTGTGCGGGAGGGGTGTTGGTCCGGCTGTAGATCGGTGGGTTGGTTTGGGTGTGTTTGTGGGTGTATGAATTGGTGATTTGCGTGGTGGGGCTGTAAAGGTAGGTAGTAGTGTGCTGGAAGTACGTGTAGGTAAGGTAGGGCTGGAAATATATTTTCGAGTCGGCACGGGAAGGCGGTGGGTGGTTTTTCCGCTGCCGCTGCCCGCTACAGCAATTCCTAGAATGTTGGCTCCTCAGTTCACTCAGAACTTTTTGCAACTTTTTTTTGAAAATCACACTCAAATTCAGTGTTTTGATGTTAAAATCACAATAAACAAATAGTTTGCATAAA
>JAABUY010000232.1_pt1 | contig 108582 bp, 101 predicted proteins | sample 5560271 | NCBI WGS metagenome assembly JAABUY01 (sample SAMN10711886, study PRJNA513374) | rock metagenome | isolation source: Antarctica rocks | place: Antarctica: Victoria Land, University Valley | reverse complement strand
CTGCCGCAGGCTGGCCAAGGACTGGGAATGCCTGAACCGTTCTGCTTTGGCGTTCCTGCGCTGGGCATCCATTCGCATGATGCTGCGAAAGCTTTGTCACGCAACATAATGATCTCGGACCGACACTCAGGATTTCTGTCGGACGCCTTGGTTCGCCGAGGCGCTAGCCTGGGGATCGCGCGCAAGACACCGATCATCGGTGGGCTCTTGTTGTCCACCGTCATGATCGGCGCCGTGTTCACCGAGGACCAAGCCTTGGTGATCCTATTCTTGACCGTTGCCTTCTTTGGCAATGGCCTCGCCTCGATCACGTGGTCGCTGATCTCGTCGACCGCGCCCGAACGGCTGATCGGACTGACCGGAGGCGTGTTCAACTGCATCGGCGGATGCGCGGGCGTCGTCGTGCCGATCGCCATCGGCTATCTTGTACAGGGAGAGAGCTTCACGCCCGCACTGGTGATGGTTGTCCTGCTCGCGTTGATGGGTGCGCTCTCCTACATCTTCCTCGTGGGCAAAGTGGAACGGGTGGCGGGCTGAGTATCGATTAGGTTAGGCGAGGCGGCTGCGCTCGGCCTGTTTCCGCGCCTCGTGCGCGGCCTTGAGCTGCGCCAGCGTGTACTGCCTGGCGTGGGTCGCGAGGTCGAGGCCGTCCTCCCACAAGTTGCGCCAGATGCCGAGGATGCCTTCGAGCGGCTGGCCGACCACGCGCGACGAGAACGATTCGAATGTGATCGGGCCTTTGTAGCCAACCTTGACCAGCGCCCGGAACACGCCGGCAAGATCGATCGAACCCGAGCCCATGTAGCCGCGATGCGAGTCGCCGGTGTGGAAGTAGCCGAGGTAGTCGCCAGTCTCGATAATGGCGGCGGCGATGTCCGACTCCTCGATGTTCATGTGATAAACGTCGAGATGCACGCGGACGTTGGGTGCGCCGATGCGGCGGCACATCTCGACCGCCTGCGAGGCGGTGTTGAGCACGTTGGACTCGTAACGGTTCACCACCTCCAGCCCCAGCGTGATGTCGCTGCGCGCGGCCACCTCGGCGACGCGGCGCAACACCTCCACCGAGGCCGCCACGCCCGCGGCCGTGGTCGGGACCGCGTATTTCTGGAACGCCGAGTGCAGGATGCCGCAGACATGGGTGGCGCCGATGTCGCGGGCCACGGCGACCGCCTGTTCCAGGCGTTGCTGGCCGCGCCGGGCCTTGTCCGGGTCGCCGCTGGAGATGTCGGTCTCCGCGTCGAGGCCGAGCGAGCAGGTCGCGCCGATGCCGTATCGTTCGAGCTGGGCGCGGGTGAAGTCGATGTCGATGGATTTCGGGTCCAGGGCCACGATCTCGATCAGGTCGTAGCCGACCTCCGCGGTGCGCGCGATGGCCCTGACGCATTCGTCATGGCTCCAGCCCTTCTCCCACACCAGCGCGTGGACGCCCAATTTGTTCATGCCGATCTCCTAAAGGCGGTTTGGCCGGTTTCTTAAAGGCGGGTTTTCTGAAAACGGTTTGCAGGACGCGGCTGACCCGCTCCGAGCGCAGGATCATGACGGCCAGCAGGAAAGCCCCCCACAGCGCGGTGGCGAGGTGCTGGTTGGCGCCGAGCTGGTTCAGCCCGGAGGCGATGACCTGCAGGATGACCAGGGCGACTGCCACCGGCAGCACGCGGCCGAAGCCGCCGAACGGGTCGACCCGGCCCAGGAAGCACGCCAGCACGGTGATCAGCAGGTAGGCCTCGCCGTGGCCGACCCGGACCGAGTTGAAGCGCGCCAGCATGACGATGCCGGCGACGCCGCACATCAGGCCCGACAGGGTGTAGACCAGCGCCAGCATCCGGCGGGTGTGGACGCCGGAGTAGCGCGTCGCCTCGATGTTGGAGCCGATCATGCGCGTGGCGAACCCGAGCCGGGTGCGCGCCATGACGACGTGCCAGGCCAGCACGCAGGCCGCGAACACCAGGAGAGGCGCCGGCACGCCGAGCACGGCGCCTTGCCCGATCGCCTGCACGGCGGCCGGCATCCCGGAGACGTCGCCGCCATGGGTCAGGAACTCGCCGAGGCCGCGCACGAAGATCATCATGGACAGCGACACCAGGATCGGATGCGCGCCGGTGTAGGCGATCGCCATGCCCATCAACCAGCCGACCAGCGCGCCGGTGCCGAGCGCCGCCCCAAGGCCGAGGGCGAACGCCGCCGGTCCGGCCTGGACGCCGCCATGCGTCTGCAGCACCCAGGCCATGGCGAGGCCGGCCAGGTTGGCGGTGAAGGTGATCGCCAGGTTGAAGCCGCCGGAGACGATGGGCATCAGCATCGCCAGGCTCAGCAGCCCCAGCTCGGGCAGCTGGAACGCCACCGAGGTGAAGGTGGCGGCCGACAGGAAGTTCTTCGACATTGCGGCGAAGAACACGCATGCCGCCAGCAGGAAGCCGAGCAGCCCAACCACGTCCCGGTCCAGCAGGGGGCGGACTCTCCGCGCCATCAGGCGGTCCTTCGGGCAGGCGTCCGCCACGCGCCGATGAGCCGGGCCACGCCGTCGCTCGACAGCGTGATGGCGACCAGGATGATCGCGCCGACGATCATCTTGAACGCGTATGGCGAGATGCCGAGCAGGTTCAGCCCGTTCTGGGTGATCGCCACCAGGGCCACGCCCAGCACTACGCCGAGCACGGTGCCGCGCCCGCCGCCGAGCCGTGCGCCGCCCAGCACCACCGCCGCCAGCACGTCGAGTTCGCGGCCGTACAGCGCGTTGGGCACAACCTCCTGGGCGTAGTGGGCCTGCATCAACCCGGCGATCCCGGCCATCGCGCCGAGCCAGCCGAACGCCAGATAGTGCATCGCCCCGATGCCGATGCCGATGCGGCGCGCGGCCTCCGGGTTGTCGCCCATGGCGTACAGCTGGCGGCCCGGGCTGGTGCGCCGCAGCAGCGCCCAGGTCAGCAGCACGCACGCCGCCATCACCGCGACCGGCAGGGTCAGCTCGGCGCGGCCAGCCGCGTCGCCGATGCCCAGGATCACCACCCGGGTCGTCCACCAGTCCGGCAGGTCGTAGATCGAGACGCCGCCCGTGGCGAACATCAGGCCGCCGAAGAACAGGTTGAAGGTGGCGATGGTGACCACGATGGAGACGATGCGGAACTGGTGGATCAGCGCCGCATTGACGCAGCCGAGCATGCCGCCGCAGACGCACGCCAGCGCCACGCCGATCGCCCAGCCGCCGCCGCCGAGCCGCGCCACCGCCAGCGCGGTCACGTACTGCGCCACCGAGGCCGCGACCGCGAACGATATGTCGATGCCGCCGGCCACCAGCACCACCAGCAGCCCGACCCCGAAGATGACGTTGACCGCGCTCACGTTGATGAGGTCGAACAGGTTCGGCAGCGTCAGGAAGGTGTCGGTGGCGAGGCTGAGGCCGGCGGCCATGACCAGCGTCACGGCGATCAGCCAGCGCTCGGTGGCGCCTATGCCCAGGCTGAAGCTAGGCCTTATGCTGAAGCTAGGCCCTATGCTGAAGCTAGGCATGGACCGCCCGCTCGATCTGCTCGATGGCCACGACGCCCGGCACGTAGCTTTCGACGATGCGGCCCGCGCGCATGTGCAGGATACGGTCGGCGTTGCCGTAGACCTCGGCGACCTCGTCCGAGATCAGCAGGACGGCCATGCCGGCCTCGGCCAGCCGGCGGATGATAGCGAACAGGCCGGCTCGCGCGCCGACGTCGACGCCCACCGTCGGCGAGTCGAGGATCAGCAGCTTCGGCTCGGTCGCCAGCCATTTGGCCAGCACGATGCGCTGCTGGTTGCCGCCCGACAGGGTCGAGACCGCATCGCCGGGGCGGCCGACGCGGATGCCAAGGTCGCGGACCCAATCGGCCACGAGGTTGGCGGACTTCCTGCGTGAGATCAGCGAAGCGCCATCGAGCAGCCGGTCCAGCACCGCGATCACGGTGTTGTCGGCAATCGACTGCGGCTGCACCAGGCCGAGTTGCAGCCGGTCCTCCGACACGTACGCCACCCCGGCGGCGATGGCCTCGCGGTTGCTGCCGAAGCTGACCGGCCGGCCGTCGAGGGCGATGCGGCCGGATTGCGGACGGGCCATCCCGAACAGGCTCAGCGCCAACTCGGTGCGGCCTGAGCCGAGCCGCCCGGTGAGGCCGACGATCTCGCCTTTCCGGACGGTCAGCGAGACGTGCTCGTACTCTGGGCTGCGCGACAGGTTCTCGACCGCCAGCACCGGAGGCGCCGCGGCCAGGTCGCGCGGGCGGGCTTCGGTGTCGAACACCTTGCCGGTCATCAGCTCGCTCAGCCGGGGCTGGGTCATGCCGGCGACCGGGAAGGTGCCAACATAGTGGCCGTCGCGCAGCACGGTGACGCGGCTGCACACCTCCAGCACCTCGGCGAGGCGGTGGCTCACGAACACCACGGCGATGCCTTCGGAAGCCAGGCGACGGACGATGGCGAACAGCCCCACGCATTCGGCATGGCTCAACGAGGCAGTCGGCTCGTCCATGAACACCAGCTTGGCGTCCGCCACCAGCGCCCGGGCGATGGCGACGACCTGGCGCTGAGCAATCGGCAGCGACCGCAGCGGCGCCCGCAAATCGAGCTGCACGCCGAGGCGCAGCAGGATGCGGCGCGCCGTCGCGGCCATCCCGGCGTAGTTCACCAGCTTTGGCCACGCGCCGAGGTTGGCCTCGAAGGCGATGTTCTCGGCCACCGACATCTCGGGGAACAGCGCCAGGTCCTGCCAGATGACCTGGATGCCCAGCGCCCGCGCCGTCACCGGGCTGAGGCCCTCGATGGAGCAGCCATCGAACAGCATGACGGCGCCGCGCTCCGGCTGATGCACGCCGCTGACGATCTTGATCAGCGTGCTCTTGCCGCAGCCGTTCTCGCCGGCCAGGCACAGCACCTCGCCCCGCATGACCTCGAAATGCACGTCCTGCAGGGCGTGCAGGCCGCCGAATACCTTGGACACGTGGGCGAGGCGCAGCAGCGGCGCATCCACTGGCACGCCCATGCCGCCGAATGCCGCTCCGCTACAGGCCCATCTTCGCCAAACCGTCCACGGTGCTGTTGTCGACCGTGACCAGTTCGTCGACGATCAGGTTGTGGCCGACCGGGGTGACCACGCCGAGGCCGGGGATGTTGGCGCCGTCCTTGACCGTCTCGCCTTTGGCCACCATCGCGCCCAAGGTCACGAACACCTCGCCGGCCAGTTCCGGGTTCCACATGAAGCCGCCGCTCAGGACGTTGTCGTGCACCAGCTTGCGGCCCTGGCCGGGCGAGAACGGCCCCATGACCAGGATCTTGCCGCCCATGTGCCGCTCGGCCACCGCGCGCGCGGCCCCAATCGGGCCTTGGCTGCCGAATGCCAAGAAGCCTTTTAAGCTGGGGTGCGCCCGCATCAGGTCGAGCGCCGTGCTGCGTGACTGGTCGACGTTCTCGGCGACGCCGTAGCGGTCGCCCACCAGCGTCATGCCGGGCGCGTTGGCTTTGATGTAGGCGTTGGCGGCGTCGGCCCAGGCATTGTGCAGCGGCACCGTGAGCGAGCCGACGAACACCGCGTACTCGCCTTTGCCGCCGAGGCCGTCGACCAGCCGTTTGCCATAGGCCTCGCCGAAGCCCTTCACCGACGCCAGCTCGAAATCGTAGTCGGCGTTCTGCTGCTTGGGCGATTCGTGGGTGACGACCTTGATGCCGGCGGCACGGGCCCGGTTCAGCACCGGCTCCAGCGCCTGCGCGTCGTTCGGCACCACGCCGATCACGTCGACCTTCTGCGCGATCAGGTCCTCGATCGCCCGCACCTGCAATGCAGGGTCGGCGCTGGTCGGCCCGACCATGAACGCCTTGACGCCAAGTTCGGCCGATTTCTTCTTGATCCCGGCATCCATGGCGTTGAACCAGGGAATGCCGCCGATCTTGACCACCACGCCGATTACCGGCTGCTCGGGGGAGGCCTGCGCCGCTCCGGTGAAAGCGAAGGCCACGACGCCGGCGCACAACGCGCGCCTGAAGATGTCGGTCAAGAATCTCTCCCGGTTGTCAGCTTGCCTGTTGCAATACTTGCGACGCGCAGCTGTTGCGGAACGCTAATTCCAATTGGCGTGCGGGGTCAACGTCCGTGGCGCGGTCGCGAGTCAGCCAGTTTGGCGCGCCTTGGGGGTCGTTTCGCAATGCGCGAGACTTGGCGCCACGCCCGATTGCAGCGTCCGCTCCACCGCCGCTCCAAGAAGTTCATGCCCATGCGCGGTCAGGTGGCCGTCGACGCGGTAATACAACACGTTCCGGTCCGTCCTGCCCCGCCATTCGCGGCTGAGGTCGACGAACGCGATGCCATGCCGCCGTGCCATGTCCTGCAACGCCTGGATCAGCAGGTCGGGCTGCAGGCCATCGGCGGACGGCCGGCCAAGCAGTTCCAGCTGCGCCCGCTGCGGCACGAAGATCAGGATGAACGGCACTCCCGCCGCGTGCGCCTTGTCCGCCATCGGCGCCAGCAGCGCCTCCCAGTCGGCCACGCGCCGGCTCCAGGCCGGGCTGAACGGGGCACGCATGAAATCGGCCTTGTCGCCGTAGCGCACGTAAAGGCTGGTGTAGCGATCGATGTCGCCGAACAGGAAATGCTGCGCGACCCTGACTACCCGGCTGCCGGCGACCAGGGCCTGCATCCCGCCCAGCGACCAGACCGGGCTGGGCCGCGCCGGCGGCTGCGGGAGGTCGACAGCCGGCTGGTATGGCCGCGCCAAGTCGAACGGCATCATGGCCATCACCATGGCATCCGGCTTCAGCGCCAGGGCCGGCTCGACCTGGGTGCCGATCTTGCCCCAGGCGAAACCGAACCCAGCCAGGTTCTGAAACTCCACCGGGCGGCCGCAGGCGCGGGTCAGGTCACGCGCCGCGCGCCCGGCGAAGCTGTCTCCATACGAGACGAACGCGCCGCCGGACAGCGAGGAGCCGACCACCGCCACCCGGATCGCGTCCGCCGGCTTGGGGCCGCATGGCTCCGGGTTGCGGTAGCCGCACTCGTTGTAGCGGTACTCGGCCCACGGCCCTTCGGCGGTCTTCATCATCGCCACGCAGTTGGAGCGGTGCCCGTTGACGCCGCCGCGCTGCACGAAGCAGGTGTCCTGCTCTTGCTGCGCCCAGCTAAGCCGCAGCAGCCCCTCGGCGGCGATGCCGAGCAGCAGGACCGTGAACACGCTGAGCAACGGCAGCAGCACGTAGTCACGGCGCGACAGGCGATGCGATACCAGAATAATTGTTCCCAGGCTGCAGCCGGTCGCGCACCTACCCTGCCGCAGCCTTCATGACAACCGCGTCCGACGTGAACGAATTGCGATCCGGCCGATTGATCGCCGATTGATCCATGTCATGGCGACGACCGCCCGAGCCAGCCATCTTCGCGCCTAGGCCGGGCATGCCGGCGCTTGTAAGGAAGGCAGTCCGTGACCTACGCGACGTTGATGGTGAACCTGCAACTCGGGCAATCGAACGCCGGCCTGCTCCAGGCCGCCGCCGACGTTGCGGACCGGTTCGACGCCGAAATCGTCGGCATCGCCGCCTGCCAGCCGGCGCTGATGATCTACGACGACGGCTGCTATGGGGCCGGGAACCTGATCCAGCAGGATCGTGACGAGATCGACCGGCGCATCGCCGCGGCCGAAGCCGAGTTTCACGAAGCACTCGGATCACGTCGCAGGGCGGCCGAGTGGCGTTCGACGGTGACGCTGGGATCGCTCTCCGACGTCGTCTCCTGCGAGGCGCGCTGCGCCGACCTCGTCATCACCGGCGTTCCGGTCGCCGGTTCGATGGGCGCGTCGCGGGGCGTCAACGCCGGCGACCTCGTGATGCAGCTTGGGCGTCCGGCGCTGGTTGTGCCGGCGGCCGTGGACAGGCTGTCCATGGAGCGGATCGTCGTCGGCTGGAAGGATGCGCGCGAGCCCCGCCGTGCCGTCCTCGACGCGTTGCCGTTGCTGAAGCGGGCTGGCCATGTGGCTGTGGTCGAGATCGCCCGTGAAAGCGAACTGGCCGATGCCCGGATGCACGTGGGTGACGTCGTCAAATGGCTGGCGCGGCATGGCGTCGCTGCGGACGGCATCGCCACGGCGGCATCCGGCGGCGATGCCGACGGACTATTCGCGATTGCCCGTGAGCACGATGCCGGCCTGATCGTCGCGGGCGCCTATGGGCACGCCCGCCTACGAGAATGGGCGTTCGGCGGGGTGACCCGTGACCTTCTGTTCGATGCCAGGCTGTGCTCGCTGCTGTCGCATTGATGGGCGGCCAGGGCTGCGGCGACGCCGTCGTCGAACTGCCAAGGGAGGAGCGGCCCGGGCGGATGAGCGGCCCAGCGCCTGCGCTTTTCCGCAGCCCGCTAATTCAGGCCAGCCGCCAATGCTTCGAGCCAAGCGCGATCCAGGATGACCATCTCGTCGTTGGACGGCGTGGCGATGCGCCCTTCGGCCTTGAACCGGCTTAGGAAGCGACTGGCAGTCTCGGTGGTCAGGCCTGAATAGTTCGCGATGTTTGTCCGTATCATAGGTAGTGCGATGCGGTCGACCGGGCTGTGGCAGGACACCGCGTCGTGCGCTTGCGCCACCAGGAAGCTGGCGACCCGTTTGCGCGCCGTCTTGCGTCCCGGCAACAGCATCTGCTTCCAGGCGGTGACCAGTTCGCCGCAAGCCTCTTGCAACAGGCGCTGCTCGAAGTACGAGCAACCCGCGCAGCATGAGGCGGGAAAAGCGGCAACGACGCAGCGGCAGCCAAGCGATGCAGGTCGCGTTCGGCGACGGCGTTGCACACGCTGCGGTGGCGAGCGTCGCACAGCAGGCAGGGTGCGGCCTGGCGGCTCTTTGTCAGCAGGGTCGATTGGGTGTTCGTTGCCTTTAACAACCATTACGCTTCAAGAAGTCGAACCAAGCCATCAAGCTGGTCGAGATCGGCGTATCGGATACTGAGTCGGCCGCCGACGCCATGGGTGCTCAAGGTAACCACAAGCCCAAGCCGTTCGGTAAGCTGACGCTCCAGCGCCTGCCTGTCAGGGTCGACCTGCGTGATCGTGCCGGCTGTCGTTCGCTGGACGGCAGCCGCCATGGCCTCGGTCTGGCGAACGTTCAAGCTGCGTGCGATGACCGACAACGCGGCGCGGGCCGGGTCCGGATGCCCAAGCAACGCCCGCGCATGACCGGCGGACAAAACGCCGCGGCGCACCTCGTGCTGCACCCCGTCGGGAAGGTTGAGCAGGCGGACGGTGTTCGCGACATGGCTGCGGCTTTTGCCGATGGCCACGGCAAGGCCGTCCTGGGTCATGCCGAATTCGGACTGCAACCGACGAAACCCTTCGGCTTCTTCGATGGCGTTGAGGTCGTCGCGTTGCAGGTTCTCGACCAACGCGGCGGCCGAGGTTTGCGCGTCGGTCAGCTTGCGCACGAGGCAGGGGACCTCGCCCAGGCCGGCCAGGCGCGCGGCTCGCCACCGTCGCTCGCCGGCGACGATTTGAAACTGTCCGGACTGGTCCAGGCGCGGGCGTACCAGCAAAGGCTGCAACACGCCTTGCGAACGGATCGAGTCGGTCAGCTCGGCGAGGCTGGCGACGTCGATCGGGCCGCGGGGCTGGAACGGGTTGGGCTCCAACGCGCCGACGTCGATGAGCTGCAGGTCGGCGTCGACGGCGTGGTGCGCCGTCCGTGTTTCGCCCAGCAGGAACGCCAAGCCGCGGCCCAGGCGTGGCGCGGGGTCACGAACGGTCATGCGTGCGTGTCGCCTCTCCTGGAGTGTGTGGCCGCCTTGCTCAACAGCTCGTCGGCAAGGCGGCCGTAGGCGAGCGCTCCCGGAGAGCGTTGATCGTAAAGGGTGACGGGCTGGCCGTGGCTGGGCGCTTCGGAAACCCGCACGTTCCTTGGGATCACCGTCTCGAGCACCGCGGCGCCGAAAAAGCTTCTTGCATCGGCGGCGACCAACTCGGACAAATTGTTTCTGCGGTCGAACATCGTCAGCAGGATGCCCTCGACGGCGAGGCCTGGATTGAGCGAGCGTCGAACAGCGTCCAGAGTACGCATGAGATGCGCCAGGCCTTCAAGTGCGAAGAACTCGCATTGTAGCGGAATAAGCACCGCGTGAGCGGCCACAAGCGCGTTGAGGGTAAGCAATCCCAGCGAGGGGGGGCAATCGATGATGACGTGATCCGGCTGGAATGGGTCGTCTGCAAGCAACCGTTCCAACGCAGCGGCCAGCCGCCGCTCACGACCGCCGACGGTCGCCAGCTCGATTTCAGCGCCGGCCAGGTTCATGTCCGATGGAACGATCCTAAGACCGCCCAAGGCGGTTGGCGTGAGCCGGGGCGGCGCAGCATTCTTGCCTAGGATCAGGCTGTAGCAATCGGAGCCGGATGAAACTCGATCGATTCCCAAATTGGTGGAGGCGTTGCCCTGAGGGTCGAGATCGATCAGCAGCACCTTACGGCCTTTCCCGGCCAGGCATGCCGCCAAAGTAACTGCGGTGGTGGTCTTCCCGACGCCGCCTTTCTGGTTGGCGACGGCGACGATCCTGGTGTCGGCCTTTTTTTCAGGCACGCGAGATCTCGCTCACGTGCAGGATTGTGGCCGCCGAGTCGGTGAGGCTCGGAAACCGCTCCACCCGCATGCGCCACGCCTTGGCTGCTTCAACCAGTTCAGCATCGACGCCCCGTCCCTTTGGAAGCAGGCATACCGCACCCGGAGCCAACAACCCAAAAACCGCATTCAGCGTCGCGTCAAGGCTTGCAAAGGCCCGGGCAGTTATCAGACGACAACTGAGCGCGGCAGCCTGCGCGCGACGCGGCACTACAGTGACGTTGGCGTGGGTCAGGCGGGCGGCTTCGGTCAAGAACGCAGCTTTGCGAAGATCGGACTCGACGAGGTAGAAATGCCGGTCGAGAGCCAACGCCAGGACCAAGCCTGGAAAGCCCGCGCCGCTGCCAACATCGGCCGCCTCTCCGTCATTCACCTTGATAAGGCGCGTCAGTTGGAGAGAGTCGAGAACATGCCTACTCCATAACTCCGCCATATCTGCTCGCGAAACCAACCTTATCGTTGGATTCCAAGCCTCAATCAACGATGTAAGCCGCTCCAGGCGCTCCGTTGTTTCACGTGAAACGCCATTGCTGCCTTCACCCGGCATGTGGGTGCGTTTCGAGTTGAAGCGCCGCGCCATGCTCAACCATACGGCGTTGTAGAAGAAGTTCCGGTTGTGCCGTTGTTTGCGCTTTTCGCCACGCACGGTTGCACAAGCACCAAGGTGCGGCCCTACACGCCACTGCCATGCGTCGATTGTGATATGCCGGGAAGAGGTATCGTTGCATCGCTACGCAATACAGGGGCGAGACCGAGCCGGCAACGCAGCCGAAAGCCAATCGCTGCGGCACGCGTCTTGTTTGACAGCAAAATCCTGACGGCTGCCGCCGCGCAAGGCGGTTGCTTGTTGCCCGGTCCATGGAGGCATACTCTGCTCCGCAAGCGATGCCGCAGCTTTCTCTTCATAGTCCGATTGGCGACCTCACCCTGTCCGAGGAGGACGGAGTTCTCGTCGCGTTGGATTGGGGGTGGGGGCGAGACCAGGCCCGAACGCCCATCTTGCTCCAGGCTGTGGCGCAGGTGCATCATTACTTCGACGGACAGCGCCGTTGCTTCGATCTGCCAACACGTCCGGCGGGCAGCGCCTACCGGCAGCGGGTTTGGGCGGAAGCCTGCCGCATTCCCTTTGGCGCCAGCTGGACCTATTCGCAATTGGCGGCAAAGGCCGGTGGCGGCGCGCGAGCCGTGGGGGCGGCCATGTCCGCAAACCCGCTACCCATCCTGGTTCCCTGCCATCGCGTCGTCGCAGCTTCGGGTCTAGGCGGGTATTCAGGCGGCGAGGGCGTTGCAACCAAACAGGCTTTGCTGGAATTGGAGCGGACCATTGTCGAGCATGATGCGGCCGCTCGGTCCATGATCGATCCGCCACGGACAAGGAACCCGCCGACATGACCAAAGCCATCCGCATCCACGCCACCGGGGGACCGGGAGTGTTGCTATGGGAGGATACCCCGAAACCCGAGCCGGCGCCACATGAGGCAGTGGTCCATCAAGCCGCGGTAGGGCTGAACTTCATTGACGTTTATTTTCGCAACGGCACCTACAAAACCCCTTTGCCGGCAACTCTCGGCTTGGAAGCGGCAGGAACGGTCACCGCGGTTGGCGAGGAGGTTGCCGGGATCGCCGTGGGCGACCGCGTCGCTTACGCCACCGGACCATTAGGCGCTTACGCCACCGATCGCGCAATCGCCGCCGACCGGCTGCTGCGCCTCCCCGACGGCATCGCCTTCGACACCGCTGCCGCCATGTTGCTGCAAGGCCTGACGGCGCAATACCTCATTCACCGCACCCACGTTTTGCAGGCTGGAGAAACCGTTCTGGTCCATGCCGCGGCCGGCGGCGTTGGGCTGATCCTCTGCCAATGGGCGTCCCATCTCGGCGCCCGCGTCATCGGGGTGGTGTCCAGCGCCGCCAAGGCCGAGCTGGCCCGCGCCCATGGAGCCGCCGAGGTGATCGTCGGCTATCACGACCTGGCCGACAACGTGCGCCGGCTTACCGACGGCGCCCTCGTTCCGGTGGTCTACGACAGCATCGGCCGCGATACCTTCTCCGCCAGTCTCGATTGCTTGGCGCCGCTCGGCACGATGGTCAGCTACGGCTCGGCATCCGGCGTCGTGCCCCCGGTCGACATCGGCCAGCTGGCGAGCAAGGGCAGCCTGTTCCTCACTCGTCCCACCCTGGCCACCTACACGGCCAGCCGACCTGACCTCGTAGCCGCCGCAGCGTCACTGTTCGAGGCGGTTGAGAGCGGCATCGTTCGCATCCGGGTCGGTCAGAGTTTCGCCCTGCGCGACGCCGCGGCGGCGCACGCGGCGCTAGAAGCTCGGCAGACTACCGGCAGCACGGTATTGCTCCCCTGAGTCCAGCCAAGCCGCTGCCAGGCGTCGCCCCAGTGCAGACCGCCCGGCTCACGGCATTGATCGTGGCTTGCGCGCTGTTCATGCAAAACCTCGACGGCACCGTCATCTCCACGGCGCTCCCGGCCATGGCGAAGGCGTTCCACCAGGACGCCGTGCGCATGAACGTCGCTTTGACCTCGTACCTGGTCAGCGTTGCGGTTTTCATCCCGGTGAGCGGCTGGATGGCCGACCGCTACGGCGCGCGTTCGGTGTTCCGCGCCGCCATCGCGGTGTTCACCATCGGATCGGTGCTGTGCGGGCGCGCCGAGACGCTGCCGTTCCTGGTGGCGTCCCGCGTCCTGCAAGGCGCGGGAGGCGCCATGATGGTTCCGGTCGGACGGCTCGTGCTGTTGCGCACCGCCGCCAAATCGGAACTAGTCGCCGCCATGGCTTGGCTTTCGGCGCCGGCGCTGGTCGGCCCGGTCATCGGCCCGCCGCTGGGCGGCTTCATGGTCACTTACCTGTCCTGGCGCTGGATCTTCGACATCAACGTCCCGGTCGGCATCCTCGGCATCGTGCTGGTGACGCGCTACGTCGAGGATGTTCGTGAGGATGCCAAGGTTGGGCTCGACATCCTGGGCTTCGTGTTGGCCGCGCTGGCCATGGCCGGCCTGATGTTCGGCTTCGAGACCATCGGCCGGGTCGTGCCGAACCCTTATCCGCAACTCGCCATCGCCGCCGGCCTCTGCTGCGCGTTGCTCTACGTCCGCCATGCCCGCCGCTGTCCGTCGCCGCTGCTGGATTTCACCCTGCTGCGGGAGCCGACCTTCCTGGTTTCGGTGTTGGGAGGCACGCTGTTCCGTATCGGCATCGGCGGCCTGCCGTTCCTGCTGCCGCTGATGCTGCAGCTCGGCTTTGGTTTGTCGCCGCTGCAAAGCGGCCTAATGACGCTGGCCAGCTCTGCGGGAGCCATCGCCATGAAGCCGGCGGCGATGTCGGCGTTGCGCCGCTTCGGGTTCCGCGACACCTTGTTCGGAAATGGCTTGATCGCCGGGTTGCTGCTCGCCGCCTGCGCGCTGTTCCGCCCATCCTGGCCCACGGCGGCGATCTACGCGGTCCTGCTGGCCGGCGGGTTCTTCCGCTCGCTGCAGTTCACCGCTTACAACACTGTCGCCTATGCCGACATCGCCCGCAGCCGCATGAGCGCCGCCACCAGCCTGTACAGCACCATCCAGCAGCTTTCACTGACTCTCGGCGTCACTGTCAGCGCCGCTTGCTTGGAAGGCACGATGCACATGGCAGGTCGGTCGCAGCCGACAGCGCCGGATTTCTCGATCGCCTTCTTGGTGGTGGCAGGCTTCGCTGTCGCAGCGGCGCCGGTGTCTCGACTGATGTCGCGCACCGCCGGCTCCGAAATCAGTGGGCAGGCAGTGCTGCCGGCGGCGTAAAGCCGTCACAGCGCACTTGCCACAACTTGACCGTTGCTGGAGGCCATGGAGCGGGTGAAGGGAATCGAACCCTCGTGTGCAGCTTGGGAAGCTGCCGTTCTACCATTGAACTACACCCGCCAGTTGGCCATTCGACTATAGCACCGCAGATTGACGGTGCAATCCGGCTCACCTAGGTTGGCCGCCGCCGGGCAACCGGCCCTCGCGATTTGTCCGGCTGGATTGCGGCGAGGTGAAACAAGCGCGCTAAAGAGGCCAGCGGACGCATCCAACACGCCGGGTGCCACGCTGCCTCGTCCGGCCTTCGGTACGAGGTCCACGATGAACGACATGACCGCGCCCACCCAGCCGCATCCGGCCACTGTCGCGGTGCACGGCGGCACCCAACGCACCCCCTTCGGCGAAACCAGCGAGGCGCTGTTCCTCACCTCCGGCTTTGTCTACGACAGCGCCGAGCAGGCCGAGGCGACCTTCACCGGCTCTGCCACGCATTATCAGTACTCCCGCTTCGGCAACCCGACGATAGCCATGCTGGAAGAACGCCTGGCGCTGATCGAGGGCGCCGAGGCCTGTCGCGCCACCGCTACCGGCATGGCCGCGGTACATGCCGCGCTGCTGTCGCACCTCAAGGCCGGCGACCGTCTGGTGGCGTCGCGGGCGCTATTTGGCTCGTGCCACTGGATCGTCTCCACCTTGTTGCCGCGCTACGGCATCGTCGCCGAGTTCGTCGACGGCGCCGATCTCGACCAGTGGCGCGAGGCATTCTCGCGCCCGGCCACGATGGCGCTGCTGGAGACGCCGTCCAACCCGATGCTGGAGGTGATCGACCTGCGCGCCATTTGCGACCTGGCGCACGCCGCGGGGGCGCTGGTGGTTGTCGACAACGTCTTCGCCACGCCGCTGCTGCAGAAGCCGCTGCAGTTCGGCGCCGACGTCGTCGTCTATTCGGCCACCAAGCACATCGACGGCCAAGGCCGCGTGCTGGGCGGCGCCGTGCTCGGCAGCCGCGACTGGATCGAGGGCACGCTACAGCCGTTTGTCCGCAATACCGGCCCGTCGATCTCCGCCTTCAACGCCTGGCTGCTGCTGAAAGGGCTGGAAACGTTGTCGCTGCGGGTCGACGCGATGTGCCGCAGCGCCGCCACGCTGGCCGACCTGCTGGCGACGCGGCCGGAGGTGACGCGGGTCTGGTATCCCGGTCGGCCCGATCATCCGCAGCACGCGCTGGCGATGGCGCAGATGTCGGCCGGCGGCACCCTGGTCACCTTCGCGCTGCGCGACAAGGCGGCGGCGTTCCGGATGATGAACGCGTTGCGCATCGTCGCCGTCTCGAACAATTTGGGCGACAGCAAATCCCTGATCACCCATCCCGCCACCACCACCCACATGCGGATCGGCGCCGAAGAGCGGGCGCGGCTCGGCATCGGCGACGGGGCCGTCAGGCTTTCGGTCGGATTGGAGGACGTGCGCGACTTGGTCGCCGACCTCGCCCAGGCGCTCGAACGCTCGTAGGTTGGTCAGCTGCAGTGTTATCATCCACCTGTCTGGAAGGGGAGCCGTGCCGTGACCGACGCCTATGCCGCCACCACCAACGATGTCTGCGTGGTTGTCCGGGCGTTCTACCTGGAAGATCAATCCCGCCCCGACGAGGGTAAGTTCGTCTGGGCCTACCGGATCACCATCGAGAACCAGGGCCGAGCCGCCTTGCAGCTGGTGCGGCGCAGCTGGGTGATCACCGATGGGCGCGGCCGCGTGCAACGGGTGCATGGCGACGGCGTAATCGGCCAGCAGCCTGTGCTGGAGCCAGGCGAGGTTTTCGAGTACACTTCCGGTACGCCGCTTGAAACGCCGTCGGGCTTTATGGCCGGCACCTACCACATGGTATTGACTGGCTCGGGCGAGCCGTTCGACGTCGCCATTCCGGCTTTCAGCCTGGACAGCCCGCATCAGGCCGGCCGCCTGCACTAAGGCGGCCGTGCCGTTGCGGTTGGAACTCGCCGAGTAGGCATCCATATCGCGGGTAGGGCAGCAGGATCTTCAACGCAGTGAACATTGTCGCGCCCACCTCTCACGATGCCGCATCCGGCAGCCAGCAGACAGCGGGACGTCCGACTCGCGAGCAGGCTGAGGACGCCGTCCGCACGCTGCTTCGTTGGGCGCACGAAGATCCCGCACGCGCCGGGCTGCATGACACTCCGGCCCGAGTCGTGCGGTCCTACGAGGAGTTCTTCGCCGGCTATCTGGTAGACCCGATGGCCTTGCTTGAGCGCACTTTCGACGAAACCGAGGGCTACGATGAAATCGTGCTGTTGCGCGACATCCGCATCGAAAGCTATTGCGAGCACCATATGGTGCCGATCATCGGCCGCGCCCACGTCGCCTACTTGCCGCACCGCCGCATCGTCGGCATCAGCAAGTTGGCCCGTGTGGTCGACGCCTACAGCAAGCGGCTGCAGATTCAGGAGAGGCTGACAGCGCAGATTGCGAATACCATCAACGACGTGCTGCAGCCGTTGGGCGTGGCGGTGGTGATCGAAGCGGGTCATCAATGCATGACCACGCGCGGCGTCCACAAGTCGGGAGTTTCGATGGTCACCAGCCGGATGCTGGGGGTGTTCCGAGACAATCCGGAGACCCGGCGCGAGCTGCTGGCAATGATGCCGCGTCCAATCTCACCAGCCTTCACCGACTGACTCGACTGCGTCGGCACCCTGCGAAAATCAACCAGCAAGGCTGGCTTGCAATAGCCTGCTAAGCGGGGCGATGGGTACGCGGGACGCGGCCGGGCCAATCGACGATGTGCTCTTCCAGCGCTCCCGCCACCCGCTCGCTAATCGCCCGACCGCGCGCCGAGACGCCGGCGCTATGCACCGTCTCCGCCGAGCCGGACACCAGCGGATGCCACCATGCCAGCCCACGTCCCTCGGCTACCCGGCGGTAGCCGCAGGACGGCGGCAGCCAGTCTATGTCGGGCAGCGATTGCGGCGTCAGGCTAACGCAGTCGGGCACCCGGACCTGCCGCCGCGCATAGTCGCCGCAGCGGCATTGCTGCAGGTCGAGCAGGTGGCAGGCGACGTTGGTGAACGACAGCTCGCCGTCGTCCTCGTGGCGCAGCTTGTGCAGGCAGCATCGGCCGCAGCCGTCGCATAGCGACTCCCATTCCGCGTCGGTCATCTCCGACAACCGTTTGGTCTCCCAGAACGGCTTGGGCGCGGCTGGCTCACCCATTCGGCAGCGGCGCGCTGGACACCGGCGCCCGCGGCGACGGCGCGCCGTTCAGCGGCGTCGGGGACGACGGGGCGGTATAGGCGGGAGCAGCGTAGGCGGGGGCGACGTTGGCGGGCAGGCCGGGCGCCACCGCGCCGGAGAAGCGGCCTAGCATCTCGCGCAGGGGTGCGGCGCCCGGGTTGTTGCCCTGGTTCTGCAGCACCAGTTGTTGCGCCGCGATCGGCTGCCCGTAATAAGCGGCGTTCCAAGCGCTTTTGACGCTGATCAGGCTGCCGTCCAGCGACAGCCCGGCGAACAGTCCGCGGCTGCGCGCGAACGCCACCACGTCGGCCTTGAGCGCCGCGGTGGTCGAGCCGGAAACCCCGGTGCCAAGCGTTGCGAACGCCAGCCCGGCCTCGGCGCCGAACTTGAACTGGTCGTCGATGATCGCCTGCAGCCCGCGCTCGGTCAGGACGATGAACAGCACCTGACTGTCCTGGATGCCGGCCTGCAGGCCGAAGCTGCCGGCGCTGAGGTCATAGAAGGCCGGGCTCGACCAGCCGTTCGGCCCGCGTCCGACCAGCACGCAGTTGCCGCCCTGGCCGCCGATCACGAATCCGGCCTTGAACACCTGCGGACAGACCAGCGCGCCGCGCGCCCGCCGCATCAGGCCGATTGCGTCGCGGCCCTCGCGCGCCGCCATCATACCCTGCACGGTCAGCGTCGCGCGATCGACCAAATCCTGTTCGCGCAACTGCGCCTGCGCCTGCAACGGGGTCAGGACGCCGATCGCCAGCAGCAGGGTAATGAAAACGCGCTTCATGCAACGGGACTCCCAGGATATTGCATTTTGTCCGATCCGCGGGTTGCCCGGCAAGGCCTCGCGTCGCGTCTTAAGCCGTCGAGTTCACGATCGTTGGCCTCACAGACCTGGCATCTCGTTCACGCACGCCACGCGCCATCCCGCCGCGGTGCGGTCGAGCCGGGTCAGCGACAGGTTCTCGATCGACAGGTGGAGCGCGTTGTCGGCGCCGACGCCCAACGCGTGCGCCACCGCGGCGCGGATGGTGCCGCCATGGCTCATGGCCACCACGTCATGCCCCAGATAGGCCTGCGCCAGCTGCTCCATCAGCGGCGACACCCGGGCAATCCCGTCGGCCATGCTTTCGCCTCCCGGCGGCCGCTCGCCGCCGGCCAGCGGCCAGAAACCGTGCGGCGGCAAGGTTAGATGCTGCGGCAGCTGGTCGTGCGGCAGGCCCTGCCACGAGCCGAAGCTCAACTCGATCAGTCCCGGCTCGATCACCAGCTCCTGCTCGGGGTAGCCGGCCGCGAAGATCGCCGCGGCGGTGCGCTGGGTGCGCGACAGCGGGCTCGCGAGCCAGGTCACCTGCGGCCCCGGTTGCGGCAGCCGGCGGGCGAGCTCCTCGTACATCGAGCGCTGGCCGATCAGGTTCAGCGGGCACAGCGGCACGTCGTTGTCGCCGTAGATCACGGCGCGCGCGTTCTCCTCCACGATGGCGTGGCGGATCATCCAGAAACGGGTTTCGGTCATGGCAAAACTCACTCGCCGATGGTGATGAGGGCGCCGCGCTCGCGGGCGGCACGGAACTGCCAGGCGAACACCGCGACGGCGCCCGCCAGCCATAGCGCGTTGAGCCCGACCGCCCAGGCCATGTGGCCCCACGCCGGCTGGCCCCACCCGGCATCGCCGACGCCGCCATGGAACCGGCCGAGAACCGCGCGCATGCCTTCGAACACGTGCGTGGACGGCAGCGCCAGGGAGACCGGGCGCACCCAGGCGGGCAGCACCGAAACCGGGTAGAACACCGCCGAGAACGGCGTCAGGCCGAACAGCACCGACCAGGCCAGCGCCTCCGCCCCGGCGCCGTATCAGGCTGATCACGCCCAGCGATACCCACCAGCCCATGATCATCAGGTTGGCCACGAACAGCACCAGGATCGGTCCCGCGCTGAACAAGTTGAACGCATACAGCACGTACGCCAGCAGCACCGCCGGCAGCACGCCGAACGTCATGCGCAGCGCCGACATGCCGATCAGCGCCGCCACCAGCTCGACCGGGCGCAGCGGGCTCACGAACACATGGCCGAGGTTGCGCGACCAGACCTCCTCCAGGAAGCTCACCGCCACGCCCATCTGGCTGCGTAGCGCCACCTCCCAGAGCAATACCCCGGCCAACAGCACGCCGCCGGCGACCGCCGTGGGGCTGCCCAGCCGGGAGGCGAAGAAGCTGGCGGTGAAGCCCCAGACGCACAGTTGCAGCGTCGGCCAGTAGGCCAGCTCGATCAGCCGCGGCCAGGAGCGGCGGTACAGCGCGATGTGGCGGTACACCATGCCCCACACCCGGCGCAGCGAGGCCCGGTCTGCGATCAAGCGGGCACCGGCTCGGCACGACGGTCGCGGGCGATGTCGAGGAACACCTGCTCCATGTCGTCGCGCCCGTAGCGGGCCAGCAGCTCGGCCGGCGCGCCGCCGTCGACCACGCGGCCCTGCTTCAGCATCAGCACTCGGTCGCACAGCCGCTCGACCTCGGCCATGTTGTGCGAGGCGAGCAGGATGGTGCAGCCGCTCTCGGCCCGGTAGCGTTGCAGCCAGCCGCGCACCAAGTCGCCGGTGTCGGGGTCGAGGCTGGCGGTCGGCTCGTCGAGCAGCAACACGTCCGGCCGGTTGATGAGCGACTTGGCCAATGCCACGCGGGTCTTCTGCCCGGCCGACAGCTGCCCCGCGAGCCGTTTCAGGATCGGGCCGAGGTCCAGCTCGCGCGCCAGCTCGGCGATGCGGCGCTCCGGCTGGCGCACGTCGTAGAGATGGCAGTAGACGCGCAGGTTCTCGATCACCGACAGCCGCGCCGGCAGGGCGACGTAGGGAGAAGAGAAGTTCATTCGCGCCAGGGCGGCGAAGCGGTCCTGCGCCATGTCGTGGCCGAGCACGCCGATGCGCCCGGCGGTCGGGATCAGCAGCCCCAGCAGCATAGCGATGGTGGTGCTCTTGCCGGCGCCGTTGCCGCCCAGCAGGCCAAGCGTGGTGCCGGCCGGCACCTCGAACGTGATGTCGTCGACCGCCAGCGTGCCGCCGTAGCGCTTCGACAGCCCGGACACGGTGATGACGCTGGCGGACGCACTCGACATGAGCACCGATTAGGCCGCGCCCGGCATCCCGCCAAGGGCAATGTTGCGTGACATCCGCGTCGGATCGCGCGCCGCCACCGCCGCGGCGCCCTGGAACAGCGCGATGCCGCGCGACCTGCCCCAGCCGATCGCGGCCTCGGTATCGGCCCCGGCCAGCACGACGGTGGCGGGATCGACGGAGGGCGGCGCCATGGCCAGCTCGGGTGACCAACGCAGCTCCACGAGGTCGAGGCCGGTCTGCGCCACCGGCAGCGCCGGCAGCAGCGCCGCGTCGATGCCGCGCAGCAGCAGGCGATATTCACGGGCGTGGGCGAAGTCGCGGGCGAACATGAACGCCGCCGGGTCGGCCAGCAGGTCGGCGGCGGACAGGTTCAGCACCACATGGCCGCGCAGCACCGCCGGCAGCATCGCGTCGAAGCGCAGGAACTCGGCCGCCAGGACCGTGGCGACGTTGAGGTCGAGGCTGAACGGACCGGCGTCGCGCAGCTCTCCCGAAGCGGTCAGCAGCGCCAGCATGCGGCGGTCCAGCGTGCGGGTCAGGCGGCGGAACAGCCACGGGTCGGCGCGCGTCGCCACGCCCGGCAGCAGCGCCGCCGACAACGCCGCCACCGAGAACAGGCGACGCTCCCAGCGCCGCGCCGCCCGGCCGTCGGCGGCCACCCCGCACACGTCCCGCCGGCGCGCGAAGCTGGTCAGGTCGCAACCGGCCAGCCGGGCCTCCAATGCCCCGAGCGTCGCGAGGTCGAGCGGCCTGCCGGACGGCGCGGGCTTTGGCGCCGGCTGCCGGCTGTGCAGGTTGGCGGCCGCGATGTCGCACAGCAAGCCGGCGTCGCGCGGCAGCGTCAGCGACTCGGCGAGCCGGTCCGACTGCGGCAGCAGGTCGCCCGTGAACAGGTGCGCGATGCCGCGCAGGCTGTCCTGCAGCGCAGCGACGGCATCGCCGCGCCAGGCGATCACCAGGTCGGCGCCCGGCAGCTGGAACAGCCGCGCGCGGTCGGCGGCGCTTGCCAGCGGCTCCAGCGCCGCGCGCGCCAGGCGCAAATGGTGCGGCTTCGACAGGCTGGGCGGCAGTCGTGACAGGTGCACCACCAGGATCTGCCGCGCGACGCCGGACATCACGCTCTCGGCCACCAGCTGCAGCAGTTCGACGCCGTCCTGGCGCGCCAGCTCGTCGTCGTGCGGCGCCGCTTCCTGCCAGGCTCGTCGGCGTAGCGCGGCGCTCACGCCGCAGCCGTCCCCGCATGCGCCGACTTGAGCAGGCCAGCGTCGAGCAAGCCGGCGTCGAGCAAGCCGGCGTCGAGCAGGCGGGTGTCGCGGCAAAGCCGGCGTCCGGCCGGTTCGGCGGCGGTGGCGCGCTCGATACATTGGCGTAGCGTGCAGCCGTTGGCGTGAACGCAGGCGGAGATGCGCGCGACCCCGAGCATGGCGTCGACGTGGCGGCCCTGGAAGCGGCGGATGCCGCGCGCCACGCCCCAGCGCAGCGCCGCCTCGGTGTCTGCATGGGCCAGCAGCGTCCGGGCCGCGCCCTGGCCGGCGATCGCCTCGACCACCACGGCCGCGTCGCTCGGGGCCAGGTCGCCCAGCCGTGGCGACCAGTCGACCAGCATCAGGTCGGCGCCGAGCGCCCAGGGCCGTGCCAGCAGCAGCGTGAGGTGCGAGATGCCGGACACCAGCAGCGGTAATCCTGCGCCCTGCACGCGGCTGCGCGCGGCGGCGAAACCGGCGATGTCGGCGTACGCCTCCAGCGCCGCGACCTCGATGGCGGGCGCCGCGCCGCGTTCGCCGCAGGCGTCGACCCACGCGGCGTAACCGGCCGAGGCGATGCCGGCCAGCGTCAGCGCGACATGCAGCGGCGGCGCTCCCGGCAACGCGGCGTCGAGCGGGCCGCCGCCGCCCAGGGCTGCGTGCAGCGCCTCCAGGATCACCGGGTCGCGTTGTCCGGCCAGGTGGCGGAGCAGAAACGGGTCGCCGCCCGGGTGGCCGCTTTCGACTTCGACGGCCATTCCGCCGCGCCGCGCCCCCATCGCCGCACGCGACAGGCCGACTGCGCGATAGAGCGGCCGCAGCCCGGCTCCGATGCCGTCATGGCCAAGCGTGGGGCCAAGCGCGGGGCCAAGCGCGGCGTCGCGTCCGGGCAGCATCACCGAGACCTGGCGTTGCAGCAACTCGACGCCGACGCCAGCGAGCGCCGGCAGCGGTTCCGCAACAAACCTAGGGGCGCCCGTCGGCGGGCGCGGGCCGCCTTCGGGCCGGAGTTCCCGGATGCGGGCGTCGACGTAGCGGTGCAGCGCAGCCGCGGCGGTCGCCAGCGGCCACAGCGAAACCAGTCGGCCGGGATCGGGCATGTCGACCTGCAGCAGCTTCGCCAGGGTGGCCGGAAGCTCGTCGAGCGCCGCCTGCGGCGTCAGTTCCGGCGGCAGCCGGCACAGCAGCGCCAGGTCGCCGTTGCCCAGCGCGAACACTTGGCCGTCATGGCGCTGGGCGGCGTCCTGCATCAGCGCGCGGGCGATGCGGCGGTGGTGCGGGCGCGGCGCTGGAGCCGGCAGGCCGGACAGCTGCAGCACCAGGGCGATGCAGCCGCGCGGCTGACGCATCAGCCGGCGCACCGCCTCGGCCAACGTACGCTCGACGCCGTTCGGGGCGGCTTCCCCCGAAGGAGCTGGCCGCGGAGAAGTTGGTTGCACCGCCGCATCCTGCCGCAACGTGGTTAACGGGACGTTAGCGCCGCCTGCCCCGCCATGCTGCTTGCCACGGTTTGGCGGCTTCGCTACGGCTCGGCCATGGAGCAGCCCTCGTTCGAAATCCTGCGCGAAGCCGCGTCCCGGCTCGCCCGCGCCTCGGTGCTGGTGGTCGGCGACGCGATGCTCGACCGCTACGTCTACGGCGACGTCGACCGCATCAGCCAGGAGGCGCCGGTCCCGGTGCTGTGCGTGCAGCGCGAGCTGGCCGTGCCGGGCGGGGCCGCCAACGTGGTTCGCAACCTGGGCGCGCTCGGCGTCGCGGTGGCGTTCGTCTCGGTGGTCGGCGACGACCAGCCGGGCTCGGACCTGACCGGGCTGATCGGCGGCCAGCCCGGGGTCGAGCCGTGGCTGCTGGTGCAGGGCGGGCGCGTCACCACGCTGAAGACCCGGTTCATCGGCCAGGGCCAGCAATTGCTGCGTACTGACCGCGAAGACGCGGTGCCGATCCATCCCAAGCTGGCGGAGCGGCTGGTTCGCATCGCCCGCGACGCCATCGCCGCGACCTCGGTGACCATCCTGTCCGACTACGGCAAGGGCGTGCTGGGCAGCGACGTGACGACGCCGCTGCTGGCGGCGGCCAAGCAGGCCGGGCGGCCGGTGCTGGTCGACATGCGCGGGCCTGATTTCGCGCGCTACGCCGGGGCCGACGTGCTGACCACCTCGTGGCGCAACCTATGCAGCGCCACTGGCCGCCAAACCGAGACCGACGCCGCGGTCGCCGCCGCCGCGGCCAGCCTGCGCCAGCGTCACGACTTCGGCGCCGTGGTGATCCGGCGCACCGGCCACAGCCTGACCGTGGCGGCCCGGGAAGCCGATGCCGACGCCGCTGCCCCCGACTGCGTGCTGCACCTGCGGAACCACGCCACCGAGGCGTCCGACACCCTGGGCCTCGGCGACACCGTGGTCGCGATGCTGGCGGCGGCGCGGGCGACTGGGGCGTCGCTGCCGGTGGCGGCCTGCCTCGCCAACGCCGCCGCCTCGGTGCTGGTCGGGCGGATCGGCACCGCCCTGGTGCGCGAGGCCGACCTGCTGGCCGCCCTGGCGCCGCCCAGCAACACGCACAAGATCGTCTCGCGCGAAGTGGCGGCGGAGCGGGTCGAGCGCTGGCGCCGGGTCGGCTGGCGCGCCGGCTTCGTGTTCGGCGCGTTCGACGGCGCCGGGCCGGAGGCAGAGGCGATGCTCGACGGCGCGCGCGGGTCGTGCGACCGGCTGACGGTGGGGCTGGCTCCCGACCGGGACGGCGGCGAGCCGGAGGCGGTGCGGGCGGCCCGGCTGGCGGCGCTGCCCAGCGTCGACCTGGTGGTGTCCTCGGGCATCGAGCCGACCGCCGAGCTGTTGCGGGCGCTGCGGCCGGAGCTGCTGATCGAGGACGGCGCCGCTCCCGGCCGCAACGCCAACGCCGAACTGATGCGCGAGTGGGGCGGCCGGGTGCTGCCGGCCGACGCCGCGACTCAGTCCGAGCCGGCTGTTTGAGGTTTCGTCGGTGCGGGCATTGACGAACAAGTCGACCCCGGCGATGGGGCGGCCTTTGACGTGGCCGGCGTCGCCATGGCGCGCAACAGGCCGACATCGGCGGCGGGAGGCGCGTCCGGTTCGCGCAGCGCCCGCATGGCGATGTACTGCGCCGTCCACTCGCCGATGCCGGGAAGCGCCTTCAGGCGGTTAAGCGCATCGTCCAACGCCGGCGCGGGCGCGAACAGTCCAGGGGTGGCGAGGGCGCACGCGGCCAGCGACACGATCGCCGCAGCCCGCAAGCGCGGCATCCCAAGCGCCAGGTCGGCGCCGGCCAGCCGGGCGGCGGAGGAAAACAGGGAACGCAAGGGGCCGTCACCGGCTGGCAGCGGCGCGCCATGGGCGGCGCGAGTTGGCCAGCCAGCCGGGTTGCAGCCGCGACCGTGATCTGCTGGCCGAGGATCGCCCGCACCGCCAACTCGAACCCGCCCCAAGCACCCCCGGCACCCGCAGGCCAAGCCGCGCCGCGCCCAGGGGCGCCAGGCGGGGGTCGGCGGCAAGGTGGCGTCCAATGATGGCCGGGTCCGCGCCGAGGTCAAAGATGCGCCGGATGCGGTCGATGATCGCCGGGAGCGCGGTGACGGCGGGGAACCGGATTGTCGCCAGCAGGGCGCAGTCGGCCGGTCGGACCCCGATCGTCCCGTGCGCCTCGCCAATAACGATCACTCCGCCTTGCGGTGGCCGCGGCCGTGCTGCTCCTTGGTCAGCGCCGCGTTGCGCGCGGCGGCCTCCTTCTCGGCTTTGCCCGCGGTGGCGTGGCTGGTGCCTTCCTCCGTCGTACCTTCCGCCGCAGCGCGCGAACTGGCCGGCAGCGGCTCGCCCTTGGCGTGCAGCGGGGAAGGCGCCTTGCCGCCCTCGGGCACCCGGTCGTGGCCGCCGCCGGCCTTGGCGGTGCCGGCGAGCTGCACCTCCTCGGCTTTCTGCGCCTTGGCCGAGCGGGCGGTGGTGGTGTCGTTGTCGGACTTGGTCTTCTCGTGCGGCATCGCTGCTCTCCGGTCGGGAGGCACCTAAACGCCTGACGGCCCCGAGGTTTCGCTCAGCGCGGCATCCGCGCCGTCATCGCCGCCCGCTTTGGCGCTGCAGCGCCAAGTCGTCGGCGAGGTCGCGCCGCATGTCCTCCGGCACCGTCCGCCCGACCGCGACGCCGAGTTCGCGCACCCGGCGCCGAAGGTCGTATAGCTGGTCGAGCAGCGACAGCACCACCGGCAGCGCCTCCTCGTTCACCTGCATCTCGTAGCGCAGCTCGCGGATCAGCCTCACCCGCGCCACGTCCACCGCCCGGAAGCCGTAGCTGCCGGCGGGACCCTCCGGCCGCACCCATTCCTGGGCGATCCAGCGCTCCAGGTCCTGACGCCGCAGGCCCGGGATTTGCGTTACCAGGACTTCGAAGCTGATCATCGGCCTTCCTCCAGCGCCTGCCGCGGGTTGGCCGGATGCTCCGGCTCCCAGCCGCGCAGGAACTCCTCCAACGCGGCATCCGGCTTGCCGACCACGACGTCCAACATGGCGTAAAGGTCGCCCGCGGCCAGGTCGCCATGCGCGGGAACGCCGCGGCCGCGCAACCGCAGCTCGGTCCCGCTGTCGGAGTGGGCCGGGACGTGCATCCGCACGATGCCGCCCGGGGTCGGCACGTCGACCACGCCGCCGAGCACCGCCTCGGCCAAGGAGACGGGCAGCTTCAGCCGGATATTCTGGCCGTCACGGCTGAACGCCGGATGCGGCTTCACGCCGATCTCGATCAGGGCGTCGCCGGGAGGGCCGCCGTTCCAGCCTTCGCCGCCCTTGCCGCGCAGCCGCAGCACCTGGCCGTCCACCGATCCTGACGGCACCTTGACGTCCAGTGTCCGGTCGCCCGGCAGCGTCAATCGCCTGGTCGCGCCCAGTACGGCGTCGAGAAACTCGGTGGCGAGCGTATAGCGTTCGTCCTGGCCGGGGACACCGGCATCCCTGCCAGCCCCCGCATCCCTGCCAGCTCGGCCGCGCGCGCCGAACATGGAGCCGAACACGTCGCTGAACTCCTCGGGGCTCCACTCCTCCGCCTGCGGCCCGGCACGGCCATAGCGACGGCCGGCAGCGCTTTCGGCATAGTCGCGGTACGACGGCTGCGGGGCGCGTTGATTGCCGCCGGCGTCGATCTCGCCGCGGTCAAAACGAGCGCGCTTCTCCGGGTCCGACAGCAGTTCGTTCGCGCCGACCACCACCTTGAACCGCTCCTCGGCCGCCACGTCGCCCGGGTTCAGGTCGGGATGGTGCTGCTTGGCCAACTTGCGGTAGGCGCGGCTGATGTCGTCCTGGCTGGCGTCGCGGGCCACCCCGAGCGTCTTGTAGGGATCGTCCAACGTTGTTCACCTCGCCGCTCGGTTGGCCGGGGCCGGCCCGCGATCCTGGGTCCGCTCCCGACCGGGCGAGAATACCGGGAGCCGCCAGTTAGATAAAGCATGGCGGCGTTCGGTGGTTTGCAGCCAGGCTACGCCATCGGCGGAAACGGCGCTGCGAGCAGTGCAGCACGTCGGCGCCTGCCTCCACCAGCGGCGTGAGCCAGTCGGCCATGGCGGCGGGCGTCTCGGCGAGGCGGGCCGTGAAGTCCTGCTGCTTCCATTAGCTGAGGCGCAGGATGATGGGAAAGCCCGGACCCATCGCTTGCCGGACGCTTTGCACCACCTCGGCCGCGAACCGCGCGCGCTGCTTCAGCGTGGCGCCGTCGAAGCGGTCCGTGCGCCCGTTCAACGTGAACCTGCGGATCGTAGACGACAACGCGCTGGCGATGGCGGCCGGGCGGCCGGGCGGATGGACGGCTCGGCCAGCGCCATCGACGAGATTTTGAAGTACCGCTCCAAAGATTTCCGCTTCAAGGCAGTCGCGGCGCTCGACGACAGCTTCGGCGGCGGCGGCGTTCGTGGCCGGGCACGTGTCGGTGGCAATGACGTGGGAGCCGAACCTCGCCATGGTTAGGACCAAGCATGTCGGCCACGTGCTGATCGACAGCACCGCCATCCCCGGCGTGATCGTCGACGTGCTCCCAGCTCAACTGCAAGTTCATCGACGCGCATCCCGCCGAGGCCGACGCGATCATGGCCAAGGGCGTCGGCGGCTACCTCGCCAAGCCGCAGGACTTCGCCGACGCCGAAAAGGGCGTGCGCTTCCACGCCACCGCCATGTCGACGCCGTACGTCGGCACGCTTGGCAAGCCTGGCCCGATGAACGACATCGTCGGCACCGGCAACGAAATCTGGCACGACCTCGGCAAGATGAAGGCGACCGTCGACTTCGCCTACGTGGTCGACCCGACTTTCGTCAACGCAGCACCCAAGTGAGCTGACCATGGCCGGCCAGCGATCGGTGCTGCAACGTTGCCTGACGCCCAAAGCGGAAATTCCCCGCGGCCTCGCGCTGGGCATGGGTATGGCGATCTGGGCGGCGGCTGGATGGCGGCGTCGTATGGCGGGCTGATGCCGGCGCTGTTCCTGCCGCTGCCGGACGCGGTGGTCGCCGCCGCCATCCGGCTGTCGGACGACGGCAGCCTGTACCGCCACATTTGGGCCAGCCTGCAGGTCGTCCTGATCGGCTTTGCGTTGCCCTCGCCGGCGGCGGCGCCACTCGGCCTGCTGAACGCCAGCTACACGCTGGGCGCCAGCCGCCGCGACGTGCTGCTGCACGTGCTCGGCCCTGCGGCCCTGCCTGGCGTGCTCGACGTGCTGCGAGTGACCATGGGCTGGGCCTGGACCTTATCTGGTCGTCGCCGAACTGGCCGCGGCTTCCAGCGGGCTTGGCTATACGTCCATGCAGGGATTGCGCGGCTTCCAGGTTGACGTGATCTTCCTGGCCATCATGGTGACCGGCATTCTCGGACTTGCACCCGCAAGACCGTGCTGTTCGTGACTCACGACATCGACGAGGCTATCCTGCTCGGCGACCGCGTGTACGTGATGTCGCCGCGTCCGGGCCGCATCGAGCGGCCGGCGCCGGCGCCGCTGCCACGCCCGCGCGGCGTGGCGATGGTGATGGAGCCGGGCTTCATGGCCATCAAGCGGCAGGTGCTGGCGCTGATTCACCACGACGACGACGACGAGGAGCTTCCGCGATGACCCGCACCGGCACGCAGCACCGCGATTCGATCCGCGACGGTCGCGAGGTCTACATGAATGGCGAGCGGGTGCGCGACGTGGCCACGCACCCGATGTTCAAGCCGCTGGTCGACATCCGCGCCCGCATCTACGACATGGCGCACGAGGCGGTGATGCGCGATGTGATGTCCTACGCCGAGGACGGCGAGCGCCACGCCATCGGCAACAAGCTGCCGCACACGCAGGGGGACTGGTGGGACAGCGCCGCGCCACCGACGCCGTGCTTGCCGACATCGGCGTCGTCACCCGCGTCGGCGACGAGACGGTCGGCGAGATGTGGTCGCTGTTCGACGGAAGCGACGTACCGGACCATGGGCGAGCACATCCGCGGCGTGCATCCGGTCTGCACCGGGTTGGTGGTGGTGGCGTTGGCCCAGCCCGAGTGGCTGGTCGAGATCGACGCCACCGCGGTGATCCCGGATTGACCCTCTCCATCGCCGCACGCTGCCCGCGCACCGGGATGATGGGAGGCGGCCTCGGCGCCACGGCGGCCCTCGAAGCGCTGCGTGGCGAGGCCCCGCACATCGACTTCCGCCAGTTGGCGCTGGTCGACGCGCAAGGCGGCGGCGCGGTGTTCTCCGGCGCCCGCGCGCTCGGCTTCACCGACGCCGCAGCGGGTGGGGGAGTCGCGGTCGCCGGCAACCTCCTGGCCGGGGAAGACGTGCTGCCGGCCATGCTCGACGCCTTCGCGTGGCTCGAGGCGCAGCCGCTGGGCGAGCGGCTGATCGGCGCGTTGGAGGCGGGCGCCGCAAAGGGCGGGGAGGCGGGGCCGCTGCACTCGGCCGGGCTGCTGGCCGACACGGCGCCATGGCCGGTCGCCGACCTGCGGATCGACTGGCAGGACCAGCCGGTCGCGGCGTTGGTGGCGCTGTGGGAGGTGTGGCGGCCGCAGATGGCCAACTACGTCACCCGCGCCCTCGATCCGGAGCTGGCGCCCTCGTTCGGCGTCGCAGGCGACCGATAGTTGTCGCTGCTTGCATAAGCACATGAAGATTTGCGTGCTCCTGGCGACGCTGCTGCTGCTTGGATCGGGGCGTTCCGCCTTTGCCGGGGCAGTCGGCGTCCGTGAGATCGAAATTCCCGGTGTGGAACAAGGAGCCGCTATCCACGCCGTGCTGTGGTATCCGGCGGACGACAACGGCAGGGCCGTGCTCATAGGCGAAAACGCGGTGTTCCGTGGGACGCAAGGTTTCCAAAGCGCCGCTGTTGCCGATGGCCGCTTTCCATTGGCGCTGATCTCGCACGGTGGCTTCCGGGCGGCTCCGAACATCGCCAGTTGGCTTGCATTTGCCTTGGCCGCAGATGGCTTCATAGCCGTCGTCGCAAACCCTTCGCCGATTCCACACGGCTCGGCAACGCAATCCGTGCTGGGTGAACTTTGGCGGCGGCCTGCCGACCTTTCCGCAACCCTCACTGCGGTCGAGCAGGACGCAGATCTGGCCGAGCACGTAAACAAGCGCGAAATCGGCGGCATCGGCTTCTTCCTGGGCGGCAGCGCGGTTCTGGAGTTGGCCGGCGCACGCATCGATGCTGCGGCGCTGGCGAAATCGTGCGAGGGCGCCGCACCTGGTCGCGATTGCGCCTGGCTCGCGCAAGGGCGAGTCGATTTGCGCCGTGTGGATGCTGGGCGCCTGGAGCGATCCAACCTGGATCGACGCGTCAGGGCGGCCGTCGTGATCGACCCGGAGCTGACCGGCACGCTGACGACAAAAAGCCTGGGCGCGGTCGCAGTTCCGGTTCGCGTCGTCAACTTGGGACGGGGAAACACGGTTCCTCAGACCATGAACGCTTCGACGTTGTCCGCAAAAATTCCCGGATCACGCTACGCCACGCTTCCAGGCGCCGCCGCGTCCAGTTCGTTCGCCGAATGCAAACCGAACGGACGCGCTGTTCTCCAAGAGGAAGGCGGCGAAACCTCTCTGTGCGACGACGGCGCTGGCCGCACGCGAGCGCAAACCCATGCGGCACTGGCAGCCCTGGTCGAAGCGGCTTTGCGGCAATCGTTTTCGAACCGCAGGTGACCGGCATGGCGTTCGATTTCCTGGTCAGGAACGCCACGCTGCCCGACGGCCGCACCGGGCAGGATGTCGCGGTCGTCGCCGGCCGGATCGCGGCAATCGGGCCGGGCCTGCCGAGCGAGGCCGGGGAGGTGGTCGAGGCCGCCGGCCAGCTACTCTCGCCGCCGTTCGTCGACCCGCATTTCCACATGGACGCGACGCTCTCGCTGGGCTTGCCGCGCATCAACGTGTCGGGGACGCTGCTCGAAGGCATCGCGCTGTGGGGCGAGCTGAAACCACTGCTGACCCATGAGGCGCTGGTCGAGCGTGCGTTGCGCTACTGCGACCTCGCCGTGACGCAAGGGTTGCTCGCCATCCGCAGCCATGTCGACGTCAGCGACCCGCGCCTGCTCACCGTCGCGGCGCTGCTCGACGTGCGCGAACAGGTGCGGCCCACCATCGACCTGCAACTCGTGGCGTTCCCGCAGGACGGCTACTTCCGCGCGTCCGGCGCGGTGGCGGCGCTCGCGCGGGCGTTGGACATGGGCGTCGACGTGATCGGCGGCATCCCGCATTTCGAGCGCACGATGGCGGACGGCGCGGCCTCGGTCGAGGCGCTGTGCCGGCTCGCCGCCGAACGCGGGTTGCCGGTCGACCTGCACTGCGACGAGACCGACGACCCGCTGTCGCGCCACATCGAGACCCTGGCGGCGCAGACGGTCCGCTTCGGGCTGCAGGGCCAGGTGGTCGGCTCGCACTGCGCCTCCATGCACTCGATGGACAACTACTACGTGTCCAAGCTGATCCCGTTGATCGCCGAGGCGCAGGTCCATGTGGTCGCCAACCCGTTGATCAACATGACGCTCCAGGGCCGCCACGACACCTATCCGAGACGCCGCGGCATCACCCGCATCCCCGAGTTGCGGGCCGCCGGGGTCAACGTGGCGTTCGGCCACGACTGCGTCATGGACCCGTGGTATCCGCTCGGCTGCGGCGACATGCTGGAGGTGGCGCACATGGCGGTCCATGCCGTGCCGATGACCTCGCGCGAGGCGATGCGCGGCGCGTTCGACGCCGTGACGGTCAACGCCGCCAAGGCGATCGGGCTCGAAGGCTACGGACTGGCAGTGGGCGCCAAAGCCGATTTCATCCTGCTGCAGGCGCGCGACCCGATCGAGGCCATCCGCCTCAAGGCCACGCGCCTGCTCGTCGTGAAGGCGGGCCGCGTGGTGGCGCGCTCGCAGCCGCGTGTCTCCGAGCTGCTCCTCGACGGACGCCCCGCGCAGGTCGATCCCGCCGCCTACGCGCCGCCGCCATGACATCGGCCGTGCTCGGACGGGCGATCCACGCGCCGGCGGCAATCGAGGCGCTGCCGCGCGCCCTGCTGGTGATCGACGACGCCGGCGACATCGTGTCGGTGGACCCCGAGGTGACGCCGGACGACAAGCGGCTCGAAATGTTCCGCCAAGCCGGCACGCTGACCGAGCTGTCGGACGATCAGGTGCTGCTGCCGGGCCTGGTCGACCTGCACGTCCACGCGCCGCAGTTCCCGCAGCTCGGCACGGCGCTCGACCTGCCGCTGGAGGACTGGCTGCAGGCCCACACCTTCCCGCTGGAGAGCCGCTACGCCGACCTCGCTTTCGCCGGCGCCGTGTACAACCGCCTGGTCGACACCCTGCTGGCGCACGGCACCACCACGGCGCTGTACTTCGCCACCACCCACGTGCCGGCGACGCAGCGCCTAGCCGAGATCTGCCTGGCGCGCGGCCAGCGGGCGCTGGTCGGGCGGGTCAGCATGGATCACCCGGCGCAATGCCCCGACTTCTACCGCGACGGCTCGGCGGCGCAGGCGGTCGCCGACACAAGCACGGTGATCGACTTCATCCGGGCGATGCCGGGCAACGCCGGCGGGCTGGTGCGCCCGGTGGTCACGCCCCGCTTCGTGCCGTCCTGCACCGACGCGCTGCTGGACAGCCTGGGCGCGCTTGCCGCCGCCACCGGCTGCCACGTCCAGACCCATTGCTCGGAGAGCGACTGGCAGCACGGCCACGTGCTGCAACGGTTCGGGTGCAGCGACGCGCACGTGCTCGACCGCGCCGGGCTGCTGGGGCGGCGCAGCGTGCTGGCGCACGGCAATTTTCTCGGCGACGACGACGTGGCGCTGCTCCGCCGACGAGGCGCCGCGGTGGCGCACTGCCCGCTGTCCAACGTCTACTTCTCCGACGCGGTGCTGCCGCTGCGCGCGATGCTGGAAGCCGGGCTGCGCGTCGGCCTCGGCAGCGACATCGCCGGCGGCCCCAGCGCCTCGCTGTTCGAGGCCGCGCGGCAGGCGGTGGCGTGCTCGCGCCTGCTGGAGCACGGCGTCGATCCCCGCCTCGACCCTGCTGCGCGCGGGCGTCCCAGGAGCCGCATCGACTTCCGCACCGCCTTCCGGCTCGCCACGGCGGCGGGCGGCGAAGCGCTCGACCTGCCGATCGGCGTGTTCCGGCCCGGCTTCGCGTTCGACGCGATGGCGGTGCAGTCCGGCCTGCCCGACGGCAACGTCACGTTCGCGGCGGGCGAGGACTGCGACGCCGTGCTGCAAAAGATCGTCATGGGCGCTGGCCGTGGCGACATCGCAATGGTCTGGGTCGCCGGACGCGTCGTGCGTGCCAGGTGACTTGGCGCGACGTTTGCAGGGGAGCGTGAGCTTACCCTTAGGAAAGGAACGGCATTTGACGTTCGAGGAAATCCCCTTGATCGATTTCGCGCCGATGGCCGGCGACGACTTGGCGGCCAAGCGCGCCATGGCGGCGGGGCTGCGCGCCGCCTGCACCGAAATCGGCTTCTTCTACATTCGCGACCACGGCGTGCATCCCGTTCTTCCTCGGCTCCAACCACGACGCGCTGATCGAGGCGCTGCCGGGCTGCATCGACTCCGCTCGTCCGGCGAAGTATCCGCCGGTGCTCGCCGGGGAGCACGCGCAGAGCCGGTTCGACGCGACCTACGCCTATCGCCAGGATGACGCCGCCACGCCATGACCGCCTCACCCGACCCATCCAGGAGCATTCTCGTGAAACGGCTTCCCCTGCTCGCCACCGCCCTCGGCCTGTTCGGCCTGCTCGCTTCGTCCGCGCAGGCGCAGGCGCAGGCGTCGCTCAAGCTGAACGGCAAGCCGAAGATCGCCTTCATCTACCTCGGCACGATCAGCGACGGCGGCTGGACCGGGGCGCAGGACCGCGCCCGACTGGCGATGCAGAAGGCGTTCGACCAGAAGATCCCGTACGTCGAGAACATCCCCGAGACCACCGAGAAGGTCGAGCAGACCGCCGAGCTGTTCCTGCGCCGCGGCTACAACGTCATCATCGGCGGCACCTACGGCTACAGCGACGCCTTCCTCGCGGAGGCCCGCGCCCATCCCGACGTGGCCTTCATCAACATGGCCGGCGCCACCACGGCGGCGAACCTGGAAAGCCCCTATCCGCGCACCTACCAGGGCTGGTACCTGGCCGGCCTGGCCGCCGGCTCGGTCACCAAGACCAAGACGCTCGGCATCATCGAGGGCTTCCCGATCCCCAACGTGCTGTGGGACGTGAACGCCTTCGCGCTCGGCGCCAACGCCGCCAACCCCGGAACCACCGTCAAGGTGGCGTTCGTCAACTCCTGGGGCGACCCGGTGAAGGAGGGCCAGCTGTCCAACGCCATGATCGAGCAGGGCGCCGACCTCGTCGCCACCGACATGGACAGTCCCGCCGCCATCGTGCAGGCCGAGCGGGCCGGCAAGAACTCGATTGGATATCAGAACGACATGGCGGCGGCGGCGCCCAAGGGCATCCTGATGTCGATCGTGTTCTACTGGGACAAGATGCTGGTGCCGACGGTGCAGCGGATCGCCGCCGGCACCTGGACCAGCGGCGGCACCAGCCTGTACGGGATCAAGGAGGGCCTGCTGGACATCACGATGCCGGTCCGCGACGTCTCGCCCGCGACGGCGCAGAAGATCGCCGCCGTGCGCGACGACATGATCGCCGGCAAGTTCTCGCCGTTCAGTGGCCCGATCAAGGCGCAGGACGGGACGGTGAAGCTGCCAGCCGGCCAGCAGATGTCGCCCGATGCGATGTACAAGATGGACTACCTCGTCGAAGGCGTCCAAGGCTCGATAAAGTAGGGCTGCCGCCTCGGCCATGGGGGAGACCATCGTGGAGGCTGGGCCGGCTGTCCGCATGGCCGGGATACGCAAGGCGTTCGGTGACCGCATGGCGCTCGACGGGGCCGATCTTGCGGTGTCCTGGGGCGAGGTCCACGCGCTGCTGGGCGAGAACGGGGCCGGCAAGTCGAGCCTGATGAACATCCTCGCCGGCTTCTACGGCGCCGATGGCGGGACGGTGGATGTGGCGGGCCAGCGGGTCGCCTTCGCCAACCCGCCGGCGGCGTCCGCCGCCGGCATCGGCATGATCCACCAGCATTTCAAGCTGGTCGGCGCGTTGACCGTGCTGGAGAACCTGCGCCTCGCGTGCGGCCGGGCGGCTGGCTGGCGCACCCGCGAGGCGGCGTTGGCGGCGGTGCGCGGACTGGCGGTGGACCTCGGCTTCGTCGTCAAGCCCGATGCCCGCGTCGACCAGCTTTCGGTGTCCGAGCAGCAGAAGGTCGAAATTCTCAAGGTGCTGCTGGGCGGCGCGCGCATCCTGGTCATGGACGAGCCCACCGCCGTGCTCGCCGAGAGCGAGGCGGCGGCGATGCTGCGACTGGCGCGGCGCTTGGCCGCCGACGGCCGGGCGGTGGTCCTGATCACCCACAAGCTGCGCGACGTGAGCGCCATCGCCGACCGCGTGACCGTCATGCGCGCCGGGCGCACGGTGATCGACGGCGCGCCGGCCCGCGGCCTCGTCGCCGCCGAGCTTGCCCGCGCCATGGTCGGCGGCGAGACCGCAGTCGTGCGCCGCGACGCCGGCGTCGCGTCGGCGGAGGTGCGGCTCGAAATCCAGTCGCTCTGCACCGCTGCCGGCGAACACGACGTGCCGTTGCGCGACGTGGGCCTGGCGCTGCGCGCGGGGGAAGTCCTCGGCATCGCCGGGCTGGGCGGCAACGGCCAGTCGGAGCTGCTGGAGGCGGTGGTCGGGCTGCGCGCGCCGACGGCGGGCGAGATCATCCTGAACGGCGTCGCGGCGTCGCCGCTGCCGGCCGGGCGGCGCGAGGCGGGGCTGCGCTTCGTGCCGGCCGACCGCTTCCGCCTGGGCCTGTTCGGCCACCTGACGCTGGCGCAGAACCTGGCGTTGCCGGCGCTGACCGGCCGCAACCCGGAGCGGCGGTTCTGGGTGACCCGGCGCTGGATGCGTGGCCGCGCCGCGCGGGCCATCGCCGAGTACGAGGTGGCCGGCGCAGGCCCCGACGTCGCAGCGCGGCTGCTGTCCGGCGGCAACGCGCAGAAGCTGATCCTGGCGCGCGAGTTCGCCGGCGACTTCTCGATCCTCGTGGCGCATTCGCCGGCGCGCGGGCTGGACGTGCGCGCCGCTGCTGCGGTGCAGTCTCGGCTGCTGGCGGCGGCGGCGCGCGGCGTCGGCGTGCTGCTCATCAGCGAGGACCTGGACGAGATACTGGCGCTGGCCGGCCGCGTCGCGGTGCTCTCGCACGGCCGGCTGTCGGCCGCCACGCCGGTCGAGCTGACCGGGCGCGGCGAACTCGGCCGGCTGATCCTGGAAGGCGTCTAGGCGATGGCGGCCTACCGGCTCGTGCTGTTGCCGCGCCTCGCGGCGCCCGCCTGGCTCACCGCCGCCACCCTGGCCGGCGGCGTCGCCACCGGGCTGCTGTGCTGCGCCGCGTTCCTGGTCGCCTTCGGGGTTCCGGCCGGCGACCTGTCCGACGAGTTCGTCGTCTCGGTGTTCGGCAGCGCCGCCGGGCTCGACCAGACGCTGACACGGACGATCTCGTTGACCCTGGTGTCGCTCTCGGTGGCGCTGTGCCTGCGGGTGCGGTTCTGGAACATCGGCGTGGACGGGCAGGTCTGGCTCGGCGCCATCGCCGCCACCGCCGTCAGCCTGTACCAGGTCGGGCCGTGGTACTTGCGGCTGCCGCTGATGATGGCGGCGTCGGCGGCCGGGGGAGCGGCTTGGTGCGGCGTCGCGGCGCTTGCCAAGGTCAGGCTGCGCGCCGACGAGGTCATCACCACGCTGTTGCTCAACTACGTCGGCTACCTGCTGGCGCAGCACCTGCTGTACGGCGCCTGGCGCAACCCCGACGATTCGTTCCCGATGTCGCGCAGCTTCGCGCCTTACGAGCGGCTGCCGAACTTCGGCTCGCTGCACCTGCACGCCGGCGCGGCGATGGCGCTGGCGGCGGTCGCGTTCTGCTGGTGGCTGTGCCGTCGCAGCCGGTTCGGCCTGCTGTTCGACGCGGTGGCGGAGAACCGCGATGCCGCCCGTGCGCTCGGCATCCCGGTGGCGCGGATGACGCTGCTGGCGGCGTGCCTGGCGGGCGGGCTGTCGGGCCTGGCCGGGTTCAGCATCGCCGCCGGCGAGGAGCACAAGCTTACCCAGTTCATCGGCGCCGGCTACGTCTTTCCCTCCATCGCCATCGCCTATCTCGGCCGCAGCACTCCGGTCGGCGTGCTCGCGGCGGCGCTGGGCATCGCCGGGCTGTACACCGCGGGAGATTCGCTGAAGGCGTTCTACCAACTGCCGGACACCGTGGTGGTGACGATGGAGGCGTTCCTGCTGCTGACCGTCGCCGCCTTCGACGTGTTCGTGCGCTACCGCATCGGCCTGCTGCGGACGGCGCCCCGGACACGGCGCGCGTGAGCCAGTTCGTCCTGGACTGGGTCGCCGCGGTCCCGGCCTTCGCCGCCCCGTTCCTGCTGGCCACCACCGGCCTCATCGTCAACGAGCGGGCCGGGGTCATGGACCTTGGCGCCGAGGGCATCATGGCGATGGGCGCGGTCGCCGCCATCGCCGCCATGCTGTCGGGCGCCGGCGCCGTGCTGGCAATCGGCGCCGCCTGCCTGGCCGCCTTGGCGATGGCGCTGTTGTTCGCGTTGCTCGCCGTCGTCCTGCGGCTGGAGCAGGTGCTGGCCGGCCTGGTCATCTTCGCACTCGGCGTCGGCGTCAGCGGCGTGCTCGGCAGCGGCTACGCGAACCAGCCGGTGGCCGGGCTGTCGATCCTGGACCCGCGCTGGTTCGCCCCCCTGCCTGCCTGGCTGGCGCGCATCCTCGACCAGGACCCGCTGACCATCCTGGCGCTGCTGCTGCCGGTGCTGGCGTGGTGGGTGCTGGAGCGCAGCGAACTCGGCCTGCGGCTGCGCGCGGTAGGCGAGGACGCGCCGGCCGCCGACGCCGCGGGCGTCGACGTGCTGCGGATGCGGCTCGGCGCGGTGCTGGTCGGCGGCTTGTTCTGCGGCCTGGCCGGGGCGCATCTGAGCTTGGTCGGCAGCCAGGTCTGGGTCGACGGCATGGTCAGCGGACGCGGCTGGATCGCCGTGGCGCTGGTCACCTTCTCGCGCTGGAGCACGCTGCGGGCGATTGCCGCCGCCCTGCTGTTCGGCGCGGTCGAGGCGGTGCTGCCGCGGCTGCTGTCGAGCGGCCTGGCGGTGCCGATCTACCTGATCCAGATGGCCCCCTACCTCGCCACCATCGCGGTGCTGGCCGGCTCCGGGCTGGGCCGGAAGCGGGCCGTCGCGCAGCCGGCCGACCTGGGCCGCCCGTTCCTGCGCGAGGAGCGGCGATAACTCAAACGGCTGCCAGCAGATGGCCGTAGGTGGCGTCGAGCCGCCCTTGCAAGTAAGCGGCACTCGTCACCGGCGCGTAGCGCGCGACGCTGCCGGGCGCCACGCAGCTCGGCAGCGCCTCGACCAGCGCGTCCGGGTTGGGATCGGCGAAGAACGCCACCGAGAAGCGCTCGCGCGCCGGCCGCAGCACCCGGTGCGGCGTGGAGGCGTAGGCGTCGTTGGTCCAGCGCATCAGGCAATCGCCGATGTTGCAGACGAAGGCGTCCGGGACGTGCGGCGCGTCCAGCCACGCGCCGTCGCGGCGGCGCACCTGCAACCCGGCGACGCCGTCGGTCGCGAGGATGGTGAGGTTGCCGTAGTCGGTGTGCTGCCCGGCGCCGAGTTCCGCGCCGCCGGCTTGCGCCGCCGGATAGCGCAGCAGGCGCAGGATCGCCGCCGGCCGGTCCATCTTGTCCGCGAAGAAATCCTCGGCCACGCCGAGGTCGAGCGCGAAGCCGCGATGGATGGTGGCTTGCAATCGCATGCAGCAATCGAAGTAACGCAGCGCCTCCTCGCGCCAGCCGGGCAGCGCCGGCCATCGGTTGGCGGCCCGGAACGGCCTGCCGGCGAGCAGCTCGGCATCGTCCGGCGGCAGCTCCAGGCCGATGTTGAACGCTTCCTTCTGGTCGGCGGCGCCCTCGTCCAGCCGCTCGGCGCCCAGGCCGACATAGCCGCGGTTGCCGGTGATCGACAGCGCCGCCTTGTCCGCGGCCGGCAGCGCGAACAGCCGGTGCGCGGCGGCGAAGATGCCCTGGACCGCGGCCGGCTCCACGCCATGCCCGGTCACGTAGAAGAATCCCACGTCGCGACAGGCGCGCCCCAGCGTTGCGGCGGCGGCGAGGCGCTGCGTCAACTCGGTCGAACGCAGGCCCGAGACGTCGATAACGGGGATTTGCGTCATGCTGTCCTCCGCCGGCGGGCTTGTGGAGCGTCTCGTAACGAGTGTTGCGGCAGTTAACATCTTCTAACCTTTATTGCATGGATTAACGGACGAATAGATCATAACAAGACCCCGAAGTTTCTGCTTAGAAACGAAATGCGGCTTTACAGAGGGGCATGACATGGCCGGACAAGCGACAATTCACGCGGGTGGCTACGTTACGATCGCAACCAGCGGCATCCAGACCGGCAACGTGCTGAACCAAGTGAACAACCTGGTCAAGAACGCCGGGTCCAATCTTTACTTCTCCGATCCCTCGATCACCGTGACTTCCATCGCGGCGACGGCCCCGACCGCGCCAGGCGCCGTCTACGGCATCCAGTATGGCTACAACGGCACTCTCACCCTGCCCACCGGCCAGCCCAACGGCTACGCCGCCGTGGTGCTGGAGACCGGCACCAACGTGACGCTGTCGGGTGGCGACCCGACGACGGCGATCGCCAGCGCCGGCAAGCTTGCCTACACCGGCAACAGCACGGCGGTTGCGGCATTCGGCAGCAACTCGGTGATCAACGACTCCGGCAACCTGGCGAACATCGCCGTCGATGGCAGCAACATGGCGGTGACGCTGAGCGGCGTCGAGCAAAGCCTGCGGATCGACGGCGGATCGCAGGGCGCGTACACGGAAACCGGCCGCGGCGCCAACATCACGCTCGCCACCTTGGTCGCCGGCACGGTCGCCGGCGGCGTGGCGGGATCGAGCGGCGGTGCGACACCCAGCGTCGGCTCGGCCAACGCGGCGATCCCGGTGCAGAACGCCATCTCGAATTTCCAGCTCACGGACACCACCGCGCTGTCGCTGCAAGACAGCTTCGCCGCGAGCGTCGTGGTGCTGAGCGGCGGCGCCAACACCATCAGCGCCAGCGCCGGCGCCAACACCGTCTACGCCACCACCGGCAATGACGTCTATTTCGAAGGCAACGCCCAGACCTTCTTCGTCGGCGCCACCGGCAAGCAGGTCGCCGTGTCCACCATCTTCGGCGGCGCCGGCAACGACACCGTATTCGCGCAGGCTGGCGTCAACTACACCGAGGGCAGCGGCAACAACCTGTTCAGCGGCGGCACCCAGGCCGCGCTCGACGCCGCCGCCTCGGTTTCCGGAGCGACCGCATTCCACTCGACGGTCACCGCGACCACCGGCCACGACCTGCTGTTCGGCGGCACGATCGGCGACCAGTACAACCTCGGCGGCGGCTCCGAAGTGTTCGTCGGCGGCGGCGGCGCGGACACGCTGTTCGGCGGCTCGGTGGCGCCGACCATCTTCGGCGGCTCGAACGAGAGCCTTAAGCTGATCGGGACGAACGCCGGCATCGTCGTGGCGAGCGGCGACAAGGATGTGATCGACGCCAGCAAGGCCAACCAGGGCAGCACGTTCTTCGTCTCCAGCGTAGCCAACGTGCTGAACACCACGCTGGTTGGCTCCACCGCCACGGCCAGCCTATCGGGCGCGCATGACAGCTTCGTGATCGGTCATGCCGCTACGACCGTGACGGCTTCAGGCGCCGCGCACACCATCTCTATCGAGAACTTCCACACTGGCGACGCCTTCTTCCTTTCGGGCTACACTGCCGCGGACGGCGCAGCATTCAAGGCGGCGGTGGCCACCCCCACACCAAGCGGCAACGTGTCGTTCACGCTGTCCGACAACACCACGGTGACGTTCGTCGGCACCCATCCGACCGCGACCTTCAACGGCGGCACCGTCGCCCTGTAGGCGCAACGGACCACACTCGGCAGCTAAGCCGCGGCAGGGTTTGACCTGCCGCGGCTTAGCAACTAATCACGGTCCGCTTATGGACATTGCAACGCCGATTGCGCGCACGCGCAAGCCCCGCGGGCAAGGCGCCTCGCGACGCGGCGAGATCCTGGCCGCCGCCAAGCAGCTGTTCCTGCAAGAAGGCATCGAGCACGCCACCATGCGGCGCATCGCCGGCGCCGTGGGCGTCAGCAGCACCGCCCTCTACGTCTACTTTCCCGACAAGACGGCGATCCTGGACGCCATCGCGGAAGCCATGTTCGACGCCCTGCTGATCGCCTACGCGCAGTCGCAGCGCTCGGGCAGGCCGCAGCTCGCGCGGTTCCGCGACGGGCTGCAATCCTACGTGGACCTGGCGCTGTCCCGCCCCGACGAGTACCGCCTGACCTTCGACGCCAAAGCCGCCGGCTGCCGCGGCGAGATCGAGGCCGCCGACAAGTCGTTCGGCCTGTTGCAGCAGAACATCGCGGAGCTGATGCAGGCCGGCATCTTCGCGCCCGGTGACCCGCTCGCGGTGGCCGAGGCGCTGTGGGCCTGCCTGCACGGCGTCGTCATGCTGCTGCTGAACCAGCCCGAGCACCTCGGGACCACGCCGCAGCGCCTGGTGGACACGGTGCTCGACGCCGCGGTGAAAGGCTTTTTGGCGTAGACTGATCTTTGTTCACTGAACGGCGTTATGGTATGCGTCGCGGCATGCCAGGCGTGACGTCTGGCAACAACGACGGTGACACGATGCGCCCCATGCTGCTCCTGCCGCTCTCGTTGTTGTGCATGGCCGCGGGCGAACCGCCGCGGCCGGTGCGTGTCGTCACCGTGAGCCTGCAACCGCTGCCGTCGCATCTGGTGTTCTCCGGGACGGTGCAGCCGCGCGTGCAGGCCGACCTCGCGTTCCGCGTCGCCGGCAAGGTGACGGAGCGGCTGGTCCAGACCGGCGATCACGTGAAGGCCGGGCAGGTCCTGGCGAAGCTCGACCAGGGCGACCTGCAGCTGTCGCAGGAGACCGCCGAGGCGGCCCTGCAAGCGGCGCTGGCGGACGCCTCCAACGCCGAATCCGACCTCGCCCGCTACAAGCGGCTGGGCCACGCCTCCTCGGCCTACCTGCCGTCCCAGTACGACCGGCGCGAGAGCGCCGACAGGATGGCGGCGGCGCGGGTGGTGCAGGCGGCCCGCCAGGTGGCCCTGGCGCGCAGCCAACGCAGCTACAGCGCGTTGGCCTCGGACGCCGACGGCATCGTCACGGCGCTGCCGATGCAGGTGGGCCAGGTGGTCGCCGCCGGGCAGGTGGTGGCGACCCTGGCCCACACCGACGCGGTCGAGGTTGTGGTCGACGTGCCGGAGAACCGTATGGCCGAGGCGCAGGCGGCGACCGATGTCGGGATCGCCCTGTGGGCGGACCCCGGCAAGACGCTGCACGGCAAGGTGCGCGAGGTGGGGGCACTCGCCGACTCCGCCAGCCGGACCTTCACCGTCAAGGTCGCCGTGCAGGACGCGCCGCCCGGCCTGCTGAGCTTCGGCATGACCGCGACCGTGACCTTCGGCCAGCCGGGACCCCCCGTGGCGCAGTTGCCCGCGACGGCGCTGACCGACCGCGGCGGGCAGCCGGCCGTCTGGGTGCTCGACCCGGCGCTGAAGCGTGCCAAGCTGCGGCCGGTGGCGTTGGCCGGCTACGGTGGCGACGGCAGCCTGCTGGTGCGCTCCGGCCTCGCCGACGGCGAGGAGGTGGTGACCGCGGGCGTCGGGCAGATCGAGCCCGACATGGCGGTGACGGCGTGGGCGGGAGCCGCCCGATGAAAGGCAACCTGTCCGCCTGGGCGCTGAACCACCGCGTCCTGGTGCTGTTCGCCATGCTCATGTTGGCGGCCAGCGGCGTCTGGTCGTACCTGTCGCTCGGCCGCGCCGAGGACCCTGCCTTCACCATCAAGCAGATGGTGGTCCTGGTCGATTGGCCCGGCGCTTCGGCCAGCGAGATGTCGCGCCAGGTGACCGACCGCATCGAGCGCAAGCTGGAAGACCTGGCCCACCTCGACCACACCGAGAGCCAGACCCAGCCGGGCCACGCGGTGGTGACGGTGACGCTGCGCGACGACACTCCGGCGAAGCAGGTGGCCGGCCTGTTCTATCAGGTTCGCAAGAAGATCGGCGACATCCGCAACACTTTCCCCGATGGCGTGCAGGGGCCGTATTTCGACGACGAGTTCGGCGACACCTATGGCATCCTGTACGCGCTGACCGCCGACGACTTCACGCTGCCCCAGCTGAAGCACGTCGCCGAGGACGTGCGCGAGCGGCTGTTGTCGGTGCCCGGCGTCGGCAAGGTGGTGCTGGTCGGGCAGCAGGACGAGCGCATCAACATCGACATGTCGTATCGCAAGCTGGCCGAGCTGGGCCTGACCCTGCCCGACCTGTTCGACGCCGTACGCAAGGAGAACAGCGTCGTCGCCAGCGGCTTCGTCGACACCGCGCACGACCGCATCCGGGTCCGCACCCGGCCCTCGCTCGACGCCGCCGGCGCGCTGGCGGCGCTGCCGGTGGCGGCGCACGGCCACCTGCTGCGGCTCGGCGACATCGCGACCATCAGCCGCGGCACCGAGGACCCTCCGGCCGCGACCATGCGCTATGACGGCCACCCGGCGCTGGGCCTCGGCATCAGCATGGCCGATGGCGGCAACATGCTGGCGCTTGGCAAGCAGGTCGCGCAACGCATCGCGCAGATCGAGCCGACCTTGCCGCTGGGCGTGCATATCGGGCGGATGCACGATCAATCGGTGGTGGTGGCGGCCGATGTCGGCGATTTCCAGAACTCATTCCTGGAGGCGTTGGCGATCGTCCTGCTGGTGAGCTTCGTCAGCCTGGGCTGGCGCACCGGCATCGTCGTCGCCATCAGCGTGCCGCTGGTGCTGGCCGGGGTGTTCGTCGGCATGAAGCTGCTCGGCATCGACCTGCAGCGCATCTCGCTCGGCGCCATGGTGATAGCGCTTGGCCTGCTGGTGGACGACGCCATCATCGCCGTCGAGACCATGACGGTGAAGCTGGAGCAGGGTTGGGACCGGATGCGCGCCGGCAGCTTCGCCTACACCTCGACCGCGTTTCCGATGCTGACCGGCACCCTGGTGACCGCCGCCGGCTACCTGCCGGTGGGCTTGGCGCAGTCCAGCACCGGCGAGTACACGCAAGACATCTTCCGCGTGGTCGGCATGGCGCTGATCTTCTCCTGGCTGGTGGCGGTGCTGTTCGTGCCGTTCCTGGGCGCCGTCCTGCTGCCCAAGCCGGCGACGTACGTCCCGCACGGCCACGACGTGTACGGCGGCCGCTTCTACCGCCGCTTTTCCCGGGTGGTCGGCTGGTGCGTGCGGCGTCGCTGGGTGGTGATTGGCCTGACCGTCGCGGCGTTCGCGGGCTCGGTGGCCGGCTTCAAGCTGGTGCCGCAGCAGTTCTTCCCAGCCAGCGACCGCCTGGAGATCCTGATCGACGTGCGCCTGCCGGAAGGCGCCAGCTTCGCCGCGACCTCGGCGGAGGTGGCGCTTATGGAGTCGCTGCTGAAGCGTCAGCCCGGCATCGCCTCGTACGCCGCCTACACCGGCACCGGCACGCCGCGCTTCTTCCTGGCGTTCTCGCCGGAATTGAACCAGCCGAACTACGCCCAGTTCGTCATCAACACCAAGACCATCGCCGACCGCGAGGCTTTGCTGCGGATGCTGAACCGCACGGTGGACGAGGGGCTGTTCCCCGATGTCCGGCTGCGCCCGTCGCGGCTGGAGCTGGGGCCGCCGGTCGGCTACCCGGTGCAGTTCCGCATCAAGGGACCCGACCCGATGAAGCTGCGCGCCATCGCCGCCGACGTGAGCCGGGCGATGCGCGGCAACCCGCATATCCGCAACATCAGCGACAACTGGGGGCAGCTCGGCAAATCGGTCACCGTGGTGCTGGACCAGAACAAGGCGCGGCTGCTCGGCCTCACCAGCGAGGACGTCGCCGCCACGCTGCAAACCCTGCAGCAGGGCGCCACCGTCACGAACTACCGCGAGGGCACCGACCTGATCCCGGTGGTCGCCCGCGCCATCGCCTCGGAGCGCCAGGATGTCGCGGCTTTGGGCGACATCACCGTGACCTCGGCCAACGGGCGGGCGGTGCCGCTGGCGCAGGTCGCCTCGATCGAGTGGGGCATGGAGCAGCCGGCAATCTGGCGGCGCGACCGCACGCCGATGCTGCTGGTCCGCGCCGACACCGCGCCCGGCGTGCAGGCCCCCGACGCCACCGCCGAGATCCTGCCCGCGCTGGACCGGATCAAGGCGACGCTCCCCGCCGGCTACGCCATCGAGACGGCGGGCGCCGTGGAGGAGAGCGCCAAGGGCTCGGCCAGCATCAACAAGGTGATGCCGTTCATGCTGCTGGTGATGCTGGGCCTGCTGATGATCCAGATGCAATCGTTCTCGCGGACGTTCGTGGTGGTGGCGACGGCGCCGCTGGGCTTGATCGGGGTGACCGGCGCGCTGCTGGTGACCGGTGCGCCGTTCGGCTTCGTGGCGACGCTGGGCTTCATCGCGCTGGCCGGCATTATCATGCGGAACTCGGTCATCCTGGTGGACCAGATCGAGCAGGACATCCGGGCCGGCATCCCGCCGGCGGAGGCCATCGTGGGCGCCACGGTGCGCCGGTCGCGGCCGATCGTGCTGACCGCCGCCGCCGCGGTGCTGGCCCTGGCGCCGCTCGTCTTCTCGGTGTTCTGGGGGCCGATGGCCATCGCCATTATGGGCGGCCTGCTGAGCGCCACCCTGCTGACGCTCTGCTTCGTGCCGGCGCTGTACGCCGCGACGGCGCGGGTGAAGCGCGTCGCCCGCGACGCCGGGGGCCGGCCACGCCAGCCATCTGGTTCGCGAAGCCGTGCAAGGGAGGCGGAGGATTACCCGCCGCGCAGCCTGGTCCCGGTCGCCGCGGAATCATCGATCCTGTCGCCGGCGGAGACTGGACGCTTCGTGTTCCTGCGTCGAACATAGCGGACGGGCCAGCCTGTCGCCGGTCCTAGCCAGGGAGGACCGATCTTGCCCATCGTGAACCGCATCGCCGAGTTCCACGCCGACATGACGGCGTGGCGGCGCGACCTGCACCGGCATCCCGAACTGGCGCTGCAGGAAACCCGGACCAGCCGCGTGGTGCAGCAGAAGCTGCGCGAGTTCGGCGTCGACGAGGTGATCGCCGGCCTTGCCGGCACCGGCGTGGTCGGCGTCATCCGTGGCCAGGGGCCGGGCGGCGCCATCGGCCTGCGCGCCGACATGGACGCGCTGCCGATTGAGGAGGCGACCGGGCTCGACTACGCCTCGGCGACGCCCGGCGTGATGCACGCCTGCGGCCATGACGGGCACACCGCGATGCTGCTCGGCGCGGCGCGCTACCTGGCCGAGACACGCCGCTTCGCCGGCACCGTCTACGTGATCTTCCAGCCGGCCGAGGAGCGGTTCGGCGGCGGCGAGATGATGGTTGAGGAAGGGCTGTTCGAGCGCTTCCCGATGGACCGGGTGTTCGGCATGCACAACTGGCCGAGCCATCCGGCCGGCGAGTTCCTGTGGCGCGTCGGGCCGATAATGGCCGCGGTCGGCACGGTCGAGATCACGGTCCACGGCCGCGGCGCGCACGGCGCCTACCCCCACCGCGGCGTCGACCCGATCGTCGTAGCCGCAGCCATCGTGACCGCGCTGCAATCGGTGGTGGCGCGCAACGTCGACCCGTTGGAGAACGCGGTGTTGACCATCGGCTGCATCGCCGGCGGCAACGCCTCAAACGTCATCCCCGAGACGGTGCGGATGGAGGGCACCGCGCGCTGGTTCTCGCCGGCGGTCGGCGACATCCTGGAGGCCGGCGTGAAGCGGATCGTGGCAGGCATCGCCGAGAGCTACGGCGCCACGGCGGAGCTGTCCTATGTCCGCAGCTATCCCGCCACGGTGAACGACGCCGACGCGACCGCGCTGGCCCGCCAGGCCGCCGAGACGGTGGCCGGGGCGTCGCGGGTGTCGCACATGGACCGCCCGACCATGGGCGGCGAGGATTTCAGCTTCATGTTGAACGCCAAGCAGGGCAGCTACCTCATGCTGGGCGCGGCCCGCGGCGATCACGACCCGCAGGTGCATCAGCCGCAGTACGACTTCAACGACGACATCCTGCCGGTGGGCGCCAGCTACTGGGCGACGCTCGCCGAACAGCTGCTGCCGCGCGGCGACGCGCCATGAGCGGGGACACCCGGACCGGCGGCTTCGCGCTCGGCGACCTGGCGCTGCAATCCGGCGAGACGCTGGCCGGCGCGTCGCTGAGCTGGAAGACCTACGGCACGTTGTCTCCCGCGCGCGACAACGTCGTCGTCTACCCGACCAGCTACACGGCGCAGCACGCCGACCAGGAATGGCTGATCGGGCCGGACGGCATCCTCGATCCTGGTCGCTGGTTCGTCGTGATCCCCGATATGTTCGGCAACGGCCTGTCCAGCAGCCCCTCGAAGGATTCCGCGTACCCGGCGCTGGTCACCACCGCCGACAACGTACGCGCCCAGATGCGGCTGTTGCGCGAGGTGTTCGGCGTCGAGCGGGTCGCCTGCGCCTACGGCTTCTCGATGGGCGCGCAGCAGGCCTATCACTGGGCGGCGCTGTATCCCGAACAGGTCGAGCGCGCGGTGATCGTGTGCGGCAGCGCCCGTACCGCCGTGCACAACCAGGTGTTCCTGCGCTCGCTGCTGGCGACGCTCGAAGCAGCGCCGGAGCATCGTGGCGGCGGCCGGTTCGCGACGCAGCCGCACGCCGCGGTGCGCGCTTTCGCCCGCATCTACGCCGGCTGGGCGATGAGCCAGGATTGGTACCGCGCCGGCCTGCACCTGGGTTCGAGCGGCGCCGCGACGCTCGACGACTTCCTCGACAAGCACTGGGAGCCTGGGTTCTCCCGCCACGCCGCCGCGGACCTGTACGCGCAGGCCGGCACCTGGCTGGCGTCGGACATCAGCGCCAACGAGTTGTATGACGGCGACCTGGTGCGGGCGTTGCAGGCGATCCGGGCGCGCGTGCTGCTGATGCCGGCGCGCACCGACCTGTACTTCCCGGTCGCCGACAACGCCGACGAGATGGCGCACCTGCGCCACGCCGAGCTGCGACCGATCCCGACCATCTGGGGCCACGCCGCCGGCGCGCCGCGGTCGAATCCGCAGGATTTCGCCTTCATGCGGGATGCGGTTCGCGACTGGCTGGCGCGCTGATGGTCCGGCCGGCATGGTGGGAGGATCGAAGAATCCTTGTGAGCGAGCATCCCGTCGGCATCGGCCGCGAACGTCCGAATCGTTTGAGTACGGCGGTCGCCGACCTTATGGACGCAAGCAATCGGCGAGGTCGCGACATCCTGCGTCTTCTCGCTGGCATGACCGAATGATTTAACCGTATCGACGACCGGCTCGGTTCTCCGGAGCGGGCTGTGCGTGAGTTGGCTGTTGAAGAAGGCTTCAGCCGCGCGCTGCGGGTCAGCATTCGGCTCGACGAGGCAGAGGACCGTGCGCCACCATGACGACGCCAGCCGCGGCCGAACTGGTTTGGGGCAAGCTGGCCTAAGCGAAGCGGGCGCGCCCACTTGGCCGCGCCCGGCACACTTTGCAACCGACGGCCGTTCTACTCGCCCGCGGTCGGAGTGGACGGAGTCTGGCCGCTCGCATCAGCCATGACATGGCCGCCCAGCCGCTTCGCCATGGTCAGGTGCGACTGGATGTCCGGCGCGATGCGGGCGGCGAACGCCTTGGCGTCGGGGTCGGCGCCATTCTGCGCCTCGTTCTGGAACAGCTGCAACGTGGCGGCATGGTCGGTCGCCTGGCCGTTCAGGTAGGTGCGGTCGAACGCCCGGCCGCGCAGCTTGCTCAGCATGTCGTAGGAGGCCTGGTGCGCGTCGTCCATCGTGGCCGGCGGCGTGACGCCCTTGCTGGCGGCGAGCTGGGTCAGCTGCTGGTTCACCGGGGTGTGGACGTCGACCATCTTCAAGCCGTAGGCCCGGGTCGAGGCGCGCGTCGCATGCTGGCGCGCCAGCTGGCCGAACGTCACCTCCTCGATCCCCGACCGCGAAGCCTGGTCGAAAAACACGGCGTCGGCGCTGGACAGCGCGGGCGTCGCCGGGGCCGGCGCGGCAGCGGCGGCGGGCTTCTTGGACGTGGCGCAGCCGGCCAGCGGCAGGGCGGCGATGGCGGCGGCGAGCAACAATTTCGAGCCTGGACGCAGCATGGCGACCTCCCGTTGGAAAGCGTTACGACACTGGATCAACGCAGGGCGGCGGCAAAGTTCCAATCGGCGGCCGTGCTACCGACCCTGGCGAAACCGTTCCACCGCCGCCACCAAGGCCCGCCGCACCCCCGCTTCGAGCGCCGAATGGCCGGCGTCGGGCACCACGCTGAGCCGCGCGGCGGGCCAGGCGGCGGCGAGGTCGAAGGCGCTGCGGGCCGGGCAGATCATGTCGTAGCGGCCTTGCACGACCTCCGCCGGGATGTGGCCGATGCGGCGCATGCCGCCGAGCAAGCCCCCCGGCGGCAGGAACAGCCGGTGCGCGAAATAATGCGCCTCGATCCGCGCCAGCCCCAATGCCGAGCGGTCCTGGGCGAAGCTCGCGACGGTGTCCGGGCTGGGCAGCAGCGTGCTGCACGAGCCTTCGTAGACCGACCAGGCGCGGGCGGCGGCCATGTGCACCAGCGGATCGGCATGGGTCAGCCGGCGCAGGTAGCCGCCCAGCAGGTCGCCGCGCTCGGCTTCCGGCAGGAAGCTGGCGAAGGTCGCGTGGGCGTCGGGGAAGAACGCCGCGAGGCCGTGCAGGAACCAGTCGACCTCGCTGTCGCGGCCTAGGAACACGCCGCGCAGCACGCAGCCGGCCACCCGGTCCGGATGCGCCTGGGCGTAGGCCAGCGCCAGGGTCGAGCCCCACGAGCCGCCGAACAGCAGCCAGCGGTCGATGGCGAGGTGGCGGCGCAGCGTCTCGATGTCGCGCACCAGGTCGGGCGTGGTGTTCTCGGCTAGGCTGCCGAGCGGGCGGGAGCGGCCGGCGCCCCGCTGGTCGAACACCGCGAGGCGCCAGAACGCCGGGTCGAAGAACCGCCGGTGGACCGCGCCGGCGCCAGCGCCCGGCCCGCCGTGCAGGAACAGCACCGGCATGCCGCGCGGGTTGCCGACCTGCTCCCAGTACATGATGTGTCCGGCCGAGAGCGGCAGGTAGCCGGTCTCGTACGGTCCGATCTCGGGAAACAGGTCGCCACGGGGCATGGCGGCAAAATTGCGCGATTTCGCCCGCAGGACAATGCGTTCTAGCTTGCCGCAATGAACGTGGGCTTGAGCAGGCTGTGGATTTGCTGCGGATCGCTGGCTGGGCTGACCGCGGTGGCGATGGCTGCCGCCGCGGCGCACGGGCCGGTGCCGGATAGCCTGACGCCCGCGGCGTTGCAGCAGCTCCGCAACGGCATCCAGATGCACGGCTGGCACGCCTTGGCGCTGGTCGGCCTCGGCCTGTGGGCGCCGCGCGGCGGGCGGCTCGCCGACGCGGCCGGGGCGGCGTTCGTGCTTGGGCTGTTGGCATTCTGCGGCGCCGTCTATGGGCTGGTGCTGGGCGGCTGGCGTATCGGCGGGCTGGCCCCGGTTGGCGGGGCGCTGCTGATGACGGGTTGGCTGCTGCTCGGCGCCTCGGCGTTGCGCGCCCGTTGAGCGTCGCTGCCGCTTATCTCGCGCCGGAGGGGCTGGAAGCAGTGCTGGCAGAGGAGCTTGGCCTCGCCGGCGTGGCGGTTTCCGGCTGGCACGGCCGGCTGGCGCTGTCGCCGGACCCGCCGATGGCCAGCGCCTGGGCGCTCGACGTGTGGACCGCGCCGCAGGAGATCGCGGCGGGATCGGTCAAGCAGGCGGCCGACGCGCTGCGGGCGATCCAGCGCAACTGGGCGGCGCATCCGGTGCTGCATCACCGCCGCATGGCGCTCATCGCCGCCCGCCTGCCGCCGGTTGCAGCCAGGCCGCTGGCGTTCCCGAGCCTGCCGCCGACTTCGCACCTGGGCGCGTGGACGTTGCTGGCGCCTGACCGGATGCTGGCCAGCGCCACCAAGACCAGCCCGTTCGTCGGCGGCGAGGTGCAGTTCGAGGAGGACCGCGCCGGGCCGCCCAGCCGCGCCTACCTCAAGCTGTGGGAGGCTTGCGTCCGGCTCGGCAGCTGGCCAGCCGCGGGACAAACCTGCCTCGACCTCGGGGCCGCGCCCGGCGGCTGGACCTGGGCATTGGCGAGGCTGGGAGCGACGGTGACGGCGGTGGACAAGTCCAACATCGACCCGATGGTAGCGGCGCTGCCCGGCGTGTCGGTGCTGCGCGAGAGCGCTTTCGCCCTGATGCCGCAGCCGGTCGACTGGCTGTTCAGCGACATCGTGGCCTACCCCGACCGGCTGCTCGGGCTGGTGCAGCGGTGGATCGCCTCCGGCCAGGTGCGGCGCATCGTCTGCACGGTGAAGTTCCAGGGCGACACCGACCACGCCGCCGCCGCCGGCTTCTCCGCGATCCAGGGCGGCCAGTTGATGCACCTGTTCCACAATAAGCACGAGCTGACCTTCGCCTGGGGCATGCGCCGAGCTTGAAAGATTCGGCGTGAAGGACTTCTCCTGGCAGGCCACCGGGGCCGGCATGCTGGCGGCGTTCGTCGGCTGCGCCAGCACGTTCACGGTGATCGTGCGCGGCCTGCTCGCGGTCGGGGCCACGCAGGCGCAGGCGGCGTCCGGATTGATGACCGTGCTGGTGCTGATGGGCCTGTGCGGCCTGCTGCTGACGTGGCGCCTGCGCCAGCCGATCAGCGTCGTGTGGTCGACCCCGGCCGCCGCCCTGCTGGCATCGTCGAGCGCCCCGGTCGGCGGCTTTCCGGCGGCGGTCGGCGCGTTCGTGGTGACCGGGCTGTTGATCGTGCTGGCCGGGCGCTGGCGGCTGCTCGGGCGCGCGGTGGCGGCGATCCCGCCGGCTTTGGCCAGCGCCATGCTCGCCGGCATCCTGTTGTCGCTGTGCGAGGCGCCGGTGCGCGCGGTGGCGGCGTTCCCGGGGGCGGGCCTGTGCATCGTCATCACCTGGGCGCTGGTGGCACGGCTGCGGCGGCTGCTGGCGGTGCCGGCGGCGGTGCTGGTGGCGTCAGTCGCGGTGTTCGCCACCACGCATGTCTCGGCGCAGGCGATGGGGCCGCTATGGCAGCTGCCGGTGCTGATCACGCCGAGCTTTTCGCTGGCTGCGGCAATCGGCATCGGGCTGCCGCTGTTCGTCGTCACCATGGCGTCGCAGAACATCCCAGGTTTCGCGGTGCTGGGCGTGCATGGCTACCACCCGCAACCAGGGCCGGTGTTCACCGCGACCGGCATTCTTTCCGTGCTGGGCGCGCCATTCGGCGGCATGGCGATGAACCTTGCGGCGATCACCGCGTCGATGTGCGCCGGACCCGACGCGCACCCAGACCCGGCGCGCCGCTACTGGGCCGGGATCAGCGCCAGCCTGCTGTACGTGCTGTTCGGCTTCGGCGCCACGGCGGCGACCGGGTTCATCAGCGTCGCCCCGCCGGTGCTGATCGAGGCGGTGGCCGGCTTGGCGTTGCTGGGCGCGTTCGGCGGGTCGCTGATGCAGGCGATGCACGAACCGCGCGACCGCGAGGCGGCGGCCGTGACGTTCCTGGTGACCGGCTCGGGCGTTGGCTTCTTCGGCATCAGCGGCGCGTTCTGGGGCCTGTTGGCCGGCAGCGCGATGCTGGCGCTCATGCGTTGGCGCGGACCACGGCACAGATAGTCTCGACATCGGCGTCGGTCAGGTCGGGGTGCAGCGGCAGCGCCATGATGCGCGCCGCCAAGTCCTCGCTGACCGGCAGCGCGGTGCCGTCATGGGCGTGCGCGTAGGCTGGCTGAAGATGCAGCGGGCGCGGGTAGTAGATCGCGCTCGGGATCGCCGCCGCCCTCAACGCGCCCTGCAATCGGTCGCGCGCGATGGAACTAGGCAACAGAATTGCGTAAACCGCCCAGGCGCTGCTGCTATTCGGCACCCTTGCCGGGGTTTCCACCGCATTGCCAAGGCCGCTGTCGTAAGCGCGGGCGATCCGTTCGCGCGCCGCCAGCTCGTCGGCGAACACCGTCAGCTTGCTGAGCAGCACCGCCGCCTGGATGGTGTCGAGCCGGCCGTTCATGCCGGTCCGCAGCACCTCGTAGCGCGTGGCGCCCTCGCCGTGCGAGCGCAGGCTGCGGTACAGCTCTGCCCGCGCGGCATCCTCGGTGAACAGCGCGCCGCCGTCGCCGTAAGCCCCGAGCGGCTTGGATGGGAAGAAGCTGATGGCGGTTGCATCGGCCATCGCGCCAAGCGGCGTGCCGTGCAGGGTGGCGCCGAAACTCTGCGCGCAGTCGTCGAGCGTGAACAGCTCCTCTCGCGCGGCGATGTCGCGCAACGCGGGCCAGTCGGCGGGCTGGCCGAACAGGTCGACGCCGATCACGGCCCTTGGACGCAACCGGCCTGCCGCACGTACGGCGGCGATCCGTGCCGCGAGGTGCGCCGGGTCGATCTGGAAGGTGTGCGGGTCGACATCGACGAACACCGGAGTGGCACCGAGCAGCAGCGGCACCTCTGCAGTCGCGGTGTAGGTGAAAGCGGGCAGGAACACCGCGTCGCCCGGCCCGATCGCCTCCGCCATCATGGCGATCTGCAACGCGTCGGTGCCGGAGCTGACGGCGACGCAGTGCGCCACGCCGCAAAACGCCGCCAATGCCCGTTCCAGCTCCGCCACCTCGGGACCAAGAATAAACTGGCAATGCGCCAGCACAGCGTCGAGCCGGACGCGCAGGTCGGTGGCGATTCGCGCCTGCTGCGCCTTCAGGTCGAAGAACGGGATCGGCCGCGCGGCGACGTCCACGGGAGGATGCGGCTCAGATCGAGGCGGCGATCCACTCGCGCAACACGCTCTTCGGGGCCGCGCCGACTTTCGTTGCGATGGCCTTGCCGTCCTTGAACAGCACCAGCGTCGGGATGCCGCGGACGTTGTAGTCGGTCGGCGTCTGCGGGTTCTCGTCGATGTTGACCTTGGCCACGGTCAGCTTGCCGGCGTACTCGCCGGCGATCTCCTCCAGCGCCGGGCCAATCGCCTTGCACGGGCCGCACCACTCGGCCCAGAAATCGACCAGCACCGGGCCGCTGGCCTGCAGCACGTCGGTGGAGAAGCTCGCGTCGCTGACCGGCTTGGAGTTGGCGCTCATGTTAGGATTCCTTGTTCGGTGTTGGCCGAGACTTGGGGGCCGCCCGCAGAGGGATCAAGCGGCGCATGGGGGTCCAGCCATGCGTCGGGCAGCGGCATCGCCATGGCTCCGGCGGTCCAGACCAGCGCGCACTCGACGGCGCGGCCGGGGAACGCCGCCCGCAGCACCGCGCGGTACGCCGCCATCTGGCGCAGGTACAGCACCGGCACCGCCTCCAGGCTTTCGGGCGGCAGCCGACTGGTTTTGTAGTCGGCCACCAGAACGCGGTCCGCCAGCACCGCCAGCCGGTCCACCACGCCGCTGACCACCGTGGCGCCCACGACTCCGGTCAGCGGCGCCTCGGCCCGGCTGCCAGGCGCGAACAACGCCGCCAGCTGCGGATGCGCCATCACCGCGGCGAGGTCGGCGAGCGTCGCCTCGGTCTCTGCGGCATCGAGGTCGAGTCGCGCCAGGTACTGGCTCGCCGCCGCCGCCCGGCGTTGCGGCGGCAGGTCGGGCAGGTGCTGCAACAGCGCGTGCAGCGCCGTGCCGCGGCGGAAACGGTCGGAACCGGCCGCGCGGGCGGCAAACGGCGGATCAGCTGGCGGCACCGGGCCGAGCCTCGAATCGGTAGGCCGGCTGGGAGCCAGCCGCGTCGGCGACGGCGGCTCCGGCGGCAGGCTGCGCGGCTGCCACGACGGCGCCTGGCCAGCCCAGTCCGGCAGGCTGGCGGCGTCGAGTTGCCCGGCGTCGGCGGGCCCGATCGAGGCGGGAACGCGCTGCGGCTGCGTCAAAACCCGCGCCTCGCCGGGCCAGGCGGCGAACGGCAGGCTGCCGGCTTCCAGCGTGTCGAAGCCCTGGGCGATCAGGCTGTACCAGCTGCCGTCCTTGACGCCGCCGTGCGGGGTGTGGCCGCACACCAGCAGCCGGTCCTCGGCCCGGGTCAAGGCCACGTACAGCAGCCGGTGGTACTCCTCGCGCGACCGGGCGCGGACCTGCTCGTGCAGCGCCGCGGCGGCTTCGCAGCGCAGCTCCTTGGTCGCCGTCCAGACCGGGATCGCCACGCCGTCGACCTCGCCCCACAGCCAGGTCTCGCGGTCGTCCGGCTCGCCGGTGGTGTCGGGCAGGATCACCAGCGGCGCCTGCAACCCCTTGGCGCCATGCACGGTCATGATCCGCACCGCGTTGCCGGCCGCTTCCGGCTCGCGCTTCACCTGCGCCGCCGACCGCCGCAGCCAGTGCAGGAACCCTTGCAGCGACGGCGGGTGGCCGGCGGCGAAAGCCAGCGCCGAAGACAACAGCTCGTCGAGCGGCTCGGCCGCCTCCTGCCCAAGCCGCCCGAGCAGCCGCGCCCGCCCGCCAAGCGGCCCCAGGGCTTCCGCGAAGATGGCGTGCGGCGGCGCGAAATCGACCCGCGACAGCAGCTTGCCGAAGAACTCGGCCGCTGCATGCCAGTCCGGGCGCTCATCGGCGCGACGGCGGAGCGCGTCGATCAGCCGGCCCGGCCGTTCGGTCGCCAGCGCCTCCAGGCTGTCCGACGACAGGTTGCCGAGCGGGCCGGTGAGCACGCAGGCGAGCGCCAGGTCGTCTTCCGGCAGCAGCAGCGCGTCGCCCAGAGCCAGCATGTCGGCCACCGCCGGCTGCGCCGTCAGCGCCATGCGGTCGAGGCCGGCGACCGGCACGCCCAACGCTTTCAACGCCCGCACCAGGGCGCGCCCCAGGCCGTCGCGGTGGCGCACCAGCACCAGCACGTCGCCGGGCGCCAATTTCCGACCGCGACTCTCCAACATCGTGCCGCCGCTGGTCTCGCGGCGAATCCAGCGCGCCAGGTGCTCGGCCAGCAGCTGCCGCGCGCCGATGGCGTGGAAGTTGGTCTCCGGCACCACCCAGGCCGCCTTGGCCATCGGCTCCGGCTTCGGCACCAGCGGCCACAGCTCGACCCGCCCGGCGTGGCCGGCGCGGTGGACGCGATGGTGCAGCGTGTCGTCGGCGACGCCGGCCGCCGCGTCGGGATGCGCGAACACCGCGTCGACCAGCGCCAGCACCGGCGCCGTCGAGCGGAACGACACGTCGAGCGCCACATTCTCCCAGCGCTGCCCGGCCGCCTGCACGCGCTGGCCGAGGCGTGCGCTCCAATCGTCGAAGGCGGCCGGCTCGGCGCCCTGGAACGAGAAGATCGACTGCTTGCGGTCGCCCACCGCGAACACCGTGCGGGCCGCCTCGTTGGCCCCCGCGCCGACGTGGAACTCGGCGGTCAACGCGCCGGCGATGCGCCACTGCGCCGGCGCGGTGTCCTGCACCTCGTCCAGCAGCAGGTGGTCGAGGCCGCCGTCCAGCTTGAACAGCACCCAGGCCGCGCCGGGGTTGTGCAGCAGGTCGAGCGTGCGCGTCACCAGGTCGGCGTAGTCGAGCTGCCCGGCGGCGGCCTTGCCTCGCGCGTAGCCCTCGGTGACCGGCAGGGCCAAGGCCAGCATCGCGATGGCGGCCTCGGCATGGCGGGCGGCGCGCAACGCCGCCTCGATGCGGACCACCCGCGCCTGCTCCTCCAGCATCGTGTCCAACACGTCCGGGCAGCTGGACGCGAGCTTGGCGTTGACCAGGGTTTTAGCGGCGCAGGGCTGGCCCTCGGCGGTCAGGAAGCGGCGCGCCCATGCCGCCCAGCGCGCCGGGCGGCTCGCCTCGTCGCCGCCGAGCCAGTCGAGCAGGAACGCCGCGCGCGCCTTCACGGTGTCGGCTCCACGTTCCAGCATGATCCGCAGCGCGTCCACCAGCGTCGGCTCGTCGCGCCATTCGGTCGCGGTCCGCAGCAGCGCCGGCTCGCTGGCCGGCGCGTCGAGCAGGCGCCGCACCGCCGCCGCCAGCGCCTCGGGCGGCATCCGGCGCAGCGCCTCCAGGCGGAACCGGTCGGCCTGCAGCGCCGCCGCCATGTCGTTGAACTTCTTGGCCGTGAGCAGCGGGGCCACCTGAAACAGCGCGTGCTGCAGGCCGCTGGCGTGGGCGGCGCCCAACATCGACTCGCCCGCCTCCAGCAGCGTGCCGCCGGCCTCGATGTCGTCGGCGACGCGGAAATGCGGCGACAAGCGCGCCTCCAGCGGGAAGCGCCGCAGCAATGACTGGCAGAAGCTGTGGATAGTGCCGATCCGCATCCCGCCCGGCAGGTCGAGCACCCGGGCGAACAGCGCCCGCGCCGCCGCCCTGGCGGCCTCGCCCGGCGGGATCGCCAGCTCGCGCAGCCGGCCGTCCAGCGCGTCGTCGTCGAGCGTCACCCACTCGCCCAGGGTGCGCCGCAGCCGCAACGCCATCTCGGCGGCCCCGGCCTTGGTGTAGGTCAGGCACTGGATACGGGCCGGGTCGGCGCCCGTCAGCATGAGCCGCAGCAGCCGGTCGGTCAGCAGCTTGGTCTTGCCCGATCCGGCGGAGGCGGCCACGAAGGCGCTGACCGCGGGGTCCGATGCGACCAGCTGCGCCCGGCTGGCCCGCTCGCCGGGCGACAACTCGCTGTCGATGCGATCAATCGCGTTCATTCCGAGGCCTCGCCCCATTCGGCGGCACGCGCCAGTTGCGCGTAATCGGCGTAGCGCGGCCGGCGCGAGGGGTGCGGCGCATGCGGGTAGGCGCGCGCGGAGTGCGCGAACTCGGCCAGCAGGCGACGCAGCTGCGCCGTGGCGGCGTCGATCTCGTCGGCGGTGGCGAGGTGCTGGCCCTGGAACAGCCGCCGCTCCTCGCCCGCCTCCTGGCCGCCGGACAGCCGCCAGTACGACAGCAGCACGTCAGAGCCGATGAACTCCTCGCCGAACGCGCCGGCGCGCGCCATCGCGGCCTCGATCAGCAGCTGCGGCGCAGCCCCATCGGAGACGTCGGTGTTTCCCGGAGCGACCCCGGTTTTATAGTCGACGATGGCCACGCCCCCGTCCTCGCACAGCTCGATGCGGTCGGCGCGGCCATGCAGCTCGACGTCGCCGACCTGCCAGGTCGCGGAAACCTCGGCCCGCACGGCGCGCAGCGGCCTGGCGGCCCGTCGCGTCGCCTCATGCGCCGCCAGCCAGCCGGCGATGCGAAGCAGCCGGGGCCGCCACCACGCCCGCAGCGCCGGACGCACGCCGCTGTCGAGCAGCGCCCGCTCCATCGCGACCTCCAGCCGCGCCGCCGCGTCGGATGGCCAGGCGGCCCCGGCCTCGGCCAGGAACAGCTCCAGTCCCTTGTGGACCAGGTTGCCGATGTCGAGCGCGTCGGTGTCCTGGTCCAGTGGCTCCAGCGGGCGCAGCCGCAGCACGTGCTTGGCGTAGATCGCATACGGGTCGGCCATCAGCGTCGCCACGTCGGAGACGCTGAGCCGGCGCGGGCGCAGCGCCGCCGCGGGACTCGGCAGCGGCGCCGCCGCCGGCCTCGGGCCATCCGCCGGCAGGTCCAGCGCGCGCGCCCAGCCGACCGCCGGATGCGGCGGCAGCGACTGCCCGAGGCCGGCCAGCAGCGCGTCGAGCCGGGCCAGCCAGCGCGCCGGCACCGCGGGCGCCCGGTCGCGCCGCTGCGGGCAGGACAGCACCGCGACCGGCGCGCTGCACGCCGCCATGACGAAGTCGTGGGCGCTCTGGCCGATCCGCTCGTCGGCGTCGGGCAGCCCGGCCAAGGCGCGCATCTGCCGGCTCATCCACGGGCCGGGTTCGGTCGCCGGCGGCCACACGGTCTCGGCCAGGCCGCCCAGCACCACCACGTCGGCCGATTGCAGGCGCGCTTCGAGCAGGCCCCAGATCGACACCCTGGCGTGCTCGGCGGTGTCGGCGCGGCCACGCAGGGCGCGGCGGGAGCGCACCGCTGGGCCTTCCAGCAGCGCGTCGAGCAGGTTGGGCAGGATCGCCGGCGGCCCGTCGGGCAGTTCGCGCAACGCCTCGCGCGACAGCGCCAGGTGTGCCGCCAGCGCCTCGCCCTCCTCCTGCGCCCATAGCCGCGCCGGCCCGCTCTCGCTGTCGGTCGCGGCCAGCGCCTCGGCCGCCGCCACCAGCGCCGCCAACAGCTCGGCCGGGGCCGTCGACACCGAGGCGAACACCCGCAGCAGCGGCGCCAGGCAGTCCTCCAACCGCGCCAGGAAGGCCGGCAGGCCACCTTGCTCAAGGCCGAGCTTCTGCAATTGCAGCCGCAGGCCAACGAGGCCGGTCGTCGGCCGCGCGCCGCGCAGCGCCGAACGCTCCAGCCGGCGCGCCGCGTCACGGCACTCGGCGGCGCGCAGTCCGGCGGCGGCGAACGGGTGCTTCAACACCGCGAGCAGCGCCACCGGGGCCAGGCCGTCGGCGGCGGCGCGGGCCAGCAGGCGCAGGAACACCGCCGGCGGCGTCTGCGCGAGCGGCTCGCCGGCGCTGTCGTCGGCGACCACCCCCCAGCGCAGCAGCTCGGCCGACACCCGCGCCGCCAGCGCGCGGTCCGGCGTCACCAGCGCGGCACTCCGACCGGGAACCTCCAGCGCCTCGCGCAGCACCAGGGCGATGGCCGCCGCCTCCTCCTGCTGGTCGGCGGCGTCCAGGCGGTAAAGGCCGGTGATCTCGGCCGGGACGGCGCGCCTCCAGGAATCCAGCGCCGCGGCGGGCAGCAGGGCAGTGCCGAGGACGGCGGCGCGTCCCGGCGGCACGACGCCGTCGCCATCCCATGCCGCGACCTCCTCGCGCCGCGCGCCCACGCCGTCGAGCAGGGCGGCCAGCGTCGCCTGCGGGTGCGCCCGGTCGAGCCCCTCCCACACCGATGCCGCCATCGCCAGGTCGAGGCCGGGCAACACCACCAGGCCGCTCGGCAACCCCGCCGCCACGCGCAGCAGCGCCGCCACCGCGGGGATGCCGCCGGTGGAGCCGGCGGCCCAGACCGGCATGTCGGGGGCTGCTTCGCGCCACGCCCGGGCCTGGCCGCGCAACAGCGTCACCTGCCGCGCCGCCGGGTTCATCAAGCCCTGTTCGGCCAGCCAGTCCGGCCAGGCGCGGGTGACGATGCCGAGGAAGCGCAGCGTCACCTCCCAGTGTTCGGCGTAGTTGCCGGCGTTGGCGGCGGCGAGCGCCGCGGGCAAGTCGAGTTCGGCGCGCTCGGCCTCGTCCATCAGCGCCGCCAGCTCCTGCGCCAGCGCCCAGGCGCGGTCGGCGGTGGCAACCCCGCCCTGCGCCTCAGGCAAGCGCAGGATCAGCCGCGCCAGCAGCGCCAGGCGCAGCTGCGGCTCCACCGCCGGCGGCAGGTCGAGCGCCCCGGACAGCGCCAGCGCCGCCTCGTCCAGCGCGCCCAGGGCGACGATCCGCGGCAGCAGCATCGGCCGCCCACCGGAGACGTGCAGGAACGATTCCGCCAGCGCCCGCGCGGCGCGGCGGGTCGGCAGCAGGATCAGGCCGCGCGAGGGGTCGTCCGGATGCGCCGCCAGCCAGCGCCGCGCCAGCGTGTCGAGGAACGGCAGGTGCGGCGCGATGCTCACGATGTTCGCCGCCATTCAGCGCGCCTCGCCGGTGACGCGGGCGTGCAGCAGGAACTCCGCCTCGGCGAGGTCGGGCGGGGTCGAAAGGTGGAACCACAGCCCGTCATGCACCAAGCCCAGCAGCCGCCCGGCGTCGATGGCGCGGTCCCACAGCAGGTTCATGCTGAACGGCCCCTCGGGCGCCGCGTCGAACAGCGACGGGCGCACCACCTGCAGCCCGGCGTAGACGTAAGGCACGACCTCGTTCTCGCGCGGCCGGCGCACGCCGCCCCACGGGTCGATGGCGAAGTCGCCGCGCCCGACCTCCGCCTGCACCTGGAACGAGCGCTGCATCAGCAGGATCGCGTCGACGCTGTCGCCGGCCTCCATCCAGGCGATGATCAGCCGCTCCAGCGCCGGGGTCGGGCCGTCGATCCAGAACGCGTCGCCGTTGACCACCAGGAACGGCGGCTTCCCGAGGTCGCCAAGCGCCGCGCGCACGCTGCCGCCGGTGTCGAGCAGCGCCTCCTCGTGCCGCACCACGAGCCGCGGCGGTCCCACCCGGGCGGCGAGGTGGGCGGCGACGCGCTCCGCCTGCCAGTGCGCGTTGACCACCACCAGCTCGACGCCGGCCAGCGCCAGCCGGTCGAGCGCGTGGTCGAGCAGCGGCCGGCCGCCCAGCGGCAGCAGCGGCTTGGCGGTGGCGGCGGTCAGCGGCCGCATCCGGGTGCCCAGCCCGGCGGCCAGCAGCATGGCGGCGCGCGGGCGCATCAGGCCAACCCCGCCAACCGATCCGGCCAGCCGTCCAGGCGCGCGGCGCGGGCGTTCGCCGCAGCGGGTTGCAGGCCGACCGAGAGCGCGTCGTCCGGCCGCAGCGCGCCGAGCCGGTCGGGCCACTCCACCAGCACGACGTCGGCCCGGCAGTCGTCCCAGCCGAGTTCGACCAGCCCGTCGGGGCCGGTCAGCCGCCACAGGTCGAAATGGTGCGCGCGGAAGCGGGGCAGGTCGTAGCTTTGCAGCAGGGTGTAGGTCGGGCTGGGCACGTCCAGGGCCGGGTCGCTCGCCGCGTGGCGCAGGAACGCGCGCGCGAAGGCGCTCTTGCCGGCCCCGAGCGGCCCCGCCAGCAGGATGGTGTCGCCGGCCCGCGCCAGGTCGGCGACCCGGCCCGCGAGGCCTTCGGTGGCGGCCAGGTCGGGAAGCGTCAGGTCCAGCGTGTCGGGCATGGCACGCAATCTGGCCCGCGCCGCCCGCCGCCACAACAGCGTTGTGCAACGACCTGGGCGCGGCGGCTTGCCCCGCAGCCGGCGGACGCTACGTTCCGGCGCATGACCCTCGCATTCGATACCGATGTCGCCATCGTGGGCGCCGGCCCGGTCGGGCTGTTTGCCGCCTTCGAGTGCGGCATGCTGAAGCTGTCCAGCGTGCTGCTCGACGCGCTGGAGGAGGTCGGCGGGCAATGCGCCGCGCTGTACCCGGAAAAGCCGATCTACGACATCCCGGCGCACCCGGCGATCGAGGCCGGCGAGCTGATCTCCCGCCTGGAGCGCCAGATCGCGCCGTTCGCCCCGCACCGCCTGCTCGGCCGGCGGGTCGAGCGGCTGGACGGCGTCGCCGGCGGCTTCACGCTGACCACCGACGCCGGCGAGCGGGTGCGGGCGAAGGCGGTGGTGATCGCCGCCGGGGCCGGGGCGTTCGGCCCGAACCGCCCGCCGCTCGACGGGCTGGCGGCGTTCGAGGCGGGCGGCGGCGTGCAGTACTACGTCCGCCGCCGCGAGGATTTGCGCGGCAAGCGGGTGGTGATCGCCGGCGGCGGCGACTCGGCGGTCGACTGGGCGCTGGCGTTGCGCGGCATCGCCGCCAGCATCCAGGTGGTCCACCGCCGCGCCAAGTTCCGCGCCGCGCCGGAAACCGAGGGCCAGCTGCACGCGGCGGCGTCGCGCGGCGAGGTCGAGCTGGTGGCGCCGTACCAACTGGCCGGCCTGCACGGCGACGGCGGCCGGCTCGCCGAGGTCGAGATCGCCGACCTTGACGGCGGCCGCAAGCGCCTGGCCGCCGACGTGCTGCTGCCGTTCTTCGGCCTGTCGATGGATTTGGGGCCGATCAACGCCTGGGGCCTCGATCTTGAGCGCCACCACGTCGCGGTGACGGCGGCGACCTGCGAGACCAGCACGCCCGGCATCTTCGCCATCGGCGACGTCGCCAGCTACCCCGGCAAGCTGAAGCTGATCCTGCAGGGGTTCAGCGAGGCGGCGATGGCGGCGCACGCGATCCATCCCATCGCGCGGCCCGGGGTGGCGCTGCATTTCGAGTACTCGACCAGCAAAGGCGTTCCCGCTTGAGACGCCGCGTCCTGCTGGCGCTGGCGCTGCTCGCCTTGCCGCGCCTCGCGTTCGCGCAGGCGGCAGCGCTGACGCCGCAGGACCGCGCCGACTTGGCGCGGATCGAGGCGTACATAAACTCCATCCACACGCTCAAGGCGCGTTTCGTGCAGACGGCGCCCGACGGCGGCGTCTCGCAAGGGCTGGCGTGGCTGCAGCGTCCTGGCCGGATGCGCTTCCAGTACGACCCGCCGACGCCGCTGCTGCTGGTGGCGGGGCATGGGCTGTTCGTGTTCTACGACCGCCAGCTGGGCCAGACCACCAACATCCCGCTCGGCTCGACCCCGCTCGGCCTGCTGCTGCGGGACAATTTCAGCCTGAGCGGCGAAGTCACGGTGACCGCGGTGACGCGCGAGCGGGGGCAGCTGCAGGTCACCGTGCTGCGCGCCGCCTCGCCGGGCGACGGCACCCTGACGCTGGTGTTCACCGACCCGCCGCTGGCGCTGCGCTCATGGGCGGTGGTGGACGCGCAGCGGCAGGAAACCACGGTCACCCTGCTCGACGTGCAGCTCGGCGGCAGCTTCGACCAGCAGATGTTCACCTTCATCGATCCCAAGTTCCTGCCGGGCGGGAACAAGGATTACCGGTGACCGGCACCCCCGCGCTTGGACGGGGGAGGTGGCTTGGCGGCATCGGAGAGGCTTTCGCCGATCGCAATTTCCGCATCTATTCGCTCGGCGCGGTGGTGTCATGGCTCAGTTTCTTCGTCCAGGCGGTCGCAGTGTCCTGGACTGCCTGGCAGCTCACCCATTCCACGACTTGGCTGGCGATCGTGGCGTTGGCCGACATCGCGCCAAACCTTATCCTGTTGCCGCTCGGCGGCGTGCTCGCGGACCGCTTCGACCGGTTCCGCATCGTGGTCGTCACGCATATGCTGGCGCTGTTGCAGTCGCTGGCGCTGACTGTGCTGGCGGCCGGCGGCCATCTCACCGTCGAGCGCCTCGCCGCGCTATCCCTGCTGCACGGCGCCATCCACAGCTTCAGCGTGCCGGGGCTGTTTGGGATGCTGCCGCGGTTCGTCGTGCGCTCCCGGTTGTCCTCGGCGATCTCGGTGAGTTCGGCCTACACCCAGTTCGCGATCTTCGCCGGCCCGGCCCTCGCCGGCTGGGTGATCCTGCACTTCGGCGCCGCGGCGGCGTTCGCGACCAACGTGTTCGGCTATACGTTCTACCTATGCACCATTGCCTTCCTGCGCACGCCGCCGGACTTTCACAGGCCCGCGGCAAGCGGGCGGTCGGTGGCCGGCGACCTCCTCGACGGCGCGCGCTACATCGGCGGGCACCGCGGCATCTCGGCGCTCCTCCTGCTCATGCTGACCGGCGATGCCCTTTCGGCCGCGACCACCCAGATGCTGCCGGCCTATGCCGACCGCGTCCTGGGCATGGGTGTCGCCGGCGTCTCGACCCTGCTGACGGCCGGCGGTTTCGGCGCGACCCTTGCGGCACTTTGGCTGGCGCAGGGCGGGGCCCGTCGCGCGACGGCACGCAGCGTGCTCAGGGCATTTCTGGCGGCCACGCTCGCCACCGCCGGCCTGCTGCTTGCCGGCAGCAGCCTGGCGCTGGCCGTGCTGGCCATGGTCGCCGCCGGAGTGGCCGGGCAGATCCGCAAGACCGGCACGGTCTCGCTGCTGCAGATGGCGGTGGGCGACGAACAGCGCGGCAGGGTGATGGCGACGCAGTTCCTGCTGCAGCGTGTCGCCGGCGGGATCGGCGTTTGCTTCGTTGGCGTGGCGGCGGAACGCCACGGGCTGCGACTGCCGATCATGGTCGCCGCCGCGTTCGCCCTACTTGCTTGGGTGATTGCGTTCAGGCGCCGCGCCGGCATCTTCGCCGCGTTCGGCTCGGCGCCTCCACGACCACCGGTCGGGCGCTGAGCCAGGCCCCCCGCCGCGGTCAGCGCCTTGCGTTGGGCGAAATCCTCGTCTTTCGTGACAATCGCGGCGGAGGATGCCGGGGCGTAATCCCAAATCGCGGTGTCGGACGCGGCTTGCATCCCGTTGTCGCCGACATGCTCCGCCTCATGCCCCTGGGCGGCAAGCCAGCGGGCGAGGGCGGGTGGTGGCTGCGCGTCGACAAGGAAGCGCGTTCAGGCGACGCGCAACACCGGATGGTCGGCTTGGCGCGCCGCGTATTCAAGCGATGCGACGATGTCCCCGGCCTCCAACAACGGGTAATCCGCCAAGATTTCATCCCGGTCAGCGCCAACGGCGAGCAGGTCGAGCGCATCCCTGACGCGGATGCACAGCCCACGCAGGCACGGCCTGCCGCCACATTGGCTCGGATCGACCGTGATGCGGTGCGTTTCGCTCATCGCGGGCCTTCCGGGCTGCACATCGTAAAACAGCGGGCAGCGCTTGAATGGGCGCCGCCCCGGTACGGCAAAGGTTCGGCATCGACCGGCTCACGCGTTCAGCCAAGCCTTCTCGCAGATCCGGCCGTTGTCCATGTCGAAGCCGCTGTGCGGGGTATGGCCGCCGACAGTGACCGCGCGCGCGTCCAGATAGTCGCGGAACGCCGGGATCATCATGCCGCCGTCATGGTTGAGCATGGCTTGCATCTCGAAGATCGCCTGCCGCCGCTTCGCCATGTTCAGCTCGGCGCGGGCGGTGGCCAGCAGCGCGTCGAAGTGCGGCACCTTCCAGTGGGTCTCGTTCCACGGCGCGTCCGAGCGGCAGGCGATGGCCAGCATCTGCGTCGCCGCCGGACGCCCGCCCCAGTAGCTGGTGATGAACGAGCCCTTCAGCCACACGTTGTCGTAGTAGCCGTCCGCCGGCTCCTTCTTGATGCCGACCGGGATGCCGGCCTTCGCGGTGTTGGCCTGGAACAGCTGCGCCAGGTCCACCGCGCCCGAGAACGCCGCGTCGCTGGCCTGCAGCACGATCTTGCTGTCCACGCCGGCCTTCTTGAACAGCGAGCGGGCCTGGTCGGGGTCGTAGGCGACCTGCTTCAGCTCGCCGTTGTGGAACGGGTCGGAGGCGGGGATCGGGTGGTCGTTGCCGAGCGTGCCGTAGCCGTTGAACATCGTCTTCAGCACCGCCGGGCGGTCGATCGCCAGCCGCAGCGCGCGGCGCACGTCCGGGTTGTCGTATGGCGCGCGGTCCAGCATCATCGGCATGTTGGCGAACCAGCCGCCCGGCGCCCGCACGATCTCCAACTTCTTGTTGCGGCGCACCAGCGCCACGGTCTTGGGATCGACGCGGTTGACGGCGTCGACCTGGCCGCTCAGCAGCGCGCTGGTCCGCGCCGCGCCATCGTTGATGACGGTGATGACCACGGCGTCGAGGTGGCCGCGGTCGGGCTTCCAGTAGTTCGGGTTCTTCCTCAGCGCGACCCGCACGCCGGGGTCGAACGCCTCCAGCGTGAACGCGCCGGTGCCGACCGGGTGCGCGTAATCCTTGAAGCCGTCCGGCACCATCATGACGTGGTAGTCGGTCAGCGTCGCCGGCAGGTCGGCGTCGCCGGCCGAAAGCACGATCTCGATCTGGTAAGGCCCGAGCTTCCTCACGTCCGTAACCGCCTTCATCGACCCCGCCGCGCCGGACTTGTTGCCGGCCCCGCGGTGCAGGTTCAGCGAGTAGACCGCGTCGTCGGCGCCGAACTCGCGCCCGTTGGTGAATTTCACCCCATGGCGGAGGTTGAACACCCAGGACGCTGCGCCCGGCTTGGCTTCCCAGCTCTCGGCCAGCTCGGGAATGACCTTGTTGTCCGGCCCGTTCTCGACCAGCGCGCTGTACAGGGCGAAGTTGACCGACACGCCGACGCTGTCGGTGGTCACGGTGAAATCCAGCGTGTCCGAGGTGCTGCCGCCGGCCAGGCCCAGGCGCAGCGTGCCGCCGAGGCGCGGCGTCGTGGCGGCCCACGTGGGCGACGGCGACGCCAGCAGCGCCGCGGCGCCGCCGAGCAGGGCGCGGCGCGAAAGACTGTCGGTCATGGGCCCTTGCTCCGGGTCAGACATGATGGCGGGGGATGGACAGCTTCCAGTGCCGCGACGCAACGGTCGCCTCGCCGTGGCGGGCTTCGAGCCAGGCTTCGACGTGGAACTCGGTTTCGCTGGCGCGCAGCACGGTGCGGGTTGTCGCATGGGTCTGCCACGCGCCGCGGCCAAGGTGCATCTCGAAGCCGACGTCGCCCTCGGCCGAGAGCGGGTCGCCCGGCTGCACCGCGAACCGGTCGATTGAGAACAGCTCGTATTCGAGGCCGGTTGCCTCGATGACATACCGGCCGGTGTCGTCGCGCGCCTCGGCGACGTTGCGGCCGGTGAACTGGTCGCGGGTCACCCGACGGTAGGTTTCCGGCTCGCGCAGCACATGCCTGTGCAACGCCGTCGCGGCCTGCGGTTCCGCCAGCGCCGGCAGGTCCGCGTCGGCCTGGACCGGCGCGCGGCGCGGCAGCAGCAGCCGGCACTCGCCCAGCAGCAGCGAGGCGCTGCGGGGCGACGGCCACAGCAGCGGCCAGTAGGCGGTGGACAGCGCCAGCCGCACGCGGTTGCCGGCCGGGAACAGGTGCGCGCAGTCGTTCAGCTGCACCCGCACGCGCACCGCGACGCCTGGCGGCAGCGGCTGCGGGTCAGCATGGCCGTCGCGATGGGCGAGGTTGAGCACGCCGTAGCTGACCCGCAGGCTGGCCCCGTCCGGCGCCACGCTGCACAGCCGCGCCACCAGCAGCGCGCCCGGCTGGTCGGCGGCGACGGTCGCTTCCAGCACCGGCGCGCCCGCGATGCCGAGCGGCTGCGTCAGCGGCGCGGTGTCGAAGGTGACCGAGCGGCCGTCGTCGCGCCGCTGGTCGCCGGGCTGCTCGCCGCCGCTGCCGTAGGCGCACCAGGCGCCGCCATCCTCGCCCACGTCCTGTGGCGAGTCGACCAGCAGGCCGGAGGCGTCGGCCGGAGCCGGCGACAAGGCGCCGGGGCCGAGATGCCACACGGTCGGCTGCACGTTCGGGCTGGGCCATGACGGCTCGGCCAGCCAGCGCCCAGGACGCGTGTCGTAATCGCTGGCCGGGGTTACGCTGTCCTCCTGGTACCAGCGCAGCATGGGGCCATCCATGACGCCGTTGTCGATGCCCTTCAACCAGTGGTCCCACCAGCCGATGGCATCCTGCAGGAAGCCGTAAGCCGGCCCGGGGCGGCCGAAATGCGGGTATTTGTGCGCCCACGGGCCGATCATGCCGCGCCGCGGGCAACGCAGCCGCTCCAGCATCCGGGGAATGGCGTTGCTGTAGGCGTCGGCCCAGCCGCCAACCAGGCAGCAGGCGGCGGTGATGGCGGACGGGTCCTCGCACACCGAGCCGTGCCGCCAGTAAGCGTCGCGCGTCTGGTGCCGCAGCCAGGTCGCGAGCAGCAGCGGCTCGGCTTCCAGGCGTTGCTTCCACATGCCGAGCCAACGCTCGCCGACGGCCGCCGGGTCGGGCGGGCGCGACTGGTAGGCGAACATGGCGCCGGCCCAGCGCAGCGTGTCGGTCAGCAGCGCGCCGCCCATGAAGTGCACGTCGTCGGCATAACGGTCGTCGGTGCTGCACAGCGAGATCACCGCCTTCAGCGCCGGCGGCCGGCGGGCGGCGACCTGCAAGCCGTTGAAGCCGCCCCAGCTGATGCCCATCATGCCGACCGAGCCGTCGCACCATTGCTGCGCCACGATCCAGTCGATCACCTCCAGCGCGTCGTCCTGCTCCTGCGCTAGGTACTCGTCGAGCAACAGGCCGTCGGAGTTGCCGCTGCCGCGCATGTCCACGCGCACGCAGGCATAGCCGCGCGCCGCGACGTAGGGGTGGGTCAGCGCGTCGCGGGCGGCGGTGCCGTCCGACAGCCGGTACGGCAGGTACTCCAGGATCGCCGGCACCGGCCCGCCGTCCAGCGGCCGCCAGACGCGCGCGAACAGCCGAGTGCCGTCGGCCAGCGGGATAAACAGGTCGGTGGCGGAGGTCGCGTGCAGGGCGTGGTCGGCCATGGGGCGACTGTAGCCGAACGCCGGCCCTGCCGGATACCTGCCGCCGCCACGCGAAATCTATTGCAGTGCAGCAGATTGCACTTCCTTTTTGTCGCCGCGACGCCGCACTATGTCAGCTGCATGAAACCGCTTGTTGGCATAACCTGCTGCACGAAGCTGTTCGGGACCTTCTCGACCCCGAACCATGGCGCCTCCGACACCTACGTGCAGGCCACCGACCAGGTGGTGCGGGCGATTCCGGTGCTGCTGCCGGCCAACGGGTCGGCTTGCGACGCCGCCTCGCTGCTGGCGCGGCTCGACGGCCTTATCCTGACCGGCAGCCGCTCGAACGTGCAACCGTGCCTGTATGGCGGCCCCTGCCACGCCGAGGGCACGCCGGAGGACGCAGCGCGCGACGCGGTGACGCTGCCGCTGATCCGGGCGGCGGTGGCGGCGGGCGTGCCGGTGCTGGCGGTCTGCCGCGGCCTGCAGGAGATGAACGTGGCGTTCGGCGGCACGCTGCACCAGCGGCTGCAGGACCTGCCCGGCCGCCTCGACCACTCGACGCCGATGCAGGCCAACCCCGGGGTGCGGATCGGCAAGGCGCATACGGTCCGCGTGACCCCGGGCAGCTGGCTGCATCGGGTCGCCGAGGCGCGTGAGATCCCGGTGAACTCGCTGCACAACCAGGGCATCGACCGGCTTGGCGACGGGTTGGTGGTCGAGGGCATCGCTCCCGACGGCACCATCGAGGCAATCCGAGTTGCCAACGCGCCGGGGTTCGCGGTGGGCGTGCAGTGGCATCCGGAATACGATTTCGGTTCCGACACGGTGTCGCGCCGCATCTTCGAGGCGTTCGCCGCCGCTGTGGCCGCGTATGCCAGCCCGGCGCTGCGGGTGGCGTCTGCGGCGGATTAGGCTGATCCGATTGCCGGGGCTATCTGGCGGCGGACAGCGGCGAGCTGTTCGGGAGTGATGCGAGACCGAATTGCCGCCAGGCGTTCCTTGGATGTCGTGGAAACCAAGTCTGAGACTGCCCAGCACGCGAGCGATGCTACAATGAATCCTTGTCTGTGGCCTGGCTTGCCCCTTAGATGAAGCCTCGCAGCGTAGGGTCTTCGATGACATACGTCATTTCCCCGCCGCCCGCCGTCACCGTCCCGGTCGCTGGCGGCGGCGCATTTCCGGTGCGCCGGGTGTTCTGCGTCGGTCGCAACTACGCCGAGCACGTGCGCGAGATGGGCGGCGACCCAAATCGGGGCGAGCCGCCGTTCTTCTTCGCCAAGCCGGCCGACGCGCTGGTCACGGGCGGCGGCGACATGCCGTACCCGACCGCCACCGCCGACCTGCACCACGAGATGGAGCTGGTGGTCGCCATCGGCGTCGGCGGCTCCGACATCGCGCCGGCGCAGGCGTTGGAACACGTCTGGGGCTATGCCGCCGGGCTGGACATGACCCGGCGCGACCTGCAGGCGGCGGCCAAGAAGGCCGGCAAGCCGTGGGACATGGCCAAGGGCTTCGACCACTCCGCCCCGATCGGCGACCTCGTGCCGGCCAGCGTGCTGCCCGACCCGACGCGCGGGCGCATCGAGTTGCGGGTGAACGGCGTGGCGCGCCAGTCCTCCGACCTTTCGAACATGATCTGGAGCGTTGCGGAGACCATCTCGTACCTGTCGGGCTTAGTGCAGCTGGCTCCGGGCGACCTGATCTTCACCGGCACGCCCGAAGGCGTCGCCGCCTGCAAGCGAGGCGACCTGCTGGAGGGCAGCGTCGCCGGCGTCGGCAGCGTGACCACCCGGATCGTTTAGCGTCTCACGAACGCCTCACGCCGAATTGCCAGCGGTGGTTCTGGCCAGGAGACTCAAGGCATCCGCCGTCGCCTCTCCGCGTGCCGTGTTGTCGAAGATGCACCAGCTCTCGGCGGCATACGCCGCCGTTTCGTGCATCGACCGGGCGACGTCATCGAGTTCCGCGGCGGCGTAAGCCGAGTAGTACATCTTGGGTGAGCCGTGCAGGCGGCGATAGACGAGCCCCGGCCAGCCGCCCGGCGCCGCCGCGTCGGGCACCGTTGCCGGATCGGCCGCGACGCGCGCGACCTGGAACTGCGACAGCACCCTGTCCGCAGCATCGGTGAACCACGTCGGATGCCGTGGCTCGCAAACGATTTTTCCATCGAAGCGCTCGCGCAGGGTGGCGAGGAATGCCCCGGCCAAAGCTTCCTTGTAAGCCAGGCTAGGCGGCAACTGGACGAGAACCGGGCCGAGCCTGCCGCCAAGCGCCTGTATCTCGGCCAGGAACCGAACCAGCGGCTCCGTCGTGCCGTTGAGCCGGCGGAGATGGGTGATCTCACGCGGCAGCTTGACCGCGAACCGGAAATCCTGCGGAACGCTCGCCGCCCACCGCGCATAGGTGCCTGCCTTGTGCGGCCGGTAGAACGAGGAGTTTATCTCGACTGCGGAAAAGCGTCCGGCATACCGCTCGAGGTGGGTTCCGTCGGCGGGAAACTCCGCCGCATGCTGCTTCGGGATGCTCCACCCCGCGGCGCCGATCCTGACCTTGCCCACGCGATGCGTGTCACCCGCCAAGGTACGCCGCCATCACCGCCGGGTCGTGCGCGATTTCCGAGGCTGGGCCGTGCAGGGCGATGCGCCCGCCTTCCAGCACGTAGGCCATGTCGCTGATGTCCAATGCCGCGGAAGCGTTCTGCTCGACCAGCAGCACCGTCGTGCCGGCCTGCGCCAAGGTTGCCACGATGGCGAAGATCTCGTCCTCGACCAACGGCGCGAGACCCATGCTCGGCTCGTCCAGCAGCAGCAGGCGGGGAGCCGCCATCAGCGCGCGGCCGATCGCCAGCATCTGCTGCTCGCCGCCCGAGAGCAGGCCAGCCGCCTGCCCCAGCCGCTCGCGCAGGCGGGGAAAGCGGTCGAGCGCCTCGGCGCGGCGGCGGGCGATGACGGCGGCGTCGCGCGTGGTCCAGGCGCCGAGCGTCAGGTTCTCGGCCACGGTAAGATTGGCGAACACCTGCCGCCCCTCCGGCACATGCGCCATTCCCGCGGCCGCCAGCCGGTGCGCCGGCCAGCCGGCGACGTCGGCGCCGTCGAACAGCACCCGCCCGGCGGCCGGGCGCAGCAGGCCGGACAGGGCGCGCAACGTGCTGGTCTTGCCGGCCCCGTTGGCGCCGATCAGGCAGACGACCTGCCCCGCCGCCACGTCGAGGTCGATGCCGTGCACCGCCTCGGTGCGGCCGTAGCGGACGGCCAGCCCGCGCACCGACAGCAGGGTCACGCGACGAGCCGCGCCGCCAGCTTGTGGCCGAGATAGGCCTCGATCACCGCCCGGTCGCGCCGCGCCGCGCCCGGCTCGCCGTGGAACAGCTTCTTGCCGAAGCTCAGCACCGTCACGGTGTCGGCCAGGCCCATGACGAACCCCATGTCGTGCTCGACCAGCAACACGGTGGCGCCGGCGGCGGCGATGCGGCGCACCAGGGCAGCCAGCGCCTGCGTCTCCGACGGGTTCATGCCCGCTGCCGGCTCGTCCAGCAGCAGCAGGCGCGGGCCAGCCACCACGGCGCGGGCGATCTCCAGCCGGCGCTGGTCGCCGTATGCGAGCGCCGCCGCCGGACGCCGCGCCTGCGCCGACAGCCCGACCAGCTCGAGCGCCGCCGCGGTCGCCGTGTGCGCCGCCACCTCCTCGCGCCGGAACCGCGGCAGCCGGGCGACGATCTCCGGCAATGAGGCGCGTGCCCGGACGTGCAACCCGGCCATGGCGTTCTCGGCCACGCTCATCTCGCCGAACAGCCGGATGTTTTGGAACGTGCGCGCCAAGCCCTCGCGGGCGCGGCGGTCGGGCGCTAGGTCGGTGATGTCCTGGCCGGCCAGGAGGATGCGCCCGGAGCTTGGCCGCTCCAGGCCGGAAACGAGGTTGAACAGCGTAGTCTTGCCGGCCCCGTTCGGCCCGATCAGCGCGTGGATGCCGCCGGCCTCGATGTCCAGGTCCAAGGCGTCCACCGCCACCAGCCCGGCGTAGCGCCGCGTCAGCGCCCGCAGCGACAGCAGGCTCATGCCCGCTTGACTCATGCCCGCTTCATCCGCAGCCACAGCAGGCCGCGCGGCAGGAACAGCACGCTGGCCACGATGATAAGGCCGTTCAGCACCAGCCGCACCCCGGCGATGCCGCTGAGCAGCTCGGGCAGCAAAGTCAGCGCAACGGCCCCCAGCACCGGCCCGAACGGCGTCGATATGCCGCCGAGCAGCGCATACGACAGGATCGTCACCGCCGGCTCGAACCCGTACTGGTTAGGGCCGATGAAGGCTGTGCTGTGCGCGTCGAGCGCGCCCGCCAGCCCGGCCAGCACGGCGGAGGCGACCAGGGCGGCCAGCCGGTAGCGGCGCACGTCGACGCCCATCACGCCGGCCGCGGTCTCGTCCTCGCGCATCGCCTCCATCGCCCGCCCGACGCTGCTGCGCCCGAGCAGCCGCAACGCCGCCAGCGCCATCGCCAGCGCGCCGTAGATCAGGCCGGTGCCGGCCTTCTCGGGAATGCCCGACAAGCCCATCGCGCCGCCCACCAAGTCGAGGTTGAGCCACACCGCGCGCAGCACCTCGCCCAGCCCGATGGTGGCAATGGCGAGGTACACGCCGGACAGCCGCAGCGTCGGCCCGCCGACCAGCAGCGCGAAGCCGACCGGGGCCACGCACGCCGCCGGCAGCACCAGGGAGAACGGCAGTCCGAGCCGCAGCGTCATCAGCGCCGAGGAGTACGCGCCCAGCCCCATGAACGCCGCCTGCCCGAGCGATAGCTGGCCTACCGCCAGCACCACGTACATCGACAGCCCGAGCAGCGCGTTGATGCCGACGGCGTTCACCAGCGTCTGGTAGCTGAACATGAAGTCGTCGAGCGAGGCAGGCATCGGCCGAGTGTGTCACTTCGATCTTCGGAGGTCACGCCTTGGCGGCGAGACGACGGTCAAGGGCCGTCGGTCAGGCCCGTGCAGCGGCGTTCGCCCGCCGCGTGGCTCCAGCCTTTTGGGCAGCGGCACTTCGCTTTCGAGTGAGCGCCGCCTTTACGCCGGCATCCTTCATTCGGGGCTTGTGGTTGGGCATGCCCCGCGTCACCTGCCAATGCGCCCGCAACAGGCGAATGGCTTCGGGCGGATACAGGCAGGCGTCGTACATCCAATGATGCGTCGGGCAGAGGCGGGCAAGATTGTCGGACGCGTTGTTCGCGGCGTCATGATCCAGGTGCGCGATCTGCAGGCATGTCCCGATTTGCAGGCCACACACCGCGCAGCACGGGAAGGGGTAGGCCTTGTTCGCCACGCGCCGCGCGGCGGCTTGGTTCCGCGGCCGCGCCGCCGGCGCCGGGGCACTTGGGTCGGGGTCGGCAAGGGTCATGGCAAAATCCTTTGAGGCTCGTTTCCCAGCCGGGTCGAACAAGTTTTACCTTACGCTTCGTTCGTTTCGCCCTGGCGAGAATTATGAACCGAAGCGCCGTCGTGCCACGCCTTGCGCCGCACGCGCCGGTTCGCTATCTAACTGTCACACCTAAATCTCCTGATGCTTTGGGGGGTGGCCTTCGCGGGCCGCCTTTTTTGTTTTGGACGACGACCAGCCACGTCATTCCGGCCTCGAAGGCCGCCTTGCCGACATCATCGCGCCCTCGCTCGCCGGCATGGGCTACGAGTTGGTGCGCGTCGCCGTGCTCGGCAAAGAGCGGCAGACGGTGCAGATCATGGCCGACCGCGCCGACGGCGCGATGATCCGGGTCGAGGATTGCGCCGCCATCAGCCACGCCATCGGCGCGGTGATCGACGTCGCCGACCCGATGAAGGGCGAGTGGGTGCTGGAGGTCAGCTCGGCCGGCATCGACCGGCCGCTGACCCGCCGCCGCGACTGGAACCGCTTCGCGGGCCACCAGGCACGGGTCGAGATGGAGATCCCGGTCGATGGCCGCCGCCGCATCACCGGCATCGTGCTGGGGGCGGACGCCGAGTTCGCGCGGCTGCGACTCGACGACGGCGCCGACATCGCCTGTCCGCTGGCCGACATCCGCCGCGCCAAGTTGCTGTTGACCGACGCCTTGATCGCCGCGACCACTGTGCCCGACCAGACCAACTGAGAGGCTCGACCATGGAAACCTCGATCGCCCGACCCGAACTTCTGCTGGTCGCCGACGCCGTCGCGCGGGAGAAGTCGATCGACCGCGAGGAGGTCATCGAGGCCATGGAGCAGGCGATCCAGAAGGCCGGGCGCGCCAAGTACGGCAGCGAGAAGGACATTCGCGCCTTCATCGACCGCAAGACCGGCGACGTGCGGCTGTCGCGCTGGACCGAGGCGGTCGAGGTGATGGAGAACGAGGAAACGCAAATTCCGCTCCACATCGCGCGCAAGTTCAAGCCGGAGATCAAGGCCGGCGAGCACCTGATCGACCCGCTGCCGCCGATCGACTTCGGCCGCATCGCCGCCCAGACCGCCAAGCAGGTGATCGTGCAGCGGGTGCGTGAATACGAGCGCAAGCGCCAGTTCGACGAGTTCAAGGACCGCGTGGGCGAGGTCATCAACGGCGTCGTGAAGCGCACCGAGTACGGCAACCTGATGGTCGAGGTCGGCCGCGCTGAGGCGCTGCTGCGCCGCGACGAGCTGATCCCGCGCGAGAGCTTCCGCAACGGCGACCGCGTGCGCGCCTACATCTACGACGTGCGCGACGAGCTGCGCGGCCCGCAGGTGTTCCTGTCGCGCACCCATCCCGGTTTCCTGGCCAAGCTGTTCGCGCAGGAGGTGCCGGAGATCTACGACGGCATCATCGAGATCAAGGCGGTGGCGCGCGACCCCGGCAGCCGCGCCAAGATGGCGGTGGTGAGCCGCGACTCCTCAATCGACCCGGTGGGCGCCTGCGTCGGCATGCGCGGCTCGCGGGTGCAGGCCGTGGTGCAGGAGCTACAGGGGGAGAAGATCGACATCATCCCCTGGAGCCCGCAGGCTGCGACCTTCGTGGTCAACGCCCTGGCGCCGGCCGAGGTGACCAAGGTGGTGATGGACGAGGAGGCCGGGCGGGTCGAGGTGGTGGTGCCGGACGACCAGCTTTCGCTGGCCATCGGGCGTCGCGGCCAGAATGTGCGCCTGGCCAGCCAGTTGACCCGCTGGGACATCGACATCCTGACCGAGGCCGAGGAAAGCGAGCGCCGGCAGGAGGAATTCCGCCGCCGCACCGGGTTGTTCGTCGACGCGCTCGATGTGGACGACGTGATCGCCGGGTTGCTGGTGACCGAGGGCTTCAACACCATCGAGGAGCTGGCCTACGTCCCGCCCGACGAGCTGGCCTCCATCGAGGGCTTCGACGACAGCGTGGCCGAGGAGTTGATCCACCGCGCCGAGCAGGCGCTGGCCAAGCGCGACAACGAGCTGAACGACAAGCGCATCGCGCTCGGCGTCAGCGACGACGTGGCGGGGCAGGACCTGCTGACCGCCACCATGCTGGTGCAGCTGGGCGAGAAGGGCGTGAAGACGCTGGACGACCTGGCCGACCTCGCCTCCGACGAGCTGGTCGAGATCGTCGGCGAGAGCAGCATGAACGAGGATACCGCCAACGAGATCATCATGGCGGCCCGCGCCCACTGGTTCGGCGACGTGCCGGCCCAGCCTGCCAAGGACGAGGCCGTCGAGGAGGAAAACCACGTCTGACGCTGCGCCGCAGGAGACGGACGACGATGACGGACGCGAGCGCGGTCCGCTGCGGCGCTGCGCCGTCACGCGCGAGCGGCTTGAGAAGGCGCGGATGGTGCGCTTCGTGCTCGGACCCGGCCGGGTCGTGGTGCCCGACTTGGCTGCACGGCTGCCCGGACGGGGAATCTGGTTGAGTGCGCGCCGCGATGTGGTAGATACCGCTTGCACCAAGGGCGCATTCGCTCGCGCCGCGCGTGGCCAGGTGACAGTGCCCCCCGACCTCCTATCCGGCCTGATTGCGGCGCTTGAAGGGCGGATCGGCGATCATCTTGGCCTCGCCCGCCGCGCCGGGCAGGCCGTGAGCGGGTTCACCAAGGCGCGGGAGTGGCTGTCGGCGGGGCGCGCGGCGCTGGTGGTGCAGGCGTCCGACGGCAGCGTGGAGGAGCGGGCGCGATTGCTTGGCGGCCGAACGGTGTCGGTGGCGACGCCGCTGAGCGCAGCGCGGCTGGGCGGGATATTCGGGCGTGACCATGCGGTGCATGTGGCGCTGCTGGCGGGAAGGCTGGCCGACGGGCTCCGGGCGGAGTCGGGGCGGCTGGCGGGATTGATGGCGGAGCCGGCGCCGGCCAAGGCCGCCGCGCGGCGAGGGACCAGCCGACCGGCGACGCCGGCCGGCCAAACTATTCGGGATCAGGCGGATCAATGAGCGAAGGCGGCAACGACCAGGACGCGGCCAAGGGCCGGCTCTCACTGCGCCCAGCCGGGCGGATGGAGCTGGGCCGGACCGTGGATGCCGGGTCAGTGCGACAGAGTTTCAGCCACGGGCGGTCGAAGGTGGTGCAGGTCGAGGTACGCAAGAAGCGCGCCGGGAGCGCGACGCCGGCGACGCCGTTGCCGAGCGCCGCGGCTGGCGCTCCTTCCGCCGTGGGGCGCGCGCCGGCGAACGTGGCGCGGCCGCCGACCGGGGCCGGCCGCGCGCTGACCGCGACCGAGCTGGCCGCCCGGCAGCGGGCGCTGATCGAGCAGCAGAAGGATAACGTCAAGCGCGAGGCCGAGCGCCGCGAACAGGAGAAGATCTCGATCCTCTCCGCCGCCGAGGAAGCTCGCCGCCGCGAAGAGGAAGCCCGTCGCGCCGCGGAGGAGGAGCAGCGGCAGAAGGTCGCGGCCGAGGCGCTCGCCCGCGCCGAGGAAGCCGAACGCGAGACCGCTGCCGTCGCGGCGGCGTCGCCGGCCCCGGCTCCGGCGGTGCGCGGCGATCCGGTGCGCCGTCCGGTCCGCCCGGCCGCGGTGCCGGGCGCGCCCGCGGCGCCGGTCGAGACGCTGCGGCTCAAGACCAACCGCCCCGGCGAGGAGGAGGATGAGTCGCGTCCGGTCCGTCGTCCTGGCGGCGCTCCCGGGATGCCGGCCCGCAAGCCGCCGGTCGCGGCGCCCAAGAAGGTGGTCGACGACCGCCGCCGCCCCGCCCGCATCGACGTCCAGGCGGCGATCGAGGGTGAGGACGACCGTGTTCGCAGCCTGGCCTCGGTACGTCGCCAGCGTGAGCGCGAGCGCCGCGAGCAGGAACTGCAATTGCTGCGTGCCGATGGAGTGAAGGTCGTGCGTGAGGTTGTGCTGCCGGACACCATCACGGTGCAGGAGCTGGCCGCCCGCATGGCCGCGCGGGCTCCGGAAGTGATCAAGACGCTGATGCGGATGGGCGTCATGGCGACCATCACGCAGAGCCTGGACGCCGACACCGCCGAGCTGGTGGTGCAGGAGTTCGGTCACCGCGTGAAGCGGGTCAGCGAGGACGACGTGGAGAGCGGCCTCGAAGGCGCGTTCGACGTGCTGACCGACATGCAGGCCAGGCCGCCCGTGGTGACCATCATGGGCCATGTCGACCACGGCAAGACCTCGCTGCTGGACGCCTTGCGCGCCACCGACGTTGCGGCGGGCGAGGCTGGCGGCATCACCCAGCATATCGGCGCGTACCAGGTGAAGCTGCAATCCGGCAACCGCATCACCTTCATCGACACGCCGGGCCACGAGGCGTTCACCGCCATGCGCTCGCGCGGCGCCAGCGTCACCGACATCGTGGTGCTGGTGGTGGCCTCCGACGACGGCGTGATGCCGCAGACCATCGAGGCGATCAAGCACGCCAAGGCGGCCGGCGCCCCGATCATCGTCGCCATCAACAAGATGGACAAAGCCGACGCCAACCCGGCGCGGGTGCGCCAGGAGCTGCTCAGCCACGACATCGTGGTCGAGGAGATGGGCGGCGACACCCAGGATGTCGAAGTCTCGGCGATCAAGCGTACCGGCCTCGACAAGTTGGAGGAGGCCATTCTGTTGCAGGCCGAAATCCTCGACCTGCAAGCCAACCCCGACCGCGCCGCCGAGGGCAGCGTGATCGAGAGCCGGCTGGACCGTGGCCGTGGCCCGGTGGCGACCGTGCTGATCCAGAAGGGCACGCTGAATGCCGGCGACATCGTGGTGGCCGGCGCCGAGTGGGGCCGGGTGCGCGCCATGCTCGACGACAAGGGCCGGCCGTTGACGGTCGCCGGGCCGTCGGTGCCGGTGGAAATCCTCGGCTTGGCGGGGGTGCCGCAGGCTGGAGAGCCGTTCGTGGCGGTCGAGAACGAGGGTCGCGCCAAAGAGATCAGCGAGTTCCGCCAGCGCAAGCTGCGCGACAAGGCCGCCGGAGTGGCGACCGCAGCGCGGGGCACGCTGGACGAGATGCTGGCGCGCATCCAGGCCGGCGTGCAGAAGGAGGTTGCGGTCCTCATCAAGGCCGACGTGCAGGGCAGCGCCGAGGCGATCCAGTTGACGGTGCTGCGTCAGGCGCACGAGGAGGTGCGGGTACGGGTGCTAAACTCCACGGTGGGCCAGATCACCGAGAGCGACATCGAGTTCGCCCGCGCCAACAGCGCGCTGATCGTGGCGTTCAACGTCCGCGCCACGGCGCAGGCGAGGGCGCTGGCGACCCGCGACGGCGTCGATATCCGCTATTACTCGATCATTTACGAGGTGATCGACGACATCGAGAAGCTGGTGCGCGGCAAGGTCGCCCCGAAGGCGCGCGAGCGGTTCCTGGGCTACGCCGAAATTCGGAAGGTGTTCGAGATCACCAAGACCGGCAAGGTCGCCGGCTGCATGGTCACCGACGGCTTGGTTAAGCGTGGGGCCGGCGTGCGGCTGCTGCGCGAGGGCGTGGTGATCCACAATGGCGAGCTGACCCAGTTGAAGCGCTTCAAGGACGACGTGCGCGAAGTGGCGCGGGGCTACGAGTGCGGGCTGTCGTTTGCCAATTACAACGACCTGCGCGAGGGCGACGTGGTGGAGTGCTTCGAGGTCGAAATGGTGCCCGCTTGAAGTGAGGCTCGCGTGAAGTGACCAAGAATACTGCCGCGCTGTCCGCGCGGGCGCCTTCGCAGCGCCAACTTAGGGTAGCCGAAGAGGTCCGGCACGTGTTGTCGGGCATCTTCGCCCGCGGCGAGGTGCGCGACCCGGAGCTGGTCGATGTGCTGATCACCGTGACCGAGGTGCGGATCAGCCCGGACCTGCGCTCGGCCACGGCCTTCGTGACCCGGCTCGGGCGGTCCGACATCGCCGAGAAGCTGCCGGTGCTGCGCCGCGCCGCGCCGTACCTGCGCGGCCAATTGGCTAAGACGCTGCGACTGCGGATCGCGCCGGAAGTGTCGTTCCAGGCCGATACCAGCATCGATTACGCGATGCACGTCGACACGCTGTTGCGCGCGCCGGGCGTCGCCCGCGACTTGGAGTGAGGTTGCAGGAGTGAGCCTGGACGCTCCGGCGGCGCGTTCCGCCGGCCTGGATATCCTGCGTTCGCTGGCGATCCTGTGGGTGCTGGTCAGCCATTGCGGCGACACCTTTGCGGCGTGGTGGGACGTGCGTGCGCCATTCCTGTCCAGCGTGTCCGGGTTTTTCGGGGTGGAGCTGTTCTTCGTCCTGAGCGGCTTCCTGATAGGTCGCCTGCTGCTGCGAATTGTCGAGCGGCGGCCAACGTGGCGCGACTGGCGGGTGTTCATGGTGCGGCGCTGGATGCGTACCTTGCCGGTATACTATCTATGGCTGGCGGTGCTGGCGGCAGCCTGGCCGCCGCTGTTCTGGGTGCCTGGCCACGCGGCGCTATGGCGGACGCTGCCATGGTTCGCGACGCTGACGCAGAACATGGCCTGGCCGGTGGTGGGCGGCTGGTTTGGCGTGTCCTGGTCGCTGGCGGTCGAGGAATGGTTCTACCTGCTGTTCTCGTCGCTGCTGCTGGGCGGGGCCGCTTTATTTGGTCGTCGCCGGGCTTTGCTGGTCAGCCTCACGGCGTTCCTGCTGATCCCGCCGCTGCTGCGCTGGCAGGTTCCCGCCACTGCCGACTGGGGCGAGTTCACCAGCAAAGTGGTGCCGCTGCGGCTCGACGCCATCGGCTTCGGGATCGTGGTCGCTTGGTTGGCGCAGCGCCGCTCGCGCCTGCTGGCCCGGCCGCTGCTGTTGCTGTTTGTCGGCGTCGCCGTGGTCGCCGGGGTCTGGCTTGGTCCGGTTGCCCGAATGCTGACCGCCATTGGTCCGCAGGTGCAACGGACGTTCCTGTTCGACGTCGCCTCGCTCGGCTTCGCGATGCTGCTGCCGGCGGCCGACCGGCTGCGGCACGCGCCTGGTTGGATCGCCCGGCCGGCGGCGCGGGTGGCGGGGCAGTCCTACGCCATCTACATTGTGCATCTGTCGCTGCTCGATATTGTCGGCTACTACCGCGTCGTGCTGCACGCCCCGGCGCTGCCGTGCGCCGTGGCGTGCCTCGCGGCGATCTGGCTGCTGTCGTGGGCGTCGTTCCGCTGGCTGGAATCGCCGTTGCTGCGACTTCGGCCGCCGCAGCACGCGGTCCCTCGTGTTTTGTCGCCACTGGAAACAAGCTGATGCGCCACCGCAAACCACGCGGTCTGCCGCTCGACGGCTGGCTGATCGTCGACAAGCCGCAGGGGCTGACCAGCACCGACGTGGTGAACCGCGTCCGCCGCTGGTTCGACGCGCAGAAGGCCGGGCACGGCGGCACTCTCGACCCGCTGGCGACCGGGCTGCTGCCAGTGGCGTTCGGCGCGGCCACCAAGACGGTGCCGTACGTCATGGACGGCACCAAGGTGTACCGCTTCACGCTGCGCCTGGGCGAGGCGCGCGACACCGACGACGCCCAGGGCGCGGTGATCGAAACCAGCGTGGCGCGGCCGGACGACGCCGCCATCCGCGCGGCGTTGCCGGCGTTCTGCGGCGACATCATGCAGGTTCCGCCGATCTATTCGGCGATCAAGGTGGCCGGCGAGCGCGCCTACGACCTGTCGCGCGCCGGCACGCCGCCAGTGCTGGAGCCGCGCCCGGCCCGAGTGGACCGCTTCGAGTTGATCGAGCGGACCGACGCCGACACCGCGACCTTCGAGGTGCAGTCGGGCAAGGGCGTCTACATGCGAAGCCTGGCGCGCGACCTGGCGCGGGCTTGCGGCACGGTCGGCCACGTCGCGGCGCTGCGCCGGCTGCGGGTCGGGCCGTTCGACGAGAGCCACGCGATAATGCTGGACAAATTGCAGCGCGCGGAGGATACCCCGCCGACGTCCCCGGACTTCCTGCTTCCGGTCGCGACCGCGCTGGCCGACATCCCGGCGCTGGCCTTGACCGCAGCGGAAGCCACAAGCCTCTCACATGGACAGGCGATCAGCCTGGTCGATCTGATGGGCCGCATTCCACGGACCGCCGATCCCGAGCGTGGGCTGGCGCGCGCCATGGCGGGGACTCGCGTGATCGGGCTTTGCCGGCTGGAGGATGGCTGGTTGAAACCCGAACGGTTGTTGTAGCCGCACGTGCGCCCGTAACCCCGCATCAGGAGTACGCGATGTCGATTACCGCGGAGCGCCGCACGGCGCTCGTGTCCGAGTACGCCAACGCCGCCGCCGACACCGGCAGCCCGGAGGTGCAGGTCGCACTGCTGACCGAGCGCATCCTGAACCTGACCGAGCACCTGAAGACGCACGCCAAGGATTTCCACAGCCGTCGCGGCCTGCTGATGATGGTGGGCCAACGCCGGGCGCAACTCGACTACCTGAAGCGCAAGGACCACAGCCGTTACGAAAAGCTGATCGGCCGCCTCGGCCTGCGCCGCTGACACGCTCCGCCGGGCTCATGTCGCAAGGCAGTCCGGCGTTCGACCTCCGCGCCATCGGGCACGGAGCCATCGCGACTCGCGGTGGGATGACGATCGCCGATCCGGCACACCGGCCGCTCGCCCGGATATGCCCATGACGGCGGCTTCGGCCACATGGCCCGCGGCTGTGCCAGCGCACAGACCGCCTCCATGCCGCCCGAGACGCCGTCCGATGCATTCCGATGCTGCGGATCGCCGAACCGCCCGCCCACCCGCGTCGCGCCACCGCAAGGAAGACGTGATGTTCAACTATTTCCGCAAGGAACTCGACTGGGGCGGCCGCAAGCTGACCTTGGAGACCGGCAAGATGGCCCGCCAGGCCGACGGCGCGGTGCTCGCCCGTTACGGCGACACCATCGTGCTCTGCACCGCGGTCGGCGCGCGCGGCGTGAAGCCGGGACAGGACTTTTTCCCGTTGACCGTCAACTACCAGGAAAAAGCGTTTGCCGCAGGTAAGATTCCGGGCGGCTTCTTCAAACGCGAGGGCCGTCCCTCGGAGAAGGAGACGCTGGTCAGCCGCTTGATCGACCGCCCGATCCGCCCGCTGTTCCCGCACGGCTTCCGCAACGAGGTCCAGGTGGTCGCCACCGTGCTGAGCCACGACCTCGAGAACGATCCCGACGTGGTGGCGCTGATCGGCTGCTCGGCGGCGCTGACGCTGTCCGGCATCCCGTTCTTCGGCCCGGTGGGTGCTGCGCGCGTGGCCTGGATCGACGGCCAATACGTGGTTAACCCGACGACCGCGCAGTGCGAGGACGGCACGCTCGACCTGCTCGTCGCCGGCACCACTGAAGGCGTGCTGATGGTCGAGAGCGAGGCCCGCGAGCTGAGCGAGGAAATCATGCTCGGCGCGGTGGCGTTCGGCCACGCGCAGTTCCAGCCGGTGATCCAGGCGATCATCGAGTTGGCCGAGATGGCTGCCAAGGAGCCGTGGGCGCTGCCCGAGGCCAGCGACGAGCAGAAGTCGCTGTCCGCCCGGGTCGACGCGCTGGCGCGTGGCGCGCTGGCCGACGCCTACCGCGAGAAGATCAAGCAGACCCGCCAGGAGAGGGTGTCCGCGGCCAAGAAGGCGGCCGGGGCGGCGCTCACTGCGGAAGGCCTCGACGCCGACAAGGCCAAGGGGCTGTTCAAGGAGCTTGAGGCCGACATCGTCCGCAACGCCATCCTCGACACCGGCCTGCGTATCGACGGCCGCGACACCAAGACGGTGCGCCCGATCGTGGCCGAGGTCGGCGTCCTGCCGCGCGCCCATGGCAGCGCGCTGTTCACTCGCGGGGAGACGCAGGCGCTGTGCGTGGCGACCCTCGGCACCGCGCAGGACGAGCAGATCGTCGACGCGCTCGACGGCGAGTACCGCGAGCACTTCATGCTGCACTACAACTTCCCTCCGTACTCGGTGGGCGAGGCCGGCCGCATGGGCAGCCCGGGCCGGCGCGAGATCGGCCACGGCAAGCTGGCGTGGCGCGCCGTGCATCCGCTGCTGCCGGAGAAAGGCAAGTTCCCGTACACGCTGCGCGTGGTCAGCGAGATCACCGAGAGCAACGGCAGCAGCAGCATGGCGACAGTGTGCGGCGCCAGCCTCGCGCTGATGGACGCCGGCGTGCCGTTGCTGCGCCCAGTGGCCGGCATCGCCATGGGGCTGATCAAGGAGGACCGGGGCTTCGCGGTGCTGTCCGACATCCTGGGCGACGAGGACCATCTCGGCGACATGGACTTCAAGGTGGCCGGCACCGAGGCCGGCGTCACCAGCCTGCAGATGGACATCAAAATCACCTCGATCACCGCCGACATCATGAAGGTGGCGCTTGACCAGGCGCGCGAGGGCCGGCTGCACATCCTGGGCGAGATGGCCCGCGCCATCACCGGAGCGCGCTCGGACGTGGCCGCCACCGCGCCGAAGATCACCGTCATCAACATCCCGAAGGAGAAGATCCGGGACGTGATCGGCACCGGCGGCAAGGTGATCCGCGAGATCGTCGAGCTGACCGGGGCCAAGATCGACATCGAGGACGACGGCACCATCAAGATCTCGTCCAACGACCCGGACAAGGCGCAGGCCGCCATCGACCGCATCCGCGGCATCGTGGCGGAGCCGGAGGTCGGCGTGATCTACCTCGGCAAGGTGGTCAAGACCGCCGAGTTCGGCGCGTTCGTCAACTTCCTCGGCTCGCGCGACGGCTTGGTCCACATCAGCGAGCTGTCGACCGGGCGGGTGTCCAAGACCGGCGACGTGGTCAACGTCGGCGACGCGGTGCGTGTGAAGGTCATGGGCTTCGACGACCGCGGCAAGGTCAAGCTGTCGATGCGGGTGGTTGACCAAGCCACCGGGGCCGACATCAGCGATCAGGTCGGGGCTAAAGGCGGCCGCCGCGAGCGCGACGAGGCGGCTGACTGAAACTAGCACGCTAAATCGTCTGGCTGCTCGTGGCGAGGCCTTGCCTTTGCCACGGGCGGAGCCGATTTCGAGGGTTGTTCGGCTGGCGGGCCATTCGTAACCGCCCCGGATTGCGGAGGGTGGCTGATGAAGGCGATTGATGCGATCCGGATGGGCGGCGTCGACGTCCTGCCGCTGGTCGAAGGCGGCAAGGGCGTTGCGGTGTCCAACGGCGCCACGTGCGGCCATTGGGCGGCCGGCGGCGGAGCCGGCACTTTCAGCGCGGTCAACGCCGACAGCTTCGATGCCGACGGCATGGTGATCCCGCAGGCGTATCACGGCCGTACCCGCCGCGAACGGCACGAGGAGCTGGTGGCCTACGCGATCCAGGGCGGCATCACCCAGGCGCAGCAGGCGCACGACATCGCCGGCGGGCGCGGTCGCATCCATGCCAACATCCTGTGGGAGATGGGCGCCGCCGAGCGTGTCGTGACCGGCGTGCTCGAAGGCGCCAAGGGGCTAATCCACGGCCTGACCTGCGGCGCCGGGATGCCGTACCGGCTGTCCGAGATCGCGGCGAAGTTCAACGTCTACTACTACCCGATCGTATCGTCCTCGCGCGCTTTCAACGCGCTGTGGCGGCGCGCCTACAGCAAGGCCGCGAGCCTGCTGGGCGGCGTCGTCTACGAGGACCCGTGGCTGGCCGGCGGCCATAACGGGTTGTCCAACGGCGAGGACCCGAACAAGCCCGAGAACCCGTTTCCCCGCGTGCTGGCGCTACGCAAGCTGATGCGCGAGTTGGGCTTGGGCGACACCCCGATCATCATGGCCGGCGGCGTGTGGTGGCTGGAGGAGTGGCAGGACTGGATCGGCAACCCCGATCTCGGCCCGATTGCCTTCCAGTTCGGCACGCGTCCGTTGCTGACCCAGGAAAGCCCGATTGGCGAGGCGTGGAAGCGCCGGCTGCTGACGCTGAAGCCCGGCGACGTGTTCCTCAACCGTTTCAGCCCGACCGGCTTCTACTCCTCGGCGGTCAACAACGGCTTCATCAACGAGCTGCGTGAGCGCGCCGAGCACCAGGTCGCCTACACGACCGATGTGGTGGGCGAGCATGTCGCCGAGTTCGGCGTGGGGCCACGCAAACGGGCGGTGTACCTGACGCCGCTGGATTTGCAGCATGTGCGTTCCTGGGAAGCCCAGGGGCTGACCGAGGCGCTCCGCACGCCCGACTCCACGCTGGTGTTCGTGACGCCGGAGAAAGCGGCCGAGATCATGGCGGACCAGGTTGCGTGCATGGGCTGCCTCAGCACCTGCCGGTTCTCCAACTGGGCGCAGCACGAGCCCGACTTCAGCAACGGCAAGAAGGCCGATCCCCGCAGCTTCTGCATCCAGAAGACGCTTCAGGATATCGGCCACGCCACCGAGGACGACGCCTCGCTGGACCGCAACCTGATGTTCGCCGGCCACAACGCCTACCGCTTCGCCACCGACCCGTTCTACGGCAACGGCTATATCCCGACGGTGCGGCAGTTGGTCGAGCGGGTGCTGACCGGACGCTGATCCTCATTCCAGGTTGGTGTGGTTGGCCCGCATCGCTTCCGGGGAGATCGCCAGCGTCTCGCGTAGTTTGAGGATTATCACCTCGAACAGCACGAACAGCGCTCCCTCGTAGAGCGAGCCCATCGGCAACACCGAAGCGGCTGCGGCTCCCCGGTCGTTGGCCATGGTCTGCGCCGGGATCGCCAGCACGCTGTCGGCCAACGTGGCGCAGCGTCCGGCCGGTTGCGCGGTCAACAGCAGGATTTCCGCGCCGGCCGCGCGCGCCACGCCCATCAGCGCCAGCGCCGTCGAAATCTCGCCGGGACCGACGGTGACCAGGAACAGGTCGCCGGGGCCGACCGGCGGGGTCGTCATGTCGCCGACTACCGCGACCGACCGGCCCATATGGAATAGCCGCATCGCGAACCCACGAATCTGCAGGCCCTCGCGGCGGCCGCCGAATACAACTACGGTCCGCGCGGCGGCGATCCGGGCGACCGCGGCGTCGACCGAAGCGGGGTCTACGCGGTCGAACACCGCTCCCAGTTCATCGAGCGCGCTTCGGTAGATGGTGCTTTTTGGCATGGACGTGCTTCTCCTTGGGAGCCGGGGCCGCGGCGCTGGGAGGCGTCAGTTTGCGGGCCACCTCGTCGGCGAACTGCCCCAACACCGTGCTCATCGCCGCCACCAAGTCGGGGGTCCTGCCGCTGGCCGGATGGATGGTGAGCCGCACCTCCGTCGCCGCCGCCGTGCGTTCGGCGTCTTGATGCTGGATCGCCACCTGCGCCAGCAGCACGACATCGCCCGAAGCGTCGGAGTCCAGGCGCTGCACGTCGACCTCGAGTACCAGGTCGGGGCGGGTCGAGATGGCGCCGGCCTCGGTGAACACCGAGGTGCCGGGCAGGCGTTGCACTAGGTCCTCGGTGAATACCCGGTCCAGCATGCTGCCCATCGGCTCGCCCCAGCGGTCGGTGCCGCTGACCTGCAACCGATACTGCACGTCGGAGCGCACGATCTCCGGCCGGTCGAGGTAACCCGCGAGCCCGACCCGGCGCAATTCGATGCTCCGCGCGCCGGCCGGTTGCGCCGCGCCGGGCACCGCGGCCAAGGTGAACAGGTTCGGGTTTGGCGACGCGCAGCCGGCCACCGAAGCCGACAGTGGGGCCGCCAGCAACAGAAAAGGGATTAAAGCCCGCATCGGCGTTCTCGCTTTCCGCTTGGCGGACGCGTCATCGGCCGGAGCGGCCACGGATTAGCGCCTCAGGATGTTGGTCAAGGTAATCGGCCAGCAGCCGCACCGAGCGCGCGGTGTCGCCGGCCTCGGACAGCAGCCGTCCCAGGTCGCGGCGGAACGAGGAGTTGGCGCCGTAACCGTTATCGGCCGAGCTGGCCAGCCGTCCCGCATGGTCGACCGCGGCCTGCAAGCCCTGGGCAATCGCCGGCAGCCGTTCGAGCAGCGGCGCGCTGTCGGTGTCGATCTTGCGTACCACCGCTTGGGCTGTGGCCAGCGTCTGGCTGACGCCGCGCAGGGTGTCGTTCAGGTTGCCGGCGATCTGGTCGAGCGGCAGCGCGCTCAGCTTCCGCGCCACGTTGGCCAGGCTGGTGGTGATGCTGTCCAAGCCGCCGGCGACGTTCGGCACCTCTACCTCGTCGCCCTGCTGGCGCGCCTCGGCCGGAGCGGCGTCGGGCAGGAAGTTGAACGCGATCAAGCTTTGGCCGGTCAACAGGTTGGCGCTCTGCAGCTGCGCCCGCAATCCGCGTCTCACCATCGCCTGGGTCACCGCCAGGGTGTTGCCGGGTTTCGCCTCGGCGCTGTTCATGATCCGCTCCGGCTGCACGTCCATGTGCACGACCACGCGCGAGCTTTTGCCGCTCGGGGCCAGCTCCAGGCTGATGCCGGTGACGGTGCCGACCTGGATGCCGTACAGCTCGACCGGGGCGTTGACGCTGAGGCCGCGCACCGATCCGTCGAAATAAGTCACGAACTTGATCTGCTGGCTGTAGCCGGCGGTCTGCGCCTCCGCCTCGCTGCGAAACAGCGGGTAGGTGGTGTCGGGCTTGGCTAGCGGCGTGGTCCGCGCGGCCGCCGCGGTGTCGAACGCGATGCCGCCCGACAGCACCGCCTGCAGGCTGGCGACGCGGACCTGCACGCCCTGCGCGCCGAGGTCCACGGCGATGCCGGAGGCGTTCCAGAAATGCGTGCCCTGGCGCACGAACTGGTCGTACGGCGCCCGCACGAAGGCGTGGATGGTGACGCCTTCGCCCTCCTTGCCAAGCTTGAAGCTCGACACCTCGCCGGCCGGGATGTCGCGGTAGAGCACCGGGGCGCCGGGCTGGATCGAGCCGATGCGGTCGGCCGTCAAGGTGACCGGGATGCCGCTCTCGCCGGTCCGCACCGTCGGCGGGTCGCTCAGGCCGACGAAGCTGGTTTTGCGCTCGCCGCGGCCGGTACCCGGGTCCAGTTCGATGTACGACCCGGACAGCACGGTATCGAGGCCGGAGATGTTGCTGGCGGTCAACCTGGGCCGGACCACCCAGAAGCGGGCGCCGGCGGTCAGCGTGCGGGCGGCGGCCTGCGACATGCCGACCCGCACCTCGACGCCGGCCATGTCGGGCGAGAGCCGCACGTCGCGCACCGTGCCGAGGTCGACCGCCTTGTAGCTCACCTTGGTCTGGCCGGCGACGATGCCGCTGGCGGTGGGGAAGCTGATGCTGATCTCCGGGCCGCTGTTGGACAGCGTCTGGTAGACCAGGTAGGCGGCGATGGCGGCGGCGACCAGCGGGATCAGCCAGATGACCTGGAACGGCCGCCCCGCCTTGGTCTGCACCACGGCCCGTTGCGGCCCCGGTTGCGGAGTAGGCGTATCGTTCATGCGCGCTCTCCCGCGGCGGCGTCCCACATCAGTCTCGGGTCGAAGCTGAGTGCCGCCAGGATGGTCAGTATCACGACGCCGCAGAAGGCGACCGCCCCGGCGCCGGGGAACACCGACGCCACCAGGCCCATACGAACCAGCGCGGTCAGGATCGAGATCATGAACACGTCGATCATCGACCAGCGCCCGATCATGTCGACGATGCGGTAAAGTACTGTGCGCTCGCGCAGCCGGGCGACCGAGCCGCGCTGCGTGGTCACCAGCATGACCGTCAGCCCGATCAGCTTCAGCATCGGCACCATGATGCTGGCGACGAACACCAGCAGCGCCAGCGGCCACTGGCCGCCGCGCAGCAACTCCTCGGCTCCGCCCAGGATGGTCGAGGGCGCGCCGCGGCCCAGCCGGATCAGCGTCAGCACCGGCAGGATATTGGCCGGGACGTAGAGGCAAGCGGCGGCCAGCATCAACGCCCAGGTGCGGCTAAGGCTGGCGGTCTTGCGCGCCCGCAGCCGGGCGCCGCAGCGTCGGCATTGCCGCTCGGCGGCTGGGCTGACCAGGCCGCAGCCGTCGCAGCCGACCCATCCTGCTGCACCGGGGTCTGCTGCACCGGGCGCCAAGCTTGGCGCGATGCCGCCGGCCTGCCGCCGCTCCAGCTCCTGCCAGACGGTGTCCGGGTCCATGGTCGCGTCGACTCCGGCCATCGCCAGCATCAGCGCCGCCATCGCGTAGACGGCGTGGCCCACGTCGACATGGGCCAGGGCGATGAGCCGGGAGTAGGCCACGAACAGGCCGAGCAGGAACACCTCGACCATCGCCCACGGCCGCAGCGCCTCCGCCCAGCGGAACACGTGCGCCAGGTGGTCGGCCCCCAGCAGCCCGCCCGTCACCACTCCCGGCCGGGTCAGCCGCAAGCCCGCGAGCACCCACAGGATCGCCAGCAAGCGGGCCAGCGGCGCCAGGATGGTGGTGATCAGGACCACCACGCCCAGCTCCCACATGCCTTGCTGCTCCAACGCCTGCGGCCCGGTGAACACGGTGGTGTCGCGGCCGACGCCGTTGATCGAGAGGTCGAGGAACGAGGTCTGGCTGGCGATCAGCAGCAGCATCAACCCGGTCAGCGCCAGCACCAGCGGCCGGCCGACCGGGTCGACGCGGCCGCGACGCAACACCGACGCGCATCGCGGGCAGCGCGCCACGGCATACGCCGGCAGCTCCGGCAGCATCAGGAACAGGCCGCAATCCGGGCATTCCCGCAGCCGTTCGGGCGCGGCCTGGGTGGACGGGTCGCTTATCGGTGGGTGATCGTCGCGCATCGATTGTGTCAGGCCCGTCTCAACGTGCGCCATGTGTCGCCGTTGCTGCGACGGCTGGCAACCCGGCCGCCATGGCCGCGGTTGTTGCGGCGGCAGGAACGGAGCGGTATATCGCCGCAAGCGCGCCGACGTAGCTCAGCGGTAGAGCAACTGATTCGTAATCAGTAGGTCCCCGGTTCAATCCCGGGCGTCGGCACCAGCCTATGGCGCCAGCTGCGACGGCAGTCTTCCCAAGACGACAGTCTGCAATCCGGGAGCCGAACATGGACGCAACGATCACCGAACCTTCCGGCGCGCCCTCGGCGCAAGGGCCGCTCGACCCGGACCTGCTGCGACGGATGGACGCCTACTGGCACGCCGCCAACTACCTGACGGTCGGCCAGATCTACCTGCGCGACAACCCGCTGCTGGCAGAGCCGTTGACCCGCGCGCACATCAAGCCGCGGCTGCTCGGCCACTGGGGCACCACGACCGGACTCAACTTCCTCTACGTCCACCTCAACCGGCTCATCGTCGAGCACGACCTCGACATGATCGCGGTGATCGGGCCGGGCCATGGCGGCCCCGGGCTTGTGGCGAACTCTTACCTCGAAGGCTCCTACACCGAGACCTACCCGGCCATCGAGCGCGACGGCGACGGGCTGCGGCGGCTGTTCCGGCAGTTCTCCTGGCCATACGGCGTGCCCAGCCACGTCGCGGCGCAAACCCCGGGATCGATCCACGAGGGCGGCGAACTCGGCTACTCGCTCGCCCACCCCTATGGCGCCGCGTACGACAATCCCGAGCTGATCGTCGCCTGCGTGGTCGGCGACGGCGAGGCGGAGACCGGGCCGCTGGCCGCCAGCTGGCATTCCAACAAGTTCCTCAACCCGGCCCGCGACGGCGCGGTGCTGCCGATCCTGCACCTCAACGGCTACAAGATCGCCAACCCGACGGTGCTCGCCCGCATCGGCGACGCGGAACTGGCCGAACTGCTGCGCGGCTACGGCCACGAGCCGCACTTCGTCGAGGGCGACGAGCCGACGCTGGTGCATCAGGCGCTGGCGGCGGCGCTCGACACGGCGCTGGCCGCGATCCAGGCGATCCAGGCGGCGGCGCGGAATGATGGCGACACCAAACGCCCGCGCTGGCCGATGATCGTGCTTCGCACGCCGAAGGGCTGGACCGGGCCGAAGTTCGTCGACGGCAAGCCGGTCGAGGGCACTTGGCGGGCGCATCAGGTGCCGATCGCCACCTTCGACAACCCCGAGCACGTCCGCCAACTCGACGACTGGCTGCGTAGCTACAACCCGCACGAGCTGTTCGACGCGCATGGCCAGCTGCGCGAGGAGCTGGCGGCACTCGCCCCCACCGGGCAGCGCCGCATGAGTTCCAACCCGCACGCCAACGGCGGCGTGCTGCTGCAACCGCTGTCGATGCCGCAGTTCCGTGCCCACGCCGTCGCGGTGCCGCAGCCCGGCTGCGTCGAGGCCGAGGCCACGCGGGTGCTCGGCCGCTTCCTGCGCGACGTGATGAGGCTCAACCTGGAGAGCCGCAACTTTCGCCTGTTCGGCCCCGACGAGACCGCCTCGAACCGGCTGGCCGACGTGCTCGAAGCAACCGGGAAGGCGTGGATGGCGGAGACGCTGCCGGTGGACGAGGACCTCAGCCATGACGGGCACGTCATGGAGGTGCTGAGCGAACATCTTTGCCAGGGCTGGCTCGAAGGCTACCTGCTGACCGGGCGGCACGGCTTCTTCTCGTGCTACGAGGCGTTCGTCCACATCGTCGATTCGATGGTGAACCAGCACGCCAAATGGCTGAAGGTTTGCCGCACGCTGCCGTGGCGCAAGCCGATCGCCTCGCTGAACTACCTGCTGACCTCGCATGTCTGGCGCCAGGACCATAACGGCGCCTCCCACCAGGACCCCGGCTTCCTCGACCACGTCGCCCGGCAGACCTCCGAGGTGGCGCGCATCTACCTGCCGCCCGACGCCAACTGCCTGCTCTCGGTGGCCGACCACTGCCTGCGTAGCCGCGACTACATCAACGTCATCGTGGCCGGCAAGCAGCCCGAGTGGCAGTGGCTCGACATCGACGCGGCGGTGCGCCACTGCACGGTCGGCGCCGGCATTTGGGAGTGGGCCAGCGACCCCGGCGAGCCGGACGTGGTGCTGGCCTGCGCCGGCGACGTGCCGACGCTGGAGACCATGGCCGCCGCCATGCTGCTCCGCGAGCAGGTGCCCGACATCCGGCTGCGGGTGGTCAACGTGGTCGACCTGTTGTGCCTGGAGCCGCAATCGGAGCACCCGCACGGGCTGGAGGACCGCGACTTCGACGCGCTGTTTACGGTGGACAAGCCGGTGATCTTCGCCTTTCACGGTTTTCCGGCGTTGATCCACCGGCTGACCTACCGCCGCGCCAACCACGACAACATCCACGTCCGCGGCTATGTCGGCGAGGGCACCACGACGACGCCGTTCGACATGGCGGTGCTGAACCGCATCGACCGCTTCCGCCTGACGCTGGACGCCATCAGCCGGGTTCCGCGGCTGGCCGACCAGGTGCGCGCGGCGACCGAGCGCTACTGGACCACCATGCAGCGGCACAAGCTGTATGTGAGCGAGCATGGCGAGGACATGCCGGAGGTTCGCGACTGGCGCTGGATCGCTCCAGCGGGCCATGCCGCTCCTCACTGATTCCCGCCAGTTCGGCGTGTTCGGGCGATGTGCGCCAGGCGGATGCGGTTTAGACGATCTATCAAGTTTCTGTGATGTATGACAAATAAGTTGTCACTCTGTCGATACAGAGCTAGCGTCCATCTGCTGTCGTAGAAACAGTTCAGTTTTCCAAGGACTAGCCAAAATAGTCCTTCAATAAAAATCGGCGAGGAATCTCATGTTTCGATATCGTCTTCTGATGGCTTCCAGCATCGTGGCTGCGGCTGCGTTGTGCTTTAATCCTGCGACGTCGAGCGCGCAGTCATTCACGCCAATCAAGCCGCCGGCTGTCCCGTTGATCACGCGCCAACCTTATATGAACGTATGGTTGCGGCAAAATGACGGGCTTGCTCCCGGCGCTTGGCCCAGGCATTGGAACGGGGCCACCAAGGCGATTACCGGCATCGCCTACATCGACAACCAGCCTTACCTGTTCCTGGGCGATCCCACCAACATCCCAAACAAGATGAAACAGACGGCGCTCGAGACGACGCCGACGCAGTCGAAGTTCACGTTCAACGCCGGCGGCGTCAACCTGAACGTCGATTTCCTGTCGCCGGTCGAGGCCAAGGACCTTCGACGGCTCAGCATGCCCCTCTCCGACATCATCACCACCGCGCAAAGCAGCGACGGAAACACGCATTCGGTCAGCGTGTACTTCGACATCAGCGGCGAGTGGGCGCACGGCGACAGCAACCAGCAGATTACCTGGGCGCCAGAGACGATCGCCCGCAACGCCGACGGCAGCGGCAGTTCAGGCAGCCTTTCCACCTGGACCGTCACCCCGAAGACGCCGACCGTGTTCCAGCAGGTGAACGATTACCCCTCGTGGGGAACGGTGCTCTTCTCGACCGGAACATCGACAGGCCTCACAACCCAGTCAGGCGCGGACAACGCGGTGCGTAGTCAGTTCGTGAGTGCCGGCAAGCTTCTCAACTCCAATGACACCCAGTTCCGGGCGATCAACGACCGTTACCCGGTTTTCGCCTTCAGCAATTCGTTCGGCACTGTCGGCACGGCGCCGACAGCGCCGTTCACGCTGTTGCTCGGGCATGTGCGCGATCCTGCGATAAACTTCCTCGGCAACGGCGCTCCCTCGCTCTGGAAGCAATATTGGCCGGGCTACGAGAACATGCTTGCATTCGCCTACAACGATTCCTCTGCGGCGGTGTCCCGCGCCAACACGGTCGACGCCGACGTCACAGCCGCCGCCACGGCACTTGGGGGGCAGCATTACGCCGGGATCACCGCGCTGACCCTGCGGCAGGCGTTTGCCGGCACGGAGTTGACCGGAACCACGAGCGACCCCTACCTGTTTGTGGAGGAGATCAGCAGCAGCGACAACGTATCCACGGTGGACATACTGTATCCGTCAATGCCGGCCTACCTCTACGCCAACCCTGAACTCGTTCGGTATCTAATCGCTCCGGTGATCTTCTACTCTGAATCAGGCCAGTGGCCGGCCCAGTACGCGCCGCACGATCTGGGCGCCACCTATCCGAACGCCGTCGGGCATAACGACGGCGGCGGAGAGAACATGCCGGTGGAAGAAACCGCCAACATGCTGATCATGGCCGACGCCTACATGCAGCATACGACGCCGGCGAACGCGGCCGCGTATGCTTCCGCGCATTACGCCCTCTTCCACCAATGGGCCAACTACCTGACGACGGTGCCGGCAGGCGTGCAATATCCGAACGCGCTGGACCCGCAGTTCCAGAACCAGACCGACGACTTTACCGGCCAGATCGCACACAGCGTGAACCTGGCGCTCAAAGGCATCGTCGCGGTCGGCGCAATGGGGCAGATTGCAGACTATGCCGGCAACAACAAGGATGCCAAATCCTTCAGCGACCAGGCGAAGTCGATGATCGGCACCTGGGTCCAGCTTTCGCAAAACAGTAGCTCCAGCCACCTGCTCCTGCAATACCGCGAGCCCGCCAACGCCTACAGCGGCGACACCACCGGCGAGCCGGACACCTACTGGAGCCTCAAGTACAACGCCTACCCCGACAAGCTTCTCGGGCTGAACCTGATTCCGCAAAGCGTGCTTACCGAGGAGGCCAACTTCTACAAAACCCAGGAACATCCCACCGGCATCCAGCTGGACCCCCGCCTGTTGGACAACAATCCTCCTCACACCTTCACGAAAGCCGACTGGGAGTTGTGGACCGCAGCCAGCACCAACGATCCGAAGCTTGCCCAGGACATCATCGACGAGGTGTACAACTACGCGAACACCACGCTCTCCGACGCTCCGTTCGGCGACTGGTACGATCCGAACAGCGGGTTCGTCAGCGGGTTCAAAGCTCGACCGGTCATGGGCGGGGCGTTCGCTCCGCTCACGATCTGCCAGACCCAACTGAAAAAGGGTCAGTGCAAATAATGCCGACAACGTAACGTGCGCCGACGAAAGCTACCAGCCCGTGACGCGCTTCTCGGAGCCCGTCACGGGCGTGAGGTTGGGGGCGCGGCTGCCACTTTGGCGTCAGCGACGCGCGCTGGGCAGGAACTCGGTGGCGTAAACCACGAGGGCGACGAGCGGGAAGGCGATGCCGATCCAGCTCACCGCATTCCAACCGCCATGCGCCAACGCCGGTCCGGCCAGCGCCGAGCCGGCCGCGCCGCCGAAGAAGAACACGCCGATGTAGATGCCGTTGAGGCGGCTGCGGGCATGGCCGGGCAGCGCGTAGATGGCGCGCTGCCCGATCACTTGATTGCTCTGCACGCCGAAGTCGAGCAGCACCGCGGCCAGCGTCAGCACCGCGACCGAACCGTGCCCGCCGTGGCCCAGTCCGCCGCCCAGCCGCGACAGCGCGAACGCCGCGGCGACCAGCGCCATCGCGGCCCCGGTCGCCGGGCGGGTCCAGCCGGCGTCGGCGATCCGCCCGGCGACCGGGGCGGCCACCGCGCCGCCGGCTCCTGCCAGCGCGAACATGGCGATGCCGACCTGGCTGAGGTGGAACGGCGGCCCCGCCAGCAGCAGCGGCGAGGCGGTCCAGAACACCGTGAAGCTGGCGAACATGCAGGACTGGTAAATGGTGCGGCGCTGCAGCACCGGCGTGTCCCGCAACAGCGGCCACAGCGAGCGGAGCAGTTGGCCGTAACGCTCGCCCAGCGCCGGGCGGCGGTCAGGCAGGGCGAACCACAGCAGCAGCGACACGGCGGCCATCAGCGCCGCCGAGCCGGCGAACACCGTGCGCCAGCCGAACGCCGCGGCGACCAGGCTGGACGCCGGGCGGGCCAGCAGGATGCCGAGCAGCAGCCCGCTCATCACCGCCCCCACCACTTGGCCGCGCAGCGCCGGCGGCGTCAGGTGGGCGGCCAGCGGCACCAGCATCTGCGCGCCGACCGAACTCACGCCGATCAGCAGCGCCGCCAGCAGGAACGCCGCGGCCGACCCGGCCAGCGCCGCGGCCCCAAGCGCCAGCACCGCGACCGACAGCGTGGCCACGATCAGCCGGCGGCTCTCCAACAGGTCGCCCAGCGGCACCAGCAGGAACAGGCCGAGCGCGTAGCCGATCTGGGTCAGCGTCACCACCAGTCCGGAATGTGCGGCCGCGAGGCCCACGGCCGGCCCGATCAGTCCGGCCAGCGGCTGCGCGTAGTAGACGTTGGCGACGCTGGCGCCACAGGCGAATGCCATCACCGCGATCAGCGGGCCAGGCGGCGCTTTCGTAGCCTCTGACGTTTCGACGGCTTCGCTGGCATCCGGCACGGCAACCCCTCTCGCGTCACGCGCAGCGGCATAGCGGCGGACCCGCCGCGCCGCAATCGCCGCATTGCAGGATCGTTAACACTCTGATATGAAATTGGGGATGTGAAAATCCGGCGAGGCGACGGACAGGCGCACTCGCCGTCGCCGATCGAAGCTGCCGCGGAGTTTGATCGGCGATATGCGTCCAAACCAGGAATGCCTGCTGCTGGCGTCCAATGGCGTGCTGCTGGATGACAGGCAGCCGGACAGCCCCGGCCGGGCGCAGGTGGCGGAGCTGCGCGATTTCGTGCGCTCCATGCTGGCCAGGAAGTCGCAGGCCGGCGGGGCGTTGCGCGACGTCGACCTGTTCCGCGACCGATGCGGCTTGGCGATCTCGCCGAAGCGCCACGACGGGGAGCGCACGCTGCTTCCGGTCGATTCGGCGCAGGCGGCGATCGCGTTCGATTTGGCGGCCCTGCTGCACGCGCCGCAGCTGCGCAAGTACGCCGTGCTGCCGCCGCTGGCGCTGGCGCACGACATGGCGCTGATCGCCGCCGCCGACGACCCGATGCCGATCCTGGCCATGTTGCAGGACGCGCTGCGTCACGCCCATGCGGTCACGGTGTTCGGCAGCGCCGCCGCGTGCGACCTGGCGTTGCTGGGAGCCGCCAGGATCGCCGTGCTGCCGCTGCCCGCCTTGTCGTCGCGGTCGGGCGACCCGGAGCGGGCCGTGGCGTACCTGTTCGATCACGAGCCGGCTCGCGGCAGGGCGGCAGCGGTCGCGGCGGCGGTCACGGCGGCGATGGCCGGGGCGCTGCCGGGCGCCGCGGCGACGGTGGTGGCCGCCAGCGGCTCGCCGGCGACTCCGCCTTATCCCGGCCTGCACCTGCACCTGGGCGTCGCCCCGAGCGACAGCCTGTCGTCGGCGCCGCCTTGGCGTGTCGTGGACAGTTTCGCCGCGCGCTGCCCGGTGGTTCACCTGATGGACAGCCACTCCCGCGTCGAACTGGCCCACGCCGAACTGGCCCGCGCCGAACTGGCCCACGCCGAACTGGCCCACGCCGAACTGGCGGAGTATCCGGAGATGGCGGTCGAGCCGATGCGGACCGGCATCCTTGCCGCAACCGTGGCCGAAGCGGTGGCGGGGCTGGTCCGGCTGGCCGCCGACGCGGCGCTGGCCGACGTGTTCCGCCGCCACGCCGGCCACGCCGCCGCGGCGTTCAACCGGCGGATCGAGAAGCGGATGCGCGAGCTGTCGTCGTGACGCTGTCGCTCGCCTGGGTGACGCCGTTCAGCGCCGCGTCCGACGTGAGCGCGTTCTCGCGCAACCTGCTGGCCGAGTTCTGCCGCGACGCGGCGACGCTCGGCGTCGCGGTCACGGTGTTCGTCAACGTCAACGGCGAGAGCTTCTGGACCGAGCTGCCGGTCGTGCGCCTGACCGGCACCGACCAGGACCGCGAAATCCTCGCGGGCTTCGACTGCGTGGTGTTCAACGTCGGCAACAACCAGGAGAACCACGGCCACATCAACCGCCTGGCGGTGCAGGTGCCGGGCGTGCTGGTGGTCCACGACCTCATCATGCAGCACTACTTCGCCGGGGAGACCTTCAAGCGAATGCGCCGCCCCGACCTGTACGCCCGCCTGGTCGGCGAGTACTACGGGGCGGCCGGGCTGGAGATGGTCGGCCGGTCGCAGGTCTGCTGCGAGACGGCGGCCACGGTCTACGCGCCCTGGGACTCCCAGCATGTCGTGCAGATGCCGTTGATCGAGCCGTTCGCGCAGACCGCCGCGGCGGTCGTGGTGCATTCGCGTTTCGCGGCCGACGCGGTGCGGCGGATGACCGACGCGCCGTTGCTGTGCTTGCCGCTGCCATGGGACCAGAAGAGCTTCGAGCCGGACGAGGACTTGGAGCAGTGGGCGGTCAACACGCAGTCGGCTGAGAGCTGCCTCGTGGCGTGCTTCGGCCATGTCGCGCGCAACAAGAACCTGGACCAGGCGGTGCAGGCGTTCGGCGCGTCGCGGGTGCTGCGCGCCCGCGCCCGGCTGGCCATCGTGGGCTACACGGGCGACCAAGCGTACGCCGAGCAGCTGCGCGCGCAAGTCGCCGACCTGGGCCTCGGGCGGGTGGTGAGCTTCGCGTTCGACGTGCCGGACGACGTCTTGCGGCGGCTCAAGCACGAGGCCGACATCTTCGTGAACCTGCGTTTTCCCAACACCGAGGGCGCTTCGGGCTCGCTGGTGGAGCAACTCAACTCGGGCAAGCCGGTGGTGATCCACCCGACCGGCAGCTACGCCGAAATCCCCGACGGGGCGGCGATCCGCGTCGAGCGGCAGGACGGCGTCGGCGGGCTGGTGGCGGCGCTGGAGGCGGCGGTGCTGGACCCGCAGCTGCGGGTGCGGGTCGGCCTCGCCGGCAGCCGGCACGCGCGCCAGGTCGGGCGGGTCGAGTACGCGGCGGCGTTGTGCCGGTTCCTGCACGACAACCTCCCGCTGCTGCGGGCGCGCAAGGCCTGCGCCGCCGGCAGCCGCAAGCGGGCGGCCGGCATCGACCGCGCGCTGGTCGGGGCCGGGTGGCTGGAGCGGGCGACACGGACGCGGCGGCTGTTCGACAGCCTGGCGCAGCCGCGGCATCAACTCGACGTGGCGCCGTTCGCCGACTGGGACGACGCGGCGCTGCGCTGCTTCATCAACGTGGGGCTGTTCGGCCAGACCCTGGACTCGCCGTTCGAACCGGCGCTGCGCCGGCTGATGCGGCGTACCGGCGCCACCGGCCAAGGGCAGGGGCGGCACGCGCTCTACCGGATCGTCAGTCTCGCGCACCTGCTCTGGATCGCCTCCCGCGGCGAGTGCGACGCCGAGCTGCTGCGGACCTGCCTGGCGCGGCCGGTGCTGGTGTTCGCGGTCTACGAGTTGCTGGCCGGCCTGGACACGGCGGCGTTCATCCGCTGCGGCTACCTGGGGCTGCTGCGGCGTCACGCCGACCCGGACGGCGCCGCCCACCTCGAAGCGAGCGCCGCCGCCATGTCGTTCGGCAGGCTGCTGCGCGGGTTGCTGGACAGTGCGGAGTTCGCGGTCGCCGACGCCGATCCCAGGGCGGTGCGGGCGTTCCGGCTGGCGTGCGACGCGGCGCCGTCGCCCAGCGTCGACTTTCCGGCGCTGCCGCTCGGCGCCGAGGTCGAGATCACCAACCGCGACCCGGATAGTGGCCGCTACCTGCTCGCCGGGTGGCACGACGTCGAGGAGTTGGCGGTGTGGGCGCGCGCGGCGCGCAGCGTGGCGCTGTTCAAGGCTGCCGAGCCGTTGGGCGAGAACGCCGTCCTGTGGGTCACCGGGCGGATGCCGGGCGTCCGAATGATTGGGCCGCGCCTGCTGCGGGTGCGGGTGAATGCCGCGCCGACGCAGGAGTTCACGTTCGCCGATGAGGAATGGGCCACCGTCGCCGTGATGCTGCCGAAGCTGGATGTCGGCGAGGACGGCTTCCTGGTCGAGTTCGATGTCGGCGAAGTCGCCAACTTGCGACTGCTGGACGCCGACCCGGACGATCGCGACCTTGGCTTCCGCCTGCACGCTTTGGCGTTGGCGCACGAGACCCTCGCGCCGGCGGCGTGAGCCGGGCGCTGCTACCCTCCGGTCACGCTCCGGTGCAACCGGCCCAGGTAGCGCGACAGGTTCATCGGGGCGTCGGCAGTTTCTGCGCCGGCGTAGTCGCCGCCGGTGAACGGCAATGCGAGATGATGGTGGACGGCGGGCATAATCGGGGTTTGCGGGGTGGGCTGCGGCTCCCACGAGGTGTAGGCGAGCGAGCGGTCGAGTGGGATGCCCAGGCGCTCCGAAACGCCGGCGGCGACGATGCGGTAGAGCGCGATGCTGGGATGGTCGGGCGTGAGGAACAGCCGGGTCTTGCGGTGCCATGCCTCGATGAACTGCGAAACCGGCAGGTCGACGGCGCATTCGCGCTCGCGCCGGGCCAGGATGCCCGAAGTCTCGGCCAGCGCGCCGCGCACCCACTCGGCGCTGTCGGGCTCGCCCTGGGCCGCGTCGAGGAAACCGTCGTACGTCTCGCGCTCGAACGCCCGCAGGCTGGAAGCCCGCCCCGCGCGCGCCGTGAGATGCGGGTAGAACCATTCGTCGTGGCCCAGCGGCGAGACGCCCTTGGCGATGCCGGGGAAATAGCCGCTCCATTGCAGCCACGGGAACGACAGGGTCCGAACCCCGACCTTCCGGCAACGCTCTGGCAGGCCCGCGGTGTCGTACCCGGGCTGGTTCAGGATGGGCGAGAACACCACCCAGTCGAACCCGGGCAGCATGTCGTACGGGAACGGCTCGCCCGAGGCGATCAGCACGAAGTTGACCAGTTCCCGGTAGTCGTGGCCGCCAGCGGCGAAGGTGTCGAAGATCCGGCGCAGCGCCTGGGCGTGGCAGCCGCCGTAGAACAGCACTTTCACGCGCGCTGCCGGACCCTAGTAGGTCGCCCGGCCGCCCGAGCAGTCGAACACCGCGGCGGTGGTGAACGAGGCTTCCTCGCTGGCCAGCCAGCAGATCAGCGCGGCGATCTCGGCAGTGGTGCCGAAGCGGCCGAGCGGGATCTTGCCCAGCATGAAGTCGATGTGCGCCTGGCTCATCTGGTCGAAGATCGGCGTCCGCACCGCCGCCGGGGTCACGCAGTTGACCCTGATCTCCGACTTCGCAAGCTCCTTGCCGAGCGATTTGGTCAAGCCGATCACCCCGGCCTTGGAGGTCGAGTAGGCCGAGGCATTCGGGTTGCCCTCTTTGCCGGCAACCGAGGCGATGTTGACGATGCGGCCGTAGCCGCCGGCCTGCATGTGCGGCACCACGGCGCGGTTGCAGTAGAAGACGCCGTTCAGGTTGACGTCGATCACCCGCTTCCAGTCCTCGACCGGGTACTCCCAGAGCGTGGCGTTCGGCCCGGTGATGCCGGCGCTGGCGACCAGGATGTCGATGCCGCCCAGCGCCGACGCGGTACTATCGGCGGCGCGCGCCACCGCGTCGGCGTCGGCGAGGTCGAGCTGTTCGGTGTGCGCGGCCTCGCTGGCCGCCAGCGCCACGGCGTTGAAGTCCCAGATGGCGACCCGTGCCCCTTCGTGCGCCAGGCGCGACGCCACGGCCGCTCCGATGCCCGACACGCCGCCAGTCACCACCGCGCGCCGTCCCTCGAACCGCTCAGCCATGGCGCGTCCCCTACTTGCTACGGCGCAACCCGCACGCCTTTCCAGAATGCCACGCGGTCCTTGATCTCGGCCGCGGCGGTCTTCGGTTCCTTGTAGTACCACACCGCGTCGGCGTTGGTCTTGCCGTCGACCTGCAGCGAGTAGTAGTTCGCGGTGCCCTTCCAGGGACAGACGCTGGTGGTGGCGCTGTCGTGCAGGTACTCGCGCTTCACCGAGGCCGCCGGGAAGTAGGCGTTGCCCTCGACGGTGGCGATGTCCTCGCTCTCGGCGACCACCTGGCCGTTCCATGTCGCTTTCATCGGCGGTCTCCTTCGATCATTGCGCTTTGCGCAGATTGGCGGCGATGTCGGCGGCGACGCCGCCGAGCCCGGTTATCATGATTTGAACCCCGATGCACAGCAGCAGGAAAGCGGTCAGCCGCGAAATGATACGCTGCGCCTGCGGGCTCAGCAGCGTTGCCAGGCGGTCGGCCGACCAGTAGACCAGCCATACCAGCAGCGCCAACGCCGCCGCGGCCAGGGTCACGCCCGCAAAGAAGCCGACCCGCCCGCTTTCCGGCCGCGCGGCGCCGAGCGCGATGGCTACTGCGATGGTGCCCGGCCCGGTGGTCAGCGGCATGGTCAGCAGGAAGAACGCCATGTCGAGCGGCGAGCGAGCCGACTCCGCGGCCTGACCTTGCTTGCGCGCCTCGCGCCGGTCGGCGGCCAGCAGAAGTTCGAGCGAGGTCAGTACCACCACGAGGCCGCCGGCGACCCGCAGCGCCTCGATGGAGACGCCGAAGAAGCTCAGGATGCCGGCCCCGAGCCACAGCGCCCCGACCATGATGGCGAAGGCGTACAGGCCGACTTGCCCGGCGATGCGGGCGCGGTCAGCGCGCGGCAGGACGCCCACCATGTCCTCGAAGATGAACGCCATGCCGACCGGGTTGACGATCGAGAACAGCGCCGGAAACGCTAGCAGGAACGCGCTGACGGCGGCGTTCATCGCCGGTCGGTGGTGTTAAAGCGCGCCGCCGCGCCGTCCGGCCATGGCGCCGAGACGCAGGCGCAGCGCGTTCAGCTTGATGAAACCCTGGGCGTCCACTTGGTCGTAGGCACCCTGGTCATCTTCGAAAGTCACCGTTTTCATCGAATACAGGCTGTTCGGGCTTTCGCGGCCGACCACGCTGACGCTGCCCTTGTACAGCTTGAGCCGCACTCGGCCCGACACCGAAGCCTGGCTGGCGTCGATCAACGCCTGCAGCATGCGCCGTTCCGGGCTGAACCACAGGCCGTTGTAGATCATCTCGGCATAGGCCGGCATGATGCTGTCCTTGAGGTGCGCCGCCTCGCGGTCGAGCGTGATGCTCTCGATGCCGCGATGGGCGGCCAGCAGGACCGTGCCGCCGGGCGTCTCGTAGACGCCACGCGACTTCATGCCGACGAAGCGGTTCTCCACCATGTCGAGCCGGCCGATGCCGTTGGCGTGGCCGAGTTCGTTGAGCCGGGTCAGCAACGTGGCCGGCGACATCGGCACGCCGTCGACGGCAATGGGGTCGCCGCGTTCGAAGTCGATGGCGATGATCGTTGCGGCATCCGGCGCGTCCTCCGGCCGGATGGTGCGCTGGTAGACCGCCTCGTCGGCTTCGACTGCCGGGTCTTCGAGGATTTTTCCTTCCGAACTGGAATGCAGCAGGTTGGCGTCGACCGAGAACGGCGCTTCGCCGCGCTTATCTTTGGCGATTGGAATCTGGTGCTGCTCGGCGAACTCCAGCAGCCGGGTGCGGCTGGTCAGCTGCCACTCCCGCCACGGCGCGATCACCCGCACGTCGGGTTTTAGGGCGTAGTAAGATAGTTCGAAGCGCACCTGGTCGTTGCCCTTGCCGGTGGCGCCGTGGGCCACCGCGTCGGCGCCGACCAACTCCGCGATCTCGATCTGGCGCTGGGCGATCAGCGGACGGGCGATGGAGGTGCCGAGCAGGTACTGGCCCTCGTACAGCGCGTTGGCACGGAACATCGGGAACACGAAATCCCGCACGAAGGTCTCGCGCAGGTCGTCCACGAAGATTTCCGTGGCGCCCATCGTCTCGGCCTTGCGCCGCGCCGGCTCGAGTTCCTCGCCTTGGCCGAGATCGGCGGTGAAGGTGACCACCTCGCAACTGTAGGTGGTCTGCAACCAGCGCAGGATCACACTCGTATCAAGCCCGCCGGAGTAGGCGAGCACGACCCTTTTCACGTCCTTGGTGGCCATCGGCGACGAATTCCTCGGCTGCTTCGATGGCGGTCGTTACGCCCCGCCGTATGGGGGTGCAAGGCCGTGGATGGCGCCGCACTCACCTCGTGCTGTCAGGCGCTTGTTGCCGAGGAATAGAGATAGCCTGGGTCGAATCCGGCAGCCCACTTCAGCTCGCGCCAGTTTCGCACGATCAGGATGCCGGCGTTGAGTTCGATGAGGCTCTCGCCACGCAGGGCCTGCAGGACGCGATTGACATGCACCGGCGTGAGCCCGAGTGCATCGGCCAGCTCAACCTGGGTCAGTGGCATTTCGCAGGCGAGCCGCGTCGCCCGCCCGGCCCAGCGCATACGCAGCATGTGCTCGCAGAGCAAGTGGGCAGTGCGCTGATGAGCGGTCCGGCGTCCGACGTTCACGATCCACTCGCGCGACCTGGCGGCGTCGATCATGGTCACGCGCCACAGGAGACGTGCAAGGCCGGGGAAGTCCCTTATCCAGCTGAAAACCGTCGCGTGGGGGATAAGCGCCACCTTCGCCGGCGTCAACGTGCTGATGCCGTTGTCAAGTCTTCCAAGCTGCAGGCTGGTCAGGTCGCAAAAGTCGTCAGGAATGTGAAACGCCAGGATTTGCCGCTGGCCGTCAGCCGAGGTCCTATGGCTGCAGGCGAACCCATCGAGCAGCAGCAGGCAATGCGACGGTTGATCGCCCTCGTGGACAAGGTCCTGGTCGCCCTTGACCTCGCGGATTGCAAGCTCGGCTTCCTCCACCGCGCGCCTTTCCGGCTCGGACAGGAGGCCAACCCGTTCCAACCTTCGGGCAATCACTCCGACCATGTAAGCTGCGCCTTTCGGTCGCGTCAGTTCGGTTCTTGCCGCAGCAGCGCAGCGAGGCTGAAACATGCTGTCGTCTTTTGCTACGATCGGACGGAGCGTTTCTTGCTACGATCGGACGGAGCGTTCAAATGCAGAGCCGAGTTAACCCCATGCGTTAGGGCTTCGTCGCCCATGCCACGATGCTATCACCAGATTTGGAACAAACCAAGAACTTTATGGCTTCTTGAGACTCGCTGGATGTTCGTCGGCGATTGTTCCTTCGTCAGGCCGGATCGGACGGGGCCAGACGCTTTTCTTGTTCCCGCACCTTGGTGACGGACAGCGGGTCCAGCTCGTCAGCCGGCGTCGCCAAGGTCTCCGCCAGCGGCACGTCCGTGCTCTCCTTGATGGCGTCCAGCACGGCTTGCGGGTCGGCCGGCACCGCCATGGCGGCCGCTTGCGCGTCGACGCGGTTGCGTAGGTTCGGGTTGTCCCGGCGCATCTCCTCCAACAGCGCGATGATCTTGGCCGATTTCTGCTCGCCGACGATCGCCAGCTCGAGCGTCAGCTGCTCGCGATAGCCGGCCAGCTGGTCCTCGCGGCGCTGCGTGGTCAGGATCAGCACCGTGACGTAGAGCGCCAACAGGCCGAAAGTCCCCTGCAGCCAGGCGAACGGAGGCGCGTCCCAGGCCGATCCGCCGCGCCGGTCCGCCAGGAGGTTGCCGCCAACCCACAAGACGATTGCCGCCGTAAGCAGCGCGATGAACTGGGGACGGCCGATCCAGCCGGTCAGTCGTTCCACCACGCGTTGCAGGCGGCCGGCCGATTGCTGGTGCTCGGCGTGCAGCTTGGCAATCGCCTCCACCGTGTCCTGGATGTGGGCGGGCAGGATCGGCGTCTCGACTGCCATTCACTTCGTCCCGGCGTTCGAGGCTTCGGCTTGCAAGGCGCCGGCCGGCTCCGGCGCGGTCACGCCCCGCCTGCCGACTGGCGCGGCGCCCCGGCGGCCGGAGCGGCGTCCTGGCCGCCGTCGCCGCTGGCCGGCTTGACCGCGCCGGCCGGCATGACGGCGGCGCCGGCCTTCTCCAGCTGCGCCGTCACCGAAGCGATCAGCTCGTCCCAGCTCTTGGTGAAGGACGCGACGCCTTGGGTCTCCAGCGCCTCGGCCACGTCGGCGAGGTCCACCCCGACCCGGCGCAAATCGTCCAGCACGGCACGGGCCACCTCGTAGCTGCCGCGGATCGTGTCGCCACGCATCTCGCCGTGGTCGGCCACGGCCCGCAGCGTGGCCTCGGGCATGGTGTTGACCGTGTCGGGCGCCACCAGCTCGACGACGAAGCGGGTGTCGTCGAACGCCTTGTCCTTGACCCCGGTAGACGCCCACAGCAGGCGTTGCGGGCGGGCGCCCTGGGCGGCGAGGGCCTGCCAGCGCGGCGACGCCAGCGCCTGCTCGTAGGTTTCGTAGGCGAGGCGGCTGTTGGCCAGGGCGGCCTGGCCGTGCAGCCGCGCGGCATTGGCGGTTCCGTCTTCGCCGGTTTCCTGGGCGGCTTCGCCAAGCCGGCGGTCCACCTCGGCGTCCACCCGGCTGACGAAGAACGACGCCACGCTCTGGATGCCGGCCAGGCTTTCGCCTGCCGCAGCCCGCCGCTCCAGCCCGGCCATGTAGGCGTCCAGGACCGCCGCGTAACGGCTGAGCGAGAAGATGAGCGTCACGTTGACGCTGATGCCGTCGGCCAAGACCGCCGTGATCGCCGGCAGCCCGGCCTGCGTCGCCGGGATCTTGATGAACAGGTTGGGCCGGTCCACGAGCCACCACAGCCCGCGCGCCTCGGCGGCCGTGCGCTCGGCGTCGCCCGAGATGCGCGGGTCCACCTCGATGGACACCCGGCCATCGCGCCCTCCCGTGCGGTCGTAGACCGGACGCAGGATGTCGCAGGCGGCGCGCACGTCCCAGGCGGTGAGCAGGCGCAGCGTCTCGCCGATGGCGGTGCCGCGCAGCGCCAGGTCGCGCACCTGGTCCTCGTAGCCGGAGCCGGTGGCCAGCGCCTTGGCGAAGATGGTCGGGTTGGTGGTCACGCCCACCACGTGCTGCTCGTCCACCAGCCTGGCGAGGCCGCCGGACAGGATGCGCGGCCGGCTGAGGTCGTCAAGCCACACGGCGACGCCGAGATCGCTCAGCTCTTGGAGATGGTCGGGCATGCAAACCTCCGTTACGCAGGCGCGCTGATCAGCCGCGCGATAATCCGTGTCGAATAAGCGCAGGACCAAACAAGAACGACCACCGAAAGGCTGTCCCGCGAAGGCAGGCTGATACGATTGTGACAGCTTGTTGTTTCCGGAGCGGGCGATCATGGGCGGCGTGGCGAGTCCTGGCATCGCCGCTTTAGGCATCTTGCTGAAAGATTTTATTAACAGATTTTAACAGAATTAATGAATTCAGCCGCGGCGCTCACCATCCATCAGTTTAGCAGGCACTCCCAGAGCTTTGGCAATGGCAGGGCTCGGAGCATAAGTCTGAGAGCTTTGCGCAGTCCTCGGGTGAACCAGGAAAGCTTGCTCCTGGCGAGC